>Ga0335394_10007010_pt1 | contig 12733 bp, 8 predicted proteins | sample MAT03_FD_205741 | JGI IMG/M metagenome (GOLD analysis project Ga0335394, IMG submission 205741) | Freshwater microbial communities from Lake Fryxell liftoff mats and glacier meltwater in Antarctica - MAT-03 (spades assembly) (version 2) ...
GATCACCCTTAGTCGCTCCACCAGTTCCGCCGGCTCTCTCAGCGACAGCCATCCGTCCCGTTCGTACCGGCGGACCTTTTTGGGCAGCTTCCACTGGCGGCACGTGTTGATCGGCCGGACTCGCTTGTCGGGAGCATGTTCCGGCCAGACCACCGGCATCGTGCGGAGCGCTTCACCGATCATCCGAATCGCTGCCTCGGTATCGTTGAATGCCCGGCCTATCTCCATCGGGATTGCGAAGATCACAATGCCCGGCTCACTCGTCACACCGAACCGCGCCCACCGTGCGTGCCGCCTGTCGAGCTTCCGCCGTTGGGCGTCCCATTCCTTGCCCAGCCCGGATTCATCGAACCGAAGGCTGTATTTGGCCGGCGTATCCAAGATCATCCGCGCCAAGTGCCGGCCGTACTCCTCGCGCTTGCGGGCAGCGCACACCTTGCAGACCCATCCGCCGCAACTGAACTTCACTAGCCGCTGATCGGTCGGATTGCCGATCCTATGGAGCCGTGCGGGGCGCTTCCCGCGCTCACAGTACCCGGTCCGCTCTTGGAGCCCGAGTAGGTTCCCGATCCGATCGTGTGTTTTTCTCCACACATCACCCTTGCCGGGCGTGTGCGCCTCGCATATACTCACCGTGTATACTCCCGATTGGCCTCGCGCAACTTTCCAGGGCGGCGCGGGGCCAATTTCATTTCCGCGGGGCGCGTCTCAAAGATTTGAGACGCATTTTTTCCACCTACTCACCGGCCCGACTACTCGCACTCGCGGCCCCTGACGCGGCCCGCATCCGTCCCACAACGTCGGCGTACAGGTCGCTCAGGTTGACCGCCGTGAGTTGCCGGCCCTGCATCATGAGCTTTTCGCCGCCCGCCTCACCAGCGGCGCGGACCGCGCTCGCGTCCAGGAGCTGCGGACACAGGTGGGGTGCGGCGACCAGCGCGAACGGCCGGTCACGCACGACCGCTTCCAGCTCTTCGTCGGACGGCAGGTTGGCGATGCCGCGGATGAACGTGATTGCATCCACGTCGCGCACCCTCAGCCGGCGCAGTGGCTCGGCGAGCACGAGCGCCAGTAGGTGACGGATGCCCCACATGAGGCGGTGCGGTCGCCCACGTCCGCCCACCCGCACCGGCTGGATGCCGGCGGCCCGGGCGAAGCCCTTCAAGTGAGAAGGGGACACGCCGAGCAGTGCGGCTGCATCGGCGGTAGATACGGTGGTCACGCCCTTGCCCTCGCGGGTGCGCAGCAGCTACATAGGGATTCTAGACAGTACCGTTTGTCTTGTCAAGATGCGCTATTGCATATACTGTCAATGAACTGTCAAGAGAAATTTTCGACCTTCAGATCGCCTACGATTTGAGCCTTACCGCGGTCATCGCCCGATCGAACGTCGGCCAGTGGAGCCGCACGGTACGGCGCCCCACACGACGCACGCCGATCGTGGCTGGGTCGTTGCTGGCGATGATGCGTTCGATATGGCGCTTGCTGACGTGTAGCCGTTTCGCAGCCTCATCGGCGGTGACGTACTCACCCGCGCCCGGATTTGTACCGGACATAACAGACTCCATGCCGCGGGCGTGCGTAGTCAGTATGACAGGAGCCGACAAAATGGCAATCGATCAGAAAAGCTGAAAAGGCACTCCGATCGAATCTGTCGCAAGTTAATACTGAATATACACTTGCGACTTGTCTCAAAGATTTGAGACGCGAAAAACACTATGAGCGGCGTAGCTAAACGGAGGCTGCTTCCCGGAAAGCGTCCAGTATGCCGGCCCGGTCGATATGCTCCTCATCCTCATAGGTGCCGTCGGTGAGCGCCGCCGACCCGTGGCGCAGGAACACCATCCGATCCTTGAGGGGGATACCGGCGCGCCTCAGCAACACGTTCGCGGTGTACCGCAAAGCATGAAAGTCCGCGAACCGGCCGCGCTCGTCCTTGTAGGCGATGCAGGCGATGGTGAGCAGCCGTTGGTGAATGTTGGTGAGATTGGACTTGTCCGGGACGTGCAGCACGGCGTCATCCGCGCCGCGGCCGGTGTCGCTGACCCACGCCGCGAGTTCGGCCGCAACGAACGGCGGGAGCGGCACCGCGGCATCCTTCCCGTTCTTCGTCAGGGTGCCGGGCAGGTTCAGCTTCGGTTTCGCCCCGCTCAAGTGCAGGTGCCGAACCAGCAGCCGCGACAACTCGCCGCGGCGCAGGCCGGTGTAGACCGCGAGCTGGTACATCAGGTGCCGCTCACGCCCCTCCAGCATCTTCGCCGCGGTGGTTGCCGGGGAGAGTTGCGCGGGCCGAGACGCGCGGGCCGGTGTCCCGTCCTTCCGGGGGCGACCGCCGCGGCTGTGGTGAGCGTCCTTGAGCGGTTGTTCTTTCGCTACCGCGAGGAGCCGGTGCAGCTCCTCAACGGTCAGCGCCCGGCGCTTCCGCTTCGTCTCGCCGGCGCCCGCCTTGAAGGTCCGCAGCTTCTTCCCGCCGATCGGGTTCAGGGGGAGCGACCCGACCGATTCGAGCCAGTTACAGAACCCGACCATGATCCGCCGGTGCATGTTCCTCGTTCCGGCAGCTTGGGTCATCCCGGACAGGTACTTGCTCATCGTGCCCGGCGTGATGTCCTTGATCGACTTGTACCCCGTGGCGTTCACCACGGTCGTCAGGATGCGGAGCACTTCGGAGCAGTGCATCGGGGAGCGGGAGTGCGAGGCAACGTAGGCGTGGTACTCCCGGACGTGATCCATGATGGGCCGGTCGTAGTGCTTCCTGAACGGGTCCGAGAGCCCGACCTGCCCGCGCTCCCGCGCCGTGAGCCAGTCGGCCATCACCCGCTTCGCCGCGGCCTTGTCTGTCACGTCCGTGCTGACCCGCTTCAGCTTCCCGGCCTCGCGGTACTGGATGTACCACTTCCGCGACTTAACCCGCACCTTCTTCGCCCCCGGCGTTCCCGCCGGCACCCGGCTCCCTGCGGCATCGGTCCACTGCACCGTCACGACACGCATCAGGCTCGCCACGGCTCCCCCCCGATTCTGTTTACATCACTGTTTGCATCACCGCTGTTCGGCACGGTACGCTTCCTGTCGGCACCTGTCAACGAGCGTAGCGGCGCGTCGCGCTCGATTGCCCTGAAAATCTCGGGGCAAGTCGCATCATGTCGGTTTGTGTCGGTGACAGTCGGCTGTCAGCGGAGAAGTGCTATACTAGACTGTCGATCCGGTGGTTGCGGGTTCGAGTCCCGTCGTCCTCGCTCCTGACTCCCGCTGCCAACCGGTGACGGGCCTTGACGAAACCCCTGAATTCTCAGGGGTTCTTTCGTTTCTACCCCCACCCCCTGCCCCCCACCCCGTTGCCCAAAATGGACAGCGACGGCCCCCCGTTGAACCCGGTCCGTGCAACCACCGTGCAACCAGAATCGGTTCCGGTCGCGCGAAGGGCAGCAGATTCCGTCGTCGGCGCGGGGATGAGGTTCGGCAGCTTCTCGACCGCGCCTGCCAGATCGTACAGCCGCCGATGGGAGTACCTCGCAGTGAGCTCCGGTTTGGAGTGTCCGGCGAGTTCCTGCAACGTGCGCAGGTCGATTCCCGACCGCCCCCCGAGCGTCAAGTAGGAGTGCCGGAACGAGTGAAAGTCGGCGTACTCCGGGCCGTCCGGTCCCTCGACGGAGTACGGAATGCTCGCCGCCTCCAAGTCGCCCCGGAGCATTTCGGCGCCGCGATGATCCCGCGCCCACGTCCCGCCCCACACGAGAGCGGCGGGCGCCCGATCACGGAGGTAGCCGGCGAGTTCGACCGCCACGTCCGCCGGGAGTGGCTGCACCTTCGGCTTACCACTCTTGTTGAATCGGGCGGCCAGCGTGACCGTGAAATGGTCGCCCGTCAGGTCGAAATCCCCCGGCGTCAGGTTCGCCAGCGCCCGCGCTCGGAACCCGGTAGTAAGTGCCGTGAGGTACAACACGAATCGGTCGCGGCCGGTGAGCCCCCGGTAGGTGCGGGTACTGGCGCGGGTCGCGGCCAACAGCCCGCGCAGGTCGTCCACGGCCAACTCACGCCGGCCCCGGCGAACGTCCACGCGGGCGTTGACCAGCGTTAGCGTGTCCAGGGGGTTGGAGCCGGCCCGCTTGGCGCGGACGAGCCACCGGAAGAACCCTCGCACTGCGCGAACGTAGTGGTTCACGGTTTCCGGCCCGCACCCCCGCCCGGCCTTGTCGGCGAGCGCGGCCACGGTCACGAGAGGGAACTTCCGCGCCTTCCCGTTCCCGGACGCGCCGAGCCCGTGCCGCTTCACCGCGGCCCGCACCGCGGCACCGCTCACGCCGAGCACGGTAGCGGCCTGCGCGGGCGTGAACTCGGCCACGCCCGGCGGAACCACGATCCCGGACGCGCGGGGCTGGCGCAGGGCGTGGAGCCACTCGGCCGCCCGGCCCGCGTCCACGTCGGCCGGCATCCGAAACCCGCACCCGTCGAGGAGCGCCCGGACACGGCTGACGGTCTGCGTGACGTGCTCGGTCGTGTTCGCCTTCGCGCGGAGGTGGGAGGCGTAGACGTCGAGGTGGGTGGCGAGCGGTTCGGCCTTGTAACCGACGAACGGGTCGGACAGTCCGACGCCGGCCAGCGCGTTGTCCGTTTCCAACATCCGCAACATCTGCTCGGCGGCGCGCTTGTCCCGGCAGAGCGGGACGTGCCGGCCGTTCACCGACCCGTACCACTTCGACGACCGCTCCGACCGGCGGACGGCGCCGGGGGTTCCCGCCGGACAGCGACGTCCGTCCGGCGTGTAGCACCTCGTCACGGACTTCTTGAAGACGTTCGACATGGTGGGCTCGCGGGATGAGCCGGGCGGGGTTGCCCGCCGCCCGGCAGTCTTTGGTGATTGTACCACGGCAGGCACTGGCCTGCCATGACGGTTGACAGCTCGATTGGGCGAGTGGCGATATTACCCGAGGTCGGCGCCGTCCCCGTTCGTGGACGGCTCGGCCGCGCCGCCGCGAGCGGCGAACTTCTCCTTCGGGTACACCGCCCACCGCGCCCCGTCGCCGGACTCACCCGCCTTGTCGAAGAACAGCCCGTCTACAACCCGCCGGGTGAACGACCGCAGCTTGTACCCGAGCTTCCGTGCGTCGAGCTTCCCGGCCAGTTCCTCGACGGCCGTCCTCAGCGCGCCGTTCCCTTCCGCGGCCTTGATGATGTCGCCGGCGAACAGCCCCCGACGCTCCGGGTCGAGCGCGAACACGGCCCGGAGCATGTCGCCGAGCGCGAGCGCTTCGCGGTCGGCGCGGCCGAGCAACTCCTCCCGGGTGTCGCCGGGGTCGGGAAGCCCGGCCCACACCACGCACTGCCGTACCACGTCCGACCACCCCTCGAATGAACCCCAACCCGGGAGTCTCGACTGCGGCCGAGCGGCGGCCACCCAGCCCCGGAGCAGCGTCAGCCCCGCCGACAGGAGCGGCCCACGGTTCTCTCGGACGTACACTCGCAACTTCTCATGTCGGAAGTCGGTTCGGAGTTCGGGGCGCTCCTCAGCGGTTTCCAGCCGAACGTGACACGTCCGCCGGCCGGTGTCCGCCCGCAACTCACAGTTGTTCCCGGTCGCGTACCAGGTGACGTACAGCGGCCCGTCGAAGAGCCGGTTCGTCCCGAGTACCCGGTCCTTCCACGTCTCGGCCGTGAGCGCCGCGTCGAACGTGTCGTTGCCGATCGGCCCGGCAAGGTTGTCGAGCAGCATCATGCGCTCCCCCTCGACGGCGATGGAGGTAATGCGCTTCCGCAGTTCCACCCCATCCGCCGTGTACGACATCACCGGGAACCGGTGTCCGAGCACCGTCAGACCGATCGTATCGGCGAGCAGCCCCTTCCCGGCGGCGCGGATGTTGGCGTCGATGAGGAACAGCGGCGCCGGACCCTGGAACGCGAACTTGGCGAGGGGCGTCAGCAGTCCGGCCAGCCACGCCGCGCGGTGCGCCGGCGTGGCGAACGGGAAGTTGCCCACCAGGTCGAACAGGAGTTCCCGGGCCGCGTTCACGTCGTCCCGGCTCGGCCGGTCGGGGATGCTGACGGCGAGGCGCCGGTCAGGCCGGTAGAGGAGTCCACTTGCGTAGTGGAACCCGGGCGTCTGAAGGATCGACCCGTCGGCGAGAAGGACCGGGTGCGTTACCACCGCTTCCAGACGCGGGACGCCGGACCACTGCCCGCGGGCGTGGACCGCGTTCACGCACCACCCCGGCGGGTGGACGGGCTTCTCCTCCTCTCCCTCACTCGTGGTCACGCGCTTCGCCCAACCGGCGGCGTATGTCATCCGGTCCCGGAGGAGCGGGGCCGGCAGTTCTCGAATCACTGGCGCCCCCACCGGCCGGCGGAACACAGCGTCGTCGGGCGCCTCGTCGGCTTCCTCGATGACGTGGCACAAGAGGCCGCCGCGCTGGTACAGCCCCGGCACTCGTGCCAGCGCGGCCGTAGCCTCAGCGTTCACCCGGTGTTCGTCACTCCCGATGAAGATCAACGGCCGGTCGCTGCTCGCCGAGCGGGCCGCCGTGGGGCCGGTCGCATCACCACCATCACCCCCATCGCCACCCCGCGGGCGGTCCGGCGAGTAGGTCGCGCCGAGCCCGTCGAGCGCCTTCTGGATCGTCCGCTCCCGGTAGTCGTCACGGTCCCACTTGTCCCGCACGAGCTTCGACAGGCGGAACGCCTGGTCGAGCCGGTCGGCGGCCGGGAAGTAGAAGGCGAGAGACGAGCAGAGCGCCAGCTCGGCCTCGGAGGCCGACCCGTAGCCGCTCGTGTCGCCCTCCATCAAGCGCCGGATGGCGGCGCCATTCTTCGCCCGGTACGCGACCATCAGCAGTTCCTCGACGGAGGCGTCGGCCGGGGTCGGAACCCGCACCTTGAGCCGCGCCGGCCTGGCGCTGGACGGCTTCGGCGGGAACAGCCGGGCGTACAGCCGGTCAACCGAGTCCTGCCTCGGCTGCGGCTCGACGAGTACGCCGGGGATGACGTGCCCCGTCGTCGTGAAGTAGCGGTCGCCGTCGTACATCTCGACGTTGCCGGCGCGGCAGCGCGGGCCGGGCTTGGTGGCGCGCACCAGCATCTTGAGCCCGGTCCGCGACGGCGACACCTCGGTGTAGGTGTCGAACTCCTGAACCAGTTCCAGCGCCCACGGGTCGAGCTCGCCCGTGTCGGGGTCGCGGCAGTCGTCGAGGTCCACGCCGAGCAGCCCCGCCGACGTGAGCGACAGCCCCACCCCGTCGGTGCCGTCCGGCCCGACCGCGGCGAGCGCGTCCGCGAACGTGGACAGGTTCGCGGGCTTCGTCACGTCCACGCGCTTCAGCGTGCGGGGGTGGACCGGCGGCTTGGTCCACTTCCCCTTCACCCGGCTCCACTGCCAGCACACCCACAGCACCGCGGCCACCAGCGCGGCCGGGATGTTCTCCACCAGGACCGGCACGGCGGCGGGCTTGTCCGGCGCCTCCTGGATCGCCTTCTTGCGGCTCGGGCGCCGGGTGTCGGTCGTCACGGCGCGCGCGTTCCCCTCACGGCCCCCGTAGGGGTCGTTTCCTTCGGCATCGGCGTCTCCTCGGCTCGGTTGTGGTGGCGGGCGTGCGGCCCGCCGGGGTTCCTGGATGTTGAGCTTTGTTGAGCGTGCGAACCGCCGCGAGATGCCGTAGGATGGAGTGTCACCACCACCCGGGCGCCTGCGGCCCGCGACGGCCGACCCGACCACCAGGCCGGCGGCGTTTACGTCACGCCCGCCGGACGGCGGGGTAGCCGTCGGCGAGCCACTTTTCGAGCTGCTTCCGGTTCCACCGGACCAGCGCCCCGAGGTGGACGGGCGGCGGCAGTTGCCCGCCCTCCCGCAGCCGGTGGACGTGCCGGCTGCTGCACGCCAGCAGCCGGGCGACGGCCTTCACGTCGAGCATGGCGGAGTCGGCCTGCACCCCGGACGCGGCGCCGGGGTCGGTCTGGGTCGTCATCGCTGCACCTCCGTTCGGCCTGGTTGCCCCCGACACCCGCTGCCGGGGGTCAGGCGGCTTTTCGTGTCTGCGGGAATGATCGCCGAGGGCTGGTACACCTGCCCTGTCACCGACCGTCCCCTGGTTCCACCCGCCCGCGGCGGGTGGCATGGCGTCGAGTGCCCGGGCTACACGGGGAGCCGAAATGACGCCGCCGGCATGTTCTGGCCCCGGGTTGCCTGCCCGGCGCGCGTTCGGCAGTCCCCGACACGTTCAGTCACGCCGTTTGTGCCCGTAAGTTGCCCCGGGGTAAGTACTTGCTGCCGATCGCATCTGCCGGCGCCAGGCCGACTTTGGACTACATGACCAGTCCGCCACCGGCGTGAACCGTAATCGCAACGAGAACCGCCCCGCAAACCGGCGGAATCACCGGGGCACGGGGCGGGGCAAATTCGTCTTAAAATCAGACGGGTAAATGTGTTGCGCGCGACTGAACCGGCGTCAGGTCCGGCGCCGTGCCGGTCGGCGAGCGCGTCGTCTACCGCGTCGAGTTTGGCGAGACGGTCGAGTACCCAGTGGCCGAAATGAAAAGTTTGGGGAGCGTGTACTTCCGCAGCGGTGCTGGTGCGAGCATTTGCGAGCCTGCGTCTTTCTCAGCCTGAGAAAGAGTAGGCGGTGGAGGAGGGTCAGGTGCGTCGGGCATGGTGGGTTCCTCGGGTCGGGAAACGCCCTTGAGTTTGCCCAACCCGGGGAAGCCGCGAAAGGTCAGCAGTGGTCAGAGTTCGCCTGCAAACGCCTTCGCCAGCACCCCCGGCATAAGTGCGCTCAGCTCATTCCCTGAATCGGCCTGAAGCACCCGGAGTACGTGAAGCGGACGGAGGACGAGTACGCGGCCCAAGTCCACTACCGGGTGGAGCGCGCCTTCCACCGGCGGGCGAAGGAGCTCGCCCGGATTATTCAGGAGCGTGTGTCGGACAGTCAATTCTCGTAGGTGTGAACGTTTTTCGAGCCGCCGAAGTGCCCCTTCGCGTGCTCGGGACGCACCGCCCCCTTACCCCCATGCGGTTCCGGGCGTGTGTCGAGTTGTCGATGGCTCTATCCCGACCAGAAGTGGGCCACGGCCGGTCGCCGACAGACGTGCTGCGTGATCTGCTCGAAGAACTGCTGATGGGGCCAACTGCCACTCAACCGCACCACGATCCGACGACAACTGACTACTACCGACGCGGCCACCTTGATGAGCAAGAGCCGCCACGTCGCCGGGTGCCCCTCGCCCAACGGGTCGTGGCGGCGCCGCGCGTTCTGGTATCGCTTCCGCTGTGGCTCCGCCAACGCGGCCACCGGCACATCTCCAGCAGGGGCGGGTGGCGGGTCGGCAATCTCCCGACGCAACCGCACCAGCAGGTTCAACGCGGCCGCGTGCAGGTACAGCCGGAAGTAGTTGGCCATGAAGCGATGATCGCTGAGCCGATCCATCGCCATCCCGCACTTGAACTCCTTGTTGCGGTTCTCGCTCTCCCCACGCATCGCGTATTCGTCGTATGTCGCTTCCGGGTACGCCCGCGCACCGGGTCGGTTCGTGGTCACGAAGCGGCGATTCGTACCTTGCGCGTTCGCCTCGGCCTTCGCCACCACCCAGCGCGGCATCGGCCACGTTCCGGCTTGATACCAGAAGCCCGCGAACAGCCGCTGCGATTCGTGTGTTTCATCCCAGCGCCGAACGGCTTCGGCCAGCAATTCCGTGGTCTCCCGAGTCAGAACCGGATTCGTTGAGAGGCCGTAGGTGTAGATCACGTCCAGCCGCTCGCTCACCTCGTACATGGTCGGGTTGCCGAACCCGCCATCGCCCCGCACGCGAATCCGCACGCTCGGCCAGACGGCGCGAATCCGCGTCACCAGATATTCCAGGTCGTCGTCGGTACCCAACGAGGCGGTCGCCGTACCGTGCCGCAGACTGAGCACCACGATCGCGTCGTTCTCGGCACAGGTGATGACTAGGGGCAGGTACTGGTACTGCTCGTAGAAGGCGTGGAACAGCGTGAGTTGCTGCGACCCGTGCGTCGCATCATCGACCGCGTCGAGATCGAAGGTCAACGTGACGGGCGGTTGGGGGAACGAAGCGATGAACTGGTCGATGAACACGTCGCGGAGTCGGAACAGGGAGGGGATGTCGATCGCGTTCTCGAACCGGGAGAGCGTGGGCTGGCTGGCGAGGTCTGCGTCGGTAGGCGAGCGGTCGGCGATGAGCTTGAAGATCGGGTCGGTGCGCAGGGTGTCGTGGTCGTTCTGGTCTTCGTACCCGGCGAGGATGCCGAACACCCGCATCCGGACCATTTCCAGGAACGTGTGGTCGATGAGGTCGGGATCACGCGGGTCGTACAGGGCCGCGGCGAACTGGCGGGTGAGCCCGATGCGGTGATCGAATTGCCGCAGCGGGAGCAGGCCGGCGTCGGACGTGAGCGGGGCGTCGGACACTTCCACCTGAATGGGCAGGGGCGCGTAGAAGTCGAGGTCGAAGAGGGACGCGGGTTGGGGACGCATGATCGGGCTCCGGTGTCGGTGTCGCGGGCTTGGATCGGGAAACGGGATGTTCGTACTTTAACCACCCGACGACCCTGGGGTGTTCACCGCGGAGCCGCCCGTGCCCGACCCGAGCGAACCGAGCCGCACCGGTTCCGCCCCCCCGGACCCGCACTCTTCGGCCGCGAGCGACCGGGACGAGACCGCGGCTGCGTCCCACGCGGGTGGTGCGGCCGCGCCCCACTTCAAACCGCCCGCGGTTCCGGGCGAGGTCGGCACCCTCGGGCCGTACCGCGTCCTCAAGCAGCTTGGGGCCGGGGGCATGGGTGCGGTGTACCTGGCGCTCGACCCGCGACTCGACCGCAAGCTCGCGCTCAAGGTGATGCTCCCGGAGTTCGCCGCGAACGCCGACGCGAAGGAGCGGTTCCTGCGCGAGGCTCGTGCCGCGGCCAAGATCACGCACGACAACGTGGTGACGGTGTTTGAAGCCGACGAGCGCGACGGCGTGCCGTACATCGCCATGCAGTTCCTTCAGGGCTATCCCCTCGACCAGTACCTGAAGACCAAAGGCGCGCCGGCACTCCCGCACGTCCTCCGCATCGCCCGCGAAACGGCCCTGGGCCTGGCCGCGGCGCACGCGCTGGGTCTGGTCCACCGCGATATCAAGCCCGCGAACCTGTGGCTCGAAGCCCCCAACGGGCGGGTGAAGGTGCTCGACTTCGGGCTCGCCAAGCCGGTCGGCAGCGAGGCCGAACTGACCAAGAGCGGGGCGGTGATCGGCACCCCCGCCTACATGAGCCCGGAGCAGGCGCGCGGGATGAAGGTGGACCACCGCACCGACCTGTTCAGCCTCGGCGCGGTCCTGTACCGCATGTGTACCGGCAAGACCCCGTTCGCCGGTCCGAACGTCATGGCCGTGCTGATGGCGCTGGGAAGTGACGACCCGGTGCCAGTGCGAGACCTGAACCCCGACGTGCCGGAATCGCTGGCGACCCTGATCCACCAACTCCTCGCGAAAAAGCCGGACGAGCGCCCGCAAACGGCCACGGCGGTGGCCAAGCGACTCCGCGCGATTCAGGAAGAACTCGCGGTGCCGGTGGCGACCGCGGCCCCCGAGGTCTCCACTTCGCTCCCGGTCGTCATGTATGCGCCTCCGGCGCAATTGGCGGCCGTCCTGCCGATGCACATCACGGCACAGCCGGAGAGCGTGTTCGCGGACTTGGACGCGGACGACGAAACTCACATCGAGCGTTCGGCCGAGCGGCCGAAGCCGGAGAAGAAGCCCGTTGGCAAGGGGCTGTGGGTCGCGGCCGGTGGTTTGGTGCTGCTGGTGATCGCGGTGGCGGTGGTCGTGTCGCAGATGGGCAAGAAGGGCGAGCCGGTTGCGGAGAAGAAGGAGCCGGACGGCAAGTCGGTGACGCCCGGGCCGAAGAAGGCCGACCCGGTGGGTCCTGTCGGCCCGCTGGCGCCGGCGTTCAAGAACAGCATCGGGATGGAGTTCGTGAAGGTGCCGAAGGGGACGGCGTGGCTCGGCGGCGGTGGCGGGAAGGCGGGCGAGACGAAGGTGGAGATCACGGCCGACTTCTACCTGGGGAAGTACGAGGTGACGCAGGGGGAGTGGGAGGCGGTCACGGGGCTGAACCCGAGCGAGTTCAAGCGGGGCAACGAGAAGGTGAAGGACATCTCGGACGCGGACCTGAAGCGGTTCCCAGTGGAGAACGTGTCGTGGGACGACTGCCAGTCGTTCATCGCGCGGTTGAACAAGAAGGAGAAGGACACGGGGTGGGTGTACCGGTTGCCGACGGAGGAAGAGTGGGAGTACGCGTGTCGGAGCGGCCCGGTGGACAAGTTGGACAGCGCGTTCGATTTCTACCTGGACAAGCTGCGGAACGCGATCCTGGTGGACCAGGTGAACTTTACGCCTGCGGAGGGTAAGGGATTGGGTCGGACGTGCAAGGTGGGATCGTATGCCCCCAATTCGCTTGGATTATATGACATGCATGGAAATGTGTGGGGGTGGTGTGAGGAGAAGTTGCCCCCGGACCCGAACGATCCCAACGCGGCCCCGCTTGGTGTGGCCCGGGGCGGCAGCTGGCGCAGCGATTCCGGGCTCTGCCGGGCGGCGTACCGTACCGCGGACGCGCCGTCGAACCGGCACTCCGACGTCGGCATGCGGCTGGCCCGAGTTCCGTCGGTTCCAGTGGGCAAGTAAGTCGGCGGAGCCGGGCCGCCCGTAGCGCAGTGGAATGGAGCGGAGGCGGATGCCGGAGCGGAATGGAGCG
>Ga0335394_10007011_pt1 | contig 12733 bp, 9 predicted proteins | sample MAT03_FD_205741 | JGI IMG/M metagenome (GOLD analysis project Ga0335394, IMG submission 205741) | Freshwater microbial communities from Lake Fryxell liftoff mats and glacier meltwater in Antarctica - MAT-03 (spades assembly) (version 2) ...
TGGTTTGAAAGCGATGAAGAATATGCAGATGGATCGGCCGATGGCGGACGCTGCGGGGACGCGTTCTGTGAGTATGTTTGGTGAGGTGCAAGGGCAGGGAGCGAGAGAGGGATCAGATGGCGGGAGCTCTTCCCTCGGTCGAGTGGACGCAAACTCTGCGCGAGCGCAAGCAAGTTTAGCGCTGAAAACCGGCAATGCTTCGGCGCCAATGTGTTCCACTTGTGGAATGACGATGGTGAGCAATGGTGCCTGTTATAAATGTGTGGATTGCGGCGATACGAGTGGTTGTAGTTAAAATCTCGATTGGAAAAAAGCCCTTTCATTGAACTGGGCTCCAAAAAGTTGGCTCCGAAAGGTGTCCTTTTTTGGAGCCAACTTCAAATCTGAAGAGGGCTTTTTTATCTCTTGAAAGCTTTACATAAGTTTGTTGAAGCATTCGTGGTGAGGCAGTGATCTGAGAGAGTTATTGTGTCATTTCTTTTAATCTTATAAGTTTGAGTTTTAATTTAGAATAAAAACTGTCGAGTGAAGCCAGGTTTTGCCAATTTGATCTCTTATTGAGGTTTTCAATGCAATATTCAAGCAAGTGGTAATTCCAAGTTTTGGTTTGATCATCCGCTGTGTACATTTTAAAAAACTTGATGACAAAAACTTTTGTGTCGTCTTCTGGTGTCAATTCTAAATTTTGGCATAAAGTGATGTATTTTCTGTTGCTTTCGATGTAATAATCGAGAGTGCTGACAATTAAATCAATGGTTTTTTCAATATTTTCTCGAGGAATTTGATGATAATTTATATTTTGATATTTAATATTAACACCGATTTGAACGCTGCGGCGAGCTTGAGAGAGAATTTTTCCAATAGGTGTAGAAACATCCAAGGTGAGGGTAACATCCGTTTTATCCTCGGGATCCATAAGTTCTGGCTCGTTGTAAGGATGGAGATTGGTAGCTTGAGACATAGTAGTATAATTATTGTTCAAGAGGTGGTAATTCTAAATTGGCTTCTTGGTGGAAATTTTTGAGTTCAGCTGAATCTTGCCAATTGCTCTGAATTACTTTGCGAATCCAATGAGTCATGTAGTTTGCGAGAAGAAGATTTGGCGGATTTTTTTTGCTCAAGTTGGCTAGGTACGAAATAAAAGCCACTTTTAAATCATCAATACGATAAAAAACTTCAGTATTGAACGATAAATCATTTTCGCCACTTTCTTCTTGAATGTCATGTGCTTCAAGTGCTCGAGTGATATAATAATTTATACCGAGGTGGAGTTTTTCTAAAAGAATGTCTTCCTCATTTTCGATATTTTGTTTTACTTCTGGCGAAAATATGATTTTGATGTCTTCCGGGTTTGGTGGTAGTGATGGGCCGTTATTGCAAATAGATACACCTATATCTAATAAGCGATCACGGGTATTGAGAGTCGTTTGAACTTTTTTTGCCGTTTGAAAACCAATGAAATGGACCGCCGATTTTTCTTCTTTTGGAATAGAAATTGAAGATGATTGAGGGGGGGCATCTCCTCGGATTAAACTAAGTAGTGGCTTAGTAACTGCATCTGCAGCATCTTTAATGTCTTGAAGGTTGAATTTCATACCTTGACTTGATGCTTGAACTGTATATCTGGTTTGAGTGTAAGTCAATCTATTGCTTGGTGAATATGCCTTGGTTAGTGGCGTGCTGTTCGGTGATTGGTTGCGCAGGTTCAGGGATGTTTGAAGAAGGACTTGGGGCGTGTTTTGATATGGTCATCATGAGAGAGCGAATAATTTAGAAGCTAAACTTTCTGTTGTTAATAATTCATTGATAATATTCGTTTATGTTTTCATGAAATTGTCATATTTAAAGTTGAGAAAGTGGGGGTCAGGACTTTTTTGCTTCACAAATAAAGAAATTTTGTTACAATATACGAACTGTATTCTTTTGTAGTTTTTGTATGTCCCAAGCTGCTGGATTTGAGTTAAAAGCGCCATATGAACCGAGTGGAGACCAACCGGAGGCGATTAAAAAATTAGTGGCGAATTTGAAAGCTGGTGTAGAAGATCAGGTGCTTTTGGGTGCCACGGGTACTGGAAAAACTTTTACAATGGCCAATATTATTCAGCAAGTGCAAAGGCCAACATTGGTTATTGCACATAACAAAACTCTTGCTGCTCAGCTTTGTAGTGAATTTAAAGAGTTTTTTCCAAATAATTCCGTGAGTTATTTTGTTTCGTATTATGATTATTATCAGCCGGAAGCATATTTGCCGAGTACGGATACCTATATTGAAAAAGATGCTTCAATTAATGAAGAAATTAGTAAATTCCGCCACGCCGCGACGGTGAATTTGTTGACGCGCCGTGATGTGCTGATTGTGGCTTCTGTATCTTGTATTTATGGCCTGGGTTCTGTGGAGGATTATAACCAGTTTGCGATTGAGTTGAAAGTGGGGGAAGAACGAAAACGCGATAAACTTTTGCGTCAATTGACTGACATTCAATACAGCCGCAGTACTTTTGATTTTAAACAAGGCATGTTCCATGTTTTGGGGGACACTATTGAAATTTTCCCACCAGACCGTGACAATATTTTTAGAATTGAGTTTTTTGGGGATGAAATTGAAAAGATTTCTGAGGCAGATTCGTTTACAGGTGAGGTTTTGGAGGAATTGGATTCTATCAAAATATTTCCAGCGAAACATGATATTACGAGCAAAGAAAAAATTGAGAGTGCGGTGAGTTTGATCCGCAAAGAAATGGAAGAGACTTATGAAGAATACAAGAAGCAAGGCCGGCTTTTGGAAGCAGAAAGAATTAAAACTCGAACTGAATATGATTTGGAAATTATGCAGGAAACTGGCTACACCACCGGTATTGAAAATTACACTCGTTACTTGAACCCGCGGGAAGCTGGTGAACCGCCTGCGACACTTTTTGATTATTTTCCTGACGATTTCTTGGTGATTGTGGATGAATCACATATTACTGTTCCGCAAATTGGTGGGATGCATAACGGAAATTTTTCTAGGAAGAAAACCTTGATTGATTATGGCTTCCGTTTGCCATCTTCTCATGATAACCGTCCGATGAAATTTGTGGAATTTGAGAAGGCGATTGGCCAAGCGGTGTTTGTATCGGCGACGCCTGGACCTTATGAATTGGAAAAAGGAAAAGACTATATTGTTGAGCAAATTATTCGTCCGACCGGGTTGATTGATCCGGTGGTGGAAGTGCGGCCTCGGACCAACCAAGTTGATGATCTTTTGAAAGAAATTAAAAAACGCTTGGAAATGAAAGACCGTGTTTTGGTGACTACTTTGACCAAGCGTTCGGCAGAGGATTTGACTGATTACTTAGCGGATATCGGTATTCGGGTGAAATATTTGCATTCGGATATTGATACGATGGAACGTATTGAAATTTTGCGTGATTTACGTTTAGGGAAATTTGATGTTTTGGTTGGTATTAACTTACTTCGTGAAGGTTTGGATTTGCCGGAAGTGTCATTTATTGGAATTTTGGATGCTGACAAAGAAGGCTTTTTGCGAAGTGCTGGAGCGCTTATTCAGACAATTGGACGTGCAGCGCGTAATGTGAATGGATTTGTGGTGATGTATGCGGATAGAATTACGAAATCAATGCACAGAGCACTTGAGGAAACGGAACGTCGAAGAGAAATTCAGACGGCTTATAATGTGAAGCATGGAATTACGCCGGAAACTATCCAACGTGCAATTAAAGATATTGGTTTATTTAAACCAAAAGATGAAGAGGCGGAGCGCCGCAAGAGAATTGATCCAAAGAAAATGCCACTTGAAGAACGTAAGCGTTTCCTTAGTGAATTGGAGGCGCAAATGGATTTGGCTTCGATGAATTTGGAATTTGAAAAAGCTGCTGAACTTCGTGATGAAATTGATTTGTGGAGGCAAGAATTCGGGATGTAAAATTAACCACTTCAATGTTGGACTGCCATAATAGGGGACTTGAGAGTGGTATTCATTCCGCGAATTTTATCAATACGTTCATTTAAATTCATGGTATTGACAATGATGCCAATTTGTGCTAAGATATAATCTTGGTTACTTTATGAGTCTATGAATAGTTCTACGAGAAAAACAATTGGGTATGCTGATTTTGCTGATGTGGTTTTGCCACGGGAATTTGAGGAGGCAGTAAAAAATGCCATGGATTTTGGTTTTAGTGAGGATGAAGCTCGTGAGCAGATTCTTGAAAATTTTCGTAATGAAGCTGTAAAAAAGGGGGCTCAAGTTCCTCGTGATGCATTAGTGGCTTTTGTAGAAAAATCAGCTTTGGCGGTTTTTAGTGATGAGAAAAATACAAGCAGACAAGCATCTCTTGAACTTTTGGAAAGAATATTAGCAGCACAAGCTAAAGCGAGTGTTATTAATGACATTTCAAATAATAAGGAAGTAGATGTTTCCGAGATTATGGGCAAGCTCGAATCACTGTTAGAAGGGAAAGTTTCAACAAAAGGAAATTCTTCTCAGCTTTTTCCATTGCGACTTTTTGCTCAAGATACTCTTCATTATTTTACACAGTGGGCAAATCAGGCTTTAAAGCAAGTTCGTCAATTGATGGCAGCTTCAAGAAATGTTTCTCTTGGTGATGGCCGGTCATATTCAAATGTAATTGCGGTTATGGGAAATGAAATGATTGCTCGTTTGGAAGAATTTATAATGAGAATTGGTACTCCAGGAGAATACAAAAAACCGTTACCTCAGACTACTAAGGAATTACAGGCGATTTATCATTTATTTATTCCGATTTTAGGATTAATGGAAGAAGCTTGTATGACTGGGAATTTTGAATTGCAGGATTTATTTGATATGGCTGAAATTCCTGCTTGTGAACCAGTGAAACTTGAAGGTATCCCAGCTCAAATCGTTAAAAATCGAGTTAAACATACGGTGGAAGAACATGGGAGTCGCTTGGTTCTTCGTCAGATTCACCAGTTACAACAGCAATTAGCTCAGGTTGATATTCAGCAAGAAATTCAAAGCAATATTGCTGGTCGTATTGGTAAGATTGTCCCACTTTTAGATTCTAGGACTGAATCTTCAGCTGATCTTCATGGGCAAATTCATGATTTACAAAACTTTGTAGAGCAACCGTCATCTATTGAGAAACAGATGAAAATGGATGTTTTAGTCCGAAGCTATTTGGTGACCAAAGCGGTGGAAGGAAAAGTTGACTATGAGGAATTACGAAAAAAATACCATCGATTGAAGAAGTTGATGAAGGGCTAAATTACCATCCTCCACTTCCTCCTCCGCCAAAACCGCCGCCAGAAGATCCTCCCCCACTGCTGAATCCACTTCCGCCAGAAGAACTTGAAGTTCTTGGTCGTGAGTTTAATGAGGTTGAGATATTGCTATTGAGGTGATTAAGACTGTTCAAGAAATAATAGGTACTGAAATTATTCATGAACATTGGGTCTGAGCTGCGGTACCATGATGGTGGAGTTTTATATATTCCTTCGCAGGCTTTTGTCCATTTATTGGCAAGATTTAAAGCGATAGCATATGGCAAAATCTTTTCGAAAATGTTTTCTTTTTCTTGGAATTTTAGGCGATCTCGTTCAGCAGTTTTAATGAACTCTTCTAAACCGTAAATTCGACGTAAGATATTTGCACCTTTTTGGCTGCGGCGTGGCATAAATTTGGCGAAAATGAAGATGAGTATGCAGGAGAAAATAATTCCGATTAAGATGCCCAAGTTGAGGAATGAGCCTAAAGCAAATAAATTAATAAATAATAAAATAAAGCCGCCAGCAATGTAAAAGTTGCGCACTTTTTGGGGGTCGGAGGCGAAGTAACCTTCGCTGGTCAGGTTTTTGTAGAGTGCGTTTTGGATGAGTGGAATTTTAGAGTAAAATTCATTTTCTAAATCACTGAGTTTTACTTTTTTGCCAATCACACCTTGGGCGCCGAAAATTCCATCGTACAGAATTTGTTCATGTTCTTTTAATGGAGCTACGCCCCCAGTAGATTTTTTAACGAGGGTGTATTCAACTTTTTCGCCAAAGAAGTTTTTAGTTTTGGTCTCTTCAATGATTAAATAACCTTTTACGGCTAAATCAATAATTGTGCTGGTAATGTCCCTCATATCAACGGATTCATCTATTAATGTGCCAACTTCTGCTGGTGTAAGATTTTCGGGAGCTTCATATTCTGGCATGATAGCCGTGCGCGTGGCGCGTGGGTCGCGGCCGCGGGTGTACCAAAGGTAGAAAAGAATTGCGAACGTGAAGAGGGGAATGAGGTAGCCCCAATTGTCTTGGAGGAACCAGAGCGCTTGTTGAAGCGGCGTTGGGAAGGTGACGATGTTTTTTGGAAAACCCACCACGATGGTAAATCCTTCGCCTGGACGAATGGTTTCAGTGGTTTGATAACGAATAGTTGTGCCGTTGATGATTTTGGCGGTGCAGTTTTTTTCAGTTGACCCTAAAATTCCTGTGTAGCATGCGGCTTGGAGTTGTGCGGTTGGCACATCTTGCGGGAGGGTAAGTTCGACTTGGGAATTGAGAATATCGACTTGGCCGTCGTTTCCTGTGACATTCCAATAAAGTTCGTCGTGGTCTGGGAATTGTGTCAGGATGCGGTTGAAGCGGTAGGTGATGACGTAGGTGGTGGGTTTGGAAATGGTGAAATCCGCGCTACCTATTTTGAGAAAAAGGTTGGCGCCGTCTTCGCTTTGTTTAAATTCGTAAGCTTTGCCGCTTTGGTCGGTGATACTCAAAACTTGGTAATGAAGATTGAGATTGTTGTTGAGGCGGTCTAAATATTGCACTGGAACATAACGGTAAATGCCGTGATGTGGTTGGTTGGTAAAATCTGCTGTAATGGTTTCTTTTACTGTAACGCTAGCGTCTTTTCCGATTTGAATTTTTTGGTCAAATTGCGGCATATTCCAGGCCGTTTGCGCTGCGGCAATTTGGGGAATCAGCAAAAAGAGTCCCAGAAAACTGAGACTCAATTTTTGTTTGATGGATGCTGATTTATTTAGTTTCTTCATTAAAACTTACTTTAACATTTTCACGTTCTGTTGGATTTTCGATTTCAAAGAATGACCGTTTGCTGAAGTGAAGTATGCCAGCAACAATATTATTTGGGAAAACTTCCAATTTCGTGTTGAAATCACGGACGGTTGCATTGTAGTAACGGCGTGAAAGTTGGAGTTTTTCTTCTACTTCACGAAGAGTAGCTTGCAGATCCATAAAGTTTTGGTTTGCTTTGAGTTCTGGATAGCTTTCCGCTACAGCAAAAAGTGTTCTAAGTGTTCCAGATAAAGCGTTTTCTGCAGCGATTTTTTGTTCAGGAGTGGTTGCTTGCATTGCCATATTTCGGGCTTGAGTTACTGTTTCCAGTGTTTTGCTTTCATGTTTTGCATAACCTTTAACGGTTTCTACCATGTTTGGAAGAAGGTCATAACGACGTTTGAGTTGTGTGTCGATATCGGACCAAGCTTCATCAACCTTATTTTTGAGTTGAATAAGTGAGTTATAAATAGCAATGCCGAAAAGTAAAATTAGGGCTACTGCAATAAATATAATATAGATAAAAGTCATAATTCAGTTTTAAAGATAGATTTTCTTCTTGCGTATTATAGTGAGAATGGAGAGTTTTGCATTGAAGATGACTTTACAAATTTACTTACTATTGGTTAGTGCTGTCCCTAGGTTGTCTTTGCTTACATATTCGATTTTTATTCCTCCTGGTAATGACGATAAAAATTGTCTGCCGTACGCTTTTTGAACGATGCGTGGGTCGAGCAAGACGATGGTTCCGGTGTCTGAGGCTGAGCGGATTAAGCGACCAAAACCTTGTTTAAGTCTCAGGATGGCGCGAGGAATCTGGTAGTCGTCGAAGAAGTTTTCTACCGTGCGGCCACGTGCAGCAACAAGAGGATTGTCAGGTGGATCAAATGGTAATTTTACAATAACTACGCAGGTTAAGTCGTCACCGATGAGATCGACGCCTTCCCAAAAACTGTTCGTTCCTAGCAGTGCGCTAGTTGCAGGCTCGTCTTTGAAAACGGCAAGTATTTTGCCTCTTCCTCCATTTAAGCCTTGGGCAAGTATATTAAAGCCTTCATCTTTTAAAGGAGCAGCGAGAGAATAAAAAGCATTTTTAAGGCTTTCTTTCGAGGTGAAAAGGCCGAGTGTTCGGCCGCCATTTTTCTTAATAATGATTTTTAAAGCATCAGCAGTTGCTTTTTGGTATTCTTGTGAATTGGGGTTTGGCATATCTTCCACCACGATAATTTTTACTTGGTCAGGGTAGGAGAAATGTGAGGGGAGCATTGTTTCTGTAAATTGATCACCAAGTCCTAGTTCGCTGCGTAGGTATTTGAATGAACTGTTGGTAGTGAGTGTTGCCGAAGTGAGGATAATGCTTTCTTTTTGTGAATAAAGTTTTTCTTCTAATGTGTCTTTTACAGCTAAAGGCGCGCTCTTGATCATGAGATTTCTATCGTAGTTGATGCAGATCCAAGTAATGTTTTGATTTAACTTTTCAAAAACGTCGGTGATTTTGCCAATTTTAGAAAGTAGACGATTTTCAAATGGTTCCAGGTCGTTGAGCCAAGTAGAATCCGGATCCATGGTTTTGCCTTTTTCAATAATATGACAAAGGGTTTTGATAACTTTTTGAGTGAACTCTGTGATGCTTTTAGAAGTTTCTGAAGCATTTTGCCATTCTGGCAGACTTGAGATTGAAGGAGTTACCATAACCTGTTGTTCGTAACTTCCAGGGCGGGAATGGGTTTGGACGATTGACGAAATGAGTTCGTGGATGGTTCTGAGTTTGTCTTTGAGGCTGTCATTATCGATAGAAAGTTGTGATAGGTCTTGGCTTAAATTGCTGCTGAAGAGGCTATTTTGGGCGCGACTTTGAATATCAACTAAAGTGAGGTGGAGCCGTTCAATAATTCGTGTGTAACTATTAAGATTGAGCTCAATAGTAAGTGTGTCAGTAGCAACTTTTTCCAGGTGATGGGCTTCGTCTAAAATTAGGTTTTGGAAAGGTGGGAGTAGTTCGTGGGTACTGACTAAGTCCTGAAGTAAGAGTGCGTGGTTCACCACTACGATGTCAGCTTTTTCAGCTTTTTGACGTGCTTTGAGGAGGAAGCATTTATTTACATTATCTTCGTCGGCGTGTTTGCAGTCAGTTTCGCTGCAACAAATGTCTTCAAGAACTAGCAGTTCTTTGCCTTGTAGATTGAGTTCTTCTAAGTCGCCTGTTCCGCCGTTTTCAAGCCAGATAAGGATTTTGATGATTACCATTAATTCGTAATCGTGGAGGTAGTTTTTGGTTTTTAATTCGTAGAGACGTTTTACGGAAAGGTATTTTCTGCGGCCTTTTAAGGGGGCAATGGTAAGTTTTGGAAAGAGCTTTTGAATAATTTCGTAATCTTTTCCTAAGATTTGATCTTGGAGATTGTTGGTATAGGTTGAAATTACCACTTTTGCAGAATTATTTTGGCACCAGAGCGCGCTGGCCATAAGGTACGCGAGTGTTTTTCCGGTTCCGGTTCCAGCTTCAATGAGCGCATGATGATGGTTTTTGAATGACTTAAGAATTTCAGTGGCCATTTTTTGTTGAGAATCACGCGTTTCATAGTTTTTGATGAAATGACTGAGTGGGCCTTTTGTATCAAAAATATCACTGACATCCTCTGGGTGGTATTTTTGGTTCAATTCTGGGAGTTCTGATTTTGACTCTGAAATTGAGTTTTGGTTGTTTGATGGAGTTACGCTTTTTGCTTGGATAAAAATATCTCCAACCGCCCAGTCACTTTTTGGTATTAGTTGCTGGATTTCTTTGAGGAGGGCAGGGGGAAGGGCGCTGATTTTTTCCTGAAAAATTTTGAAAAGTTCGAAGCAAGCGAGCGCGTCGGAAAGGGCGCGGTGCTTGTTTTCGTGTTGGATTTTGAGGGTTCGAGTGAGCGTGTCCAAGCTCAGTGACGGCATTTTATCTAGAAGAATTCCGGCCAGATGGAGCGTGTCGTACATAGGATTTTCTACCGGCAAGCCTTTTTTTTGCAGAAACTCGATATCAAAACTGATGTTGTGGCCAATAATTGGGTAATCGCCCAAAAATTCTCGCAGTTTATCTTTTATTTCGTTAAACGTTGGCGCCCCGACTAGATCCTCATTTTTAATTCCGGTAATGAAAGTTACCATGCTTGGGATTTCGATTCCTGGATTGAGCAATGTGTCAAATGTCTCGATAATTTTATCTCCTTGGAATTTTACGGCTGAAATTTCAATTGGTTGGTCTGCAACTGGGTCAAAACCAGTAGTTTCGGTGTCCAGGGAGATATAAATCTTGTTTTCGTTCATGGTGATAAATTTTTTCGGCGTTGATGAGCAATGTCTTTACTTTATCATAAGAAAAATTTTTAGAAAGGGCGATGGGGTTGCGGGAGGGATAGCAAAGTTGTGGAGGGGACTAGTTATAAAAAATTTATTAAATGGATTGGGAAAAAGAAGCATCAAATATCAAATAAATTCAAATGTTAAAAATTATAAATCTTAAACTTTGTTGATAAATACTGTTGGTTTTGAGAAAATGCCTTTGAAAAGTGGAAACATACGAAGGAAAGTTAGCAAATTTTGGAACCCACAAAAGTTGAATTATGAAACAGGAATTAGAGTTATTTAGCAATTTTGTTATTTTTCAGACATCAACTGGGAAAGTAAATATTGATGTATTTTTTCGAAATGAAACGCTTTGGCCGACACAAAAAATGATGGCGGAGCTATTTGAAGTGGAGAGGCCTGCTATTACAAAACATTTAAAAAATATTTTTGACGCAAAAGAGCTAGATGAAAAAGTGGTTAGTTCCATTTTGGAACATACCACTCTCCACGGTGCAATGAAGGGCAAAACTCAAACAACAACAGTAAAATATTACAATTTGAATGCAATTTTAGCCGTCGGTTATCGCGTAAACTCGCACAGAGCTACAGAGTTTAGAAAGTGGGCGACAACAATCCTGCATGAATATGTGATCAAAGGATTTGCGATGGATGATGAACGGCTCAAGCAGATCAAACATTTTGGAAAGGACTACTTTGATGAGATGCTCGAGCGGATTCGGGAAATCCGTATGAGCGAACGGAGGCTGTATCAGAAAATCACAGATATCTATGCGCTTTCAGCCGATTATGACAGTCAGGCAGATATTACGAAGCAGTTTTTTGCCAGCGTACAAAATAAACTTCATTGGGCAATGGCGGGGAGAAAGGCTGCCGAGATTATTTGCACATAGGCCGATCATAAAAAGGTGTTTATGGTCTTGAAAACTTGGAAAAAGGCTCCTGATGGGAAAATTTTAAAAAGTGATGTGACCATTGCCAAGAATTATTTGAACGAAGAGCATATCAAAAAACTGGAACAGATCGTTTCGGCCTATCTGGACCTGGCGGAAACGCGGGCGAGAAATATGAAAGTCATGAATATGAAAGATTGGGACGCTTTTTTGCAGCAATTTCTGGAGCTTTCAGCGTCACCAATCCTCATTGATTTGGGTAAGGTTTCTATGCTGGAGGCAAAACTCAAGGCGGAGGCGGAATATGATAAATTTCGAGTGATTCAGGATAAAAACTTTGAGAGCGATTTTGATCGAGTGTTGAAACAGATTGAATCTTCTAAGTCCAAGGGAAAATGAATGAGGGGAGTGGGGAATGATCAAGTGCCAGGCATCAAATATCAGGTGGGTTCGAAATTATAGTTTAGAAATTCTAAACGTTTTTCCCAAGCTTGTGCTTTTTTGAGGATTCGCATGTGACAAAATTGCTTTGTTGTGCTATGATATTGGGAGGAATTGTGTGTTGTGAATGCCAATGACCCCATTTCCAAAGCCCACATGTCAGGAATTGTTGGAAGAATTACGGAGTTTGCAGGCGCGATTTCGAGTTTTTGTTGAACTACAAGCCTCTTTGCCAGTTTTATATTCTGATCCTGGTGCCGATGCGAGGCAAAGATACTTAGAAGAGAGCCAAAAGTTAGGTGAGGATGTGAAGATTTTGAATGAAAAGTTTGTGCCACCGGAAGTTCAGCGTCTGTTGGAAAGTGTGGAAAAACAATATGACAATGCAAAGGAAATGGCTTTGGAGTTTAGCCCAGAGGTGAAAATTCCCTCAAAAGAGTTGGTGATGGAAAAAATACGCGGATTGGGTGCTGAGAAATTGAAGGAAATTGCAAAATTTGGGCAACCGACCTTGCTGATGACGCCGTCAACTACGATGGCTGAAAAAGAAATGGTACTGGACAAGAAAAAGCGTTATCCAAGGAGGTGGGGAGACGCCTGTTTTATTGAGGATGCCGATCATGAAAGGTGGGATCCAAAGCCTGAAAGTTTGACAGTTTCGATTGTGGAGGGATTGTCAATTTTGCCGGAGTTTCCTGATGAAATTTTGAAGGATGGGGATGGGGGATTGACGCTTTGGGATTTTCGCTATAAAAAGCTTTATCAGCAGTTTCAAGCCAGGGGACTGCGAATGATTACAGCTCATGAATATGCGATTTTAATGCAGCTTTCGTTGAAAAATTATGAAAATGCAAAAAACAATCCGCGGCACAAAAATCACCAAAATCCTAAACAGGAGATTGTGGACCCCTACCGCCAGGGCGGGGCATCAGCCCCCCATCAGCCAGAAAATGTTTTGACAAATATGCAAGGGGTGCCGTGTGGTTGCTTCATTGAGGAGCGTGGTATTGTGCGAT
>Ga0335394_10007014_pt1 | contig 12730 bp, 14 predicted proteins | sample MAT03_FD_205741 | JGI IMG/M metagenome (GOLD analysis project Ga0335394, IMG submission 205741) | Freshwater microbial communities from Lake Fryxell liftoff mats and glacier meltwater in Antarctica - MAT-03 (spades assembly) (version 2) ...
TATCCAGTAAAATCATCATCAGATATATTAATAGATTTTATTTCAGTTATGTTCTCTTGTAAATCAATTTGTGTTACCTGTGCATTGCACAAAATTGGTAAACTGACAAGGAGCAGGTGGGTCAAATGTTTTGTCATTTTGGAAAGTTTTAATTTAATCAAATTTTGCTTTTTTTTCAGTCGTCAAACTGTCTGCGTAAGACAGCCTGTCCCACGTAAACAAACTGTCTCTGCAAACTATTTTTGAGTTATACGTCCCCACCGCCTGCGGAGAAAAATATGTCCCACGTGAAAAAACTGTCACGTTGGACTTTTAAATTATTTCTGTCGACCAACTTTTAAAAGTTCAGTCGTCACTGTCCACGAAGCCACGCCATTGCTGCCAACATTTTGGCGCTTGGCGAAGAAGCGGATTTCGAAGCACTAAACTGTCTGCCAGCACGGAACTTGATACGAAGCACAAAACTTCATTTAAGCACTGAACCCGCTTTTTTGCCAAACGCCTGTTAGCAGAAGTTTATCTTATCTCCTTTATTCTTGTCAAGTCAATCTCTGTAAAATATGTCCAAGAGCCATAATTCTTGGAAAATTCTCTGTTACTTATTCGTGATTGATACAATTCTTTAAACAAAGTTGCAAGTTCAGTAAAAGACTTTACGTTCTCGAGAGAACCATCCGTCACTAATATGTTGTCACAAGGGCTATGGTAAAGTTGTCTATTTTTTAAAGTTTCACTATCTAATGAGCCAATAACAAATTCTGAGATGTTTGGGCATTTTAGAATTGTGCATCCGCTATTGTTCAAAGATTCTAATATTTCATCAATTGTCCATTGTTTGGCATCTGGTTCTACTATTTCCATTGAGCCAATCAAAAACGGAATTGTGAGTCCATTGTGAACATACCCTTTATTTTCAAAATGTTTTAGTAGTCGGTGCCAATATGGTGATACTTCTGAACTCATCTTTGCGATTCATTAAATTGCTGTGTAGTCGTAGCACACAACTATTTCGTCATTACTCAACTTTTTAAAGTTTAGTTGTTGAGTCAAATAGCTTTCAATCTCGTCAACTGTCGGTGTGTTGTCAGAATCTGAAAAGTCTTTGTTAGGAAAAAAATCTGGTGAGCTCTTGCCCAGTCTTTTGGTGTTGTTGAGCAAATTACACCTCCGTTGTTAAAGAGTATAAAATGCTTTTTATTTATTCGTTTTGCCATATGTCGTATGCCTTGAATGTGTCCTTTAAATTTCTGCCAACGTTTGTGTTTCTGCAGTGGTGCGCTTTCGAAGCCGCGTCCTGTCCCCCGAAACCAAACGTGGAACGAAGATAGAAACTTATAGCTTACAACTCACCGCACCATTGCAGAAACATTTTGTTAGCGCCATGTGCCCAATTCCGTCAGTATCATTCATTAATTTTCGAGTCGTTGTCAAACTGTTGTGGAACACTTTTTATCCATGAACCAAATGTTTCGTTGGAATTTGATCGCGGGCGGGGCAACCCAACCCAATGTTTCGTTTTGCTGTCGGCAATGTGTCCAGTATTGATGCAGGGGCTGCGGCACTCTTAGCAAAGCTTGGGTTTGCGCATGGCATTGTGCGGGATTTGCCATGTGTGCCGCTTGGGTCGGCCCCGTTGTCGGGTGGGTCTGTTATCATTTCTGCGTTTTCAAAATTGTCCCACATGAAAACCTTTGTACAGTTACGAGAATTCAAGTCGCGGGTGCAAGAACACTACTTGCGGACGCTTCATTTCTTTTCGCAGGAGTAAGAATTCAAGTCACGGAAGCAAAAACACTACTCACGGATGCCACAATTCTTTTCACAGAAGCAAAAACACTGGTCGCGGAAGCAAGAATCTTTCTCACAGGAGCAAGAATTCTTTTTACAGGAACACCATTTCTAAAACAGGGCGGGACAATCTTAAACTGTCCCGCCTGTTTCTTGGATTGGGTCGGTTGTTTTTTAGTCACCGTTGCCCCTTGTAAACTTCAGCCCGCTTACTTGTTTGTATTGGCGGCTTGTTGCGCCAAAGATTGATTTTACATATTGTTTCGCGTCCTGTGCCACATCTACCAGTCCCGTGTCTGCGCCATATAAAGCATCGTCCCTGTCGATACGTGCATTGCTCAACGCTGTCGTGGTATTGATTACATCTGTGTTCTTTGCTCTTAGGTCTGCCAATAACGTATTCAATGTTGCCACTTGCAGTTCGTTTTCGTTTGGGGCATAATTTGCCTCTGCTGTCAGGGTTGCGATAAGCTGCGCGAAGTGGTCTATCATTTTATCAAAGCTCTGTTGCGAGGTAGAAGCGGTCTTTATTGGATTTGCTCCCGCTGCCAACGCTTTTGCATCGGGTTGTGTTATCGCCTTTGCGCGTTTGCCCTGAATCTTCATGTTGGTCGACTTTGCATCGTCCAGCGTTTGTGTCTCAGCATCTGTTGCTGCCAATGCGTTCATGATTCTGGTCGCCAACGGTTTGAGTGGCTTGAAGGCAAGCTCCCTTGAGTTGGTTGCATTGTCGTTTGCTGTCTTTGCTACTTTTACTGCTTGCAGTGTTGCGCTTGCTGCGGCAAGTTGTGTTATTAAAGCGGGCAGCTTAAGTGCCGCTTTGCTCGGGTTGTACGTTGCCCCGTAGCCTGTAATAAAACTGGTGAGGTCTTCAAAGGTCGCTACATTCTTTGCATGACCTGTCTCGATGGTAGAAGCCATAAATGTTTTGTTTTAAAGGTTGAATATTTTAAGATATTTACAGATGAAACGCAAAGGAATCTTATTATGTTGTTGTTACCTTTAAATTATATATCTCAAAATTTAATGCTTCTCGTATTAGTCTTACCATTTCAGTGTTATTATTTACATTTATTGTTACTTACTTTCTGTTGTTGATTTTTCATTTCTATTCAGAGTTGTGAAAGTATTGCGAGACGAAAAAATTAATCTTTCAAATAAAGAATAATCTTGAGTTACTATTTCAGCAAAACCTTTTGAATTTGGCTTGTATGTTAATTTATATTTAAAAGATGAAATGAGATCATCGGGTAACTCAACTATTACTTCATAAGAATTGTCATCTGATGGGGCTTCTGCAATCTTAATTACATTTCCTGTTATATAGCCAAACTCTTGATATGGATACGAGTCTAAAGTTATTCGTGTTTTTTGACCAGATTTTATTTTTGCAAAACCCCTATAAGGAACTTTAATTTTAGCCTTAATGTCTCGACTTTGAGGTATTATGTAAGCGATTGGTTGGTTTGCTTTTAGAAAATCGCCAGGCGATATTTTCTTTATAAAATTAATCTTACCACTAATTGGAGCTATAAGCGTGTATTTCTGTTTCCAGTCTTGTTTATAATTCTCAATGGAGGTTAAAGTAATCTCAATCTCCTTCATGTTCTTATTCTTCGCCTCACCATTTTTATATTTTAAGTCGAGTACTTGTCCCTCTGTTTCCCTAATCTGCAAATCATTTTGAAGAAGAGCCTGTTTAAGGTTTTGAAATTCATTTAATTTCTGATGGTACTTACTAGTTTTTTCAATCCAATCTGACTTGGCAATGACATTTTCTTTATAAAGTTTTTCATCGATTTGATATTGCAGTTTAGCGTTTTCAAGTTCCTTGTTTCCAATATCAAGCTTTTCTGCTAATACAACAGACAATGCCCTTAATGAGTTTGTCTTGTTGGCAAGACGCTGAATAGATTCAACATGGTAACTACTATTAAGCTGATTGTATTCGTAAACATATTTCATAAGGTTATTATAATTTTCTTGTATGAAACCAAATGATAATTTTGTTTGCGGCAATTCAATAGATGGTGTTTTGATAATTATAAGACTCCGCAGCTTACTGATTTGTTGATCTAAGAAGTTAATGTTTTCTGATAATAGTGCACTCGTTATTTCACCTAGTACTTCACCTTTTTGAATAATAGAATCCTCTCCTATAAATATTTTTTCTAAATAACCATCGCTCAAATTATAAATAAGGGATGGGTCAATGGATGTAGTGAGTTTGGCTTCTCCTGTAATGGTTTCAGGATACTTCAAAAAGATACTTAAGAAAATGAGAAGAATTAATATTGTTAGGACTGAACCAGACCCCCAATTGATGAGCGAACTTGGTGGTTTGCTCAAAATTTCCTGTACATCTTCTGACCGTGTAGTAGGGGCTTTATTTAATTTTCTTTCTTCCATTCTATTTAAATCTTCAAGTCCATTTCAGGTTGGGCTAGCCTGTTCAAATCCAATTGATTTTTTACCAGATTGTAGTACGCACCATTTAATTCAACTAACGAATCATGATCACCTGTTTCTACTATTTTTCCACCATCGATAACGATAATTTGATCAGCATTCCGCACTGTACTTAGTCGGTGTGCAATGATAACAGATGTCTTGTTCCTTAAAAATGTTTGGAGTTTATTGACAATGGCTTTCTCATTGTTAGCATCAAGCGCAGAAGTAGCCTCATCAAAAAATATGTAATCGGGATTTTTATAGATTGCCCTTGCTATTAGAATTCTTTGTTTTTGGCCAGTACTTAGTCCTAGTCCTTCGTTTCCAATTTTTGTATTAAACCCTAAAGGCAACCCATTAATATATTCTTGGATATTGGCTAATTCCGCAGATTCAATTAATCTTTCTTGATCTACCTGTTCAACACCGATTGCAATATTTGCTTCAATAGTATCATTAAAAATGAAGCCTTCTTGCATCACAACACCAAATTTATCACGCCATGATTTTATTGAAATGTGGGTAAAGTCCTTATTACCAAATGAAATACTGCCAGAGTCGGGTCTATAAGTTGATAATAATAATTTCAAAAGCGTAGTCTTTCCACTGCCACTTACTCCTACAATTGCTGTTATCTTATTCTTAGGTATCACCAAATCTATTGAATCTAGAATGATTTTTTTTGTGCCAGGATACCTAAAAGAAACTTGTTTGAGAATGATGTCTTCGGAATTTTTTAAATCGGCTATTTTATTGAGTGCAATTTCTTCTTCGTCTTCCATTTCATGGATTTCAGAAAGTCGATCTAAGCTTATCTTCGCATCTTGAAAAGAATGAATGAAGGATACCAGTTGTGAGACGGGCCCGTTTAATTGACCTATTATGTAAGAGACAGATAGCATCATACCCAACGTTATTTGCCCTTCAATTACAGACTGTGCTGCTAAAAAAATCATGAGTATGTTCTTTATTTCATTTATAAAAGAAGAGCCAATTGATTGTGTTTGCTCCAACGAAAGACTCTTAACGGATATTCGAAATAATTTAATCTGAAGGTTTTCCCATCCCCACCTCATCTGTCTTTCTGCATTGTGCAGTTTTATTTCCTGCATACCATTTATAAGTTCTAATGTTTTGCTGTGCTCTTGGCTTACTCGCGAGAACCTTATATAATCTAAATCCTTTCGCTTCTTAAGAAAGAATATAACCCATCCAAAATATAAGATTGTACCCAATGCGAAAACACTAAAGATCGGAATGCTGTAAAAAGCTAGAACCCCTCCCAATAGCAATAGAGAAAAAAAAGAAAAAATTACATTGAGGGTAGAACTAGTCATTAATTTTTCTAACCTGTTGTGGTCATTTATCCTTTGAAATATCTCTCCCGTTTGTGTAGAGTCAAAGTAGGATATAGGGAGATTCATCAGTTTAATAAAGAAGTCGGAAACAATAGAAATAGTTATTCGAGTACTTAGATGAAGCAATATCCAGCTCCTAATTGTTTCAATAAAGGTTCTTCCAACAAAGAGTAAAATTTGTGCAAACAGAATTAATGTGACTAAACTAAAATCTTGATTTTTGATACCAACATCTACTATTCCTTGAGTTAGAAATGGAAAGATCAATTGCAAAATGCTTCCAGCAATAACACCAAAAAGTAATTGCACTATAAAGGGGCGGTATTGCTTTAGATAATGAAGCAAGTAACTTGCCCCAAACTTCTTTGAATCAGATTTACCATCGACCTCAAAATCAGTTTCTTCTAGCTTAGGGGTAGGCTGAATTAGTAAAACTATTCCTTTGTCATCGTTTACATTACCGATCCAGTTTTTAATAAAATCTTCTCGGCTATATTGAAGAAGGCCATGTGCGGGATCAGAAACATAGAATATATCGTTTCTAATTTTATAGAGGATGACGTAATGATTCTGATTCCAAAAAACAATGCAGGGAAGAGGAGCTTCATTTTTAAGTTTCTCCAACCCAATTTTTACTCCCATTGTTTTGAAACCGATCCTTTCTGCAGCAGAACTAATACTTGATAAGGAGGTTCCTACTTTATTTGTCTCGGCTAGTTTTCTGAGAGTTTGAGCTCGGATGGTTTTTCCATAATGCTTGGCAATAATGCGTAAGCAAGTAGGTCCACAGTCCATTCTACCTGTTTGATGATAATGCGGAAATCTTTTGGTGTAATTAATTTTCATGTATTGAAAATGATTTTGAGAATGGTTTTTCAAAGCCTTCTTCCCAAACCCATTTTGATAGGTAAGGGTTATATCTGCAACTTATAGTGTGTACCCACTCATCATTTTCTTTAAGAGGTATCCTTGGGTCAGTGCACATGAATCTAAACTCACAATCTTTGCATACGGCTGTTTTATCTTTTTCAACAAACCAAAATTCTTGGAATTGTGGAGTTTCTATAATGGCACAAGTATCAATCGAATCAATGTGGCCGAAGGTTGTATTACCAAAAAATGAATTTTTAAGCTGCCCATCTTTATCAATAAATATTTTCCTATTATAAAAAGTGTTGTGCTTCTGTGACTCAACAAAAAGCTGAATGTTAACAGCAAAATATTTTGGGTTAGGAGATTTTTCAATATGTAACATTTGAACAGAATCCTTGGTAAGAATTATCATTGGCAGATTTGCTTCCTTAACAGTCTTAAAGGTATGAGAAGCATAAAAATAGACTAGAAGGATTTTAGAGTTAATCCTTTTTAGACGTTTTGTCTCCTCCAGATAGTTATCAGCAAAAGGCAAAATAAGCTCGATTGATTTGAGCCTAGTGTTTAATAGTCCACTTAATAATTGATTAATGAAATCCGTATCGCCCTCAATTTTCCGTATTTGTAAATGCTTTACCCCCAAAGAATCTAAGGCACTCCTTAGTTTAACAATATTAAAATTAGTTGCCCTACCAACATCTATTACTGTGGTAGATATTCTTGAGGGATGCTTCCATTTCAAATCTATAGGTAGAAATGATTCTAGTTCCCATTCGCCTGACTGATGTATAACCTCTTTTTCAATAAGAAAGGTAAAATACTCATTTAGTATCGGGTTATTATTGAAATCCTCGAAGATTTTACTTATTAATTGCCCGTTATAGTCTTTAATGATTTCACAAAGAGAATTGGGGATAAAATAATATTTTTTTCTTGTGAGATCATATAAGCAGGATCGTTTATAACCTTTAACAGGTATACAATCAGCGTGAACAACAAAATACTTATTTTTATCGATTGGCGTCATCAAAATCAAAAGGAGTACTTATAGGCTTTGTTGGTAAATCAGTAAATACATATCCATTGTAGAAACTGCTGTAACTGGTCTTTTCAGGTGGGGTATCTTTTATTTCATTTATAGTCCAATGTTTTGATATGTAAGGAAGCTGCCCAGCACTCCTCATTTCTTCAAGAGAGGATTTGATTTTTTCAATCTTGCTCATTCAATAGGTAGTTTGCTATTTTCTCTTCCAGATTATAATTACAAGGAACTGATACCTGATTAAATTGACCAATAGGGTTTACTTCAAGAAAAACATATTTTTTATCTGGGGTAACAATCATATCTATTGAGCCAGTCTCTAGTTTCAACTCATCCATAAGTGTGGTTAATTTGACCTCAATAGAACTGGGCAATTTAAAAGGAACTACACGATTTGGTTTTTCTTTATCGTAGTCGCGGAAATCAATTTCTGTTTTTTTGTTGCCCTGCGAGAAAATAGCAGAAGGATAAAATATTTGATCAAAGTAAAATATTCGCAGTTCGTATAGTTTTTCAATTTTTTCCTGAAATAGGGAAGGAAAGAAATTGTCCTGACTGTCAGTAGTAACTAGTTGGGTGAATGTACCAACCGAATATTTTTCTTCAATTGTAAAACCACCATTATACATACTTTTTGCAATCAATTCGCGACTTCCTTCAATTGGATTTGTTGTAATTATTGTTTTGGGTATATCAATCCCTAAACGTTTAGCTTTTGCAAGGACCTCTAATTTGTTTAGCTTATTGTCTTTAATATCTCCTAATTTTTTCTTTTCAAGTAGTCTATTTGAAATAAAATCAGAAACTACATCCCATTCCTTATTCAAATAATTTTTGATATCCAAATCTTGTCTATTCCTTAATTCAAAGGCATTATGTGTGCAACTAAACTCGCCTCTTCTGTACCAGAAAGAGGATATGTTGCTTATTGAAAGCTCTTTTTTATTTATTTCGATGCCAACGAAAATTCCCCCATCAGAATTAGCAAGGTCAATTTTCAAATTTGAAATTAAGTCCTCTGGATTTAACCGAATAAATTGAATCTCCTGATCGGCTTTTTGAAACCAATCTATGACATCGTTTGTCGAATAGTCATTTAGTGTAGAGCTAATCAAAACCATTTTTTTCTTTGGTTCATAATAAAGGGCTCCCAAATATTGGAAGCCCTATTTTTGTTTTTAGCTTTTACTTTCTAGCATTGAATGGTAATGGTTCTTTTGGTAACATCATCATAAAGGTCACCTGGAGTTTTTCCATCACTACAGCAACCTGTTTCCCAAAGTGTACCTCCAGTTACTTGGATGGACTCACTGTTTTCGAGAGTAGCCTCTGCAAAATTTTCGAATGATTCTAAGTTTTTCATTTGGTTATTAGATAATTGTTGTGCCTACTCTATTCGATTTTCGGCTTCCTCGTTTTTTATTTTATGGCATACTTCGCCTTTATTTCGGCAATTGTTTTATCATCTGCAAAATCAACTCCTGCCTGAGAACCGAAAATTTGAGAACCTGTCTTCTTCCAATGTATTCGATCGATAAGCATTTTGAAAGGAGCTTCCTCCAATTGTTGTTCAAGTACAGCTTTATGAATTAAAGGAAGGTATTTCTCCTGATATGGTAGTTCGGCATGTTGTATAACAGCCCAAGCCACACTTTCATATTTTTTACCAACTAATTTTCTTCCTGGATAGCCGTACTTTTTAATTATGGACTCAATGTCTTTAGTGTTTTGTATGTCTAATAACCTTTGCCTGTCCAGATTATCTGAAAGCCGATATTTTTGATCAAGCTTTGAAATTCTGTCAAGTTCGGCTACGACTTCATAATTAAATCCTCCCGACTTAGAATAAGTTAAGGCGTCAACTTCTTTTGTTGGTCTTATTTCTACAGATGAACAACTTTCAATCAACTGCTTGTATTCAACACCGATTTCTTTATAAAACTTAACGTTCTCTATGCCGTCATACTGAGCAATAGCATAGGTTGCGATCTTACAAAAACCGGGAGGGTCAATTGCTTTAGACTTTAGAAGCAAATTATAAATAGTATCTTTTGGTTGCCCCATAGCCAAATAAGCCATGGCGAAGTTCCAATAATCTGATGCAACAATTCCATTTTTTGCATTTTTTATTTGATCGTATGAATTTTGGAGTATTAGCTTGCCTCTCCGATACTCCGATTCACTTACGTTATCAGGTTTTGGCGGGATATAACTAAACTGAGTATATGCATCATGTTTAATACTCATAACTGACAGTGTTAGAAGTAATACTTTTAGAATTTGTTTTGAAAACATATTTAAGATACTAAGAGGAATAAATTATCAGGATATAAGCAAACGGGTACATCCGAAACCTGTCGTGGTGAATTCAAAATTTAATTTATCCGTTACTTGAGTTTTTGATAGCGACATATTTGGATGTACCCAGCAAAAATGCTATAAGTATATGATACGGTGCCTCGATGAATCATAGATATCCGATCCAGTATCTCGACCGTCAGTCCAAGTGGTTGGAATATCTTCCCCACCAAATACCATTTCTGAATTCAATATTTCATCACCTACAAATTTTTCAAGAGATTCTAGATTTTTCATTTTTTCTTAACGTTTTTAGTTTAGCCTACTCTAAATGCTTTTCGGCATCCGCAAACTTGTAAAAAGAATCAGGCTCAAGAGATTTACTTGAAATCTGATTCTTTTTAATCCCAACTCAAATTGCTTAAAGGTAGATTACCCTTCTAGCTTCAGTATCATATAAATCATCTCCTGTATTAGTCCCATCTGTCCATCTAGAACGGAGTAACTCTCCACCCATAGCTGCATCTAGATTTTCAACTTCTTCATTTTTGAAGTTTTCAAACGATTCTAAATTTTTCATAAAAATTTAATTTAGTGATAAATGCCTACTCTAAAAGCTTTTCGGCTATCGCTATGAATTTTTTGCTGTCGCGACCAAGCAATATTTCCATGGAATAAAAGTGAGGTAACGAATTGTATAAGTCAACCGTAGTACAACGGTTTATTTTCCGTGTAAGAAAGATGTACTAACTATTTAAAAAATTAAATATTACCCAGCCTAACTGCCTTTGCAATAAGCTGTTCCTTATTCTCTACATTAAATTTTTTGTAAAGACTAGCTCGATATTCGTCAATTGTGCGCGGGCTTTTGTTGATAACTTTTGTTATTTGGTTGCTCGTCCATCCTTTTGAAATTGCCTCAAGCAGGATTTTCTCTATACCAGAGAGTTCAATAATTTCTTTAGGCTCACTTTTGTTAAGAAATAGTTGCATTGCTTTGGCTATTTCATCGGGCAAATAAAATCCACCTTGATGAACCGTTTGTATCGCTTTTAATAACTCGTTCACAGAGCCTTTGACCACAAAACTTTTAACTCCAACTTTGTTCATTTCGATGATATTTTTTTCTTGATCAAAGAAAGTATATGCTATTATTTTGATGAGGGGATATTTTTCATGGATAATTTTCGATGCCACTATGCCATTCATTATTGGCATGTTAATATCCATTAAAATTATATCAGGTTGCCCTTGCTCATAAAGTTGATTTATTATGTCTTGTCCGTTGACTGCAATCAAGTCAATTTCAATGTCTGCTTCTTTCTTGAGGAAATCGACTAAAGAGTTCCGAGATAACTCATGATCGTCCACTATCGCCACTTTTATTTTACTCATATCTATCTATTGAAACTTTAGCGGGTTGGGGAAGCAAGTGTGTGGGAGTAGCGTGAGCAATGGCACTGCGTGGTTGCAGCTACTTCCACACTCTTGCTTTGTGCGGCTGGGAGAATATTCACGGTTGCTGTGCGGTGGGCAATTGTTTTAGTCCTAAAGATTATCTGTCCAGAAAAATTTGTCGGGGTAAATGTAGTCGTTTCGTCCACGGGCATTGGCGCTAACGTGCTTATATAGGCAACTCCATTTCCTATATATATCTGTATGGCTACGAAGTTACCGCCCGGAAATATTTCTTGATAATTGATGTGGGAGTTACTCCCATCGGAAAAGTAAAATCACTCACGACTTGCGACTCGAGCGTTGGCAAAACATTTTCTTGCGAGGGGGTGGATATTTCGCTACCCTCAACCACTTCTTTTCGCGCGAGTGTGATCGTTGAAAGTTGTTTCATGGCCATTATTTAGACATTGATTAATTTCTTAGCAATGAAACGGGCAAACACGCGGGGTATCAAATTATCCAATAAGTGTATGTTAATAGCTGCCATAACTTACAACTTAAAGAAGATGCTCAAGTTCAAAAGCAAAACAGTAATGGCGGCCATGATGATTTTCACAGAAGAGGCACATGATTTTTTTGTCACCATGAAATTTTACTCTCACTACTACAAACTTGCATTAGTAAAAATCTGAAAGTACAATTTCGAAGAGTTGTTCGACCTATCAACAGAGTTATGCACAAAAGTGAGGTGAAAATGATTTTTAGGAATTTATTCTCCTAGCGAGGAGTCGTGCAACAGCTACCGGTGTTATGCACAGTGCAGCAGTCAACCGTTACTAAGCGGCACGGATGCCAAAGCTTTGGATGTGGGTTGAAGTCGCGCGGCTTTGGCATTGGTGCTGCTATTCGAAGCTCAATCTGATTTTTTATCTGTCTCACTTTTAGTTCTTATTCATTTCTAATTTCGTCCACGGGGTTGGTCATTGTCGCCTTTACAGTTTGCAAACCAAGTGTAACAAAAGCTACAAGTGTCACAATGAGACCTGATATGCTAAAAATCCAAATATTAAGTTCAATCTTATTTGCAAATCGTGTCAACCATTGATTCATTAGATAATATCCAACTGGAGCTGCAATCATGAAAGCAAGGATGATACGTTTTGTAAAAGTCAACGTCAATAAATTCAATATGTCCAGAGAGGTTGCTCCAAGTACCTTTCGAATGCCCATTTCTTTCGTACGGCTTTGAATCACCGCCCATGATAGTGCAAACAAACCAAAGCAAGATAAGATCATGCTGATGACAGAAAATGCAATTACTATTTTATAGAAGAAAGTATCCTCTTTATACTTCTTCATTAATTCTTCTTGGACGACTTGATATGTAAAGGAGTGGTCGGGGAACACCCCTTTCCATTCTGTTTGTATTTGTGGGAGTATTTCCGATAGATTGTTTCCTTTATAGTCAATTAATAATGACTGCCCCTCTTTATGATAGGAGATGATTGCAGGGGGAATTTCT
>Ga0335394_10007016_pt1 | contig 12729 bp, 9 predicted proteins | sample MAT03_FD_205741 | JGI IMG/M metagenome (GOLD analysis project Ga0335394, IMG submission 205741) | Freshwater microbial communities from Lake Fryxell liftoff mats and glacier meltwater in Antarctica - MAT-03 (spades assembly) (version 2) ...
GCCTGGAGCATGAAGATGGAGCCCGTATTATTGGCTTTGGTTTTTTTGCAGGAGTGGTAGGCGCTCACAATGGCATGATGGCTTATGGCAACCGCACCGGTGCTTATAAATTGCAAAGGGTAAATTCCACCAAAAGCCTGCAGCACCTGGTACATACTTATTTTGGATTAAAAATTCCTCCCGTTAAAATTGCTGTTACCGGTAGTGGCAGGGTAGCACATGGTATATTGGATATCATGAACCTGCTGGGAATTAACGAAGTGGAACCAGAAGATTATTTAGAAAAAGAATTTGTATATCCTGTTTATGTGCATTTAAAAGGCGCAGATCTTTACATGCCCAAAAACGGGAGTGCGTATAAAAGGGAACATTTTCATACTTATCCGGAACTATACGACTGCTTATTCAAAAAATTTCTGCCTCAAACAGACATCCTGATGAATGGGGTATATTGGGAAAATGATATTCCCCGTCTTTTTAAAATGGAAGACCTGGCTGATCCTGGTTTTAGAATTAAAACTATTGCCGATGTAACAGATGATAAAATGGGTTCTGTGCCCTGTAATCTCGGCGATTCCAGCATTGCAGATCCAATATATGGGGTAGATAAAAAAATGTTTTTAAAAACGGATCCTTACCTGCCCAATTCGGTAGATATAATGGCGGTAGGAAATCTTCCGAATGAATTGCCCAGGGATGCCAGCAGGTATTTTGGTGAGCAGTTGATTAAACATATTTTGTTGGATATTATTACAGGCGAAAGCAATATCATTGAAAGAGCTACCATCATAAAAGACGGAAAATTAACGGAAACATATGAGTACATGCGGGCTTATGCAGAAGAATAATGATCGTAAAAATATATTTATAATTTTAGATAATAATCTTTTAGTAATGCTGTGAACTCAGGGCTGTAGCCCCTTTGGCCGTCGTTAATGATGATTGTATCCTCTTTAATATTTCCATTTTGTTTTGATAATACGATGATAGATCGGAGGAAAGCATGTTGAGGGCTTTGCTTTACCTTTAATATTTTATGAATGAATAAACCAGCCTTTTCGCTTATTTCTTTAAAATAATTGGTTCTGTGATAAGGAAGCAGGATGGATGCAAAACCATCATCTGATAAATATTTGTGAATAGCATTCAGCAGTTCCTGCAGGGTAAGGCTGGTATCATGTTTAGCATCATTTTTTTGTGCATTATCGCTGCGCAAATCATCTTCAAAAAATGGTGGGTTGCTTATGATGAGAGCGTATTTTTTAGTTGTTACTAATTGCTGGATGCTGCTATTAATAAGATGGATGTTTTGTGCCCAGGGCGATTGCAGAAAATTTTCTTTTGCCTGAGCTGCTGCAGCTTCATTCATTTCTATAGCATCTATTTTGGCATCGCTTTTTTGCGCCAGCATTAAAGCCAATAAACCGGTTCCTGTGCCAATATCCAAAATGTAATTTGGCTTTATTTCAACATCATTCAGTAGTGCCGCAGTATAGGCCCCCAGCAAACAGGCATCTGTGCATACTTTCATGGCGCAGCGTTCCTGGTGTATGGTGAATTGTTTAAAGCTGAAGAAAGTGTTGCTCATGTGTGTGGAGTTTTGAAGGATATCTGAAGGAAGGTAGGCGTTTGAGGTTCTCTATTATGGAAGTTTGTTTGCAAATTCAAAGTGTCTAACATAATTGACCATTCACAATTCACAATTCACCATTAACCCCCATCACCACTCTGCCCTTGCACCCGGAATAATATCCAGCGCTGCAAAATCTCCTGCCAGGTATTTATAATAACCTGTAATCGCTATCATACCTGCATTATCGGTACAAAATTGAAAAGGAGGGATATAAGTTTTCCAGCCCATTTTTTCGCCCAATTCTTTTATTCCTGTTCGTAAGCCACTATTGGCGCTCACTCCGCCTGCAATACATATTTCCTTTATGCCGGTTTGTTCGGCAGCTTTTTTTAATTTGTTTAATAATATACTTATAATACGGTGCTGGATAGACGCACATATATCAGCCAGGTTTTCGTCGATAAATATTTTTCGCTCTGCTTCTGTGGCGGTAAAGGCTTCTTTATACACATTGGATGTGCCGGCATTTTGCAGGAAATATAAAATAGATGTTTTTAACCCCGAGAAACTAAAGTTGAGATCCGGAATTTTGGGTTCAGTAAATTTATAAGCCAGTGGATTTCCTTCTTTGGCATATTTATCTACTAATGGTCCGCCGGGATAGGGAAGGCCCAGGAGTTTGGCACTTTTGTCAAATGCTTCACCGGCAGCATCATCTATCGTTTCGCCCAGTATTTTCATATCATAGGGCGAATTGCATAAAACGATTTGTGTATGTCCGCCACTTACCGTAAGGCATAAAAAAGGAAAAGCCGGTTTGGGGTCTTCAATTAAATTTGCCAGTACATGGGCCTGCATATGATGCACTGCTATTAATGGTTTATCTAAAGCCAACGATAATGATTTGGCAAATTGTGATCCCACCAACAATGCGCCGATAAGGCCCGGTGCCTGTGTAAAGGCAACGCCGTCAATTTGATTTAAATCAATTCCTGCTTTTTTAATAGCCTCATCTACCACCGGAACAATATTTTGCATGTGCGCCCTGCTGGCCAGTTCCGGCACAACTCCGCCATATTGCTCATGCACTTTTTGTGTGGCAATAATGTTGGAAAGAATTGCTCCGTCTTTACAAACGGAGGCCGATGTTTCATCGCAGGAAGATTCTATAGCAAGGATTGTGATAGACAAGGTTGATTAGTTGTAAAAGTCAAAAGTCAAAAGTCAAAAGTCAAAAGTCAAAAGTCAAAAGTCAAAAGTCAAAAGTCAAAAGTCAAAAGTCAAAAGTCAAAAAAATTTTAAAGTATCGAAGATACAAAAAAGACCAGCGCTTTAAAAAAACCTTAAACGTTAAACCTTGATCCTTTGAACATAGAACTTTTGAACCTCTTAAACCCTATCAACTCCGTATCGCCACCACAGGATCTAACTTGGCAGCTCTGGATGCAGGAAAAATACCTGCAATGATGCCTACTACAAGGCAGACGATAATAGTGGTTATAAGCATGGGTATAGAAATGTAAATGGGAAAATCCAACAGCTTACTTGATATTTTAGTACCTATAAATACAAAGAGCAAACCTACAGCGCCACCCATAAAACAAAGGATAACTGCTTCCAGCAGGAACTCAAATAATATGCTGCTGCTTTTGGCACCAATGGCTTTTTTAAGCCCTATCACAGAGGTTCTTTCTTTTACGGTTACAAACATAATGTTGGCAATGCCAAATAATCCAACGATAAGGCTGATGCCGCCAATGATAGCTCCAACAATATTCAAAATTGAAAAAAAGCCGGTAATGGCTTTACTAAATGCTTCCACACTGTTTAAAGAAAAATTATCATCCTGTGTAGGACTCAGCCTTCTTACCTGGCGCATGATACCTTTTAATTCATCCGTTAATGCAGCAGTTGTTACCCCGTCTTTTCCCTTGGCAATTAATATAGGGTTGGAATTTTTCTCATCAAATATTTGTTTGCAGAATTTATAAGGCAGCATAACACAATTATCATAATCCCAGCCAATAAAATTGGTGCCTTCTTTTTTTATAACACCTACAATTGTTACTTTTTTTCCTTTTACATCTATTTGTTTACCCAGTGCCCTTGCTGTTGTGCCAAATAAATTTTCGGCATTGGTAAAACCCAATAAACAAATATTACTGCCGTTGCTAAATTCTGCCTGCGAAAAAAAACGGCCTTCTTCAAACTTAATGGGCTGAAGTGTCATCTGTGATTCTACAATACCATACACACTTGCAGTGGGTATTAAATCGTCCTTATGAGAAATGGCTGATCTTGTTTGCAGTAAAAAAGAAATATCATCCAGCAAAACGGCACGCTGGCGAATCATATCTGCCTCTTCATATTTCATCACAGGCCTTGCTTTGAATTTCCAGAAAGGCTGATCGGGTCCGCCACTATAATCCCACTTGTCTATATAAATGGTATTGTTGCCCAGGCTTTGTACTTCGCTTTGAATATTACGCTCCAGGCTGTTTACAGCAGCCAGCACTCCTATGATACAAAAAATACCAAAGGCCACACCGGTAAGGCTAAGACCTGTACGGAGTTTATTTACTCTTAATTCCTGTATGGTAAGGCGTAAAGAGTTGATTAAAATATTCAGCGTTTTTGCCATGATTCAAAGGTAAGTTCAATGTGTCAATTCACAATGCAGAAAGGGTGGATGGTGAATGGTGAATAGTGAATGGTGAATGCAGGACCGAAGGGACGGGGGGGAAAGTAAAAAGTAAAAAGTCAAAAGTCAAAAGTCAAAAGTGAAAAGTAAAAAGGTGAAAGGTGAAAGGTGAAAGGAACAGTTGTCTTGGTCAATAATTCTCCATAGCACATAGCTAAACTTTCTGATATCCGAATAAATGCTCAATTATAAAAAACCTTAAACCTTAAACGTTAAACCTTAAACATCTTAAACGATGAACTTTGAACCTTGAACCTCTTGAACCTCTTGATCCTTTTCCTATCTTTGCGCACTTTATGAAGTATATAAATGAAATAAACAGGCGAAAAACTTTTGCGATTATCTCTCACCCGGATGCCGGTAAAACCACCTTAACAGAAAAATTTCTGTTGTTTGGAGGTGCCATTCAAACTGCGGGTGCCGTAAAAAGCAATAAGATAAAAAAGCATGCTACCAGTGATTTTATGGAGATAGAACGGCAGCGTGGTATAAGTGTAGCTACCAGTGTGATGACTTTTGAATATGACGGGCACCTGATTAACCTGCTGGATACGCCGGGTCACCGGGACTTTGCTGAAGATACTTACCGCACCCTTACTGCTGTAGATAGTGTGGTTTTGGTGATTGACAGTGTGAATGGCGTGGAAGATCAAACAAGGAGACTGATGGAAGTTATTGCCATGCGCAAAACACCCGTGATTGTTTTTATTAATAAGATGGATAGGGATGGTAAAAACCGGTTTGATCTTTTGGAAGAAATAGAAAATGAATTACATATCAACCTGCACCCCATGACCGTTCCCATCAACAGCGGAAAAGATTTTAAAGGGGTATATGATCTGTATAATAAGAGCCTGGTTTTGTTTGCCGCAGGCACAAAAGGCAATGATGAAGATGTATTGGAAATTAACGATCTGAATGATGCCATACTGAATGAAAAAATTGGAGAAAAAGATGCCAATGTACTTAGGGAAGATGTAGAATTGATTGATGGTGTATACGGAGCATTGGATACTGCCGATTACCTGGCGGGAAAAACGGCCCCTGTTTTTTTTGGCAGTGCCGTCAATAATTTTGGTGTAAAAGAAATGCTGGATGCATTTATAAGAATTGCGCCTACCCCAAGGCCAAGGCACACCACTACAAGAGATATTAAACCGGAAGAAGAAAAGTTTAGTGGTTTTATTTTTAAGATACATGCCAACCTTGATCCCAAGCACAGGGACAGGATTGCATTCCTAAGAGTGTGCAGCGGAAAGTTTGCACGCAATACTTATTACAAACATGTAAGGCTCGAAAAAGAGGTACGCTTCAGCAATCCCTATAGTTTTTTGGCTCGCCAAAAAGATGTGATAGAAGAAGCTTATCCCGGCGATGTGGTTGGTTTGTTTGATACGGGTAATTTTAAAATAGGAGATACGCTCACCGAAGGAGAAAAGTTTTTCTTTACCGGTATTCCCAGTTTTTCTCCCGAGATATTTAAGGAAGTGATCAATAAAGATCCGATGAAAACCAAACAACTGGAAAAGGGCCTGTCGCAATTAACAGATGAAGGTGTTGCCCAGTTATACACACAGTTTGGCGGCAATAAAAAAATCATCGGTTGTGTGGGCGAACTGCAGTTTGAAGTAATTCAATATCGCCTCTTGCAGGAATATGGCGCCTCTGTGCAAATGAACAGCCTGCCTTTTTACAAGGCTTGCTGGATTACCAGCAAGGATCCAAAAAAGCTGGAAGATTTTACCAAATATAAGCAGGCCAATATTGCCGAAGATAAAGACGGGCACCCCGTTTACCTTGCCCAAAGCGAATGGTTCTTAAATACAGAACGTACCAATAACCCGGATATAGAATTTCATTTTACGAGTGAGATACATAAGTAGGGGTTAACTGGATGTGGCTGTGTACCGGGGCATTGGTCATTGGTCATAGGTCATTTCGGTTAATCTAAGTTGATTCTATTTTGATAATTTCTTGAACTGCCGGAATATTGTAAATTTGAATATGTACAAATTAGATAAAACAATTTTTACAGCTCAAACTCATGCTGAAGCAGAACGTAATAAAATGTTTTCTGCAGATGTGCCGTTGGGCGAAAGAATAAAACAATCCTGGTACCTTACCTGTATGGCTTATGGCATAGATCCGGAGAATCCCCCAAAGATGGTTAAAGAAATTACCGGCATGCGTAAACATTCACAATAGTGGGCAATATTTTTAATGACGATTTCAGGGATTTTATAAAAGTGCTCAATGATACAGATGTTGATTATGTATTGGTGGGTGGCTATGCAGTGATACTTCATGGTTATCGCCGCACTACCGGAGACCTTGATATCTGGGTAAATACTACAAAAGAAAACTATTTAAAACTGCGTAAAGCTTTACTAAATTTTGGTCTGCCTACCACAGATTTATCGGAACAAAATTTTCTGGATAATGATGCAATAGAAATCTTTACTTATGGCATTGCGCCGGTAAGTATAGACATCATGAAAAAAGTTAAGGGGTTAAATTTTGAAGAAGTATATAGTTCTTCCCAGCTTTTTATAGACCAGGATCTTACAGTGAGATTCATCAGCTATCAACAATTGGTAAAAGCTAAAAAGGCAGCGGGCAGGTACAAGGATCTTGATGATTTAGAAAAACTTTCCTTCTGATATTGCTGATCATTATTCTTTCCAAACATCTGCAAGGTTCACGTTGGCCCTGCATTCGCCTTCAAATATAAATTCAAAGCACTCTGCAGCAATTTCGTTCACAAGTGTATAGCTGTTATTTAACAACTGGTATATCTCAATTGTTTTTGCATCCGCATCTACGATTAGGTAATATTTAATGCCTTCATTTTGATACAACTCAAACTTTGTGTTGCGGTCTCTGAGGGCGGTGGAAGGCGAAAGAATTTCCGCAACAAGAGAAGGAGTAAAATCAATAAATTTTTTCGTGGGCTTGCTGCAAAGTACCATAATATCGGGCTGCACAACAGTATCTTCTTTAATCAAATAATCGATGGCATCATATATCCGGCAATTATTACATTTTTTTAAAGCTACCCCAATTTCAATTATTAGCGATGCAGCAGCCAACTGATGTTTTGGCACCGGCGACAGACTCATGGCAATCGGAAAACCATCAATCAATTCCCATTTACCTTCCCAAATCTTGTAGTCTTCGTAAGTGTAATGTGGTAATATTTTTTGCGTAATTCCCATAACTTAAAATTAAGCAATATTTTTTACCAGAGAAATAGGAATAAAAGCAGCAGTTATCACCTTAACAACAACAAATTCCCTTTTTTAATTTCCTCTCCGCAATCATTCAATACTTTAATATAATAAACATAATTACCCACTTCGGCAGGTTGCCCTTTGTAATATCCATTCCAGCAATCTGCTGCGTTTTTAGTTTCAAATACAAGGTTGCCGTATCGGTTGTAAATAATGATGTCTACAATTTTTACGGTTCCAAAATCTCTTACCCTGAAGCAATCATTTTTGCCATCTCCATTGGGTGTAAATGTATTTGGGATATAGGATTTAGGATTGGTAGCTCCTTTAATAAATACAGTTAGTGTGTCCTGCGATTTGCAGTTGTTGGTACTGTCAGTGCCCACTACAGTATATTGTTGTGTAAGAGGAGGAGTGGCTATGGGATTGGCAATGGTACTGTTAGAAAGGGAAGCAGCAGGCGACCAGGTATATACATTGGCGCCGGTGGCCATCAATTGAGCATTGCTAAACACACAATCAATATCATTTGATTTTGACGCAGTAATAATCGGAGGCACAAGATCAGTCCTAACATTTGTGGTGAACGTGCCAGATAGATTGCAAATGCTATCCCTGATTAATACGGAGAATAAAGTATTGGCCGAAACGGTAGCTATAGGATTGCTAATGGTTGTATTGTTAAGGTATGCCGCCGGGCTCCACAAATAAGATGTTCCGCCGCCAGCAGTTAATTGCGCTTTACCGTTTACGCATATTGACTTATCAGCCGAAATTGCAAACAAAGGCAATGGCTTCAATGAAATCTTTACTGAATCTTTATTTGTGCAACTGTTCGTTCCCGTTACCAAAACTGTATAAACGGTATTTGCTGTAGGGCTTGCAACAGGATTTGAAATAATAGCATTGCTTAAAGTGGCGGAAGGGGACCAGCTATAGGCAGTGCCTCCAGATGCCTGCAAGGGAACAGACTGGTTTACACAAATGGTATCATCGCCTGATGTCGTAATAACCGGTGCAGGTTTTACCATAACCGTAACCGTGTCTTTTGCAACACATCCAAAATTATTCGTTCCACTAACAATGTACTGGGTTGTGCCGGCAGGCAAAGCGATAGGGTTTGCAATATTTGTTGCACTCAGCCCGGTGGCCGGAGTCCAGCTATAGCTTACCGCACCAGTAGTTGTAAGCGTTGTAATTGTGTTAAGGCAGGCCGCCGTGTCTGCAAGGGTTCTTACCAGTGGCGTATCTACCCTAATTTTTACACTGTCTCTTTTTATAAATACCGGTGCAAATGAAATATCATCCAGGGCAAAATCATTGCCTTGTACCAAAGTGTTTTTATTAACTATTGAAATTAATGCTGTAGTGTTATTACCAGAGTTCCAGGTGGTATAAAATTGCGTCCAGGTGCAGGTGGGTAAACTGGCTGTAATTAAAGTGCCGATGTCTGAACCATTGATTGAAAAGCTGAGCTGTGCAGGGTTTGGGGGATATAGCGCCTGTATCCACGATGAGAATGCATAGTTGGTATTTGGCGTAACCGCTACAGTTTGCCTCCACACGTTTACATTAGGAGCAGGCGATCCGTTTACCAAAAGCATATTTCCGTTTCCTGTTGTGTGATCTGTGCAATTACTTAATGCGGGGTTCCACGCCTGCGGGCTTGGCCCCACATAGTATTGTCCTTCTGTAATATTGTTTGCAGCATAATTGTAATCTGAAGTAAAGCCTGAGTTACCTGCGGTAAAATTACCATTTGTAATTACATTTATTCCCTGCACTTCTGCCGTAAAATAATAAGTAATGGGAACAGGTGTGGATGTTATTGGATTTGGCGATAGCGGATTGTCTAAATAAGTAACAGGACTCCAGCAAAAACTTAATGATGGTACTGTGCTCAATTGCTTGCTGCTATTAAAGCAAATGGTTGTATCGGGTGTTAAGATGATATTGTCTGCTACAACATTTACTGAAATCGTTTTTGTAACAGTGTCTGAGCAACTCCCGTTTTGAAAACCGTATTTAACTGTATAGTTGCCGGTACTGCTGTAGGTATGAATAGGATTAAGCGTTGAATTTATTGTATTGCCATCTCCAAAATTCCAATAGGTATTGGAGGGGGGCGTACCGAGGCTGTTAAATTGTATGGAGAGCGGATTGCACACATTCTGTTTGTAGGCGAAGTCTGTTCCGGTGGTTCCAGTGACAATAACCACTTTTACAAAAGCAGAATCAATACAACCTTCGGCAGTGTTGATGATAACTTTATAATCGGTTGTTGTATTAGGTGATGCTTTTGGATTTGCAATCGTAGCATTTGATAGCCCCGCAGATGGCGTCCATTGATAGCTCACACCACCAAAGGCATTTAACTGTGCAGAATCTGATCTGCAAATTTCCAACTGCGATCTGCTTACATTGCTTGATTTAAAGTCTGAAAAAAATCCATAACGGCAGCCAGTTAGATCGGATATAGTAGCCCCATTTAAAAATCCAAGCTGAAATTTTCCTGAAGGATTTGTGAACCTTGTAGCACTACCCACAGACATTACGGAATTTAAATTTTTTTTGCAATAAACATACGCACCTGCAGAACCTGGTACAGGTGAAAAATCCGAGGCCGTTATTACTGATGTGCTCCCATTTACTGCAAAAGAGAATTGGTTGCCACTCCTTGTTGTAATAAAGACGGTAGCATCTTCATTAATACTTCTTGTAATTGCTACATCATTAGAACCCGTACAATTAATTTTAGGAATAACCGCTGAGCCAATTTCACAGTTGATACCTGTATAATGGTATACTGATACTTTGTTACTTGATCTGATGTAACTCACAGCTTGCGCACTTAGGTTTATTTCATAGGAACTGCCTCTGTTAATGGTTGTGGATGGTGTTGCACTTCCATCCAGATAAATGGAGGTATTATTTACCATTGCTGTTACAATCACTTTATCTTTATTAGTAAGATCACCTTTTATAACCACAAATTCATCCCCCCAAATTGATGTAGGGATAAGCTGATCGCCTGCCAGGTCTGCACAAGGTCCGTCTGCCATCAACAGATCTTCATAAGTTGTTATAGCAATAGGTTTGTCAGACGTTACAATACTTCCGTTTAATAAAGAAATACCATTGCGATACATAGCCTGGTTAGAAAAAGTTTGTCCCTTGTTTAGTTGTATTGAAAATGGAACTCCGGGAGACCGGCCAACAAGCCTTTTGCTCGGTGTGATTATAACCGTCGTATTATTCTCCGTTGCTACAAAAACAAAAGCAGCTTTTGCCTGTGGAAAGCGAACTGAATCAATGGGCCATTCTGTTTGAGACGGTATAATGAATTCATTGCCCAAAGCGTTTCTTCCCTTCAAGGCAAATAATTCAGGATTGCAATTGCAGTTACTTACAATTTCATAATAAGCCGTTATATCAGCAGTAGCCTTAATTAAAATGCCTTTATTAAGAACTGTATTGGCAACGTCATTTTCAATTGAAGTTGCCCATGCAGAGAGGTCAATGGTTGTTGTTGAGCTTGCAGCGATATTACTTGTTATTGGAGTAAAGCCGCCATTAGCAGGAATTGACACAGTAACCGTAGCAGCGTTACTAAAAGTAGTTAGCCTCAGCAACATTGGCCGATCATGAGGGTTGTTAATAAGAAATTCGTACGTATCAGGCGCAGCAAACCAAAACGTAGTGTCTTTTTGAGCTAATGCAGAAAAGGGTAGCAACAATAGCAGGACTAATTTTTTCAATGCAGGGTTTTAGGTAAACAAATATACTGTTTATTTATACAGTAAAAGACCATGCAATTATATAAGAATTTATTGAATTTTTGTCATCGTAAAAGTGCCAGTATCATTATTTGGGTAAATATTTTTCCATACACCACTCATTAGATTTTCTTTATTATCAAAATAGGCTGTGTGTTCTGTTACCGTACCAATATTTTCCGGGCTTCCATAAAAGTAAGTTCCACTACAAGTAAAAGTATTTCCTACTATATTCCACTTGCCATTGGCTACTCTTAAAACTCCCTTATAATTATTTTCAATTAAAATATCCCCATTTGGCTTTATAGAAAAATAGAAAACGCCTTTAGCACCTTGTTCTGCAGTAAATGTTCCAGTCCACAAACCCTGGATCTGGATCGAAGATGATTGCCTGGCATTTTTTGATGGGTCACATGATTTTAAATTAACCTGAAATGCTAAAAATGTAATCAGCATTGTTTTTAGTAGCATCTTATTTATATTGGTTTACGATGAATAAAAATTTTGACGATTGGCTTAATGATATTTTTATTTTTTAAATGCCAACATAATTGTGAGGGGAAATTGCTTTCAATTCTTTTTTTATCGCAGCACTCACTTTTAGTGATGCAATAAACTCATGTATTGCTTTTTTATCAATTTTATTTTTACCTCTTGTCAAATCTTTTAGTGCTTCGTAAGGGGCAGGATAATTTTCCCGTCTCAAAATAGTTTGAATGGCTTCTGCCACTACTGCCCAGTTATTGTCGAGGTCTTCCTTTAGCTTTTGTTCGTTTAAGATTAGTTTATCAAGACCTTTTTCAATTGCTTTGATGGCAATTAAAATATGTGCCATTGGCACTCCAATATTCCTAAGCACCGTACTATCTGTTAAATCTCTTTGCAGGCGGCTGATGGGCAGTTTTGCTGAAAGGTGCTCCAGCAATGCATTTGCAATACCCAGGTTGCCTTCTGCATTTTCATAATCAATAGGGTTTACCTTATGTGGCATTGCACTACTGCCCACTTCGCCTTTTTTAGTTTTTTGTTTAAAATAATCCATACTGATGTAGGTCCAGATATCCCTGCAAAAATCAATGAGGATATTATCTATTCTTTTAATGGCATCAAAATGAGCAGCCAGGGTATCATAATGTTCTATCTGTGTGGTGTATTGCTGGCGCTGAAGACCCAGTTTGTTTTCTACAAACTCATCTGCAAATTTCAGCCATTTAAATTTTGGGTAGGCCACATGGTGCGCATTAAAGTTTCCGGTGGCACCGCCAAATTTGGCGCTAAAAGGAATATAGCTAAATAATTGAATTTGATTTTCCAGCCGCTCTACAAAAACCATTAACTCCTTGCCCAGTCTTGTGGGTGATGCCGCCTGCCCATGTGTACGGGCCAACATTGGTATATTTTCCCATTGTTTGGCAAGTTTGAATAAATGATGCTGCAGGTTGATCACAG
>Ga0335394_10007017_pt1 | contig 12728 bp, 8 predicted proteins | sample MAT03_FD_205741 | JGI IMG/M metagenome (GOLD analysis project Ga0335394, IMG submission 205741) | Freshwater microbial communities from Lake Fryxell liftoff mats and glacier meltwater in Antarctica - MAT-03 (spades assembly) (version 2) ...
CGGGTTCCCTCGAATTCGAGTGGGAGATCTTCGTCCCCGGTTCCACCGACACTGGCCTCGCCTGGCCAGACAACCTCGCCTGGACACCTTCCTCGCATCTGATGGCATCGACTGATTTCGCACAAAAACCCACCCCCGTGGCCGACAGCTCACAGAGCATGTTCGGCAACAACTTCCTCGTCGTGATCCCCACGCTGGGGCCCCGGGCCGGGCGTGTCTTCCGGTTCGCCGTTGCGCCTTGTGGCGCCGAGTTCTGCGCTCCGACCGTGAGCCCGGATCTTCAGGAACTCTGGGTCAACGTCCAGCACCCGGGCGACGGCAGCACCGGCCCCGAAGCCTGGACCAGCCATTGGCCCGACGGGGGCAACGCCCTTCCGCGCTCGGCCCTCATCGCCATCCACAAGACGTGACCCGGACGCCACCGTCCGTCATGCGCAGCTTACGAATCGACCCCCCTAGACCTCATGCTGGCCCCCGTCCGGTCTTCGCATTAGAATCGCGGTCTTATGTCGCTCGTCGAACAGATGAAATCGCTGGCGGCCGAAGCGAAGTGTGCCTCTCGAGGTCTGGCGAAGCTGACCTCGGAACAGCGGAACACCTGCCTTCGCGCCATGGCCGACGCACTCATCCAAGCCACTCCAGCCATGCTCGAGGCCAATGCCAAGGACATGGAAACCGGCCAGTCCCTCGGGCTCTCCCCCGCCATGCTCGATCGCCTCAAGCTCGATGAAAAGCGCGTCGCCGCCATGGCCAATGGACTTCGAGAAGTCGCTGCGCTTCCCGATCCCGTCGGACGCATTCTCGATGACCGCACCCGCCCGAACGGTTTGCATCTCCAGAAGATCGCCGTGCCCATCGGGGTGATTGTCATCATTTACGAATCCCGTCCGAACGTCACCGCCGACGCCGCAAGTCTCTGCATTAAGACCGGCAACGCCACCATACTGAGGGGCGGCAAGGAGGCGCTTCGCTCCAACCGCCTGATTTCCGAAGTTCTCGTCGCCGCCGCCCGAGCCGCCGTTCCCGACTTTCCCGAAAAGGCCATCCAGGTGGTTCCCGTCGCCGACCGCGAAGCCATCCCGGCCCTGCTCTCCCTGCCCCAGTACATCGATCTTTGCATTCCTCGGGGCGGCGAAAGCCTGATCCGCGCCGTTACCGAGTGTTCCCGCGTGCCGGTCATCAAGCACTACAAGGGGGTCTGCCACGTCTTCGTGGAGCGCGACGCCGACCCCACCATGGCCGTGGCCGTTCTGGTCAACTCCAAGACCCAGCGCCCATCCACCTGCAACGCCGCGGAAACCCTGCTCGTCGATTGGCCCATTGCCACCGACTTCCTCCCCCTCGCCGCCGCCGCCCTCTGGGAAAAGGGCGTCGAGCTGCGCGCCGACAAACCCAGCCTCTCCATCCTGGGAATGAAGTCCAAGGCGCCCCTCGGAAAACTGGTCGCCGCCAATCCCGCAGATTGGGAGACGGAGTATAACGACTACATCCTCAATGTCCGGGTCGTCGATGGCCCCGACGACGCCATCCGGCACATTGCGCAGTACGGATCCGCCCACACCGACACCATCGTCACGGCGAACGAGGGCATCGCCCGCCGATTCCTGGCGGAGGTTGATTCGGCGGCTGTCTACTGGAATGCCTCCACTCGATTCACCGACGGCGGCGAATACGGCATGGGCGCCGAGATCGGCATCAGCACCGACAAACTCGGAGCCCGAGGCCCTATGGGTCTCGATGAACTCTGCACCTACAAGTGGATCGGATTCGGCACGGGCCAGATCCGGAATTGATCGGAACGGGAGAAGGGGGAGGTGGAAAGACACCTAACCCCTGACCACCGACCACCCACCAAGCCGCACCGACCGCTTCGCGCTCAACCTACAGGCCCATGGCCCCTTCCACCGCCGAACTCAAGGAAACAGCCCTGATCCAAGCGTTGCGCTCGGCGAAACTGTTCGTCGGACTCGGCAACGAGGACCTTCGCCGCATCGCCGGCATGGTGACGTCACGCGACCTGGACACAGATGAGTACCTGTTTCGAGAAGGTGAGCCGTCCAAAGGATTCTACATCGTCCGGAGCGGCGCCCTCTGCGTTCACCGGGTCAATGCCGTCGGAAAAGAGCAGGTCATCCACGTCTTCCGCCCGGGTGAATCGCTCGCCGAAGCCACCCTCACCATGGAACAGGGTTACCCGGCCAACGCCCGCGCCCTGCAACCGTCCCAGATTCTGCTCATCCGCAAGGATGGCTTCGTGGACATGCTCCGGCAGAACCCGGAACTGGCCCTGCGCATGCTCGCCTCAATGGCGGTCCATCTCCACGTGCTCGTCGGCCAAATCGAGGACCTCACCCTCAAGGACGTCGAAACCCGCCTCGCCAACTGGTTCCTGAAACAGTGCCCGAAGCCCATCACCTCCAGCCCCTTCACTGTGGTCCTCAAGGGCACCAAACGCGCCCTGGCGGCGGAACTCGGTACGGTTTCTGAAACCTTCTCCCGAACCCTGGCCAAACTACGCGACCTTCAGTTGATCGAGGTCGACGGACCCAACATCACCCTGCTCAATCCCCTCAACCTCCAGAGTCTCCTGCTCAAAAACCTCGGAGAATGACGCCATTCATGAATCCGCCCCTCCCTGCCCAAGCTCGCGTCGCCATCGTCGGCGGGGGGATCGCCGGCACCAGCGTCGCCTACCATCTCGCACAACTCGGCTGGACCGACGTGGTGCTGCTCGAACAGAACCGCCTCGCCGGCGGCACCACCTGGCACGCTGCCGGCATGGTCACTCGCCTGCGCACGTCCAGTTCGATGATGCGCATCAACCAGGCGTCCGCCGATCTCTACGCCCGCCTGTACGCCCTCACTGGACATGACGTCGGCTGGCGCCAGGTCGGCAGCCTCGTGCTGGCCCAAACTCCGGCGCGCCTCACTCAGTACCATCGCACCACCGCCATGGCCCGATACCTTGGCGTTGAATCTCACCCCGTTTCCCCCACCGAATGCGGCGAACACTTCCCGGGACTCCGAACCGATGACCTGATCGGTGGCTACTGGATCCCCCACGACGGCCGCTGCCTGCCTGCCGAGGTCCCTGTCGCCCTTGCCCTCGGCGCCACACAGGCCGGAGTCCGGGTTTTCGAGAACGTCCGCGTCACCTCCCTCCTCACCCGGGACGACCGAGTGACCGGCGTTCGCACCGCCCCCCACCACGACATCCATGCCGAGGTCGTCGTCCTCTGCGGCGGCATGTGGACCCGCCAACTCGCCGCCAGCGCCGGAGTCGCCATCCCCCTGCATCCGGTCGAACACCATTACGCCGTCAGCCATCCCATCGACGGCGCCTCCGGGAATCTTCCCTGCACCCGCGACATGGACGGCTCCATTTATTTCCGGGGCGAAGACGTCGACGGTGGGGGCGCCATCGTCCTCGGCGCTTTCCAGAAGGTCACCAAGCCGTGGGACGTCCCCAGGATTCCTGACGATTTCTCGTTCCAACTGTTGGATGCCGACTGGCCGAAATTCCAGAAGGCCCTCGTCGACGCGGTCCGGCGCATTCCCGCACTGGCCAGGGTCGGTTTTGCACGCTTCGTCAATGGCCCGGAAAGCTTTACCCCCGACAACCACTGGCTCATGGGGGAAACCGCCGAACTCCGCGGCCTGTTTGTACTCGCCGGTTTCAACTCCGCAGGAATCGCCAGCGCCGGTGGGGCAGGCAAAGCCCTTGCCGAATGGATCATCGGCGGCGGAATGCCCTTTGATCTGACCAGCGTGGACATCCGACGCTTCGGCGTCTGGGCCAACGACACGTCATTCCTCCGGGAACGGGTCGGCGAGGCTCTCGGTCTCCATTACCAGATGGCCTGGCCGAACCGGGAATTCACCACCGGCCGAGGCCGTCGCCTCTCGCCCCTCCACCCCTTGCTCGCCGGCGCGGGCGCGTGTTTCGGCGTCAAAGGCGGCTGGGAACGCCCGAACTGGTTTGCCAGGAACTCCCCGGAATGCGCCGCACAACCCATCGTCGAATACGCCTTCGGTCACCAAAACTGGTTCGCGAACCACGCGTTTGAACATCAGGCCTGCCGCGAACGCGTCGCCCTCTTCGATCAGTCCGGCTTCGCCAAGTTCCGAATCCAAGGCCCCGGCGCTCTCACCGCTCTTCAGTTTCTCGCCACCAACAACGTCGATGTCGACCCCGGCCGCGCCGTTTACACCGGCCTGCTCAACCGCCAGGGCGGTTACGAATCCGACCTGACCCTCACCCGGATCGAACCCGATGCGTTCTTCGCCATCACGGGAAGCGCCCAGGGTCCCCGCGACGCCGACTGGATCCGCCGGCAGGCACCTCAGGGCTGTGACTTTGAGATACAGGATGTGACCAGCGCTTACGCCGTCATCGGGGTCATGGGCCCCCGGGCCCGCGACCTGCTGACCCGGGTCACCCGCCACGACCTTTCCAACAGCGCATTCCCCTTCGCCACCCATCAGTCCGTTCGCTTCGGCGACATCGAGGCCATCGCGCTTCGCATCACGTATGTCGGCGAACTGGGCTGGGAGCTCTATGTTCCAGCCCACCACGCCAATGCACTGCATGGCGAACTGATGAATGCGGGAGCGGACCTCGGCGTCGCCAACGCCGGTCATTACGCGATCAATTCTCTCCGGCTCGAAAAGGGCTATCGCGCTTATGGCGCGGAATTGTCGCCCGATGAATCACCGCTAGAAGCCGGCCTCGGCTTCACCGTCGCCTGGGATAAACCCGGTGGCTTCCTGGGCCGCGAAGCCCTCCTGAACCAGCGGAACAACGGCCTGCGCAAGCGCCTCGCCTTGCTGGCCCTGGAGGATCCGGAGCCCGCCCTTTGGGGTGGCGAACCGGTCCTAAGAAACGGGGTCCCGGTCGGCTACACCACCAGCGGCACTTACGGCCATACCCTCGGCGCCGCCGTCGCCATGGCCTACATCCGCGATCCCGCCGGATCCACGGTCTCGGCCGAACACGTCCGCGACGGTCACTACGAAATCGAGCTCAACGGATCGCGCGTCGCCGCCCGCGTCTCGCTCGAACCTTGGTACGATCCGCGAAGGCTCCGAGTGCTCGCCTAACCCACGGCCCAGGTTCACCATCGGTTCCCATGCAGGAGCCGTGTCCGCCCAATTCGGGGTCATCGAACGAGCGCCGTTCCTCCTTGAACCGAGCGCTCCGGGAACGTTCAGCTCACAACGCCTGGGTCCAACAGGTTCTCTCCTTCCTGCTTCCTGCCTTGCCTTCGCCGCATCCGCTCCCGCGCAACAACCTTCCGATACTTGGAACGTCGCCCCTGCTCCCACCCTCATCGATCGCGTCAACGTTCTCCCGAACGCCCCCGCGCTCATCCACTCCCTGGGCATGGCCGCGGACCTCGCTCAGCGTCACCAAACCCCATCCGATCTCCGCGAGTGGCAGGACCGCCGCCCCACCGTCGAAACCGCCTTTCGCCGCGCGCTCGGGCTCCAACGTCTGCCCGAACGCAGCCCTCTCCAGGCACGCACCGTTTCGCAGTTGGACCGCGGCGCCATCACCATCGAGAAAATCGTTTTTGAAAGCCGGCCCGGGTTCCCGGTCACCGCCAACCTGTACCGCCCGTCCAGCCCTTCGACCACCCGACGACCCGCCGTGCTCCCGCCCATCAGGTACTTCCTATCCCCCGCCAGGACCGCCCCGGACGTCCAGGCGCGTTGCCTCGGTCTGGCGCAACGGGGGGTTGTTGTTCTCACCTACGACGCCATCGCCCAGGGAGAACGCATGGTCATGGGGAACGTGCATCACGAGGCGGGTTACGCCCTGTTGCCGCTCGGGGAAACCATCGCTGGCTGGATGGTCTGGGACAGCATGCGAGCCATCGACTACCTCCAAGCCCGCGAAGACATCGACCCCACCCGCATTGGGATCACCGGCAACTCGGGCGGCGGCCTGAACTCGCTCTTCACCGCTGCACTGGACCCGCGGGTTGCGGCAGCGGGTTCCCCAACTCCCGGAACGTCGCGCCGCGGTGCGCGCCTGGGTCGAACATCTCACCGCACCCACCGCCCACCCTCCCGCCTACCTGGCTCCCAAAACCGTCCGCCCGGCCACGGGAAATGCTCCCGAAAAACTCACCTTCCTCAGCGAACCCGGCGTCCAGATCCCCGCCCTGCTCTGGCGCCCGGCTTCTTTCACCGGTCGTTCTCCCGTACACGGTCGATTTCGGCTCGGTTCTTCCTTCCATGCTGGAAGTGGCGGATCTCCCGGATGTGGTCGCCTTGCTGGCCCCGCGACCCTTCCTGGCCTGCGGGTTCCGGGACGTCGGGGATGTGGGTGCTGCCAACCTGGCAGTGCGCTTCCGTAACGCGCTCCGTTCACCCAACGCAAACCAGAGCGAGTACTCACCGGAGACACCCTTGGACGCGGAGAAACTGCTCGCCTGGCTGGAACGTTTGACAGCATCCCCCACAGGCTCTTCTCCAGAAACGCTACATCCGTAGCGGCGGGCGTCTCGCCCCACGGATTCCCGGGTTCATGGATCCAATGCACGAGTCGCAATTCGTGGATGCTTCCCATGAAACGTGCCTCTTCCAACCCTCCGAAACCCGCGGCGCAGATTCTCCTTCTCCCTCCGGGAGAAGGCCGGGATGAGGCCGCCCGTTCCCATCCTCGCGCCTTGGCTCATTCATTTTGAGCAGTTCCATTTGGAACCGCTGACTCGCCCAGACCCGGTTCAGGCCGGCGGCCGGGTCTCCCCGTCCTTCTTGGCGCCCTTCACTTCGAGGTGCAGATCCTTCAACTGGCGCGCCGAAACCGGAGTCGGCGATTCGGTCATCAAGCAGACGCCTTTCGCGGTCTTCGGGAAGGCGATGACGTCCCGGATGCTGGAGGTCCCGCAGAGCATCGCGCACAATCGATCGAAACCGAGCGCGATCCCGCCATGCGGCGGCGCCCCATAGCGGAAGGCCTCCAGCATGTACCCGAAGCGCAGCTTCGTCTCATCGGGGGAGATCGCGAGAATTTCCTCGAAGATCGTCCGTTGCACATCCGGCTGGTGAATTCGGATGGAACCGCCGCCCAGTTCCACGCCGTTGACCACGATGTCGTAGTGCTGTCCGCGAACCTTCTTCGGGTCTTGCTTCAACAGCGGCACGTCCTCCGTCACGGGTGCCGTGAACGGATGGTGGCTGGAATACCACCGGTTCATTTCCTTGTCGTAGCTCAACAACGGGAAGTCCACGACCCACAGGAAGTCGTACCGATTCGAATCCACCGTCAGCTTTCCCTGCACCTTCAAGACGTCGGCGCAGTAGAGCCGGATCTTGCCCAGGATCTCGCACGCGTTCAGCCACTGATCCGCAGCGAAGAGAATCAGGTCCCCTTCCTCGATGGCCAGCTTCGTCCGCAGGGCGGCCTTCTCGGCTTCGGAAAAGAACTTCACAATCGGCGACTTCCACTCGCCCGCCTCGACCTTGATGAACGCGAGGCCCTTGGCTCCGAAGCTTTTCGCGTACTCGGTCATGGTCTCGATCTGACCTTGGGTGGCGCAGGCCAACCCCTTGGCGTTGATCGCCTTCACCACCCCGCCCGAGGCGATCGCTCCGCTGAACACCTTGAAGGTGCTCGCTCGGAAATCTTCGGTCAGATCCACCAGTTCCATCCCGAACCGCGTGTCAGGCTTGTCGATCCCGTACCGGTTCAGGGCCTCTTCAAAACGCATCCGCGGGAACGGCGTTGGAATCTCGCGCCCCAATGCGGCCTTCCAGACCTTGGCGAGCAACCCTTCGATCAGGCGGTAAATGTCTTCCCGCTCGATGAAGCTCATCTCGATGTCCACCTGGGTGAACTCCGGCTGCCGGTCCGCCCGCAAATCCTCGTCGCGATAGCAGCGCGCCAGTTGGAAGTAACGCTCCACCCCGGCCACCATCAGAATCTGTTTGAACTGCTGCGGCGACTGCGGCAGCGCGTAGAACGTCCCCGCTTCCCGCCGGTTCGGAACCAGGAACTCCCGGGCCCCTTCCGGCGTCGATTTGAACAGCGTCGGGGTCTCCACTTCCAGAAACCCTTCGTCGTCCATGTAGTCACGAACGGCCTTCGCCACCTTGTGCCGCACCCGCAGGTTCCTAGTCATTTCCGGCCGGCGCAGGTCGAGATACCGATACTGCAACCGGGTCTCCTCGCTGACGCGCGCCGCCGCCTCGGGCTCATCGATCTGGAATGGCAACGGATCTGCGAGGTTCAACACCTCGAGTCGTAGCGCCATCACTTCCACGCCGCCCGTCTCGATCTTCGTATTGGCCGTGCCCTCGGGACGGGCCCGAACCTTCCCCTCCACCCGGATGACGCTCTCGCTCCGGAGGCCCGAAGCCCGCTCAAAGAGCTCCTTCGCCAGGTCGGAGGGATCGAACACCGTCTGCGTGCGCCCTTCGCGGTCGCGCACATCGATGAAAATCACCCCGCCAAGATCGCGCCGGGAATGAACCCAGCCTTCGAGAATTACATCCTGCCCGACATGCGTCGGGCGGAGTTCGTTACAATGGTGCGTCCGCTTCATTCGAAAGGGCCGGGATACTGCCCGCCCCCAAGCCCGTTGGCCACCGGGATTTTCACCGCTTTCCCCTCTGGCAGCGCGAGCCCTTCCTCAATACCGTGCCCGCGGATGAACAAGGATCAGGTCGCCGCCATCCTCTCCGAAATCGGAGTCTTACTCGAACTCAAGGGCGAAAACCCCTTCAAAACTCGCGCCTACCACAATGGCGCGCGGACCCTTGAAGGACTTACCGAACCCCTCGAAAAACTCGTCGCCGAAAAACGCCTCGGCGAACTCAAAGGCTTCGGCGAAGCCCTTCAGGACAAGGTCACCACCCTCGTCTCCACCGGCGCCCTCCCGTACTACGAGGAACTCCGCGCCTCCGTCCCCCCCGGCCTCGTCGCCATGCTCGACCTCCCCGGCGTCGGCCCGAAAAAGGTCAAAAAGCTCCACGACGAACTCGGCATCACCACCGTCGAACAGCTCGAAGCCGCCTGCCACACCGGCAAGGTCGCCGCGCTCGACGGATTCGGCGAAAAATCCCAACAGAAGATCCTCGAAGGCATCGCGTTCCGTCGCCAGTTCGCCTCCCGTTACCGAATCTCCGACGCCCTCGCCGCCGCCGAATCCATCCTCGACATTCTACGCGCCCATCCCGACGTCCTCCGTTGCAGCACCGCCGGCAGTCTCCGCCGCTGGAAGGAGGTCATCGGGGACATCGACTTCGTCGTGTCCTCCAGAAACCCCGCCGCCGTCATCGACTATTTCGTCGAGCAACCCGGCATTCAGAGCGTCAGCGCGAAGGGACCCACCAAAGCCTCCGTCATCCTCGAACTCGGCATCCAGGCCGACCTTCGGGTCGTCGCGGATGCCGAGTTCAGTTCCGCCCTCGCCTACTTCACCGGGAGCAAGGAACACAACATCGTCATGCGCCAGCGGGCCATCTCCCGCGGGCTGCGCCTCAACGAATACGGCCTGTTCCGATCCTCCGAGGAAACCCGCGATCTCGCCCTTCGAATCGAGTGCCAAACCGAGGAGCAACTCTTCGAGCACCTCGGTCTCGACTACATCCCGCCCGAACTTCGAGAAGACCAGGGCGAATTCTCTGCCGCCGAAGCCCATACGCTCCCGCGGTTGTTAGACTGGACCCACTTGAAGGGTTCCCTGCACAACCATTCCACCTGGAGCGACGGCCGTAACACGCTGGAGGCGATCGCCGCTCATGCCCAGGAACTCGGTTGCGCCTATTGGGCGATCACCGATCACTCGCGCGCGTCCTTCCAAGCCAATGGCCTCCCGATTTCACGGCTGATCGAACAACGAAACGCCCTCAACGCTCTCAACCGCCAGTTCGCCGACGAAGGCTCCGAGTTTCGCCTGCTTGCAGGCAGTGAAGTCGATGTGCTTAAGGAGGGCTTGGATTACCCGGATGATGTGCTCGCTGACCTGGAAGTCGTGGTGGCCAGCCTCCACGTCCCCGCCAACAACGAAGCCGAGAACACCCGTCGCCTCATCCACGCCGCCCAGAACCGGTATGTCCACATGCTGGGACACCCCAGCGGCCGGCTTTTGCTCGAACGTAACGCCTACCCCGTCGACCTGAGGGCGGTCATCGACGCCTGCGCCGAGACCGGCACCTGGATCGAACTGAACGCCGGCCCGTACCGACTCGATCTCGACTGGCGCCTTTGGAATTACGCACGCCAAAAAGGCGTGAAATGCGTGATCAACTGCGACGCCCACCGACTTGAGCATGCCGGCTACCTCCGTTTGGGTGCGGGACTGGCCCGTAAAGGCTGGCTTGGACCGGGAGATGTCATCAACACGTTACCCCTGAATTCCCTACGTAAAGCTTTCCAAACCAAGCGTTTAAAGTAACCTTCGTCATCTCGCAGAGAATTCACCTAGTTGCCCACCCCCCACCGGCGTGCTACAACACACTCGTGGTGAAGGCGACTCAAGCTAAGGCACTGCGCCGGCTCGGTCGTCGCCCGGCAGGGGCACCCCGGTTCAACCGGGGACCCCAAGACGTGGCGCTCATGCGGCTCAGGGGGCGTTTGCTTCGGCCTTTATTGGCCGGGACGAACAATCCCGTACTGCAGGCAGGCCTTCGGAGGGCCGCATCGGAATCCGAGTCACTCGCGTGGCTCACACCGTTTCCGCTGCTGGTTCTTCCAGTGCTGTTCGAGGAGAAGGTCCGCAAGGCTCGGCATTATGCCATCCGGCAAGCCGAACTGCGCGAATCCACCCGCGAGTGGCTCAGCCTGACGGAGTAGTTCAGTGTCCGGCGCAGTAGGGTGTTAGAAACAAAAACGAAAACCGACGGGCCCGGGGATGTCTCCGGGCCCCTTTGTGTTTCTACCCTGCCTTCCCTTCCGCCGCCGCAGGCTCCGGCAGAGTTCGCCGCATGTCCTCCAGCCGATAACCGAATCCGCCGCCGCGAACGGTCGATAGATCCACGCAGCCCGCGCGTCGCCGATAACAACCCGGATGCACCAACGCCTCGGGGGCGGACGCCTCCGGATAGAACTGCATCGCGTTGGTCTCGACGCCCATGATCGTCCCGGCGTGGGCCGCGAGTTGAAGGTGCGGCAGTTGAGCCAGCATGGGGTTGGTGAGATCCTGCACCATCAGGGTCATTCCGTGCGCCCGGGCCCAACAAAGGCTCAGCAACGCCCCGCTCTGCGTCTTGCACGTCTTCAGCGCCACCCCCGTCCAACCCAGTTCACGTCCCAAACGCACCAATCGCCAGTCGTGCGCGCTCTCGTCCAGAAACAGCGGCTTTCGCGCCGCCACACTGTGCGCGTCAATCCGGTTCGCCTCAAGGTCGTAGGGGAACGGTTGCTCCACATACAGCAGCATGCCGTACAACCGCGGATGCTCATCCTTGAGCCGGTCCAGAATCTCGTTCACATACTCCGGATCGCTCACCGTGCAGTTGAAGTCGGCTGTCAGCCAATCCACCCCGTGCTCCGTCGCTACACCCCCCACTCCCACCAACCGCTCGTAATCCCACGCGGCATCGTTCCCGCGTAGCTTGACCTTCAAACACTTCAACCCATCCCGTCGTATCCAATCCTCCAGCAACACCGGATAGCCGTCCGCCGGCTCGTCTCCTTTCAACTCCGACAACGCGATCGGATCGAGCCCGCCCACCAGATGCCACGCGGCCAGCGTGTCGCGCCGCCGACTCAGGTACTGCACCGGATACCTCCCCTCAAACCCACCTTCCGGACCCAGAAACGCCGCCAGATCCCGACTCAAGAAGTCCGGTCCATAGGTTTCATAGACCGGCCGCCCCAGCAGCCGCCCAAAAGCATCATGGATCGCGACGTCATACGCCGACGCACCAATCAACCCCGCCAACCATGGCATCGCTTCCCCGCCCCGCTCCCGATTCAAGCCTTCGATCACTGCCGGCAGAACGTGCTCCACAAAATCCCAACCAATCTCCAGCGGATGCCCCCATATTCCACTCCCCACCCACGCGCTGCCCAGCCGCTGCATCACCCTCACCATCGCCGACAATCGAGTTTCATAACCCAGCTTCGACGGCCACCCCCACTGCACGCTCAGCGGCACCTCGCCCCATCCTTCCGCCAACCGCCCCGCGCGATCCTCCACCCGCAACCACACCCGCGCACACGTGACATGACTCAACGTCTCCGTGCCAAACTTCAACGGCACCCGGGTTGGAATCGGTAACAGATAGAAACGAGTGCCCACCACACGGACATCCGACGGCTTGCTCATGGCCCAGGATCGTGGCGAGTGCCGGTCCCGTCGCGAAGTTCAAATCCACATCCTGACGAATCGGAGTGGGCGATTCCCAACCTGGGTTCCAGGAAATCACTGGGGTCTATACCCCGTAGCGCGAAAACGGTCCCGCACCCCATGCTCAAGTTCGGTGATCGACGGAGACAAACCGTTGGGACCTCAAGACACCTCAATTCAGAAGGAACTGCTCCTATGCAAAACAGATTCATTGCCACCGTCGCCGCCGCGGCTGTCCTCAACTTGGCTGCCGCTTTCGGCGAGGAACACAACACTCCAGCCCGCTCGGATTCCGGGTCGGAAACGAACCAGACCATTATGGGCCGGTTGGTCGGCCTGCCAGAATTCCTCTCCCAGAGTGATTCCACCGCGTCGACGAGCGCTTTGCCGTCGTCACAGATTCCTGAGCGCCCGGACGGGACGCGG
>Ga0335394_10007031_pt1 | contig 12720 bp, 9 predicted proteins | sample MAT03_FD_205741 | JGI IMG/M metagenome (GOLD analysis project Ga0335394, IMG submission 205741) | Freshwater microbial communities from Lake Fryxell liftoff mats and glacier meltwater in Antarctica - MAT-03 (spades assembly) (version 2) ...
GTATAAATGTTCGCAAGGAATTAATATTCCGAAAACTGTGAATATCCAAATTTTTATAAGATATTTTTTACTTATCAAATATAACTTTAATATTAGATACAGTAAAGAAAATGACATCTTATAAATCAGTAATTATTATCAAAATGAGTTCCGATAAATTATGTTCTTTAGATAATGTCTCTCGATTATATTTTAAAATAACTAATTCAAAAGAAAATCATAGTGGATTCCAATATTATGATGGTTTAAATATACTGGAAGATGAATTTAATAATAATCCCGCAGCTTCTTGTGTTCCTGGTGGTCTTTATTTTTCTGATGCTGAGAATATTTTTGAATTTTTAGATTACGGCTCTTATTTGAGAGAAGTTACGTTACCAATAAATGATCCGGATTTTAAAATGGTTAAAGATGAAAATAATAAATGGAGAGCTAATAAAATTATTTTGGGAAAAAGACGTAAATTAACTAATGTTTCAACATTCGAATATTTAATCAGCCATGGAGCGAATATTCATACCTATGATGACAATGCAATAAGATGGGCATCCCATTATGGGCATTTGGAAGTGGTTAAATTATTAATTTCCAAAGGTGCTAATATTCATGCCGCAAATAATTACGCATTAAGATGGGCATCCGAAAATGGACATATAGAAGTGGTTCAATTATTAATTTCCAAAGGTGCTAATATTCATGCCAATGATGATTGTGCAATAATATGGGCAGTTGATAATGGATATTTAGAAATCGTTAAATTGTTGGTTGAAGTCGTTGAATTTTTAATTTCCAAGGGCGCTAATATTCATGCATGTGATGATTAAAATTGATTTATTATTTGTATAATGAACCAATTTTTTAATAAAACAAATATTGCGAGAATCACACAAATGGAATATATATTTCCAATAGCCGAAATTGAACAAGAAATTATCAGTCATTCGGATTTGTTATCAGATTTGAAACAATTATCCCAAGTATCAAAGTATTATTTCGGAGTTGTATCAAATAATAAAACATATATTGCACTTAAACATTTTTATTTTAGTAAACTAATAATATCATTTCAAGTTAAAAAATTAAAAAAGGAAGAAATAAATTTTATATTAGCTTGCCAATATAATCATTTGTTTGTCGCAAAATATTTGTGGCGCAAATATAATCAAAAACTAAACATTCATGCTGATCATGAATTAGCATTTAGATATGCTTGTCAATACGGTTATTTGGAGACAGCCAAATGGTTATATAATTTAGGAAAAAAAATTAATTCTCCTGTTGATATTCATGCTTGGAATGAATACGCATTTAGACAGAGTTGTAAAAATGGACATTTAAAAATAGCCAAATGGTTATATTTTTTACCAACAAAATCAATCAATATTTTACCCATTGATATTCATAATACAAATAATTGGGCTTTCCGGTATGCTTGCGAAAATCATCATTTAAAAGTAACCAAATGGTTATGTATATTGGATAATAAGTATCATATTAATATCAATCCTATTACAAACAAAATCGAATATATTATTGATTAAAATTGATTTGTTATTTACATAATAAACCAAATTTAATAATTGTAAACATATTATAATAAATATTATGGATTATATATTTCCAGTAACCGAAATAGAATATCATATTATTGATTTCTTGGATCCATTAATTGATTTCATGCAATTATCTTTGGTGAGTAAATATTATTATGAACATGTTACAAATGATAAAGTATATGTTGCACTTAAAGATTTTTATTTGAATAGACCAAAGATAAATTTTTTGATGAAAGGATTAATTAATGAAGAAATCAATTTTATATTAGCTTGTGAATATAATCATATATTAGTAGCAAAATACTTACAGCATAAATACAATTCATCCAATACTATTCAAATTAATATTCATGCTTCAAATGAATTAGCATTCAAATATACTTGTAAAAATGGTCATTTAATGATCGCTAAATGGTTGTATCGTTTAGGAAAAAAAATTAATTCTCCAATTAATTTTTATGATCAGCAGTTGGCGAATTTAATTCATATTTCAGATGAATCAGCATTCAGCTGGGCTTGTTCAAGTGGTCAGTTGGAGGTTGTTAATTGGCTATATCATTTGGGAAAAAAAATGAATTTTCCCATTGATATTCATTCCTATGATGAATATGTATTTAGACATACTTGTGAAAATGGTCATTTAAAAACTGCCGAATGGTTATATTTGTTAGGGAAAAATGTGGATTCGCCTATCGATATACATGCTCTTCATGAATATGCTTTTCAAATTGTTTGTAAAAACGGATATTTAGAAATCGCTAAATGGTTGTATCATTTGGGAAAACAAATTAATTCTCCAATTAATATCCATATTGGTAGTGAATTGGCATTCAGATGGGCTTGTGAAAGTGGACATTCGGAAATCGCTGAATGGTTGTACCATTTAGCAATTAAATTAAATTTTCCAATTGATATCCATATTGGTAATGAATTAGCATTCAGATGGGCTTGTAAAAGTGGACATTCAGAAATCGCTGAATGGTTATACTATTTAGGAATTACATTGGAGAATCCGATTGATATCCATGCCGAAAATGAATACGCATTTAGATATGCTTGCTCAAAAGGTCATTTAAAAGTTGCCAAATGGTTATACCATTTAGGAATTACATTGGAGAATCCGATTGATATTCATGCTGGTAACGAATCGGCTTGCTCAAACAACCATTTGAAAGTTGTCAAATGGCTATATACTTTGGATAATAAGTATCATCATTAAAAATTGATTTGTTATTTGTATAATAAATCAATTTTAATAATCGTCGATAAAAATATATTATTGTAACCACAATGGAATATATTTTTCCAATAGCCGAAATAGAATATCATATTATTAATTTTTTGGACCCATTAACTGATTTTAAACAATTATCTTTGGTAAGCAAATATTATCATGAAGTTGTTACAAATGATAAAGTATATATTGCACTCAAAGATTTTTGTTTGAATAAACCAAAAATAAATTTTCGAACAAATAATTTAAGGGAAGAAGAAACAAATTTTATACTGGCTTGCGAAAATAACTATTTATTAGTGGCAAAATATTTACATCATAAATATAATCAAATACAACATGTTAGAATAAATATACATGTCTGTGAAGAATTAGCATTTAGATTGGCTTGTTCGAATGGCCATTTGGAAATTGCCACGTGGTTATATAATTTAGGAGTACCCAATGCTCTATCGGGGGCAAGGTTAAGTTGTTTAGCTTTGCTGCCAACTTTACCTTGTCCCGAAATGGGCAGGTTAAATTGTTCAGCTTTGCTGCCAACTTTACCTTGTCCCGAAATGGGCAGGTTAAATTGTTCAGCTTTGCTGCCAACTTTACCTTGTCCCGAAATGGGCAGGTTAAATTGTTCAGCTTTGCTGCCAATTTTACCAATTAATATTCATACTACCAATGAATCTCCATTTAAATTTGCTTGTTTATATGGCCATTCAAAAGTCGCCAAATGGTTATATCGTTTAGCAAAACAAATAAATTCGCCAATTGATATTCATGAAAGTAGTGAATCAGTATTTAGATGTGTTTGCGAAAATGGACGTTTGGAAATCGCCAAGTGGCTATATTATTTGGGAGAAAAAAATAAATCCCCTATTAATATTCATGCTAATTATGAATATGCATTTACGTGGGCTTGTTCGAATGGACATTTGGAAGTTGCCAAATGGTTATGTGATTTGGGAAAAGAAATTAATTCTCCCATTGATATTCATGCTGTCACTGATAATGATAATGGATGTGCGTTTGAATATTGTTGCGAACAGGGTCATTTAGAAATCGCTAAATGGTTATATCGTTTAGGAATAGAAACAAATTCACCTATTGATATTCATACAAATAATGAATATGCATTTACCTGGGCTTGTTCGAATGGACATTTGGAAGTTGTTAAATGGTTATATGATTTGGGAAAAGAAATTAATTCTCCCATTGATATTCATGCTGATACTGATAATAATGGATCTGCGTTTGAATATTCTTGCGAATATGGCCATTTGGAAGTTGCTAAATGGCTATATCATTTAGGAATTGAAACAAATTCACCTTTTGATATTCATGCTAATGATGAATTTGCATTTGAATATGCTTGTTGCAGCGGACATTTGGAAGTTGCTAAATGGCTATATCATTTAGGAATTGAAACAAATTCAGCTATTGATATTTGTGCTACTGATGAAAATGCATTTAGATGGGCTTGCAGGAATGGTCATTTGGAAGTCGCAAAATGGCTGCATTTTTTAAAAATAGAAAATAATTCACCAATTGATATTCCTGTTTATAATGAATATGCATTTAGATATGCTTGCGAAAATGGACATTTAGAAGTAACTAAATGGCTATATCATTTGGGAATAGAAAATAATTCACCAATTGATATTCATGCTGAAAATGAATATGCATTTACAAATGCGTGTAAAAATAATCATTTGGAAGTTGCTAAATGGTTATGTACTTTGGATAATAAATATCATATTAATATTGATTCTACAACAAACAAAATAGAATATACAATTAATTAAAATTGATTTGTTATTCGTATAACAAACCAATTTTAATAATTATCAATACAAATATATTATTGTAACCATAATGGAATACATATTTCCAGTAGCTGAAATAGAATATCATATTATTGAATTCTTGGATCCATTGACCGATTTCAAACAATTATCTTTGGTGAGTAAATATTATCATAAAGTTGTTACAAATAATAAAGTATATATTGCACTTGAAGATTTTTGTTCGAACGAACAAAAAATTAATTTTATAATTAATGGTCTTAATAAAAAAGAAATAAATTTCGTACTAGCATGTCAATATAATTATTTATTGGTAGCAAAATATTTGTATCATAATCAGTTACAAAATATTGATATTCGTGCCACCAGTGAGTGTGCATTTAAATACACTTGTTTAAAAGGTCACTTGGAAGTTGCTAAATGGTTATATCATTTGGGAAAAAAAATTAATTTTCCTATTGATATTTGTTCCGGTGCTGAATCCGCATTCACTTGGGCTTGTCAAAATGGTCATTTGGAAGTTGCTAAATGGTTGTATTATTTGGGAATCAAAATGAATTCACCAATTGATATACATTCCAATTATGAATGCGCATTTAATTATGCTTGCTGTAATGGTTATGTGGATGTTGCTAAGTGGCTCTATCATTTGGGAATCGATATCAACTCTCCAATCAACATACATTGTCATTATGAGTCCATATTCAGACGTACTTGCAAAAATGGACATTTGGAAATTGCTGAATGGTTATATAATTTGGGGATTAAAACAAATTATCTGATTGATATTCATGCTGATAATGAATACGCATTTACACGGGCTTGCGAAAATGGTCACTTGGAAACAGCTAAATGGTTATATTATTTAGGAACCGAATTAAATTCGCCAGTTGATATTCATGCTAATAATGAATGTGCATTCGTATCGGCTTGCGAAAATGAACATTTAATAATCGCCAAGTGGTTATATCATTTGGGAAAAAAAATTAATTCTCCTATTGATATTCATGTGCATAATGAATCACCAATCAAATATTCTTGTGGAAGTGGACAATGGAAAATAGCCAAATGGTTGCATCATTTAGGAAAAAAAATTAATTCTCCGATTGATATTCACGCCAGTAATGAAAAGGCATTTAGATGGGCTTGCATAAATGGACATTTTGAAATAGCTAAATGGTTATATCATTTAGGAAAAAAATTTAATTCACCAATTGATATTCATGCTGATAATGAATTTGCATTTAAATATACTTGCGAAAATGGGTATATAGATATAGCTAAATGGTTATATCATTTAGGAATGGAATCATCATCACCTATTGATATTCATGCCGAATCTGAATTGGCATTCAGAAATGCTTGTAAAACTGGATATTTCGAAATTACCAGATGGTTATATGATCTAGAAATTAAACCAATTGATATTCATGCTAAAAATGAATGCGCATTTAAATGGGCTTGCGAACATGGAAATTTGGGAATCGCCAAATGGTTATATCGTTTAGGAATTGAACGAAATTCGTTGATTAATATCCACGATGATAATGAATATGCATTTAGGTACGCTTGCAAATCCGGAGATTATGGAATAGCCAAATGGTTATACCATTTAGGAAAAAAAATTAATTCACCTATTGATATACATGCAGTTAAGGAAAATGCATTTAAATGGACTTGCGAAAATGGACATCTAAAAATAGCCAAATGGTTACATCATTTAGGAATAAAATCGAATTCGCCGATTAATATTCATGTCGATAATGAAGAAGTATTTAAATGTGCCTGCAGAACTGGTCAGTCGGAAATCACCAAATGGCTGTATCAATTGGGAATGGAATCGATTTCCCCTATTAATATCCATATGGATTACGAACTCATATTTAAATTGACTTGCCAATATTCCCAATTGGGAGTTGCCAAATGGTTATACCATTTAGGAATAGAAATTAATTCTCCAATCGATATTCATGTAGGTGATGAAGCAGCATTTAGATATGCTTGCGAAAAGGACCATTTGGAAATTGCCAAATGGTTATACCATTTAGGAATAGAAATTAATTCTCCAATCGATATTCATGTAGGTGATGAAGCAGCATTTAGATATGCTTGCGAAAAGGACCATTTGGAAATTGCCAAATGGTTATATTATTTAGCAAAACAAATTAATTCTCCAATTAATATTAATATTAATGACAACTGCGCATTTAAATTGGCTTGCGACAATAAGAATACCGAAGTTGCTATGTGGTTATGTACTTTAAATAATAATTATCATGTTAATATTAATTCTACCACAAACATAATAGCATATACCATCGATTAATTATAAAAAAAATATATTAAAATTTTGAATTATTATTGTATTCAGACATGCTTGCAAAAATGGGCATTTAAAAACTGCTTAATATTGACCCCACTACTAACAAAATTGAATATTTAATTAATAAAAAATAATTGAAAAAAAATTTATTAAAAGGGCCGTTTAATGACTTAGATATTAATAAAAATGGAGAATTCATTAAATACTATTGTTGTCGGAGAAGGAAAATTGTCGTTGGACAACTTTTATAATGTTTGTTTGAAAAATTATCAAGTAAGTATCGATGATGCTAGCAAAATGCGAATCAAACAGGCTCGCGAATCTGTTAAAAAAATTATTGATAGTGACCAAGTAGTTTACGGTATTAATACTGGATTTGGTTCATTAAGCAATACAAATATCTCGAAAGAGGATTTGGAAAAACTACAACGAAATCTAATTTTATCACACGCTATTGGCTGTGGTAAAGTTGCACCAAATTCGGTTGTTAGGGGAATGTTATTGCTGAGATTGGTTTGTATTTGTATTGGACACAGTGGTGTTAGACTTAAAGTCGCCAATAAATTGATTGAAGCCCTAAATAAAAATTATATTCCAATGGTACCAAGATTGGGTACAGTCGGAGCATCCGGTGATTTGGCACCCCTCAGTCATTTAATGATGGGAATGATTGGTGAAGGATTGGCACTTGATTCTGAAACAAACAAATATATTAATGCCAAAGAAGTTATGGCTAAATTAGGTATCAAACCACTTGTTTTAAAAGCAAAGGAAGGATTAGCACTAAATAATGGTACACAATTTATCACCAGTTATACTGCACAAGCAACTCATCACGCGATTCGTTTGTCAAAATTGGCTAATTTAGTTGCTGCATTATCTGTTGAAGCATTACATGGTGTGGATAAAGCATTTGATGAAAAAATTCAATTAGTTAAACCACACGCTGGACAAATACACACTGCTAAACAAATGAGGCATTATTTGTGTCCTTATGGTATACCATCAGATATCAACAAAGCACACACCAAGGATAAAGTTCAGGACGCATATTCTCTTAGATGTATTCCGCAAATTCACGGTGCTGCATTTGATTTGATAACATTTTGTGAAAATATTGTCGTTACTGAAATGAATAGTGCCAACGATAATCCGCTGATATTTGGTTCGGAAGTAATATCCGGTGGCAATTTTCATGGTATGTATATTGGTATGGCGGCAGATAATATTGCACTGGCAATGTCATATTTGTGTAACATTAGCGAACGCAGATTAGAACGATTATTGAATCCAGCTCTTAATAAATTTTTACCAAGCTTTTTGGTAAAAGATGCTGGCCTCAATTCCGGATTAATGATTGTCCAATATGCATCAGCTGGTATTACTGCCGAAAATAGGCAATTGGCTATGCCAAGTTCTGTCCACAATATTCCAACCTGTCAGGGAACCGAAGATGTTGTATCAATGGCTGGACATTCTAGCAGAAAAGCGATGGATTCAGTTGAAAATACATATCGTGTACTTGCTTATGAATTATTAGCGGCATACCAGGCAATGCATTTCACTACAGAGCATCCACATCATCATCTACATCATCTTTTGGAACATATGAAACAAAATCTCCCAAAAATTGAAAATGATATGTATATGAAAAATCATTTGGATTGGATAATTGATTTCCTCAAAAATATGGATATTAGCCAATATGATAAATAAAAAATTGATGAAAAAAAAATTAGTTATGCTCATAATTAAAAACTTATATTAATACAAATTCACTCGAATTTTATTAATATAAATCCCAATGGAAATTCATTTCGAATCTGGTCTGGATAAAAATAGTTTATCAAACCAACTAAACCAACTAGATGATAATTCCGTAATTGTTTTTTGGTATGTTGGTCCAAAAGGATTAACCACTGAATGCGCAAAATATTATCAAAAATTATTCCGAACCATAACAAATCCACATCCAAAAATTATGCTGTACGATTTAACAGCTTGGAAAGCATTATTTGATACTGATCATTCGATTAGTCGATCCTACAATGAATTAGACTGTATCGAAGAAATGACAAATTCGCGTATGTTATCATTGAAATCCAAAGACTTTTTTGATTGGTTGGTTAGCCAAACCGATGGACCAATCAAAAATTTTTTAAATTTGCTGTTTGGCAATGAAAAACTATTTTTAGCTAGCGAACATTATCCCAATACTGGTATTAAATTTTCCAGCTTGAAAGAATTTGATAATTTTTCCGATTATCCAATTTATGATAGGGACACTGGCAAATCCTACTCTTGTTTACAATATATCGAAATGTTGTACCTAATCGAAAAATTAATTAGTATGAATTTCAAAGAAATTTATTTTGCGCTACCAAATGATGAACTCAAATATTATGATATTGCGGATAATAATTTTATTCAGGATTTTTGTACTTTTTTATTGTGTGTTAATAATAATATTCCAGTGGATTTATCAAGTACCAAAGTCAGTATTTGTGCATTTAAATTTGGTACCAAACAACACCATCGTCCATATAATATGGGAAATAAACTATTAGATATGTTAACGAATGATTTTGTAAAACTTGGAAGCTAAAATTCCAGTTTAACCTGCCTGTATTCCTAGGGACAAGGTAAAACTCGGATCATAAACTAATTATTTTAATAAAAAATTGAAAAACTAATATGTAGGCAGACTCATTAATTTTGGTTAATCAATTTAACTACAATTACTTAGTTTAAAAGTAACATCATGGAACAACAATCACCCATTTTATATAAAATCTTGGCTTATTTTCGCCATTTGAGCGATATTCCTCGCGGATCTTATAATTTGGATGGAGTAAGAACATACTTGGAAACGTTTGCTAAAGAACGCGCATTCGAATACCAACGCGATACTTATGGTAACTGTGTTATTTTTGTAGGCGATAAAACAAATAGTTCTAGAAAAAATGTCGTGATTCAGTCACATATGGACATGGTTTGTGTCAAGAGCGAAGAATCGACCCATGATTTTACTAAAGATCCAATTGAATTTGTATTCGATGGCGATATACTCAAGGCAAATGGAACTACATTGGGAGCAGATAATGGTATCAGTTTGGTAGCCAGTTTGGTTTTAGCAGAAGAATTAGTTAAATCCGATTCGACCTCGAAAGTCAATTTGTATCTGCTTTTTACAGCCGATGAAGAAAGTGGCATGCTGGGCGTTTCGGAGCTTTCTACCGATCCATCTTTTCTTCCTGAAAATGCATTTGTTATTAATGTTGATAGCGAAATCGAACACAAAGTTTGCGCCGGTAGTGTCGGAGCATCGGAAACAATTATTACCGCTGAAAAATATTATCAAGCAACAATGATGGGCGATGTTAATCCATTGTTAAACAACACTTGTTATTCGTTATCATTGAAAGGATTTACTGGTGGTCATTCTGGCTGTGATATTCACAGAGGACAATATTCATCAGTCAAAGCAATGGCACATATTTTGTATAATGTCAAATCAATCAAAAATAATAGATTTAGTTTGTTTGAGATTAATGCAGGATCTGCGCATAACGCCATTCCAGAATCTTGTGCTAGTCGTTTTTGCATGAATCCAGTAAATGAAGAAAAATGTCGCGAAATTATTAATGGTGTTATGAAATCAGCTGGTGACAGATACAATGAAAAAAATGTTACATTTACCTTTGAAAAAGTAACCGATGGTTTGCCAAGAGAATCGGTAATTGGTAATGAACTTATTAATTTACTGATGGTTTTGCATCAGGGTCCACTTTCCTTAAGTCCTTTCTCATTGGGAAATTTATCTACATCCAATAACATTGGCATCATTAAAACAGAAGCTGATACGATTACTATTAATTGTTTGACCAGATCATCATCTACTGGTGGCCTCAAAGAGTACTACGATCAAATTTCTGCCGCATGCGAAATGGTGCCATTATGCAGTGTCAACGAATTCAGTTGTTATGAAGGATGGGCACCTGATTGGAATTCGAGTACAACATTAGCACATCTTAAAAAGGCACATCAGAAGCTATTCGGATATGAATGTAATCCCTATGTCGCTCACGCTGGACTTGAATTGTCGACTTTAGTCGCGAAGTTTCCTCAATGGGATGCGATGTCTATTGGTCCACAAATTGACAAAGCTCACACATTCAAGGAGCAAATAACAGTCAGTTCTATTTTACCATTTTATGATTGGCTATATGAAACAGTTAAACAAATCACTGCATAATGATATAAAATTATATCAAAAAATAAATTTTTATACTAATAATATTAATATAAAAATCAATATCCTACTAAAAATAAATGTCGAAATCACTAATTAAATTTAAGGAGATACCTTTTGAAAGATCTTTTGCGTCATGCAATCGTGCCAATAATTGGTCCAAACAAAATGATATCACGCCCAGACAAGTTTATAGAGCAACATCCAAAAAATATAAATTCGATTGCGATAATAAAAAATGCGGTCATACATTTGATGCTTCTATATACAATGTAGTTAGTGGTAGTTTTTGTCCTTATTGTACAAATAAAAAATTATGTGATGATATTAATTGTAAACCGTGTCATAAAAAATCGGTTGCTTCTCATTTAAAATCGATAATGTGGTCTAAAAAAAATAATATTTCACCAAGAAATGTTTTCAAATCATCACATAAAAAATATATATTTGATTGTGATGATTGTAATCACCAAATTGAAACATCACCAGATAAAATAGTTGCAAATCATTTTTGTGCTTATTGTGCAAACCAAAAATTATGTGACGACAATAAATGTGATTTTTGTAAAAATCACTCTTTTGTTTCTCATCCTAAATCAAAATTTTGGTCATTAGAAAATGATATATCACCAAGACAAATTTTCAAAAATACACACAAAGTTTACAAATTCAATTGTGATGTATGCAAACATCAATTCGAAACATCACCACATAATGTAGTAGCTGGTCAATTTTGTCCATACTGTTCAATTCCTCCACAAAAAATGTGTTATGATACCAAATGTAAATTTTGTAATGATAAATCTTTTGCTTTACATCCAATGGCAATTTTTTGGTCAAAAAAAAATAAAAGTATACCAAGACACGTTTTTAAATTTTCTAATAAAAAATTTAAATTTGATTGTCCTCACTGTGATGAAGTATATGAAACAATGTTATGTTTAGTTTCTATTGGTCATTGGTGTTCATGTATTAAAAATAAAACCGAAATAATTTTATATAAATTTTTAAAATCGAAGTACGATACAGAAAAACAAAAAAAATTTGATTGGTGTAAAAATATAAATCACCTCCCATTTGATTTTTGTATTGAAAATCTTAAACTAATAATTGAATTGGATGGTGGACAACATTTTAAACAAGTTTCCAATTGGAAATCACCAGAAAAAATTCAGGAAATAGATCTTTATAAAATGAAAATGGCGAACGAACACGGATATTCTGTTATTAGATTATTTCAGGAAGATGTTTGGAATAATAAAAATAATTGGCGAAAAATTTTAAAAAAAATAATTAAGAAATATGACAAACCTAAAAATATATATTTTGGTTCCATTTATTTAATGTATCCGATACACAATGATTCTAATAAAAATCAAAAATTTATTATTTCTCATGATTATTAAATTAAAAAATTGAATATTATCATCCAAAATTATTATCAGGGTAGTAAATCCATATAAAAGTATATAAATTTATTTATTATAATTGCAATAATGAGATCCAAAGAAATTCTCAAATTACTTAAAGTTTCAAGAGTTACTTTATCATCTTACGTTAAA
>Ga0335394_10007033_pt1 | contig 12717 bp, 12 predicted proteins | sample MAT03_FD_205741 | JGI IMG/M metagenome (GOLD analysis project Ga0335394, IMG submission 205741) | Freshwater microbial communities from Lake Fryxell liftoff mats and glacier meltwater in Antarctica - MAT-03 (spades assembly) (version 2) ...
CACTACCACCAGCGGAGCAACGTGGAAGCGACGTTCAGCATGGTGAAGAAGAAGTTCGGGGACGCGGTGAAGGCGAAGAACGAGCTGGCGCAGCGGAACGAGGTCTACGCCAAGTTCGTCTGCCACAACATTTGCGTGCTGATTAGCGAGATGTACACGATGGGCATTCAGGCGATTTTTGACCGGCCGGCGGGCTGCACGAATACCCTCACGGCTGCACAGAAACCCCAGGAAATCTAGGGGTTATTGTGCAAAGCCGGTCAAGAGCGTGAAGTCTGGGCGGTCAAACGGAGAGGATCTCCTCCAACTTGCAGACATGGTTTGCGGGGCAGTCCGCAGGGGGATGCAAGAGGGCAAATCGAGCTGCTACCAGCTGATAAAGAGCAAGGAGTTGGTTGTCGTTTCTCGCCCTTGATTCGTTAAAAGAAGCGGGGGTAGGCTTTTGGCCTACCCCCGCTCCGTCTCGTTCTTTTTGCACGGGGCTCGGCATTGCCGAACCATTCACGGGCCGGGTCGATTTCTTGTTCCCTAGCCGGTTTCCAGCCTTGTCAGCTGGGTACGGCTACCCCGCCTGCTAGTGCTTGCTGCCCACTCCTGTATATCGTACACCGACGATAGGAGTCAATACTTTGAGTCGAGGTTTACCAAAATGGTTCACCTCCACGGCGATCTCGCCTTCTCGATTCGAGCCCTGCCAACGAGGATTCCCGCCAAACTAGGTGTCCATCAGCGCTACCTAGAATTTTTCAAATCGACACAAGCCCATACACGGAAGCAAGTTACGCCTCGTTCACGCGCGTAAACGCTCGGAAAGTCGGCTCAGGAAAAAACGAGAGACTCACCTCATCCCCCTTCTCGTCTCAGACCTTTAGTCCCAATTGCGCGCTCGCTCGGACGGGTCAACGTGAACGTAGTGGCGGGCCGCGTTCAGGAGGGGCATCGGAGCGCCCGCGAGAAGTACCGCGGCTCCTCGTGCTCCGTCACTTCTTTGACCAGGAACGGTTCCAGGCCGAACGTGTCGTACCCGCCCGCCAGGGCGGCGTCGAACGTCGGGTACAGGCCCGCGACCGTCTCGCCGTGGACGAGGGCGAACCGCCCGCGGTTCCCCTCCGTCCGGAGGAGGGCCGGGAGTTCCCGGCGGAACGTCTCCATCTCTCGTTCGAGTGCCACGACCCTGCTCCGGGCTGGTGTCCGACCCGCGGTCGTAAGCCTATCGGCATTGTCCCAGGAGGCGCGGGAGGGCGCCAGCGGAAAACACCCTCCGTCGCGAATCCATCGCCCGGACCCGACCGCGAGCTCCGCCCCGTCCCGCCTCCCGGTCCCGCGCCTACAATCCCTCCGACCCGCACCCCGGCCCCGGAGCCCCACCCATGCGCACCGCCCGACGGGCGACCGTCGCCCTCGTCGCCGCCGCCCTGTTCACCGTCCCGGCGCCGTCCCAGGAGAGGAAGTTGACCTACCCCGACACCAGGAAGGGCGACACCACCGACACCTACCACGGCACCGCCGTCGCCGACCCCTACCGCTGGCTCGAAGACGACGTCCGCAAGTCGCCGGACGTGGCCTCGTGGGTCGAGGCCGAGAACCGCATCTCCGACGCCTTCCTCAAGGACATCCCGCAGCGCGAGGCCATCCGCAAGCGCATCACCGACCTGTGGAACTACGAGAAGATTTCGGCCCCGTCGAAGGTCGGCGGCCGCTACTTCTTCACCAAGAATAACGGCCTCCAGAACCAGAGCGCCCTCTACACGCAGGACAGCCTCGACGGCCCCGCCCGGATGCTGCTGGACCCCAACACCTGGAGCAAGGACGGCACCGTCGCCCTCTCCGGCATGGCAATCTCGGACGACGCCAAGTACCTCGCCTTCGGCAAGGCCGCCGCGGGCTCGGACTGGAACACCTGGCACGTCCTCGACGTGGCCACCGGCACGATGATGACCGACACGCTGGAGTGGGTGAAGTTCAGCGGCGCGTCGTGGACGAACGACGGCAAGGGCTTCTTCTACAGCCGCTTCCCCGAGCCGCAGAAGGACGCCGCGTTCCAGGCGCTCAACGAGAACCAGACCCTCTACTACCACCGCCTCGGCACGCCGCAGACCGAAGACGTGCTCGTCTACCGCACGCCCGAGAACCCCCGCTGGACCGTCGGCGGCACCGTGAGCGAGGACGGCCGCTACCTCGTCGTCAGCGTCGGCGACGGCACCACGAGCCGCAAGTCGCGGATCGTCTACCGCGACCTGACGGAGCCGCTGGCGCTGCCGGTCGAGCTGATCGCGCACCACAAGAACAAGTTCTCGTTCCTCGGCAACGACGGGCCGGTGTTTTATTTCCAGACCGACCACAACGCGCCGAAGTACCAGGTGCTGGCGATCGACACGCGGAGCCCGGACCCGAAGGGGTGGAAGACGATCATCCCCGAGGCCGCGGAGGTGCTGGAGGGAGTGGACCTGGTCGGCAACCTGTTCGTGTGCAGCTACCTCAAGGACGCGCGGACCGTGGTGAAGGTGAACAGCATGACGGGGGCGCACGTCCGCGACGTGGAGCTGCCGGGCATCGGCACCGCCGGCGGGTTCAACGGCAAGCGGACCGACACCGAGACGTTCTACTCGTTCAGCAGCTTCGCCACGCCGCCGAGCACCTTCAAGTACGACCTGATTACGGGCAAGAGCACGATGCTGCGGCAGGCGCAGGTGAAGTTCGACCCGAGCGAGTACGAGGTGAAGCAGGTGTTCGTGCCGAGCAAGGACGGCACGAAGGTGCCGATGTTCGTGGCGCACAAGAAGGGGCTGAAGCTCGACGGCACGAACCCGACGCTGCTGTACGGCTACGGCGGGTTCAACATCTCGCTGACGCCCGGCTTCTCGGTGAGCCGGCTGATGTGGATGGAGATGGGCGGGGTGTTCGCGGTGGCGAACCTGCGCGGCGGCGGCGAGTACGGCGACGACTGGCACCGCGCCGGCACCAAGACGAAGAAGCAGAACGTGTTCGACGACTTCATCGCGGCCGGCGAGTGGCTGGTGAAGGAGAAGTACACGAGCCCGAAGAAGCTGGCGATTCAAGGGGGCAGCAACGGCGGGCTGCTGGTGGGGGCGTGCATGACGCAGCGGCCGGACCTGTACGGGGCGTGCCTGCCGGCGGTGGGGGTGATGGACATGCTGCGGTTCCAGAAGTTCACCGCCGGCCGCTTCTGGACCGACGACTACGGCAGCAGCGAGAGCCCCGACCCGGAGGAGTTCAAGGCGCTGTTGGCGTACAGCCCGTACCACGTGCTGCTGCGGAACGGCCCGCGCGAGTACCCGCCGACGCTGGTGACGACGGCCGACACCGACGACCGGGTGGTGCCGGGTCACAGCTTCAAGTTCGCGGCGGCGCTGCAGGCGATGCACCGCGGGCCGAACCCGGTGCTGATCCGCATCGAGACGAAGGCGGGCCACGGGGCGGGGAAGCCGACGGCGAAGGTGATCGAGGAGGTGGCGGACCAGTGGGCGTTCCTGGTGCGGACGCTCGACTTCCGCCCGACGATCCGGGAGTGAGGTTGTGCTGATGAGCGGGGTCGCGTCAGCGCCCCGTGCGAACCCGTGACTGAAAGTCACGCGGTCGCACGGGGCGCTGACGCGACCCCGCTCGCCGGGGTGAATCGCCATGACTGAAGCTGAGTGGCCCGCACGTCCGTGGTTGTTGGGTGGTCGATCTGGTGTTCGGCAACACCTGACGGTACGCTCGAAGGGAAGGAGAGCGCCATGTCCGCCGTGCTCACCCCGCCGCCGACCCTGCCCGAGGACTACCCGAACCGGTTCGCCTGGAATCTCGCCGAGTACCGCAGGCTCGGCGAGCTCGGGTTCCTCGGCGACCGGCACGTCATGCTCCTCGACGGCGTCATCTACGACAAGTACCCGCACCCCCGGGACGGCGGACCGGCGCCCGTACCGGTGCGGTTCAGCCGCGAGCAGTACCGGCGGCTCGGCGAGCTCGGGTTCTTCGACGGCCGGCGGGTCGAACTCCTGCACGGGGAGGTGGTCGAGATGAGCCCGCAGGGGTGGCCGCACGTCGTCGCCAAGTCGAAGACGGCCGACGTGCTGCGGGCGGTGTTCGCGGGGGCCGGCTGGGTCAACGAGCAGAGCCCGTTCCCGACCGCCGGGTCCGACCCCGAGCCCGACGTGGTGGTCGCCCCCGGCCGGCGCGACGACTACATGGACCACCCGACCGCGGCCCTGCTCGTGGTCGAGGTGGCCGACGCCACGCTCGACAAGGAAACGACCACGAAGGCCGAGATGTACGCGACGGCGGGCATCGCCGACTACTGGGTACTCGACCTGGACGGCCGCCGGCTCCACGTCTTCCGCGACCCGCGACCGATCCCCGACGGCGGCGCCGCGTACCGGAGCCGAACCACCCACGGCCCCGCGGACGCCGTGGCCCCCCTCGCCGCCCCGACCGCCGCCGTCCGCGTCGCCGACCTGCTGCCGTGACCCCGGCGGCGCGACCGCGGTATAATCCCCTCCATGGTCCGCCTCACGCCCGACCCGATCGACTACCACGCCCTCACCGAAGGCGTCCGCTCGCCGCGGTGCGGGGCCGTCGCGCTGTTCCTCGGCACGGTCCGCGAACTCACCGGCGACCGCGTTACCACCCGCCTCGACTACCAGGCCTACCCGCCGATGGCCGAGAAAAAGCTCGCCGAGGTCGAAGCGGAAGTGCGCCGCCGCTGGCCGGTCGGGGACGTGGCCCTCGTCCACCGCGTCGGCTCGCTCGACGTGAGCGAAATCAGCGTCGCCGTGGCCGTGAGCGCGCCGCACCGGGCCGCGGCGTTCGAGGCGTGTCGGTTCGCCATCGATACGCTGAAGGCAACGGCACCGATCTGGAAGCGCGAGAACGCCCCGGACGGCGCCGCCGAGTGGGTGGAGGGCGCATGACGACGCACACGCCGCCGACCGTGTACCTCGCCCGCCACGGCGAAACCGCGTGGTCGAAGTCCGGTCAGCACACCGGCCGTACCGACATCCCGCTCACGGAGAAGGGCGAGGCCGACGCCGCGAAGATCGGCGCGCGTTTGGGTGGCATTGCGTTCGCCCACGTGTTCAGCAGCCCCTTGCAGCGCGCCCGCCGCACCGCCGAGCTGGCGGGGTTCGCGCCCACGCCGGAGCCGGGGCTGCTGGAGTGGCACTACGGCGAGTGCGAGGGGCTGAAGACGGCCGAGATTCGCGCCAGGCGGCCCGGGTGGGACCTGTTCCGCGACGGCGCCCCCGGCGGCGAGTCGGTCGCGGACATCCAGGCGCGAATCGACGGGCTCGTGGCGCGCCTCAAAGCGCTGAGCGGGAACGTGCTGTTGTTCGCGCACGGGCACGTGTTGCGGGTGCTGGCGGCGCGGTGGGTCGGCCAGCCGGTGCCGTTCGGCCGGGCGCTCTTGCTGTCCACCGCGACGGTGAGCATCCTCGGGTTCGACCACCAGGCGATGGACGAGCCGGCAATCAAGCTGTGGAACGACGACCGACACCTTACGTAGTGGGCAGTGGCCAGTGGCCAGTGGCCAGTTAGAAACCGAAGTGGGTGCATCCGGCTCGCGTATTCCGCTGAGTCTCGCCGGGGAAGGTCTGCGCCCGAATACTGGCCACTGGCCACTGCCCACTGGCCACTTGCAGGACCGCTTCGGCCGCGTCCACACCAACCTCCGCGTCAGCGTCACCGACCGGTGCAACCTCCGCTGTACGTACTGCATGCCGGAAGAGGTCGTGTTCCGCGACAGGTCCGAGCTGCTGACGTTCGAGGAGATCACGCACTTCGTCCGCGTCGCGGCTGGGCTCGGCGTCAACAAGGTGCGGCTGACCGGCGGCGAACCGCTCGTGCGCCGGGGGCTCGACCGGCTGGTTCGGATGCTGGTCGCGGTGCCGGGCCTGACCGAGCTGGCGCTCACCACCAACGGCGTGCTCCTGGCCGAGCAGGCGGCGGCGCTCCACGCCGCGGGGCTGCGGCGGCTCAACGTCTCGCTCGACACCCTCGACCCCGGACGGTTCCGCGAGCTGGCGCGGCGCGACGGGTTGGACCGCGTTCTCGCCGGGCTGGACGAGGCGACGCGGGTCGGGTTCGCGCGCATCAAGGTGAACGCGGTGGCGCTGCGCGGTGTGACCGAGCTCGACGCGGTGCCGCTGGCGCGGTTCTGCCGCGACCGCGGCTACGAGCTGCGGTTCATCGAGTCGATGCCGATCGGGGCCGACCCGTGGGATCGCTCGAAGGCGCTGCTCGCGGACGAGCTGCTGGAGCTGTTGGGGCGTGGCGTGGCGCCGCTGGTGCCGGTGGCGGGCGCGGACCCGAGCGCCCCCGCGACGGAGTACGAGTACGCCGACGGGGGCGCCCGGGTGGGCGTGATCGCGTCGGTGTCGCGGCCGTTCTGCGCGTCGTGCAACCGGCTGCGGCTGACGGCCGAGGGGGCGGTGCGGAACTGCCTGTTCGCGCTCGACGAGGCCGACGCCAAGCCGCTGCTGCGGCCGGCGCCGGACGACGCGGGGTTGGCAGAATTGCTGCGGCGGGTGGTGTGGGCGAAGTGGGAGGGGCACGGGTTCAACGCCGCGGGGTACGTGAAGCCCGAGCGCACCATGCACGCCATCGGCGGGTGACGGTACGGGCGGAAAGCCCACCCGTTGCAACGGGTGGGCTTTACCCCACCTCAACAGTGAAACGGTTCCCGGTGAAGGATTACATGGGCGTCTGAAGCCGCAGGATCGTCCCCGCGCGGTCGAAGTACGCGTCGTCGAACCCGCAGGCGCGCTTCACCAGCACGTCGCGGCGGACCCAGTTCCCCTCCGTCAGCAGCAGCTTCAGCGCCGTGCCCAGCCCCGCCCGGAACGTCGCGAACGACGGGATCGGCCAGTCGCTGCCGTGGACCAGCTTCCGCCGCACCGCCTCGTCGGCCAGGAGCGCCGGGATGGCGTAGGAGCGGTTCGGCGAGTTCAGCGCCGCCGTGTCGCCGTACAGGTGCTCGTGCTCCTTCGCCATGCGGCAGAACGTGTCCAGGTGGTCCTCGCCCCACGGGTGCGAGCGGGTGCCGCAGTGCGCCGCGATCACCGTCACGCCGCGCTTCAGCGCCGGTTCCAGCAGCGCGGGCGACGCCAGGTGCGGGAAGTCCTGCGGCAGCGCGAGTTCGCCGCCGGTGTGGCACAGCAGCGGCAGCTTGTGGTGGGCCAGCGCCTCGTAGAACGCGAAGCACTTCTCGGACGACGGGTCCATCCCCTGCACCAGCGGCAGCCACTTCAGCAGCACGGCGCCGTCGGCGACGCACCGCTCCAGTTCCGCGAGCGCGTCCGGGCGGTACGGGTGAACCGACGCGCCGAACAGCAGCTTCGGGTGCCGGCGGGCCAGTTCGGCGGCGTACTCGTTCGCCACGTACAGGTGCGTCCGGGCGTCGTCGCGGCGGCCGTCGTCGGTGTAGATCGCGTCGAACGCCAGGCCGACACCGGCATCGAGTTCGGGGCAGCATGCGAGGGTGCGGGCGAGCACGTCCTCGCAGGCGCGTTCGATCTTGTCGTCGGGGCCGAACAGCGGGATGCCGAGGCAGAGGCGGATGGCGGCGACGTTCGGCCGGCGGCGCAGGGTGCCGGACAGGTGGCCGTGGCCGGGGAGCGTGGCGAGGATGTGGACGTGAACGTCGATCCGCACGGGGAACCTCCGCGGGGGCGGGCCGGTGCTTACAGTAGAGTGGACGGCCGGCGGAACGGCGACCGGGAACCGGATACCGGGGGTACGGGTGGGCCTGTTCAACGTCGTGACCGGCGCGGTGACGTGCCCCCGCTGCGGCCGGCGGGTCGAGGCGGCGGTCGAGGCGCGGCTCGGGTACGTCCACGAGATGCGGGCGCTGCGGGTGGGCGACCCGTACCCGTGGAACCACCCCGCGATGCCGTCGGGGCGGCCGCCCGGCGGGGACGCCGTGGGCGACGGCTACGTCGAATGCCCGGCGTGCGGCCGCGACTTCTTCGTGCGGGTGGTCGTCGAGGGCGACGTGATCCGCCGGCTGGAACCCGACCCCGCCCGGCCCGGCTACGTCCCGGACTGAGCCGCCCGGCCGAGGAGCCCGGCCACCACCCAGCAGCCGGTCGCGTGCGGCCCCCCGCCGCGGCAGTGGGCGAGCACGTCCGCGTCGGCGCAGCCGGTGTCCTCCAGCGCGTCGGCCAGCACCGGCAGCCGCTCGAACGCTCGGTCGGCGGCGACACCGGTCGCCAGCCCGACCACCGCCTCCGTCCGCCACTCCGGGTCGAACGCGACCGCGCGATACGGGTTGCCGAAGACGCAGCGGTTCAGGTCGCACTCGGCGACCGCGCCGCCGGAGCCGGTCAGGTCGCGGGTGACGGCGATCGCCATCGACTGTCCCTCCAGGGAGTCGTCGGCCAGCCACCCGAGAACCCGGCGTGTCAGCACGTATTGGTCGGTCTGCCGGCTCGCGGCGCGGACGAGCCTGCGGGCGGCAAGGAACTCGGTCCGGGCGGCGGCGCCGTCGGCGTAGCGTTCCACGACATCGAGCACCGGCGCGAGTTGCGCCGGGAAGGCGTCCGGCGGGATGAGTCGGACGCACGCGACGGCCAGCAGCCGGAGCCGCCGCGGGTCGCGCTTCATGCGGTGGTAGTCGAGCAGTTCCCGCGGGTCGCGGCACGCCGCCCACTCGGCCTCGGTCATCGCCGCCCCCGGTCGGGAAACCCCGTGCGGACTCGCCTCCGCCGCGGTACACTCACTCTACCCGCCGACCCGACCCGTGGTCCCGCCGTGAGCCCGTTCCGCCCCACCCGCCGCGACCTCCTCCACGCCGGCGCCGTGCTGCCGCTCGGCCTCGGCCTCCCCGCGCTGCTCGCCGCCCCGAGCCGGCGGCCGAAGTCGTGCGTGTTCGTCTACCAGTACGGCGGCCTCAGCCAGCTCGACTCGTGGGATCCGAAGCCTGGCGCGCCCGCCGAACTGCGCGGCCCCTACCGCGCCATCGCCACCAGCGTCCCCGGCTTCCGCGTCGGCGAGCTGATGCCGCAGCTCGCCGCGCGCGCCGACCGCTACGCCGTCATCCGCAGCATGACGCACGGCGAACCCGTCCACGACCGCGCCAACAAGATGCTCCTCGCCGGCGCCACCGTGCCGGCCGCGGACGCGCCGGCGTTCGGGTCGGTGGTGGCGAAGCTGAAGCCGAGCGCCGCCGCGGTGCCGCCCTACGTGTGGCTCCAGAAGTTCGGCGGCGGCGCGGCCCCGCCCGACCCGACGTACCTCACCGGCGGCTTCCTCGGCTCCGCCGTCGCGCCGGTGCTCGTCGGCACGAGCCACGACGACAACCTCGCCACGCCCGGCTACCGCGTCACCGCGTTCGACGCCGACCCCACCCTCGCGGGAAGTCGGCTGGCGGCACGACGCGAACTCCTCGAACGGCTCGATCGCGACAACCCCATGCGGCCGGAGCAGCGGCGCGCGTTCGACATGCTCAACGGCCCCGGCGTGCGCGCCGCGTTCGACCTGGAGCGCGAGCCGGCGAAGCTGCGCGACCGCTACGGCCGACACCCGCTCGGGCAGAACCTGCTGCTGGCGCGACGGCTGATCGAAGCGGGGACGCGGCTCGTCGGCGTGGTGGCGTGGTGCGGGCTGAAGGCGGGCGAGAAGTTTATGAGCGTCGAGACGTGGGACATGCACGGCAACGGCGGCGTCGGCATCTTCGAGGACGGCTGGAACGGCCTCGGCTTCGCCCTGCCGCGCTGCGACCAGGCGGTGTCGGCGCTGCTGGACGACTTGCAGGTGCGCGGGTTGCTCGACGACACGCTGGTGGTGCTGGTGGGCGAGTTCGGGCGGACGCCGCGGATCACGCCCGGCGGCTCCCGCGTGCCGGGCCGCGACCACTGGCCGCGCTGTTATTCGGCGATGCTGGCGGGGGGCGGGATTCGCGGCGGCGCGGTGTACGGCGCGAGCGATGCGCACGCGGCTTACGTGAAGGACGCCCCGGTGTCGCCCGAGGATTTTTCCGCGACGCTGTACGCAGCGCTCGGTATCGACCCGGCGACGCGGCTGAGCCCCGACGGGTTCACGCGCCCGGCGAGCGCGGGGGTGCCGGTGGGGGAGCTGCTCTAGTTACGTTGCCGCTTGCGGCTTCGCGCCCCGGGGCGCGAAGCCGCAAGCGGCAACGTGACTTCAACGCGGCGCCCTACTTCACCCCGCTCCGCTCGCGCGCCGGGCGGAACTCGTCGCCGGGGTTCCACGTCGGCAGCCGGTCGGCGTTCGCCACCGCCCGCGCCACGTCGAGCGCGAACGCCCCCATCACCGGGAAGCCGCTGTAGTCCCAGTCCGGCCGCACCTCGTCCTGCGGCGAGTGGTACGCCCCGTCGTTGAACCGCTTGTGCGCCTCCCGCGCGAACTCCGCCGGCTTCCCCTTCAGCTTCATGCCGCCGCCCACCGAGAACGCCGGCACCCCCGCCCGCGCCAGCGAGAAGTGGTCCGACCGGTAGAAGATGCCGAGGTGTGCCCGCTGATCCGCTTCGATTTCCAGACCGTGCCGCGCCGCCGCCGCCTTCACCGCCGGCCACGCCGTCGTCCGCTCGGCGCCGGTCACGACCACGGATTCGGGCACGCCCAGCGGTAGGATCATGTCGAAGTTCAGGTTCAGCGCCGTCTTGCCGAGCGGCACCACGGGGTGCGTCGCGTAGTACTTCGAGCCGAGCAGCCCCTTCTCCTCCGCGGTCACGGCCAGGAACAGCGTCGTCCGCTTCGGCCGCGGGGTGTGCTTCGCCCAGGCGCGGGCCAGCTCCAGCAGCAGCGCCGTGCCGGTGGCGTTGTCGGCGGCGCCGTTGTAGATGGCGTCGCCGACCACGGCCCGGCCGACGCCCAGATGATCCCAGTGCGCCGTGAACAGCACCGCCTCGTCCTTCATCGCCGCGTCGCTGCCTTCGACCTTCGCCACGACGTTCTTGCTGTGGATGTTCTCGACGCGGGTCGGGATGCTCGCCTTCAACGTGACGCCGAGCGGGTACGCCTTGAAGCCCTTCGCGTCGGCTTCCTTCAGCGCCGCCTCGACGGTCTTGCCGGCCAGCGCCAGCAGCTTCTCGCCGGCGCCGCGGTTGAACCACCCGGCGAACGCCAGCGCCGGCCGGCCGGGCTCGCGCTTCAGCTGCGCCCCGTCGAGCGGGCGGACCACGGAGAACGGGTAGCCGGCGGTCGCGTCGGTGTGGATGATGAAGCACGCCTTCGCCCCGCGGCGCAGCGCCTCCTCGTATTTAAACGTCCAGCGACCGTAGTACGTCAGCGCCGTGCCGCCGAAGAACGCCGGGTCGGCGGACGGCGGCTCGTTCGTGAAGCACACCACGACGCGGTCCTTCACGTCGATGCCGGCGTAATCGTCCCAGCCGAACTCGGGGGCGGTGATGCCGTGGCCGACGAACACCGCTTCCGCCTCGAAGTCCTCCTGCGGCGTCTGCGTGTGGCTGGTGCCGGACCAGTCCGCGTCCGGGCGGAGGTCGAGCGTCGTGTCGCCCTTCGTGGCGCGGAGCGTGCTCTTGGGGCTGGTGGCGACCTTCACGAGCGGCACGGGCTGGAAGTAGGTGCCGTCGGCGCCGGCGGGGGCGAGGCCGGCCTTCTGGAACTCGTCGGCGAGGAAGTCGGTGGTGAGGTCTTCGCCGCGGGTGCCGGGGGCGCGGCCCTCGAACCGGTCGGACGCGAGGGTGACGACGTCGGCCTTGATGCGGTCGGCCGAGAGGGTGGGCGGGTCGGCGGCGACGGCGGGGAGGGCGGCGACGATGGACGCGGCGAGGAGCAGAACGGCGCGGTAGGGCACGGGGGGTTCCTGGGTGGGTGGAATCGACCGGCTCCGTTTCGTTGCCGCTTGCGGCTTCGCGCTGCGGCGCGAAGCCGCAAGCGGCAACGAATCTTGAGCCAACAGCGCACTACTTCTTCTTCGGGTCGAGGTTCGCCATCATCTCCGCCTCCGTCACCCGCGACACGACGCCGTCCGCGGGCACGTCCAGCTCCACCAGCCACACGAGGGCGTTGAGCACCACCCCTTGCGGAAGTCGTCGACCGCCCTCGCCGCCAGGCGTGCCGCCCATTCCTCGCGCTGCAGGGCGAACAGGAACTCGCCGCCCCACGCCCCCTTGAACCACACGTTCCGCAAGAAATGCCCTTCCTGACGGAACCCGAGTCGGGCGAATAGGGCAGCGGCCGGGGAGTTCGCCGCGTCCGTCGTCGCCGCCGCCCGGTGTTTGCCCAACGTGCCGAAGACGTACCCGAGGACGGCGCCGACGGCCTCGGTCGCGTACCCGAGGCCCTGGTGGTCCGGGTCGAGGGTGATGCCGAACTCGACCTGCCGCGGATCGTCCGCCCGGGTGTGCAGCCCGAGGTCACCGACCAGGGCGCCGCCGGCTGCGATGCCGAGCTGGAGCCACGTCCCCGGCGTGTCCGACGCGACCAGGTCTTGGTCGGCCACGAACCTCTCGGCGTCGGTCGGGGTGAACGTCTCCCACGACTGGTAGCGGGCCACCGCGGGTAGACCCCGGTATCGGGCCAGTGCGTCATAATCGGCCGGCACGAGGCGCCGGAGGACGAGCCGTTGGGTGCGGAGCGGGAACGGGTCGAGCGCGGTCATCGGCCACGGGGGTAGACGGGCGGGGTCGCGTCATCCTAGATCACGTTGGCTGAATTCGGCTGCCACCAAGGCAGAGGGTTTCCTGGTTTCACACGTTGAGCGGACGACCCGTGTAAGTCCACTTGTACGGCTTG
>Ga0335394_10007035_pt1 | contig 12717 bp, 10 predicted proteins | sample MAT03_FD_205741 | JGI IMG/M metagenome (GOLD analysis project Ga0335394, IMG submission 205741) | Freshwater microbial communities from Lake Fryxell liftoff mats and glacier meltwater in Antarctica - MAT-03 (spades assembly) (version 2) ...
GGGCTGGGCTTATGTCCTACGCGGCGAAGTTGTAGTCATGCGCTCGCGCGAGCTTTCGCTTCGAGGTGCGATCCTGCGAATGCAGGCAGCGCGTTCGCCGGCAGCGGTGCGGGCCAAGCCATGGGCACCTGCTTGAGGTCGCCGAAGGATCGCACGAGTTGCGCGAGGACCTCGGTGAGTTCAGGTGGCCAGCTGTCGAGCCGGAGCTTCGTCAACGGAATCGCTGCGATGGTACGAAGCTCGACGTCGTGAAGTGCATCCGTCGGAGGCCTCAAGAATTCCGCCGAGAAGAACCAGGCCGAATAGGTCGTGGGCTTCTGCGCTGCCGATCGGGACTCGACGGGCCCCCATGTGACGTGAGCAAACGGCAAGGGAGAAATCGCGAAGTCCTCTCCTGACTTGAGAGGCGGCAATTCCTCTTCAGCCTCGCGTCTCGCAGCATCCAAGGGACCTTCGCCAGGCTCGATATGGCCTCCGACGAGGCTCCAATCACCCCACTTGGGATGCTGAAGCAACAGCAGCGAATCCTCGCCGCCAATGTCGAGACGAAAGATCACGTACGAGATGGCCGACGATCGAATGGGTTTCATGGTGCCCCACTGGAGATTCGCGCGCGCGACCAAGGCTCCAAGCCTGATTCATCGGCAAGCTCGGGCGAAGCAAGGATGTCGCTCGCTGATCGGAACGAGCTGCCTTTGTGGGCTTGAAACCGGCCCTGTCGCTTGAACTCTTTCTGGCCCATGTGACGGATCGCTTCCGCCTCGTGGATGCGCACATCAAACATGAGCGCCGCGTGATTCTCCGACGCGTCCCAGGCGATGCCCCAGAGCTTCGGTGCGAGCGGGACGGCGAGATGAAACTCCTCGCTCACGCGTCTCTTGACGGCCGAGGTGGCAATCGCAATGAGGTCGGTCCCGTCGACGGGGGCGATTGCCGATTCGAGGTGGCATCCTTTCCAGAGCGTGTAGAGACCATGCGCACGGACCTTGTCGTCCTTCTCCGCACGCTTGAGAACGAAGAACCTGCCGTCCTTGTCCTGGAGGAAGCCGCATGAGACGAGCTGCACGTATTCGTTGTCGGTCTCGAGGGTGGACCGCTTCCGGAGAGTCAACGACGGCACCAACTCGTCGAGCGCCCTGGTCGCCGCTGCCTTGCCCAGCAGGGGAGCGCCGGACTCAGCAGCGTTGAAGCTGAGCTCCATGAGCTTCGTTCGCCGCACCGCAAGGATTTCCTGGTCGGCCCAGCTCTCGAATGCGTCGAGCAGCATGCCGACCAGACGGGCGTTGTTCGGGATGACCTTGCCGTTCGTGGTCTCAAACTCGCGGAGAGTAAAGTTGTCGGCGAAGTCTCCCGAGACGGCGTCGAGCACCTCGTTGATCTCCGCGAGAGCCGTCGTATTCATCAGGCTGCCCTGCTTCGGGATGATCCGCGTGGCGTTCTCACGCTCCATGGCCACTTCAGGCTCGACTTTGACGACGAAGGTCAGGTCGATCAGTCGCCTCCATCGGTCCAATGTGACGAACTTCGAGAAGATGTCCTTCTCCTCCTGCGTCACCTGGCCGCGACGAAACTGCAGCTCGAGCCACATCAATGCATCGAAGACACCGCGATCCAGGATCAGCAGATCGGTCTCCGTGTCGACGGTCGCGAGGACCTCGGCCAACATCGAGCACATCGTCCAAGTGTTGAAGAAGAAGTGCGCCAACGTTCAGGAACTTGAAGCTCGCGCGAAAAAGCTGCGTGAGCTCGTTCGAAAGCAGGCGCGTCGCGCGTTCGTGGTCGAGTTCGCCGGGACCCCGAAGGCCGGCAAGAGCACCTCGGTCGCGACTATCAAGCAGTTCTTCGAGCAGTGCGGATTCCGCGTGCACCTCCTGAAAGAGCGCGCTGCCGACTGCCCGCTGCCGATGAAGGGTCTTGCGTCACGGCGATCTCCGCTGAGGTCCTTGCAAGACTAGCGCGCTGCGTCCATCCGGCTTCGACGGAGTCGGCGGATTCGCCAGCGGCCTGGGACGACGCGGCCGTCGCGTCGCGGTCTCGACGAGGGCGAGCGTCGGGGACCGGGCACGAACTCGTACGGCGCCGCGCCGCCGGCCCTACCATCCCCCCGTGACGCTCCGGGGCATCCTCGTTCGCCTGTTCCGCCGCGTCGTGCGCCTGTATTTTCGGCGCATCGAGCGGGTCGGTGAGTCGCCGCCGGCGGCCACCGCAGGGCGCCTCTTCGTCTCCAATCATCACAACGCGCTGGTCGATCCGATCCTGGTGTTGACCGACGCCGATTGCGTGATTTCGCCCATCGCAAAGTCGACGTTATGGTCGATTCCAGGCCTCAGATGGCTGCTCGACGTGGCCGAGGCGGTGCCGATCCTCCGTCGCAAGGATTCCCCCGAAAAGGACGCCAAGGCCAACGACGCGACGTTCGAGCGCATCGCCAACCATCTCGCGCAGGGCGGCAACATCCTCATCTTCCCCGAGGGCAAGAGCCACAGCGAGCCCAAGGTCGCCAAGCTGCGCACCGGTGCGGCGCGGATGTTGATGCTCGCGGAGGGCGCGCGCCGTGCGGCAGGCGAGTCGCGGGGCGCCGATCTCACGTTCCAGGCGGTGGCGCTGGAGTTCGACGCGCGTGACAAGTTTCGCTCGCGGTGCTTGGTCCTGTGGGGTCCGGTCCGCCGTCTCGCCGACGTCGCGGGGGATGGCGAAGCGCGCGTTCGCTCGGTGACCGATCGGATGCAGGAGGACCTGCACGAGTTGCTGGTCGAGGGCGACACGCACGAGGAGCGGCGGATGATCGCTCGCGTCGCCGAGATGCTCGCCAACGACGCCGGTCACGAGACGATGGAGGGCTGGAACACCTTCGGGCGCCAGGTCGAGCTGGCGAGCCGCACCCTGGCCCAGGTGGACGCGGCCGAGGTGGACGCGGCCGAGGTCCGCACCCGGGTCGGCGCTTACTACGCCGATCTGGAGAGCCTGGGCCTGCGCGACTGGCAGCTGTCGGGAGGTCGCGCGCCATCGCCCAGCGTTCCGTGGACCCGGTGGATTCGTCGATCCCTGCTCGCGCCTTTCGCCGTGATCGGCCTCACCCTCTTCTCGGTGCCGTACTTCGGCACGCGCATGGTGACGCGGATGACGGCGCGCCAGGCGGAGCAGGGCGACGTCGTGTCGACCGCGAAGCTTGCCACGGGTCTGGTCGCGCACCCCATCTGGGCGGCGCTGCTCGTCACCGTGGCGTTCTTGACGTGGCCGGCATGGGTGGCGTCCATCCTCGCGGTGGGTGTGGTGGCTTCGCCCTTCGCTGCGCTGGCCTGGCTCGACGCGTGGGAGTCGCGTGTCCCCGGGCTCGCCAAGGTCGCCACGGCAGCGCGGATCGCGAGCCTGGTGTCGGCGCGCGCAGGCGCGCTGGCCGCCATTGAAAAGGCGCGCGGAAGGCTTCCGGGCTCGCCTGATCCGGCCTGATCTGGAGTAGGGTCGCAGGCGTCATGCACGTCTTGCCGTTCGAGAAGCCGGTCGCCGAGCTCATCGATCGCGTCCGTCAGCTCCGCGCCCTCGCCGACAACGATCCGCGCCTCGAGCCGCAGCTCAAGGACCTCGAGGAGGTGACGGCCAAGGCGGCGCGCGAGCTCTTCGCCGATCTGTCGCCGATGCAGAAGGTGCTGCTGTCGCGGCACCCGGCGCGGCCGTACACGCTCGACTACGTCAAGCGCCTCATGACGGACTTCGTCGAGCTGAAGGGCGACCGCCGCTTCGCCGATGACGCGGCGATCGTCGCGGGGCTCGCGACCTACAAGGGTCGCAGCGTCGCGATCGTCGGCCACCAGAAGGGCCGCGGCACGAAGGAGAACATGAAGCGGAACTTCGGGATGCCGCACCCCGAGGGCTATCGCAAGGCGATCCGCATCTACGAGCTGGCCGATCGGTTCCGCTTGCCGGTGCTCACCTTCATCGACACGCCCGGCGCCTACCCCGGCATCGGCGCCGAGGAGCGCGGTCAGAGCGAGGCGATTGGCGCGGCCCTCGCGAGCATGGCGCGCGCGACCGTCCCCATCATCGCGACGATCATCGGTGAAGGCGGCTCGGGCGGTGCGCTTGCGCTCGGCCTCGCCAACCGCGTGCTCGTCCTCGAGCTCGGCTGCTACTCGGTCATCTCGCCCGAGGGCTGCGCGGCCATCCTCTGGAAAAATGGCGCGCGCGCCGACGAGGCTGCGATGCGCCTCAAGATCACTGCGCCCGACTTGCTGGGCCTGAGCATCGTCGACGACGTGGTGCCCGAGCCGCCGGGCGGCGCCCACCAAGATCCCGATGCGGCAGCGAGCCTCCTCGATCAGGCGCTGACGCGGCATCTCGGTGAGCTGTCGGCGCTCTCGCCCGAAGGTCTCGCCGACGACCGCTACAGGCGCTTCCGAGCGCTCGGCGCGTTCCGCGAGTGATCGGCGAGACGCCACCGCCGGGCAGCGTGCGGGGCGCGCGCTCGTCGCAGACGCCCCTGCCGCGTTCGCGCAAGACGCCACTCCTTCCGAAATGGGCGACCGGCAAGGCCGCACCCGCGCCGCGCTACGTCCCCGACGTGGAGCCGCCGCGCCCGGTCGGCCGCGCCATCCTCATCGCCTTCACCATCGGCGTGGTCGTGCTGGCCTGCATGACCTTCGCGCCGCTCGGCGGTCCGCTCCTGCTCGCCACGTGGATGGCGCACCTCTTCAGACCCATGTACCGGCGCGTCGTCACGCGCTTCAACGGTCGCGACCGCGCCGCGGCGTTCCTCACCGTGGGCCTGGTGCTCGCGCTCGTCGTCCCCATCGTGGGCGCCGCCATCCCGCTGGTAAGCGGGGCGCGCGAGCTGGTCACGGTCCTTATGAAGTCGGAAGGTGGCAAGGGCGCGCTCAAAGCCCTGGTGTCCGGCAACGGCGCGGCGAATGGCGGCAACGCCAGTCCGTCGCTCGACGTGGCGAGCCTGGTCAAGGAGTACGGCGCGAGTGCCTACACCGCGCTGTCGAGCGTGGCGGCTGCGTCGCTCGAGGTGGGCCTGGCGATCTTCATCTTTTACGCCGCATTCTTCGCGTTCCTCGTCGCCGGCCACCAAGCCCACGCGTGGGTCCTGCGCCACGCGCCGATCGGCCCCCGCGCGATGACCCGCTTCATCCGTGCGTTCCACGAGGCGGGACGCGGGCTGCTGGTGGGCACGGGGCTCACCGCGCTCGCGCAGGGCGCCATCGCGACCATTGCGTACCTCGCGCTCGGCGTACCTCGCGCGCTGGTGCTCGGTCTCATCACCACCATTGCCGCGCTGCTCCCCGCGATCGGGACGGCGCTGGTGTGGGCTCCCGTCGCGGCCGGCCTCGCGCTCACTGGCAGCCCTGTCAAGGCGGCCGTCCTCGTCGGGCTCGGGTTAGGCGTCATCGGCGTCGTCGACAACGTCCTGCGTCCGCTCTTCGCCCGGTCGGCCCACCTCGAGCTCAACTCCTCGGTCGTTCTCGTCTCGATGCTCGGCGGCGTGACCGCCTTCGGAGCGTTCGGCCTGTTCCTCGGTCCGCTGGCCGTGCGCCTCGCGGTCGAAGCGCTCGCCGTCGCTCGCGAGGCGGATCTCTTCGGGCGCCGCTCCGAAGAGGACTAGCCCTCCTCGCTTCTCGACGGCGCCTGCTCCTCTACCGCTCTCGCTGCCGCCCAGCTGGATCGTGCGACCACCATCGTGGTGCATCGATGTCGCGTCCTTCGGCGAATGGACGGCTCCAAGGTGCCTCCGGATCCGGCCCCGACGGATTCATACGAGGCGAGCACAATTCGCAGCTGGCTCCGGACTTGCAGTGTCTCCGTTCGGAGGCACTCGAATCATGGCGCGCAAACACACGCTCGCGTACGGCAACACGGTGGCAGCGCCGGCGGACAAGCCCGACTCGGTCGCGCCCGCCTCGGGGATCCGGCTCGTGCGGCCGCCGCTCGGCACGCTGCCGGGCGCGAGCTCCTTGCCTCCGCCGCCGAGCCAGCGCGCGGTCAGCGTTCGGCCGCCGGCGGTGCGACCGACCGCGCGCACGCTGCCCCTCGCAGCAGGCGCCCCCGCGCTGCGGATCGCCAGCAAGGTCGTTCCGAACACGCCCGTTCCGAACAAGCCTGCTCCGAGCAAGCCCGTTGCGAGCAAGCCGGCGCCGATCGCGATCGCGACGAAGCCCACGCTGGTGAGCGCTCCCGCGATGTTTGGTGCTCCAAGGACCATGGTGCCGCCGCCCCCGCCGTCGGGCCCGCGTGCTCGGGGTCTTTCGAGCGCGCCTCCTCCGCCGAGCAAACGCCCGCTGCGTGCCGAGCCCGAGCTCCTGGACGAGGACTCCTTCGTCTGCGACGACGTCGAGACGGCGATCGAAGCCCCGCGCCGCCGATCGTCGGCACCGCCGCGCAACCTGCCGTCGTTGCAGGCGACAGGTCAGAACTGGCCCCGCGTCGAGTGGCCGCGCCTCGACACGGCAGAGACCCCGTTGCCCGCACTGGCGGAGCAGATCGCGATGGCGACGCCCATGGCCACCATTGCCACGGCTACGAGCGACGTCTTCGTCGAGGCACCGCCGCTCATGCCGCGCGAGATGCAGATGGTGCCGCCTCCTCCTTGTGCCGAGCCCATCGACGTCACCGCGACTACGAGCCACGCGGGCCAACAGAGCCGCGTCTACAGCGATGACGACGTGATCGACTTTGCGGTCGTCTCGCCCCTGGCGCGCCTCCGTGCCGCGGCCGCGCAGGTCGGCCCCATCGTCTCGTGGCTCGATCACAACCCGCGCGCGTTCGCTTCCGTCGGCTTCGGCGCCGGCGTGGTCGTCGCGCTCTTCGTCGCCCTCTTCGTGCAGTGATTCTCTCGGCGGCCCTGGCGTCTCGGCAGTTCCCTCTCTTTTCGGGACGCGTTTGACGTCAGCCGTCGAGTTCGCCCCGGCTCACTGCGGATAGAGCGTCATCGTCGTGCCCTGACCGGAGAAGGGCCCATCGTCGGGATCCCAAGGGTCGATTGCGCTCGAGTTGCCGACGTTCACGCCGACGATGATCAATCCGGCGAGACCGTGCAGGTCGACCAAGCGAGGTAGGTCTGGAGGAACCGCACCGCCTCGGCCGACTGCTCTCTCGTCAGCTTGTCCACCGAGTCGGCCCAGCGCCTGAACTCAAGCAGTTCCTTGTCGTGGCGCTCGCGAGGAGTGACGGCGAAGGTCGCCTCGATCCTGCGGACCGCTGCGGCGAACATGTTCGCGTGCTCCGCCGGCAGGCGGGCCCGGATCACGTTGGCGAGCGAGTCGATCCAGAAGGTGCGCTCGAGGGGGCTCTGCACGCCGAGCGCGTGGTCCACGCAGTCGGCGACGACGCGGGCCTTGTCGAGACCGGCGCAGACCATGTCGCGCGTGGCAACGAGCGACGCGAGCATGGCGTCGCGCGCTTCGAGCCGCAGGGCGCAGAGCCGGCGTTGCGGATCGCCAGCAAGGTCGTTCCGAACAAGCCTGCTTCCAACAAGCCTGCGCCGATCGCGATCGCGACGAAGCCCACGCTGGCGAGCGCTCCCGCGATGTTTGGTGCTCCAAGGACCCTGGCGCGGCCGCCCCTGCCGTCGGGCCCGCGCAGGTCGGCCCCATCGTCTCGTGGCTCGATCACAACCCGCGTGCGCTCGCTTCCGTCGGCTTCGGCGCCGGCGTGGTCGTCGCGCTCTTCGTCGCCCTCTTCGTGCAGTGACACCGGGGCGGGGAGGGGGCGGGGACGGGCTGGGCGGGCCGCGTGCCGGCCCGGGGCCCGTCCTTCGGCGACGCCCTCCCCGCGTCGCTGAACGTTCGAAGCTTCCGTGGGTTGAATCTCGCTCGCGCCCGCACGTGCCGCTGGCATGCTGCGCGAGAGCATGTCGGTCGCGTCGGTCCGCAGATTGGGCAGGTACGCGCTCCACCGGCAGATCGCCTCCGGTGGAATGGCGTCGGTCCATCTCGGCCGATTGATCGGCCCGGCCGGCTTTTCGCGCACCGTCGCCATCAAGCGTCTGCATACGCAGTTCGCGCAAGACGCGCACTTCGTCACGATGTTCCTCGACGAGGCGCGGGTGACCGGGCGCATCGTTCACCCCAACATCGTTTCGACCATCGACGTGGTGCAGGAGCGCGGCGAGCTCTTCATCGTGATGGACTTCGTGCGCGGCGCGGCGCTCAGCTCGCTCGTGCAGGGCGCGACGGCGCGCGGTGAACGGGTCGACATCGATATCGCCGCCGGCATCCTCCTCGATGCGCTGGCGGGGCTTCACGCGGCGCATGAGACGATCGGGGAGCGGCGTCAGCCGCTGTGCGTCGTGCACCGCGACGTGTCGCCCCACAACATCCTGGTCGGGGCCGACGGCCTGTCGCGGATCGCCGATTTTGGGATCGCCAAGGCGCGCGGCCGGATGCAATCCACCGCGGAGGGACAGATCAAGGGCAAGCTGACGTACATGGCGCCCGAGGTGATCCGCGGCGAGGACATCGATCGACGCGTCGATGTGTACGCTTCGGCGGTCGTGCTCTGGGAGCTGCTCGCCGGGCGAAAGCTATTCTCTGGCAACGAGGCATCCGTACTGTATGACGTGCTCGAGGGCACGATCGATCCGCCGAGCTCGCATCGCGCGGACCTTCCGCCCGGGCTCGACGAGGTGGTCATGAAGGGCCTCGCCAAGGATCGCGAGGATCGCTACGCGACCGCCGCCGATCTCGCCGAGGCCATTGAGAAGGTAGCGATCCGCGCGCCGGCGCGTCGGATCGGTGCGTGGGCCTCGGAGCTCGCCGCGCAGGACATCGAGCTACGCGCCGGGCTCATCGAGGATCTGGAGAGCTCGAGCGACGACGCGCCGCCGCTGAGCTCGACCGCGACGCCCGATCCGGCATCCGATGCGTCGCCATGGGACCGCGAGTCGAGCCGCATCGCGGCCGCGATCCCGCCCGTGGCGTCCTTGCAGGAGCCGGCGGCTGCGCCGGCCGCGTCCCAGTACGACTCGGCGAGCCCGGCCTTTGCAACGACGAAGGCTCCCTTCGTCATCGACGAGGCTTCCTCCGAGGCTTCCTCCGAGGCTCCCTCCGCCGCGGAGCCGACGTCGGATCTCATTCCCCGCCGCAGGATCCAGACCCTCGAGGCGGAGGACAGCGCGGCCGCGCTGCTCGTTCCGCCGCCAACCCGCGCGCTGCGGGTGTACGCGATCGCCGCAACGGGACTGGCGATCGGCATCGCGCTTGCCGTCCTCCTCCTGCGACCCAATCCGGCGAACGTGCCCGTCGCGTCGCCGCCGTCTTCGTCGCCGCCGTCTTCGTCGCCGCCGTCTTCGTCGCCGCCGTCTTCGTCGCCGCTGTTGTCGCCTCCGCCCGCTTCGCCTGCCGCCGACAACGGCGCGCCTCCGATCGGCGCGCCGCCCGTCGCTCCCCTCGCTCCGGCTCCATCGGGCACCACGTCGCCACCTGGCGCCGCGCCCGCTGGGTCCGCGTCGGCCGTGACAGCGCCCGCTTCACCACCCCGTCCCCCGCCGAGCGCTGCGAATCGACCGACCGCTCCAGCGTCGCCTCCGCGCCCACCGCCCGCGTCTCCGCCACCGCTACCGACGCCAGAGCCGCCCGTCCTATGAGACTCGGAGTCATGACATCCCATGGAGTTCCGCGGTGGACGTGGGCCCGTTCGCTGCTGGTGGCCGGCGCGCTGCTAGGCGCGTCCCCCGCCTGGGCGATGACCCCGGAGGAGGAGGCGACCTCCACCCGTCTCATGAAGGACGGCATCGCCGCGCGCGATCGCGGTGATCTGGTGAGCGCCGAGCGGTCCTTTCGCGCAGCGCACGGGATCGCCAATCTTCCGTCGAGCGGTTTTGCCCTGGCCACGTCGCTCGCGCGGCAAGGCAAGCTGGTCGAGGCGCTGACCGTGGCGCGCGCCGTTCAGCGCATGTCGCCGGCGCCGACCTGGACCTCGGCGTCGACCGACGGCTACCGGCAGGCGGCTCCCTTGGTGGCCGACCTCGAGAGGCGGGTCGCGAGCGTGACGATCGAGATCTCGGGCGCTTCCGAGGATTCGACGAAGGTTCTGCTGGACGGTGTCGGCTTGAAGCCCCCGGTCCTCGGCGTCGCACGCCAAATCGATCCCGGTCGACACGAGCTGCGGGTGACGCGGGATGGCTTCGAGACGGCGATCACCACGTTGAACCTCGCGGAGGGCGAGCAGCGCCGCGTCGCCATTGCAATGAAGGCGTCGGCCGCGCCGGCGGCCGCCGCGAACGCCGACCCAGCCAGCGAGGAGCCCAACGGGGACGAGGAGCTGGAAGTGCGCCCCCTTCTGCTGGGCGGGATCCTCACGCTCGGTCTCGGTGCGGGCGCCATCGGCGTCGGCGTCGCAATGGGCGTGGCGTCGCAGAACCAGGTCGATGCGATCGCGCCGAGCTGCCCCGGTGGCCAATGCCCTCCGTCGCAATATGACGCCCTGGACTCGGCGGAGGGGCTCGCCACGGGCGCGAACATCCTCTTCATCGCCGGGGGGGTCGTGGCGGCGACCGGTGCGACGCTCATCATCATCGATCTGGTGAGCGACGACGCCGAGGCGCCGGCCGAGACAGCCGGCGCTCGATTGCGATTGGGCGCCGGGCGGATCGATCTCGACGGGCGATTCTGAGGCCGTTCAATCGCAGGTGAAGGCGACCTGTTGGGGGAGGCAGACATCCTGGAAGCCGTTCTCCACCCCCGATTGGTAGAATTGATTGCTGCCCCAGCACCACACGTCGTCGTCGAGATCGATGGCGCACGTGGTCTGCGATCCCGGCGCGACGTGGCGGGCGAGGAGAGGCACCTCGCGGGCCTCATCGAGGAAGATCTGGATGGGGGGGACGAAGTCTCCCGCGATGCACTCGCCGGCCTTGCCGGCCTCGCCTCTGCCGCCGGACTCACCGTGACCGTTGGAGCCCCAACAATAGACCCGACCGTTGTCCAGCACGGCGCAGAAGTGGCTGCCGCCGCCACCGATTTGAACGGCGCGAGCGTCGTTCTCCAGCTCCACCAGCAGCGGCTCAGCCGACTGTCCAGGAAGATCCCGGCCAAGCTCGGAATAGAAGTTGCTGCCCCAGCACTTCACTTGGCCGTTGGTGAGCGCGCAGAACGCGCCGCGGCCGGCCACCAGCTGGTCGACGTCCTCGACGTCGGGGAATCCTTCACCGCCCTCCGGATCGATCGGATCCTCCGTCCCAAGGCCAAAGTCCTGGTTGAAACCGGCGCAGTGCACTGTGCCTTCGACCTTCAGGGCGCACGTCACGTAGGTCCCGGCGGCGATGGCTCGGTTGTCGTCACCGAAGTAGGGAAGCTGAGTGGGCGGCAGGATCTCGCCTATCGCGATGGGGCCCATCGAGCCGTAGTAATTGTCGCCCCACCCGTACACCTCGCCTGATTCGAGCAGCGCAATGGAGCTGCCCAACGAGGTGACCTCCACGTCGGACGCGCCGTCCGGCAAGGCGACGACGTTCACTGGGCAGACCGTGCTCACGTCGGCCTGCCCGCATTGCCCATCGCTGTTGTCCCCCCAGCAGATGACCGTGTCGCCCTGACCGATCCCGCAGACGTGATCGCCCAGGTCTTGCACCTCGCCTGCGCGAAAGCCGTCGATCGTGCGCGGGAGATAGGCGTTGATGTTCTCGATACAGTCGAGCTGCCCGTCGTCGTTGTATCCCCAGCACAGGCTCTCGCCATCCTTCTTGAGGATGCACGCGCCGCCCGCCGATTTACCGCTCGCCAGGGACGTGACGCAGCCCCGGCAGGTGCCGGTGCCGTCGTCGCAGGCATGGCGCGGGTCATTGCAGGTGTCGCCGGCGCAGCACGCTTCGTTCAACCCGCCGCAGGGACTGCCGCTCGAGGAGCTGGCGACACTGGTGCCGTCACCGCCGGTGCCGTCCTCTGCCCCGCTGCCACCCTGGCCACCACTGCCAGCCCGGCCACCATTGCCACCCTGGCCCATGCCGCCGTCACCGCCGCTCATGCCGACGCTAGTCGAGCCGATCTGCGCCGAGCTGGCGACGAGCGCTGCTCCGCCCTCGCCGTCCGACTCAGGCCCGCCGCGCTCGAGCGAGACGCCGCAGCCGAAGGCGGGGAGTGTCATGGCGAAGAAAAGCATTCTCATGGTCGATCTCCTGTCGGTCGCAAATCGGAAGCGCGCTCATCGTCGCACGCGCGAGCCGCTTCATCGCAGCACGAGCAGTCGCCCGTCGATCCAGGCGAGGAGCAGGGGATACGCGACCTCCTGACCGTCGGGGAAGACCAGCGTGACCGCCGGGTCCCCGTGCTCGTCGCGAATGTCGAGCAGCCGCCCGCCGCCGGTCCTTCGGACCTGCCAATCGGCGCGTGGGGCGATCCGCACCTGCCCGCCGGCGCTGAGCACCGTGGCGAACTCGCGATGGGTTCGATCGAGCTCGGCGCGGTCGACTCCGGGGTACGCCCGCACCGACTCGTCGAGGAAGGGGCCGAGTAGCTCGACGAAGCCCGCGCCGTCCCCGGTCTGAAGCAGGTGAGCGAGCCGCTGGAACGCGGCCTCGGCGCGATCGATCACCGGGGTATCGAGATCGAGCCGAGCGGCGGAATGCCAGACGGGCTCACCGAACGCCGGTCCGAGATCGATCTCCGCGGTCTCCACCAGCCTCGGCGCCATGTCGCTCTCGGCTTCGCCGACGTCCGTGGTGGCGCGCACGTCCGCCTCGATCGGTCGTGGCACGCGAAGCTCGAGCGCGATGTGACCAGCTTC
>Ga0335394_10007036_pt1 | contig 12716 bp, 12 predicted proteins | sample MAT03_FD_205741 | JGI IMG/M metagenome (GOLD analysis project Ga0335394, IMG submission 205741) | Freshwater microbial communities from Lake Fryxell liftoff mats and glacier meltwater in Antarctica - MAT-03 (spades assembly) (version 2) ...
GGCCAACAGGCCAAAACCAGAAAAGGCAAAACGACCACATTGGCCGCTCTGACATAGAGGCTGAGAGCGAAGAGGGTTCCGGCCAACAACGGATATCTCTTCAAGTAAGACAATCCGGCCATGATAAACATCGTGCCAAGAATATCGTAGGAAAAATTGTAGGAATAATACCAAACCAGGTTCGTTCCTGCCGCTGCGAGAGCGCAGGTCAATAGTGCCGCCTCAGGACCAGCCAGATCCCGGGCCACGCGATAGAGTGAAATGATCAGTGCCAGCAAAACCAGTTGTTGAAAGACCCAGAAACCAACCTGGCCCATCCATCCATAAAAGGGTGCCGCCATGACACTGATGATCACCGGATGTTTGGGAAGCAACCTTCCATCAGCTGCCTCGGTGAAAACGTCCTGCCGGTAGGTCCGGTCACGATGGATCCTGCTCTCCTCTATAAAGTAGGCATAAAGCCGGTAAAACTCTGGCCGCTCCAAAGTTCCCATGTTCCATAAATCCTTGGCCGTTTCCGCCGTGGAAACGGTCGGGAGCCGCGGATAGGACACTCCGCCGTAATCATCCACCGGAAGAAAAGGTCTTTCTTTCAACCACGAAAGAATCCCAACAAAAACCAAAAGCGCCGCAAAAAGTCCCAAGATCCGCGCCGGAGTCAGCCAGTTCGGCCCGTAACTTTGCGGAAGGCGTTTCATCTGATTTTACCGTAACTTAGGGATTGCGAACCCACATCCTGATGGGAAGAAGATAAGGGTATCCGGAGAATTCAGAGAGAAGTGTATATCCGTTCGTGGATTCTTCAAGGAAATGCATCATGTTACCCTGCCATTTTTATCAAAAGTTGAACGAATCGCAGGTCAAGCAGGTTTGCGAAGTCTTAAAATTCCTTCCATTGACCGGTATTCGACCAAGTTAGCCACCCTTCTGTTTCCAAAGGATGATGCGCTCATTCATCTGCCGAATGGAATCCCTGAGCCAGAGTTTGTTTTCAGGATTCCAAACCAGACTTTTCTGAAATAGATTTTGCTCTAGTCCTACGTTAGCTCGACATTTCTCCTGAATAGGTGAAGCGTGCGCGGCCGGCCGGTATCCCTTGATTATTTTCCAAGCTTCATCCGTATGGTTCTGCCGTGAGGAAATAAACGCCGCTATCCATACCTTGTCTCCCCAAACCTCCGCTGCGGGCGCAACACCTGTCCGGACAAATGACAACAAATAACCCACCTGCGAATCCGTTCCGGGAACTTTATTCTTTTCCAATTCCTCAAGCGTGGCCGCTGGCAAGCGCGTCAGCCAGTCCCATACAAAAAGGAAAGAGGATTCACTCAGTAGAGTGCCCGCGTGCTTGGAGAGCCGCAGAAGACTTTTTCCTGGTTCTTCACGATTTAATCCGTAAAAAAAGGATTCTGCTCCCTGCCCAATCATAGGCATCCCGATCTCCTGAGCTTCCGCATCTTGCTTCCTAGCATAAACAAACTGACCTTGGTTATAATGAACCAGCTTCCAATCAGAGTGCTGGTTGATTACCATAGCTAGGTTGGCATTTCTGCCGTAAATAAGGACGTAGTCAATATCCAGACTATCCAGAGCCATCTCAAACGCCTCCGGAACATAATTCAAATAATAGTACGTCCGCAACGTGGACTCGTCGAAACGGACCAGCCCCGTGTCCAGTAAGCTCAGGATCTTTCCACGGCCCTGCCAAGTAGTATAGGAACCAGCGCGCCTGTCGGAAAGTATCGCCCCTTTTTCAGGAGATTGTTCCTGCACCCAGCGGATTGCATCCCCTCCCAGCATAGAATCCTCCACAGGCCATCTTGGATATATCAACAGGTTCTTCAGGGTCATTAGTAACAGGACTATCGTTGACAAAAGCACCAGATACGGACTCCATCGCGGCGCAGGCTTGGCTCTAGTCGGTTCGTGAGATCCGAACAACATGAACCCAAAAACCAACATGCTGGAAGCGGTCCATATACCAATGTAACGCACATGCTGGGCTGTCATCCAAAGAAAAACCGTGCCGAGCACCAACAACCAAAAGGGCGCACGCTTTCGCAACTTGGTCACACATAAAGCGACAACCAACACATGGATAATGGCCAGATTGAGCGTGATGATCCAGACCGGAAGCCGCATTTCATTGGTCAGAAAAATCGCCCAGTGATTCCCCTGATGCGCGAGCGGCAAAAGCAGGCGATTCCAGCCCTCCGGATGCAGGCAGGCTGGCAAAAAATACCGTAAGCAACATCATCAAACTGCAGAAAAAGAGAATTCCTAAATCCAGTGTCCTGGTCCAAAGGGATCTCAACAATTGCTCCGCCGACCAAAGGCCGCAGATAAAAAACAAAAGAATAAAACTACTGTGCGTATTGCTCCATAACATCGAACACAGGCAAAGCCCGCAAAGAACACGAAAACGACCCATACGATCCACTCTTAGCAACATGCAACAGGCGGCCACCTGCCAGACCAAGGCCAAGACTTCCGGACGGGCTTGAAAACGATAGGCCAAGATAATAGTCAATAGGATAAGACCCAAGGCCGATATCCAATACGGGTTTGTGCGAGGCCGTTCCGTCACCCACAATGCCGTCAAACAGAGAAGAATTCCTAACGGAATCAGCATCTGCAAGAGCCATACGCCCCACCAACCGCCCCATTGATAGAAAAATGCCAGTAAAACTTCATAACCCACATACTCATGGATCAACGGAACCGCTATCGCTCCGAAAGTGGCTGGTGTTGGAATCGCAGCGTGACCGCCTGCCAGGTACCCCTGCCCTTCGCGCAGCTGCCACCAAATATCAGGATAAAGAATCGGCTGAAGAACTTGTGTTATAAAAACACTGAAGCCAAGCAAGGCAATCCAGATCCATAAGCGGCCTGCGCAGTCTTTTTTATCTGCCGACAGAGGCCTGGTGTCCGTCTCCATTGACGGATTGAAGACTTTTTTTGAAGATTGAAAAGTTAATTCTCGGAACCGAAAAAGCATACTGGCTCTCTTGAATACATGCGGGCCGGGCGGAAGCTTGCCTCACTCCCTCCTGACCCCACGTCTGACGGGAAATTTCCATCCTTCGGTGTGCGCTTCATAAGCCAGATAATAGTGGCCGGAAGAAGTTAGATCCCTCAAAGTCTCATGCATTATCTGTTGGCCGCTTTTCCGACCCTCACGGAATCTATCTTCATGAATTTTCCAGTGATCTTCATTCAGTTCCATCTCCACCAAAAAACGCGGCCAAGAGTAGGTAATGATAGCGGTATCACTTTCGGCCAGCGTGTCCGGGCAGACATCCTAATAATGAACGAGCGAAAAAGTCGGCTGCGGCGAATCCATCAGGTAGTTGAACAACGAAAGGCAGGGAAAGGTGAAAAGTTGATCCGAGCTCTTCTTCTCCTTCTGGATGATCTCTGCAATTGTGTCAAAGTGCCTAACCGTTTTCGTATTGAAAATGTATCCTTTTAGCTTCGGTTTCTTGATTGATCCTCGTGGAGTCAATTTTGTGTCAAACCATTCGACCCAACGGAACTGGTAGGCTTGTTTTGTTGAGTAACTATAAGCCGTGAGCACGATTCAGGTCATTATTGTCAGATACCGGAAATTAAAATACTTAGAGGGCTCCCTCCCAGTTTTTATTCGGTCGATCACGAAAGCGAGAAACAGTGCGAGTCCTACGTTGGCCGCTTGAACGAGCGAAGGTGGTTCCAGCTTTATTCACACAAAGCCAATAAAGCATTAGATTTTTAAAAAAATTTAACTGGGCTAGACATATAAGACAAGTTTGGCACTGGTTATGCTTATCGAAGTTAGAACTAAAAAAATAGCTCACAAACAACAGCGCAGGACGGAACATTCCTTCCGGCTCAAAACTAAGGAGCTGAGTCATGAGCAAGAACAAATTGGGAACCGCTAGTTTCACCTCACCGCACAAATACGTGCTCCAATCTACCGAGGGTAAAGCCAAGAAATCGCACGCTCACCGTTACGAGCGGAGGCGCATTAGAGAATGCCTACGTCATTCGGACGATTTGGTGTAAGACCTTTCTTTCGCCTAAGTTTTTTTCTCCGACAAAACTTCCACAATTGTGTCGATTTTCTCACGTAGGAGAAATTCGACACTGCGCTTTTCATTTTTTTGCCACTGTCTCCAGCCCCATTGCCCTACCGCCACTTGCTCTTCACTGATTGTTTTTCATTAATTATAAGAACGTCGATTCAAGTGTTATTGGGACAAGCTAGGGTGTCATACCGTGCCTATAATAAAACCCGTACGATAGAAGCGACTAATCAAGTTAATCCCGTTTAGTATTGCACCAATTCACATGTTTGGAGGGGTTAATAAAATTTGAAGGATACATTACGTTATCTCTGGTTATTCTCCAGCCTTTAATCTATAAATTTATGCCTACGCATGCACCAGCCTTCATTAACCATTGTCATCCCCTGTTACAATGAAGCTTTGGCCATCACCAAAGTAATTCAAGAATACAAAACCGAATTTCCGGATAGCTCTATCGTTGTAATCAACAACGCTTCTGAGGATGAAACAGAAAAACTGGCTTTGGAGGCTGGAGCAATCGTTCTGAACGAGTGTCGCAAGGGCAAGGCTCAAGCCATGATAAAAGCTTTCGAGGAAGTACAGACAGATTTGATGTTGATGGTGGATGGTGACAGCAGTTATCCGGCAAAGGGCGCAAGAATACTTTTGGAACATTTTTTGATTCATCGCAGTGACATGACTACGGGAATCCGCAAGGCAGAGAACGCAAACTTGGCTTTTCGTCCCATGCATCAATGGGGAAACAACGTTTTCGCTTTGTTCGTCCGATTGGTTTTTGGTTGCAAAACTCAGGACATTTTTTCTGGTCTCAGGCTTTTTTCAAAACGACTTTATAAGAATATGCCGATTTTTTCTTATGGTTTTGAATTAGAGATGGAATTGACGGTGCAGGCTATTGACAAAGGCTTCTCTTGGAGAGAAATCGAGATTCCTTTTTGCGAGCGTGAAGCTGGAACCTCCTCTAAACTGAATACTTTTTTAGATGGATTACGCATTCTCAGAAATCTTGTAGTGCTTTTCCGCGATTACAAGCCGCTGAACTTTTTTTGTCTTTTTTCTGCGTGCTTTTTTATTCTTGGACTCGGCGCAGGATTCCCCCCAATTAATGGGTACCTCAAGACTGGCCTAGTGGAACGAGTCCCTTTAGCAATTTTGGCTGCCGCTCTAATGAATCTTTCCCTATTCACCTTGCTGACGGGAATGCTATCCCAGAGCAATCTTCGTTATCACCGCGAGGCTTTTCAGATTCGTATCCGGCAATACACAAAGAAAAACTCATCATGTCAGAAAAAAAAATAGTGCTGATGGTCTCATCCTTTGCTCCCCCGCATGCTGGAGGACTGGAAGTCTGTGCGGAACAAATGTTCAAACTTTTCAATTTTAGTGATGTCTCAATTACATGGCTTGTTTCAGATGTTCCAAAAATGGAGGCTTCTAAAAACACGATACGGATACCAGTTTTCAATCTTATCGAGAGAGTCACAGGAATTCCTATTCCCATCCCGACTCCCGCTGGGGTTATGAAACTTATTTCTTCGGTCAGAAAATCCCATGCGATCCATGTCCATGATATAATGTATCTTTCAAGTTGGCTCTCAGTCACCACGGCTTTCTTTTTTCGCATACCCTGGTCTGTTACTGTGCATATATGGAAAGTGCCATATCAGTCCCCGTTTTCTCTCATGGCGCAAAATATATCACATGCTATCGGGTCATTCATATGTTTGAATAATGCAAGGTGGATCTCCTGCTATAGTCAGGACGTCTTCCGTAGATTAAATAAAATTTACGGCTCTAAAGTTCACTTTATAGCCAACCCTATTCACCCCGCCTTTACCTTAGCTTCCCTCGAGAATCTTGAAGCAAGCCGTATCCTTTTAAGACAGCAACTCGACTGGAGCTGCCAACGAAAACAAATTGTGTTTGCCGGGAGACTGGTGGAAAAAAAGGGCTTATTTCACATTCTGAACTTCGCTAGGGCTTTCCCTAGTTGTGATTTCCACATCCACGGTTCAGGCCCACTTAAGCTGAACATCACAAATTTGAATAATGTGATCCTCTACGGAGAAACGTCAAAATCCGTTCTGGCTGAAAGGTTTATCGCAGGCGACCTTTTTCTGTTGCCCTCCAAGGGAGAGGGGTTTCCTTTGTCCATTCAGGAGGCAATGTCCTGCGGCATGCCCTGCTCCGTCTTCAAAGAAACCTGGGAAGCTTGGGGAGCAAATGCCGAACAGTTTATTTTTTTGGATGACTTCGAAAATCTAGATGCTTGTTTCTCATTTTCAGACACTTTGGAATTACGCCGGACACGCGCGGCTTACGCCCGCAGTCAGTGGTCTTCTGAGCTATTCACCAGTCACTATGAAAAGCTGTATAAATATCTAGTCATTGAAATTCCTCATTAGCATAACCCTCTATAAGCCTGTTAATTCCAATGAAACTAGATTTGCAAAATCTTCAAACCGCATTCATAAACCTGCAGAAGCGTAAAAAATCAAACGGCAAAAGCTCCCGCACCAACCCATCATTATGGAATTACGATTATATCGTATTATCTTTGCTGCATGACACTCTGACTCATTTACTCAAGACTAGCCATGTTCAAAAAAAACAGTATGTTGGGTTGGCTCTGGATCTAGGTTGCGACGTCAGCCCTTACAAACATTTTATCTCGGAATCCGGTTACACATTAAAAACATTGGATTTGACCATGGAGCAGGGAGCTGATTATGCAGGAACCGTAGAAGACACGGGTTTGGACAGCGAGAGTTTTGATTTGGTATTTTGCACGGAAGTATTGGAACATTCAAATGACCCTTTTCAAGGCATGAGGGAAATTTACCGCATACTTAAGCCTGGTGGCCATGCGATCATATCATGCCCGCATGTATGGTTTTACCATCCTCATCCCCATGACCACTGGAGATTTACTCAGGAGGGCCTGGCAAAATTATGTACCAACGTCGGCTTTCAAATCGCAGAACTGCATTCTCAGGGAGGCTCGATTGCCTGTTTGTTTCAGATTATCAACTTTTTAACTTTTGGAATTTTGGGAGCCCAAGGAAAAATCTTCTATTATATTTTGAACACCCTTGGCTTGTGGCTTGATCACCTTTGCCCAAATCAATTATTCTGCTTGGATTTTGCCTGTCTGGCGAAAAAAGCTACCCTAAAGGATTCGTGACCACAACCTTCTTCTTTCAGATGTCGGAAAGCCTCACCACGAAAAAAACTTCGAGATTGTTGGAAAACAACATTTTCATTGCACATTTACGCAAAGGCAGACTGTCGAAAAAAAGCCACTGTCCGCCAGCCCTTTCCGCTTTCTTTTCCCATTCATTTTTCGACAGATAATTTGCTGGGACCGCAACCCCGAAACGGGCGTTGCCCAACCAATCCAGAAAAGCCAGCTGAAACCATTGCCACCGGCCAAAATAAATGTGGTCTTTGATCAAAAACCGACTTCCTTGCTACACGGCAGCATTCCAACAGCAATTTTTCCGCCTCAGCGGCGTGATGCAGCACATTCGATAGCACCACTACGTCGAATGACAAATCAGGAAAGGCCAGATTGACCCCATCAAAAGAGCCGACTTGGGTACTGGACGCTGCATGGGTTCTAACCTTGATTTCCACACCCTGCACTGTGGTGCGGGACCTGTATCTGGCAAAGAAACTGCCCAATACACAGTCGCCGGCCCCCACGTCCAGCAACGACAAGGCTTCGTCCCCAGGAAGAAAGCGAGCCATATGCCTGGCAAGGCCTACCTTGTAGCCGACCATGATCGACCCAAGTTTGAAATGTCTCTGGATAGATTCTTCATCCGGCAACCAAGACGGTTCGGGGAAATGGCACCATTGTTCAGGATTTAGAATTTTCATCAAGTATTCTTGGTTTGACAATAACAACACCGGTCTCGTCTATTCTCTTGATATAGACATGTATATTTTGGTCTTCAAAATATTCGTCTACTGCTCGGCGTGCGCCCTCCCAATACCCATAGTCATCAATAATCAATATTCCACCGGGAACCAAGCGCGGATAGAGCGTCTCTAATTCGTGGCGCGTTGATTCATACCAATCTGTGTCCAAACGGAGTAGGCATATTTTTTCAGGCCCTTGGGCAGGCAAGGTTTTTTCCACTGCACCAGCGACATAATGAATCTTGTCATCCGGATAATCCGCAATAAACATGTGGCTTTTAACCTCCTCTAAGGAACTCCTGCACCAATCCGACCCTTGACCACCTCGCAAGCTGGATTTATAGCCCGCATTTGCCTTGCTGCCATCTTTGTCACCCGGAGCTACCATGCCTTCATACGTGTCGAAGAGCCACAGGTCCCGCCCTGTTTCACCAAGACTTTTCAACATCATGGCGGCAGCGAGGCTGCTACCGCCTTTCCAGACGCCACACTCCACGAAATCACCGGGAAGCCCGCTTTTTGAGATATACTGGATAGCATCCAATAGCTCATAAATCCTGCGCCTTGATGTCATGGTGTATGGGCGTACACAACGGTATGTTTTTTCGTAAAGGTCGGGAACCTTGGGTATAAAACTAAGGTCGAGACTTGCAGAATAAAGAATATCTTCAACCGTTGTTCTAAACCACTTCTTCATATTCATAACTCTCCCTTAATACACAACCTAAAGCAAACTAATTGTGAATCGTGCCCGAGCCCACAACATAACCTATTCCGCTTTGCAAAATCGTCACAAGCCCAAAAGGTTTACTAAACAACCATCAATCACCAGTCTGCACACCTATTTTTCGTGAACGGGCTTCAATCCGATATCCTCAAGCCCGTGAACATCCATATGAATTATCCGCCCCGTTCGGGATAGCTGCTCCAACTGCTCAGCAGATATGCGTTCTCCGAACATCAACAGCGGCTTGTTGCTGAAGTCAGGCTTGTTCCTCACAAGATCTTGGGCATACCAGCTTGTTGAAACATCCATAACCACGAAATCCGCATCCATAGATATAATTTTTTCATAAGGCTGCTTGAACATACCAGCAATCTTCTTTACCTCATAACATCTAGCGGGAAATTGCACTAAAAGAGAAAATAGGAGTGCTGCAACAGTGATTTTTTTCCAAATGACAGTTTTATCAGCGAGATGCAAGCCCAAAGCTGCAAGTATAAAAATATTACCTAATACTGGATAGATATACCGATATCCCCATCCATGACCTTGGTTGTAACGAAAGAAAAAGTAAAAAATTACCGTCAAAAAGACCCCTGCCAATAAATCAGATGCAAAAGTGTCGGTTTCTCTGGATCTAGACAAAACTATGATCAGCAGAGGTACTACAACGAAAGGAATCCAATTGATAAAAATACATAGATTCATGAACTGAATAGCAAACTGCTGGGAATGAGGGAGCATAAAAAGTGATCTTGCAACGTCACTAGTTCCAGAAGGGGACATAACCAGCGTCCATCCTAACCAAAAACCAATTGCCGCAGAATAAATCAATCCAGCATAAGCTACTTTAATCCATTCTTTTCTCAGAACCAATCTCAGCATAAACGGACTTACAAACAACAGATGGCAAAATGGTTGATGCAATCCGACAGCCAATGCGCCGATCCATGGTAATAACAAAAAGCACCTTTTGTCGCTTCGAGTGTAAAGCCAAAGCCACAATAGATTAAAAAACAGGTGTGAGGGCATTGCATAATAAGTCATGCCATTGATTAGAATTTGGCTGCTTGTCACCATTAGCAACACGGCCCATGTAGCCATTTGTTTCTGGGCAGGCATCCATGTTCGCACAATAGAATAAAGAAGAAGTATTGAAGCAGCGGTAAAAAGTGCACCTAAAATCAATCCATCTCCCAACCAGATAAATCCTGAAAGAATCAAGGCATGAACTGGAAGATAAGCCCCCATTATAGTTCCTTGCGCTGGATGATAGTATGTAAATAAGGGAGTAATCGCTCCGTAATAAGGACGGAGCTGCGGTGGCAGTGTTTCCTGAATAAGGCCCTTGGCAAAAATTTCAGCCTGAAAACGGGCAGCAAACTCATCCATCGACAGCGGAAATCCAAGATAAACGAAATGCGCCCCCCACCAAGTCACGCCCGCAACCAAAATAGAAAGAACAATGACATGCCTCCACCCAAAGCTCCAGGAACCCACTGCTCCGGAATCAAAACTATCTTTAAACCATTTTAAAAAAAACAAAGAGCCAAAGGTCAGTCCGACAACCAATAGGCACATCCATACCTCATACTGGAAAAATAAATAATTGAACATGCTCCCTAGGGTCGCCTCTGGCAATCCCAGCCGCCTGATTTTGATGCCCCACAAAAAGCCTATTAGGGAAATGATTGTCACAATCAATAAAGCGCTCTGGTCTTTTGCCGCTTTTGTAGTTAAAACTACTTGACCAAAAGTTTTTAAAAACTTCATTTATCCTTCCCTCCAAAGGCATGTATCTTGTGCCAAAAAAAAGCAGGACTACATTCCTCGACCCATTTGCCGAGAAGTTCTGGCCAGTATCTCACGTCCATCAGATGGCTCAGGCCGCAATGCTGTATCACCAGGCCTTCGAATCCATGCCGTTTCATCAGGGATAAACAACGCCGTCGGGTGTTGACCCAATAGAACGTGGGAAAGACGTCGTTCTCTTCGTGGAAATGCCCCAGCATCTGGCGGACCTTGTAATGCAGACGGTCAGGAATAAAGGAAGCCCCGACGGAACCGTAGTGTAATTTATTCGGTGTTCTAAAACAAAAAAAGCCCCCCATCCTGAGGACTCTTACGGCCTCGCAGAAAAAAAAGTTAATGTCCTCCGCGTGTTCAACAACCCAATCGCTGTAACATAGGTCAACAGAGGCATCTTCCACTGGCCATGCCTTTTCCTTGACCAATCGAAACTCATCAAGGGCTTTGTTTTCAGAACCATACTCCATTAAGTCTATGCCAATAACATGGGATACCTTGCTACGAAAGATCTGAATATCCCTCAAAAAAAACCCTCCGAAAAGTCCCTGTGAACACCATGCCCACAACCCACTTCTAAAACAACGCTGTCTGGTCGAACTAAGTACTGCAACCTGCTGTAAAAGGGCAGTATTCCATTCCTAAGCTCCAACTTGCCGAAAGCATGTTCTGGGTAAATACGGGAATAGTACCTGTCATTCATAAAATTGAAATCACGTGTTGGTCTAATCGGTTTCTTGTCTAAAACGAGTTCCTAAGCCTCCACATAAAATGACAACCTTCATTGGTTCTTGAATATCATGTAGATAAAAAGTTGCGAGTTTTATTTCTCATATGAAAAAGTATATTACATAAAAAAGCCCCACCCCTTTTTAAATTGGGGATAAGGTGTGCATTTGGTCGCCAGAGTTTTTACCCTTCGGAAGCTTAATAACCTGGTTTTACGGCCTCCATACAACCATACACCAGTAGGCAACACTATGGGAGAGGAAAGGATGAAGGTTGAAAGTCGAATGATGAAGTGGGAAGGCTAACCTGTTTCTTTTTCATCCTTCCGCCTTCCTCCTTTCATACCACAGCTTCTGCAAGCGGTGCGGCGATGAGTTTTTCTAAGGCCCTGGCTGATAAGAGCACGCCGGGCATGCCTGCGCCAGGATGGGTGCCCGCTCCCACGAGGTAGAGGCCATCCACATCTTCCGCTAAGTTATGTGGTCTAAACCAAGCACTTTGGGTAAGAACTGGCTCAAACTGAAAGGCTGTTCCTAAATAAGCATCTAATTCATTTTCGAAATCTACCGGGGTCATAATGAGTTTGCTGACGATGTGTTTGCGCAAGTCCGGACAAACAGATTCTAAAGATTCTAAAATAGCCTCCGCATAGCGTTCTTTTTCCATCGCCCAATTCACGTTGCCGCCTAAATGCGGGACCGGGGAAAGCACGTAAAAGCATTCATGACCAGGAGGTGCCATAGACGGATCGGTGCGCGTTGGGGCATGCAGGTAGAGGGAAAAATCTTTCGCCAAAAACTTATGTTGAAAGATGTCGTCTAAGAGTTCTTTATAGCGCTCACTTAAGATGATGGAGTGATGCGCTAAGTCTGGATACGTGCGGTCGGTGCCAAAATAAATGAGAAATAAGCCCATGCTGTATTTCATTTTCTCAATGCGCTTGTCCGTCCATTTGCGACGGTGTTCTGGCTTCACACATTTACGGTAGATGTTAGCAACGTCACCATTGGAAACGACGAGCTGGGTCTTAATTTCCTCACCTCCAACTAAGCGCAGCCCCGTGACGGCATTTTTTACGATAAGGATTTCTTCCACCTTAGCGTTGAGTCGTAGGGTGCCGCCCATTTCTTCAAAAAGTTTAACTAGCGCCTTCACCAAAGGGCCCGTCCCTACTAGAGCAAAATGCACGCTCCATTTGCGTTCTAGATAATAGATCATGGAGTAGATGGAGGAACTATGAAAAGGATGTCCGCACACCAGCAACGGGTGAAAGCTGAAGACCATACGGAGTTTAGGATCTTTAAAATACTCAGAGGCCATGGCGTGAACTGATTGATCCGCACGCAGCATCCAAATCTATACTTTGTAGGGCTTGACGGGCTCCGCAATTTCCGGAGCCGCTACCTGCGGGGGATCCGTGAGGATGCCGCTTTATTGGCCTCAATTATCGCAAAAAAATTGCTTCA
>Ga0335394_10007037_pt1 | contig 12715 bp, 7 predicted proteins | sample MAT03_FD_205741 | JGI IMG/M metagenome (GOLD analysis project Ga0335394, IMG submission 205741) | Freshwater microbial communities from Lake Fryxell liftoff mats and glacier meltwater in Antarctica - MAT-03 (spades assembly) (version 2) ...
TACGTCAGTGTCACCGTCATGAGTGCCGAGTAGTTACCCGACGCGGTGTTCAACGGTGCACGCAACTGCAGGATCGCAGATGCGCTCGTGGTGGTCGGCTGCGGGTCAGCAGCCGACGGGGTACCCGTCGCCCACGTCTTCGTGCCAAGCAGACCATCGGTGACAACCGGGCCACCCACAACGATCGGTCCAGCCGTTCCAACACCGGTCACTGACGGGGTCCAGCCCAAGTACCGCGAGCTGAGCACCTTGGCGCCGTCGGTGAAGTCGGCAACTTGACCGGTCAGCAGGAACGCCGGAGCGTTCGACTGGCGGGAGTCGTCAACAACAGCCGTCACTGTGCCGGAGGCAGTCAACACACCACCGGTGCGCACCACAGGACCGAGGTTTGCAGTCAGCGACGACGCGGTCAGCACGAGCGCGCCACCACCAACACCCGCAGCAACCTGGACCGTGATGTTACCGGTCGTCGTGGCGGGAGCCGGGAGGCTACCCACGTTGACCGACGCGGGCGCCGAGGTGGATGCACTGAACGATGCCGAGCTCGGAACGAACTCTGCGGTGTAGCTGTGCGGTCCGTTGCTGACACCGAGCAGGGTGGTGGTTGCCACGCCCGCTACGACAGGAGCGGAGCCGACAGTTGCGGCGCCTTCCTTGAAGTTGACGGTACCGGCAGCAGCCACCGGAGCAACAGTCGCCGTGAGGGCGACGCTGGTTCCGGTTGCGCTGGCGACGAGCGACGTGGTCGTGGGGGTAGCCGCGACCGGGATCGACCATGCACCCGTAACCGAGTTGTAGGTCAGCGTGAGCGAGAGGAACTTGTCGTTGACGTAGTCAATTGACGTGTTCACCGCTTGGTAGTAGTAGCGGTACTCGAACAGGCCCGAGACGAGCGTCGAGAGCGCTGGGTTGTTCAGCTGCTTGTTGCTCACGAAGTTGTTCGTCAGGATGTTCGAGCGGTCCATGAAGGCTGGGTTGCCGTCAAGGCCGTTTGTTCCAGCCGTTACCGCCATCGCCGTCGTGCGCAGGTTGGAGATGTTTCCAACCAGCACGCCGTTCTGGAAGATTTGGCTGGTGCTCGCGCCACGGAATCCGACCGGAGCCCCGACGCTTGTGGCGACGCTGGTCAGGAAGAACTGGTCCGAAACGTTACCGCTGGTCGGCGTGATCGTGATCGTGCCGGGGATGAGGTCTGCCTGAGCTGACTGAACGGCACCAAGGCCGCTCAGGACCAGCGCGCCGGCAACAGCCAGCGAGGCGATCTTCTTATTGAGCTTCATTAGATTTCTTTACTCTTTCTGTTTGGTGTAATCGGAGTGTCGAAACGAACTAGCTGACGTAGCCGCGCTGCTGGGTGGTGTTACCGCAGAGCGCGCCGATGGTCGCAAAACCGTACGCTTTGATCTGCACGGATGCTGCGCAAATGCTCGATGTCGGCCCAACGAACGCGTCACGAATGGCTTGGTCGGTGCCAACGAGGGGGTTCGACGTCAGGGCACGCGTCTCGACGACGTTGTACACCAAGCGGCTTGGAAGGAAGTCCGGGTTTGTCGTGGTGACAGCCCCGTCGTAGATGATCGGCTTCACGGTGTCGATGCTGCCGAGAACCGCTTGACCGCGACGCTCAGTGACCGCGGTCGGCAGGGTGGAGTAGTTGCTCTGTGCGAGCCACTGTCCGACCGAGAACGGCACGATGTCGCCATCAGTGGTCAGGAAGCGCCCATCGTGCTCCTGAACAGTGTTCCCGAGGTCGGTCGCCTTTGTACCAGCGGTCAGCGCCGGCTCGGTGGTGCCGAGAACGCTTACCCAGTACTGGCGCGTGCCAGAGTTAACCTGCGGCAGGAGCGGACGAATGGTGATCGAGTTGCCAGCAGAGTCAAGGAACGACGTCACGGTACCGAGGTAAATGTTGCGCAGCGTGAAGGTGCTCGTTGGCTGTCCCGCAAAACCCAGGTTGACGTCTTTCGGGAAGTCGCTAGAGGCGTTGAAGGCGATCGTGACAGCATCCCGCGCGAACGGGATGTACGTGAGTTGCGTGCCAGAGTCGCTGCGCAGCGCCGAAGCACGAGCCCACTCGAGCGTGCCGACAGGGAGGATCGGGGCGGTGATAGCGGGGGCGATCGCGTTCCCGTATGCAATTCCCTGAAGTGACTTGCTGAGCGCGCGGATGCCGGCAGTCGAACCGATCGGACGGTTGAAGGTAACGCCATCGACCGTGATGTTGCTTCCGGCCGGGACGGCGTCCCAGTTGCCGAGACTGGTCACGACGGAAGCGACGCCGCCCATAACGTCTTGGGTGGTGTCGGAACCGGAGCCGTTCAGGGTCTTAACCCCAGACGGGTCGGCGTAGGCCGGGGCGGCCGTGCCGATTGCGAGCGCCGCAGCGGCGAACGCGGCAACTACGCCAAAGCGCAGCTTGGTGTTCTTTTGCATCTGTTTCCAACCTTTGTTTGGTAACTTGCTCCTGTAACCCAGTCCTGATGGACTACCCCCTCCACCTGTTCTTTGCGGTCCAGTTGGGGGGGTTTCCTTTCGGGTCGGAGCGGATGCCCGAAAGAAGCTTGTGGATGTGTTTAGAGCAGCCCTCTCCCTCGGAGGATGAAGGGGGCGATGAGGAATCCGAGCAGACCGATGACCAACGCGATCGCAAGACTTGCGTTGAGCGGTCCGGACAAAGAGCTGGGTGTACGCTCGTCGCTCAATTGATCGGCACCCGTCGTGACGGTGGGGTCAGTGGCGCCGTCGACCGCGGTTGGATCGGCGAGGCCGTTTTCGCCGACGAAGCTGCTCGTGAATCCGGAATTGTTCGTATTCGTATTCGTGTTTGGCGTGCGGGCGCTCGTAGTCGGTGGCTTCCAAGTTTCGATCCGACTGGTGGCTGCTGCGGCCTGAGCTGCCAAGCCCGTCGTCAACGGCAAATAACCCGCTGGAAGGCTGCCGAGTGCTGTGCCTTGCACTTGACCCGTCGTGGTCACTTGCTCAAGCATTTTAGATATCGTCGCTCGAGAGGCCACCGTCGATTTGGTGAGGTTCACGCCGGCGTAGGTGACCATCGTGAGCGGATAGGCACTTCCCGTAACCTTTGCAGGGTCGACCTGGAGCACTGTGTCGAGCGACGACGGCGTTAGGGCGGCGAGCGCCGCACCCATCGTTTCGGGAGTACTCCGCACGGGGGCCGTGGCGTTCACCGGGGTGAGCGACGCAGTGGTCAGTCCGTACCGAGCAGCGTTGGCAGAATCCGTGATCGAGATCACGAACCGGGCACCAGCATCTTGCACCCCGGTGCTCACATACGCACCGACAGTGCCCCCATCGTTGAGCCGGTTCGCGTCCCACAACGTGCGTGAGTTTGGATTCCCACGGAATGTTTGAACTGCCGCTGCTAAATAGTCCGTGGCGTACGGGGCGAATTGGATCGTGTCGTACCGACTCGTGCCGCCCGATTGGGACAGTTCGAACGGAAGCAAGCTTCCATCATCCTTGGGGAACGCGTCGAGGGCGGTGGTACTGATCTTGAGCGGCCCGCCGTCGATTGCAACTTGGCCCACTTCGCGGGTGGTACCGGTCGGAAGGAAATTTAGGTTCCCGTCGTAATACCAGGGAATGAGGTTGGTGGCCGTCTTCGGCAGGTAGTACGGATTGATCGTCATTCCGTCAGGATCTTCTTCGCCGTTGAGAAACGCTACAGCGTCGGTATCGGCAAGGATCCAGCGCCAGACCTGCTTGATACCATCAGCCGCTGCTGGCCCGGGAAGCACAATCGACGGAGTTTGCTGGTCAAACGCCTGCCAGTTTGTCGGGTTCGCTCGGCGGAAGTCGGGATCGTTTGTCCAGTAGTTGTAACTGCGCGCCTTTTCAGAGAGGTGAGCAACAGCCTCCGTCGGGTTCGCTGTCGTTTGAGGAACAGTAAAGGTGTACGACTGAGTGAGGAGCTTGGCCATCAGCCTGGCCGTCAGCACGAGGCTCTCTTGGCGTCCGTTCGCGAACTCTGCGTTGTATGCCACGACAATGCTCGACACAGCGACCGGTACGTACTCGAAGCTTGTTTTTGTGAAGACGGACCGTTCTTCCACTGTTTGCAACTCGGCACTAGCGACGGGATAACCGCTGTAGATCAATCCGGGCGAACCAGCGGTGGTTTCGAGCAGTTGAGCTCGTGCGATGCCATCGGGGTTAGTGGCAAAGTTGAATGTGCTGCCGGCGTTCTGGCAGAGCGAAGGCTGCCAGGAGCTCATCGCGGAGATCATGAACTGCGACCCCGACACCCGAAACTCCGGGCTACCTGAGGGGCAGGTCACCGCCGTTGATGTGAAATCTAGTGGAACGACGATGCGGTTCTTGAAGTAGTCGCACTTCGGATTGACCGGGCTACCGCCCTGAATCGTTGCGGTTGCTCCGTACTGGTAAGCGACACCAAAACGATTCGTTAGATTGCTGCAGTCGGATGCGACCGTCCCAGGGATGGCGCCTCCGAACTTGGTGCCCCGGGGAACGATGACGAGCCAACACCGAAGCTGGCTGGGTGTGCCGCATCCGAGATGCGGCGACTGGCTCGACGACTGCGTTTCAAAGTCGAAGTGTCCTGATCCGCCAGCACCAATTCTGGCCAATGGCACTTCGTTCGTCGTTGATGGGCTGAAGTAGCTGAGAATCGGATTGAAGGTGTTCCCGTTGACAAGAGTGGCCTTGGCCGAAACCTCTGTACCACTCACGGTGACGAATGGGTTGTCGTAGGCGGTAGCAGGGGAGGGGGTGTAGTCCTTCGAAGACACTCGGAAGATGTTGTCGAAGTAGACAGCGTTGCCGATAATAGGCGGTATGCGCCCGCCCCATTGACAGGTCTCGACGAAGTCGGCCGCGTTGGGGTCGGCGCCATAACACTGCATCGCCTGGATGAAGTTGCCGCCGTTCTGTACTCCCTCGGAGATCGCAGACCTCGTTCCCGCGAACCCCGAAATGCTTACCCGAATTGACTGGTCGATGATGTCTTTCGTTTGGCTGACCGTGACCGAGATACCTTTCATCTCGTTGTAGTGGGGGCTACTCAAGTCACGGGTGGGCTGAAAGGTTCGAGCAGAGGAGGTGTCGCCGTCCCACTTAATTGTGATCTCGGAGGGAGAGGTCACCGCTTCGGCTGGGGTTGCCGGAGCAACTGCCACCAGCGCGCCGAAACCCAGCGCTGCCATGGTCGCGAACGAGATCTGAGAGAGAACGACCCGTCGTCTAAAGCGGGGGGCTTTTTGTCGGGGACTTGACACAGTGAGCACGTTACGAGTTCTCCTTCTGACCTTCGGCACTACCAGATTTCGTAAAGCGGGCCGGGAGGTGAATTTTTGGCATCGCGAACTTCTTTGAGCTTGTCGGCTTCTCGCGCTTGGTTTTTGGCGCCGAGCGACCCACTGATGCAGTTGCAAGGGCCCCAGTTGCGAGGGCCGCAGTCGCACGCCGCCGCGCAATGATCGGCGGCAACAGCACAGCGCTCAGCGCCAGCACGGTGGCGAGGATCATGAGCATGAGCGACGGGAAAGGTACGCTTCTGGAGCTCAGAGTGACGGGCGAGCCTGAGACAATTGGACTTCCGCCCGCGCTAAGGCCCGTGACGCCACCCGCGGTGGTCTGCTGCAAGGTGTCCGCGCCATCCGCGCCGGTGGTGCCCGCTGCTCCAGTGCCGCCAGTTCCGGCAGTTCCGCCGGACGCCGACGCTGTGGACCCGCCGCTGCTTGCTGCCGTACTCGTGTCGGACGCACCGCCGGTGCCTGTGAGGCACTGGTCGGGACCTCTCTTGTCGCAGGCTTGAGGCTGTGGCGCCTCGTTGGCCAGCTTGTTCGTTCCGTCCGACGAGAATGTCGGGTTGTTGCACGTCGATACGTTCTTATTCTGCGGATTGCCGCCCGGGATCTTCTGGGCTTGGTCCAGCCCGCCCTGCGCGAGGTTGATAGGCAGCGGCGAGTACCCGAGCACTTCCGCCTGCTGTTGTCCCTCGCACAAGAAATACGACACAAAGTCGGCAAGGGTGAGCCCCTTATCTAAGGTGAAGTTCCCTTCAATCGCGGTGGGCAAGATGATGTATGAGTAGGAAGAGAGCGGGTACACCCGAGGGTCGGGATTGTTGTAGACCGGACGCAGGTTCGCCGTCAGATACTCCTGAGAGTTGACGTCATTGTTGATGACCGCTGCGAGTAGTGAAACTGCAACGTTCGGTGCGGTTGGTTCGGTATAGAACCCGGCAGCGTTCAGCAGCTTTGCCACGGGAAATCGAGCGTTCTTCGCGAATGAGGACTCGACATAGGTTATCGCGCCGACTGAACTGTTCTTTGCCACGGTGCTTGCGACCTGGTTGGAACCCTGCTGGGCAAGGAAAGCAGAGCCAGGCACTACCGGATAGTTCGACGTGATTCCGCAGTTGGTGCGGCCCGCCCTGGCGCAGTACGCGTTCCAGATAGAAGGGTGCTGGGCAATCATCCAGCTCGTCAATTGCGCTGATGTCCCTGATCCGTCGGATCGAACAACGGGGACAATTGTAATTGCTGGCAGCGCCAGCTTAGGGTTGTCGGCTGCGATTACCGGGTCGTTCCACTTAGTAATCACCCCCGTGAAGATCTTGGAAACTGACTCGCCGGACAATCGCAGGTTGGTGACTCGTTGACCCCCAATCACAAGGTTGTACATGAAGGCGGTTCCGCCGGCGACAATCGGGGCGTAGGCGAATGGGCGATCCGGGCGCGGGTCAGGACTGTCGCTGTTTGCCAATGCGTAGGGAATCTCGGAAACACCGAAGTCTACGGTTCCCTGCCGAAACAGCTGTCGCCCAGCCGACGAGCCCTGATCATTGAAGGAGATCTTCCAGCGGAAGTTATCAAAGACGTTGCGGATCCATTGCTGAAGTGCATTCGCTGACCACGTTGACCCAGCCCCTTCGATCGGCTGGTACACAACTCCGACTGGACCTTCTGCCTTTGCGGTCGAGGTCTGGCCTACAGCTGGCGCGATAGCGACGGTCGCGACTAGGGCGAACGCGAACGTGGCGCGCACGACACGACGTCTGATGTTGCTCACAGAGATCATTCCTCTTTCGAAGGGGGGATGGATTCAGGTGGAGGCGCGCGCCCGGGAGACTTTGCGCCACGGACGACGCCAAGCTCGCGCGCGCGGAAGCGGTAGTCGTCGTCTCGGGATGCACTTGTGCGACGGCGCTGCTGCCGCGGGCTCAACTGGCCAGGACCGCGACCCCCGATTGCGCGCGCAGCCAGGAACAGGATTACGACGACAACCATGAGGACCGCTGCGGTTCCGAACCCGCGAGCGATGAAGTTCAACTCCGGCGACTTTACGAATGTGAAGGTCGTCAGTGGCAGCGAAGTCATGGGCCCGCTGAACGGGTTGAAGTTGAAGAACGTGGTGGCACCGGCGGTGAGCAGCACCGGCGAGGTTTCGCCGATGCCACGAGCGGTGCCAAGAATTACCGCCGTCGTGAGCCCCGATCGGGCGGTTGGCATCGTGACTGTCCATACTGTGCGCCATGTTGAGGCTCCGAGCGCACGAGCCGCTTCCTTGAGGCTCGAGGGCACGAGCCGCAACACGACGTCAGCTGAACGAACCACAATGGGCAACATCATTACGGTGATCGCGCAAGCCGCAGCGAAGCCAGAGCGAGTCAGCCCGAACTGAACGATGATCGCGTAAACGAACAAGCCGGCGACAATCGATGGGAGGGCCGTCATTGCCTCCACCACCGTGCGCACGAACCGCGCGAAGGGGCCTGGGTACTCGGTGAGGAATATCGCAGTCAGAATACCGAGTGGAACCGTCAGGATCAGGGCGATCGTGATCATGATGAGGGTGCCCACCACGGCATGGAGCACGCCACCGCGGTCGAGACCATCCAGGGGCCCGGCGTTACTCATATCTTCCGTGAAAAAGTTGATGAATCCGAGCGGCTCAAGCCCGCGCCCAAAGGTGTAGATGACAACCGAGAACAGCGCGAGCAGCAGCATGAAGGCGAGCGAATGCATGACGACGCTGGCCATGCGGTCATGAACCGTCGGACGGTTCTCATCGAACGCGGTCAGGATGCCGAATAGCAACAGGAACACCCCGTAGGAGACAAGCACAAAGCCGATCTCGCCTTCGAGCGGCAGCGCGAAGAAAAAGAGCCATGAAGTGAAACCGACAGCGGCCAGCGCGGAGCCAATGAGCCGAATGATGTCTACTGCCCGGATTGTTGCCGTTGACCTGCGAGCCTCCGGGCCAGCGGCCTCGGGTTCATTTCCCGCGCGGGTCCATGTGGTCTTGGTCAGAGCTGCTTCTGGTTCAGTGAGTGGTGCATCCGGCGGCGTGTGTGTCGCCGGCTCGGTGCGGCTAAGAACGTCGGTCATCAGTCGCCTATGCTTCCCGAACGACTGCGCGCAACGATGGTCGAAGCGCCGAAGTTCACAATCAGCGTGACGATGAAGAGGGCCAGTCCTGCCGCCATCAGCGCTGAGATCTCAAAGCCCGAGGCCTCGTTATAGCGCAGGGCGATTAGCGCTGAGATCGAGTTTCCACCCTTCTCAAGAATGAGCGGCTGAATCACGAACACGGGCGAAATGATGAGGAACACGGCAATGGTCTCTCCGAGCGAACGCCCGAGACCAAGCATCGTGCCCCCGATAATGCCGCCGCGACCGAACGGGATGACGACGCTGGTGATCATGCCCCACTTCGTGGCACCGAGCGCGAGCGCGCCCTCACGCTCACCGAGGGGAGCCTGCTGGAACACTTCGCGCATGATCGAACTGGTGATCGGTGCCACCATCAGTGCGACTACGATTCCGGCGATGAACGTCGAGGCCGAGAACACCGTCAGGGTCGCAAGCGGGTCGTTCGGGTCAAAGCCTGATACCGAGAACGGCGGGAACCACGGCCCAATAAAGGTCGCGAGCCATTGCGACAAAGGCAGGATTATCGGCGACAGGAAGAAGAACCCCCAGAGCCCGTAGACGATGCTTGGAATCGCTGCCATCAGGTCGACCGTTGTGACAAGCAACGGCTTAATCCGCTCGGGTGCGTACTCGCTGATGTACAGGGCGGTGCCGAATGAGAGTGGTATGGCGAAGAAGATTGCCGTCAGAGCGATGAACACCGTTCCCATGAACACCGCAGCGATGCCAAAAATGCGGGAGTTCGGATCCCACGCCTGCTCGGTAATGAAATTCGGGCCTGCGACCTGAATAGCTTCGAATCCGCGAATGAGCAGGAACAGCCCAACCAAGGTCATGACTGTGACGACTATCGTCCCACCACTACGAGCGACCCAGCGGAACACGGCATCCGGACGATCGACGCGGGTCGACAGCGTTCTCGGTGAGTCGGTCTTGGCCTCCGAGGGCGCGAACTCAGACAGCAGCGCCACGTTGCCCTGCCATCAGCGTTGGGTCGGTCAGGCGTGCTCCCGCTAGTAACACTGCTGTTGAAATCGAGCGAGTTGCGAGGTCGCTGGAGTGCCGACGGTCTCGATCAGTGAGATACCAGCGCGCGCACGTCATCACAGGTACTCCACCGAGGCTTGCAAACCAGCCATACACGCCGCGACCAGCCTCACTGACAAATTCGATCGACAACTCAGCCCCCGAATCAACGACGCGTCCGGCGTGCGCCCGCGCTAGCTCGAACGACTCGTGCACTCCGACGCCGCGCGCGAGTTGACGATTGTTGGCCGAAACGAGCTGCCAGACCAGCCGCCCCTCTTCTCCGGAGGACGATGGAGTCACGGGAGCAACAGGCCGGTCACCAACAACTCGGCTGGCGTGCGCCACCCAAGGCGACAACTTCGGGCTCTCATCATTGAGAAATCGCACGAAGACAACGCGCGGTCCAAGCGACATGGATGGTCTTTCTTGCTCGGGTCGCCGCAGGGTGCGCAGCGGGGAATTCAGCGAGGGTCTGGGCAGGAATTCAGCACTGTGAGTCAACGAGACAGTGCGTAACAGGGACCGTCCGGAATGGGTACTACGACACTCTTTGAGGTGAACAATAGAAGTCGCCGCGGCAGGTCGCGAGGAAAGCTCCGCTTCCAGGATTCGAACCTAGTCCTAACAGCTCCAAAGGCTGTCGTGCTGCCGTTACACCAAAGCGGATCACGTACAACCCAATAGTGCCAGACGAGCCGCTCCGATGTTCTCTCAGCGATTTGACGGCGGCTAGCCCCGTCCGTTCATGTTCAGGATGCGAACGGTTTACCTGCGTCGCAGAGCATTCGTAAACATGAACACTCGCACTTCGGCCATCGCCGTCAGCTTCGGAATTGTCGCGATCGCTTCCCTAACCGGTTGCATGGCCCCGGTTCCTCTGACCCCCAATCCGAGCCCGACGGAGAACGTCGCATTGCCCGAGCCAGCGCCATCTTTGACCCGCACTCCTCCTGCGGAAGACTCGATGCTCTGGGTGCGCGCAATCGCCACCGCTTCAAACGGTTCCCAGCTATCGCTCGAAGGGCATGTTCGGCGCTCGCTTTCGTATGACTGGCCGGGAAGTCAGACGATAAATACCATAATGATCGACGACTGCGGCGACACCTTGACGAACGCCATCCTTGCGGCTGACAGGTGGAGCTTCACCATGATGAACATCTCGGCGATTCCACCGGAGGGCTCTTCCGAGGTGTGGCCGGACGATTCTCGGATCGATTTCCGCCCGTCTGCCGACAATGTGTACATGGCGGGACGCCTGTTTGTCCAGTCTGACGCTACCACCGGCGATCTATTGTGCACACAGAACAAGTACTTCGTGGAAGCTGGACGAGGGAACATTGCCATCGGACTCCCCGGCGACACGATCGACCAAAACAGCTTCAACAACAGCTGGGCAGCACATACATGGGGCTTCACCTCAACCGCCGGCGTGACCCTCTCGGAGTGCAGCTTCGAGATTTTGCCTCTGGCGAACGACAACGGCGCAGCAACCGCAGGGTGGGTGCAAGTTGCCGACGCGAATAACTGCTACATAGGTCCCCCAACCGAGGCGTCGGTCTTCTAAGCCGGTGGCGGCACTACCCACCCGACCATGCTCAGCTCGAGGCCTGAGCTAGCCCGCCTGCACGACCAGCGGCGCCGCGCCGCCGAGATTTACAGCTGACAGCCACGCCCCGCCGTCGGCGCCGGTAGTCCACTTTGTCCAGCTCTCGCCGTCGGTGACGATGCGGTACAGCTTGTCGTCCTGATCGAGCATGACCTGGGTGCCGGTTTCGGTAGTCACCGCTGAAATGCGACCACTGGCGGGGATTCCGGTGGACTCAGTCTGCCACCCGCTCTCGTCGAGCCACGAGCGGAACAGCATGCCGACCTCCACGTTGAACACCTCGGGCCAGCCCTGCTTGTTCACGATGACCGAGATCGGACCCCAGACTTCGACGTTGGTCGGCTCGGAATGCCAGCCATCGTGGTCGCCCCAGATTCGCCAGAGAGCGCCACCCTGAGAAAGGTAAACGGTCGGCCAAAGCCCGCCGAGATTGACGGCCGCGATCTCGCCGGTGATCGCGAACCCCGTCGACATGCGCTGCCAGCCTGAGGGTGTGTTGACAGTCATCACCAGTACACCGTTGTCGATCGACATCGCGTACGGTTGCACCCCGTCCATCGTGACGACCGACAGCGAGGTTGCTTCAGACCGCATGCCGGTGTCGGTTGAGGCCCAGCCCAAGGCATCGTTGCGGGCCTGCCAGAGCTTGCCATCCTGACTGTAGAAGATGTCAGCGGATGTCCCGTCCAGCGACACCGCGGTCAGCGCGGTCGGCTGCGGGTCGAGTCCGGTGCTCGCGGGCTTCCAGAACTCGCCGCTGAACGAGGACGTGCGCAGCCAGTCCGGGTGGTCACCGTAGTGGATGAAGCTCGCAACATCACTGGCGGGGATTGTGCGGTAGGTCAGGGGGCCGAGCTGATCCTCACCGTAAAAGTCCTCAGAGATCAAGATCGTGCCGTCGTCGTTAACCTGCTCGACGTAGGCAACGTGGCCGTAGAACCCGTGGCCGCCCTCAAAGGAACTCCACTGCGCCACAGACCCGACTCTTGGCGTCTTGTCGACCGCGACGCCATCGGCGAGGGCGCGGGACGCCCAAGTCGCGGAATCCCCCGGGTTTGTGGTTGGGCGCTCGATGCCGTCGCCGATGAGACGCCACGCAACATAGTTGGTGCAATTGTGCCCGGGAGACATACCCCAGTAGGACATCTCGTTGGCTACACCGCGGGCCAGTTGCCACTTGCCACCGTCGCACGTGTCACCGACACAAGTACTTGCATCAGCGAACGCAGCGGGTGCCGCACCGATCGTTGTAAGGCCGAGACTAGCCACGAGCGCGATAGTGATTCCACCGCCGATTAAGGCTCGACGTGCTCGAGAGGGGCGGAACAGTTCGGGAGTCACCCGATTATGGTGCCATCATTTGGCCTCGATGAAATCCCTGATGACCGGTTCTCGGCATGCTGTACGCAAGAGTTGGTAATCGCGTAAGTCGGCGTTCACCGAACGTTCAAAGAGGGGCGGCGCGCGATAATGGACGGATGCCCAGCAGCGACGAAGTCGACCGGATCGTGACTGCGTGGACGCGCGAACGCCCAGACCTTGACTTCTCGCCGCTGCAGGTGCTGAGCCGTGTCGCCCGGCTCTCACGTCATGTTGAGCGAGCGCGGCGTGCCGCCTTCGCGGCATCCGATCTCGAGGCTTGGGAGTTCGATGTGCTCTC
>Ga0335394_10007040_pt1 | contig 12711 bp, 9 predicted proteins | sample MAT03_FD_205741 | JGI IMG/M metagenome (GOLD analysis project Ga0335394, IMG submission 205741) | Freshwater microbial communities from Lake Fryxell liftoff mats and glacier meltwater in Antarctica - MAT-03 (spades assembly) (version 2) ...
TTGAGGTCACGAAAACGTAGGCCGTATCCGGGTAGACCGCGCTGAAATATTCCAAGGGCACGTTAAGTGCTTGCCATCCGGAGAGCGTGCCTATTGCGTAGCCCACTCCGCCACCGATGCTGTCACTTTGCATCGTGCTGGTGTTCCATTTGGTCAGATAGACCCCGACGAAGCCCGAATCCGAAGGTTGGATTTCGTACTGCCATTGGCCGGTAAGTGCGTCCGGACGTGAGGTGAAGGCAAAGCCCGTGCTTCCCGTAGTCGGGTTACCCACGGAAATACTGCCTGCGAACAACCCGAACGAGGTGTTGCGTGTGGTTAACGTGGCATAATAGTTCCCCAGCGCACCGGGTGTTCCTTGTGCGCAGGAAGGTTGCGCGCCAGCAAGTGAAGTAAGGCTGTTGAAGGTGATCCACTGGGCCGGTTCCTGGTAAGTGCCCACGGTGTTCCAAGCCTCAAAGCCTCCGTTGGGTATTTGCGCCGAGGCCGAAGCGGTGGTAAGTGCGGCAACGAAAGCAAGGATGATCGAAAGGGTAGTGGATGTTCTCATGGGTGTGGTGTTGATGGTGGTTTGTTGAATGGCGTTCAGTAGATCGACCCGAAGCGCAGGCCGATCATGTGTTGCGTGAACGTGCCGGAAGCGTATTGGTAATTATCGAAGGAGGCATAGCTCACTTGGTCCGTGGCCCGGGTAAAGGTGTAGGTGAGGAAGAAGCGCTTCTTCGGCAGGAAGGGGATGTCGACACGGAATCCATTGGTGCGCTTATCGTCGTTGAAGTTGTCCCATCCGGTAAGCATGATCCGGAATTCTTGGGAGAAGCCAGGGCGGAATTCCAGCCGTGCCATCCACGGCGCGGTAAAGGTGAACAGGGTAGGTCCGGGCAGGTCGGTGCCGCCCACCATGGCCGTGGACCATAGGATCTGCTTGCCACCAAGGATACCGAAGCGCTCGGTGCTGTACCCGGCGAGGAAGCTGTACCCGAAGGCGACTGAAGTGCAGAAGCGGCTCTCGGGACTCGTGTAGTAGTAAAGTGGTTCGCTGGAAAGGCGACCCATTGTAAGATCGAGGAAGAAGGCATCGGCGATCACGAAACCCTCGGTCTTCTTCAGGAAGCTCGAGACCAGGCGTGCTTCGATCCGCAGGTCCACGCCTTGCCCTTGCCGATCGGGGAGCGTATCCACATCGCTGATCCCGAAGCTGGTGTAGCCGACCGACCCGCGCAGCAGGCGAGCATCCACGAGGATGTACTTCGAGGGGTCGTACACGATCGCGGTCTGCGTCTGTGCCGCAAGCAGCAATGGCATGGCGCCCACAGTTGCAAAGAGGAGCTTGCGGAGCATGTTCAGTTCGTGCGGAACATTGTCACCTTGGTCCCGATGAAGCGTGCGAAACGATCTCCCGTGCCATCGAAGCGTGGGCGCGGACAATCCTCCACCTGGCCCATGACCTTGCCCGCAACGGGGTCGAAGCGGATGAACTGGTTCCGGTCGTCGGTGTCCTTTCCGGTCCATACGATGAAGGCCTCTCCGCGCATCTCCGTCATCAGGCATTTCCCTGTGTTGGTGGCGTACACCACACTCGCGTCGGGCTTCAACTGGGCGATGCCCTTTTCGCCCTCGATCATGTAGTTGCCTTGGTAGCCATAGAGCCAACGTGCCTTTCCGATCGACTTCGCGTTGTAGTCGCCTTGCAGCAGCAGTTTGCCGGTGGCGGCATCAAAGGCGTAGATGTTCTTCTCGCCGCAGGCCATTACGCGCCCATCGCCACTGATCAAACTGCACTCGCTCTTCTTGAAGTTGTCTTCCAGTTCCATGGCTTCGGTGTTCCAGGTCGCTTTGCCCGTGGCGGCATCGTAGGCCCGGATCGAGGTACTTCCCTCGAAAACGTTCTCCACTTTGTAAACATCCGGCTTGCCGTCCATGCCTGGGATGTATTGCTCCACGCGGATCACTCCACCGAAACGCGCGATGAGGTTGCCGCCGTCCACCAACAACTCGGAGACGATGTCATCCTTCTTCAATTTGTCCGCGGTCCACAGCACGTTGCCCGTGGCGAGGTCCAGCTTCTTGATGCTGCGTTCGTCCTTGCTGAAGTCGCAGATGTACACGCCATCGGCGGCGATCAGCGGCATGGCGGCGCGACCGATCTCCTGCTTCACCTTCAAGGCCCCGCTCGTTTCAACATTGTCGAAGGTGGTGTTCCACAACAACTTGCCAGTGGCGAGGTCCAAACAGGTGATGCCCTCGTACACCACGAAGACCTTGCCCTGGCCACAGCTGATGCTGAGGATCACGTCCCCCTCGTCGGCCGGCAAGTAGTTGTTGGTGAGGTGGCGCACCACACGTCCGGTGAAGTTCTGCTTCCAGGCATGTCCGCCGCTCGCCTCCACGGTGATGTTCAGGTCGCTGCCGCTCTTGGCGTTCATGAAGCGTTTCGCATCGTAGCCCACATCCACCACGGTCTTGCTGGCTTGGTCGGTGCAGCTGCTCTGGTTCACGGCGCGGGAGCGGATCGCCTTGGACGTACGCGTGGTCTTCGCCTTCACCCGTGCAGGTAGCTGGGCCTCGCCCACCACGGCGCCGGTGCGATAGTCCAGGAAGAAGGTCTCCCTGGGAGCATCCTTGCCCTTCTTCTGGATGATCACTTCCACCGTCTCGTTCTCGGGGTGTGCGACATACTCCTCGAATTTGTTCACGCCATGCTTCTCCTTGAAATTGTAGGTCCACAGGGTCTTGCCCGTGGCACCATCGAGCATTTGGAATTCGGTCAGGACAACAGCCAGGACGTAGTCCAGATCGGGGGAGCAGGCGGTCCAGCGTGGGTCGAAGGATAGTTTGGTCTCCCACACCTTGGCGAATTCGGTCTGCGCAACGAGCAGGTTCGGGAGCAGGAGGAGCAGGAGCAATGAACGGCGCATGGTGGTTGGTTTATGCGGCCAAAGGTTCCCCGAATGGCAGTCGAGCGCAATACCACTTTCATGCGACCCCCTCTGAAAGTCTTCAACGCGATCGGGTCTTGATCGCCCTATGGGCGATGGATGCCAGGCATTTCATTGAACCGGGAATACTTCGGCCGCGCTCAGCAGAACTGAACGGGAATGTCGAACGATACTGTGCACGTTCAAGCATCGCGCGGCTCGAGACCCGATGCAATTGTGGAACCGCGCTCAGCGCGGGTAGAGCTTGTTCAGCGCATCGGTGCGCGAGCTCACGTGCAGCTTCTCGTACAGGTTGCGTACGTGGGTGCGCACGGTGTCGATGCTCATCTGCAACCGGACGGCGATCTCCTTGTAACGGTAGCCGCTGGCGAGCTGGTCCAACACCTGGCGTTCGCGCTCGGTGAGCAGCTCGAATTCCTTGGCTTCCTTGCGGGAGGTGCTGAAACTGGCCAGTACCCTGCGCGCAACGCCGGGGCTCATCGGTGATCCACCGGCGTATACGTTCCTGACCGCCTCCACTACTTGCGCGGGCCGGGTGTCCTTCAACAGGTAGCCCGTGGCACCGGCGCATATGGCCTGGAAGAGGCTTTCGTCATCGTCCTGTACGGTGCAGACCAACACCTGTGCGTGGGGGAACTTTTCCTTGATCAGCCGGGTGCACTCGATGCCGTTCATTCCCGGCAGGTTCAGGTCCATGATCACCACGTCGGGTAACATTCGCTCCACTTCTTTCAGGAAGGACTCCCCATCGGGGAACGCACCACAAGAGCGGATCGTGTCATCGGCAGAGAGGGCATCCTCAAGGGCCTCACGTAGGATGTTGTCATCCTCCACGATCGCCACGGCGATCTTCTTCACCTCATGCATTCAGGCACGAAGGTCGGCCAAATACACGCACCGTGGTGCCTCCTTCCGGACCGGGCACCCGTTCGAATGAAGCGTTCAACTCCTCCGCCCGCTCGCGCATGTTCGCCGTGCCATGCCCGCCGCCTTTCGGAACGGTGTTGGTCATACCCACGCCATTGTCCTGAACGCTGAAGGTGAACTGCTCCGGATCATTTCGCCAGCGCACACTGATCCGCCCGGCACTACTGTATTTGCGAGCATTGTGCAGTGCCTCGCGGGCGATCAGGTAGAGGTTCCGGCGGAAGGAGCCACCGATGGTCAGGTCCGGAAGCGGCTCCGGGAAGTCGAAGACAAGTTCCACAGCGTCGTTCTCGAAGAGGTCGTTCGCAAATACGCGGATGCGCAACAACAGATGGTCGAGGGTTCCGTTCCGCGGATCGTTCATCCACACCACATCGCGCAGGTTGTCCAAGAGCTCCGTGCTGATGTCACCGACCTTCTCGAATCGCTCTTCCGCATCGCGCACACGCTTCGGTGAACGGGAAAGTGCGGCCATTCGAGCGAGCCCGCTGCCCACATCATCGTGGATGTCCTTGGCGAGCCGTGTGCGCATGCGCAATTCCTTCATCTCCTGCTCGGCCATCTGCAAACGGCGCTGCATGCGCTTACGATAGGCCAACATCCAAACCCAAGCGATCGATCCGACCACGACAACGACCAGCAAAACAACGAACCATGGGCTGGCCCAAAAGGGACGCACCACACGGATCCCCAGCAAGGTGTTGGTCGGACCTTCCACACCATCGCCATTGATGCCCACCACCTCCAATGCGAAGGACCCTGCGGGCACGTTGTTCAACTCGATCGGCGTGGATGCGTCGGCGACGGTCCAGGCATCGCGGTAGCCGATCATGCGCCATTTGTAGGCGTTGCGTTGCGGTGCTGTGAACTCGAGCACGGCGAGGTCGATGCGGATGGTGTTGCGCGGATAAGGCAACTCGATCGGCCCGCCTGAAAGGGACAGCGGTAAGGTGTCGCTCCCACTGCGCAACGCGATCACCTGCACCGAGGGCCGGTCCTCATCACGCTGCACGGCTTGCGGACGGAAGTGGTTGAAGCCGTTCACGCCACCGAAATACAAGCGCCCGCTGGCGGATCGGAAATGCGCGTGGCTGTTGAACTCCTTGCTTTGTAGCCCGTCGCCCGCTGTATAGTTCTGGAAGGAATGGGTGCGTGGATCGAAATGGCTCAACCCGTTGTTGGTGCTGATCCACCAAGTGCCATCACCGGCCGGTTCCATGCCATAGAGGAATTGGTCCGGCAAACTATCGTGCACGGTGTAATGCCGGAGGATACGAAGACCAGAGGAGGCCACTTGGTAAAGTCCATCGTTGGTGCAGAGCCAAAGGTGATCGACCTCCGCCTCCAGATCGGTCAAGCGCACTGTGCCCTGTGGATCAGTGGCAACATCGAAGGGAGAGGGAAGCTCGGCATGTTCATCCCGAATGGTGATGGGTGCCACATCGCTGCACATCCAGAAGCGACCCGAAGGATCCTGGAACAGGGTCTGCGGCATGTTCGATTGCTCCGCGATCGCTTGGTACGCGGCGTTCATGGGCAATTCCTGAAAGTGTACCGGCCCCGGACCGGCAACGAGCAGTTCCGGAGCGCGACAGGTGGAGATCCGCGCAAGCGAACCATCCGCCAGTTGCACCATGCGATCACCACAGGTGGCGGTGTACTGATGCACGATCCGTGCGGTGCTAGGGTCGATGCAGCGGATCACCAGTCCTTCGCGCAACCAGATCCGGCCTTCGGCATCGCGGAGCGGGGTCCCTTGGTCCGTAGCGTTCCCGAAGATCATTGGGTCCAGCGGGGACGGCGCCAATTCACCGGTGCGTTCATCGAAAAGCGCCAATCCACCCTGGTGAAAACTGACCAACACGCGGTGCGCATCCCATTGTGCGAACCCGCGTGTGAACCACGAGCGCGGTTCCCATGGTGATCCCTGACCAGGCATGACGCGACCGAACTTGATCCGTTGTGGCGCGATGCTGAATACGCCCTTGCCGTCGGTACCCACCCACGTGTTCCCTTGTCGGTCGAAGGCGATCCTGGTGATGTTGAGTGGACGCTGTTCCGCAGGCAACAAGGGGTATCGCATGGTGATCGCGAGCGCATCGTCCAGCGTGATCACGCCGTACCCCGAAATGCCGAGCCATAGGGTGCCATCCGGCGCACGCTCCACATACTTGTTGCCCGGCTGTTTCCGCAGCAATTCGCCCAGCGGTGCGGGCCATGGCATGGGACGCGGATCAGCATCGAGGCGATAGGAGGCGCGATCCCCGAACAACAGTCGGTCCTTGCCGTGCAGGATCATCGATGTGATCAGCACTGTGGTATCGATATCCAATTTGACGAAGGTGGATCGCGGATCGGGTGGATGGGAGGTGATCAACGAATCGCGGCGGTTGAACTGCACCACCGTACGACCGTCCTCCTCGGCACGCATCACATAGGAGTCCACGTGCGGCGAACGCCAACGACGCGGACCGTCCTCATCGATCCGCAGGAATTCGTAGAACAAAGGGGAGTAGAACAAGGCACTGCCCGGGCGAACGTCCACTGGACGCCAGCAACCGTCCGGTACGCCCACCTTCATATGTTCGAAGCGGCCCGTGCGCCGATCGAGCCTGTCCAAGCCCGCCCGCGTTCCCACCCAGAGATGGTGCGCATCCGCCTCGGCCAGTCCCCAGATGCTGTTGTTCGAGAGGCTGCTGCTGTCAAGGCCGTCGTGCTTGTACACCACGAAGCGTTGCCCATCGAAGCGTGCCAGTCCATCGCCGGTGCCCAACCAGATGAAACCGTCGCGGTCCTGCAGCACATGGTTCACCATGCTCTGCGGCAGGCCCTGGTCCACGTCGTAGCGCGTCACATCCACCTGTTGCGCAAGGCCACGGAAAGCAAGGTGGAGCAGGAAGAGGAGGACGGGACCGCGGAGCACAGTGTGCGAAGTTCGGCGTTGAGCGGCCAATGGGCGAAAAGCTGGAGCGAGGTGAACATGCAACGATCGGTAATGATGGAACGGAAAGTCTCCATGCCATAACCCTTTTCCACTTGGACCGGACCACGAGGACCTTCACCCGAGTCATTGTTTTGCGGCCAAAAGCTTCGCCTCCTGTTGCACTGAACGATCGCCGTAGGCCACCACCAAGCGGCCCGTTCCTGCTGCGAAGGCCAAGTTGCCGGCAGGGTCCGGATGGTACAGATCGCATGATGCATTCTGTTCTTGCAGTTCCACATCGAACTTCACCGTGCGCTGGTTAACGCTACCCTCGCCGGCATGCGCCGCATCGATCACCACTTCCTTCTGCACGAAGCCTTCGCAACTGCTGATCATCCGCACCTGTTGGCCGTGCTTCATGGTGAATCGGAAACGACCATTGTTCTTCACCCGGAGACCTTGTGGCACGCCGTCCACACTTAAGCTGATGCTGGCCCGTCCGTGTTGGTTGGCCAATGGGATCACCGAACCTTTGAAGGTGATCGGACCTTGGGCGAAAGCGGAGATGGCGGTGGCTAAGATGGCGGCGGAGACGAGGGTGCGTTTTGCGGTGTTCATGGTTTTCGGAGGGGTTGGTTGGCGTTGTTGACAGGACAAAAGTCCCCTGATCCTGCACGGACCGTATGCGCCCCGGAGCAAGTGGCGGGTGGGAGTGAGCAAGTGGCGGTAGATGGTCAACTGATCCATCTCGATGGATTTCAGTCATAGAGGAGCGGGTTGTGTTGCTCCGTCCGAGAAGAAGTTCCTTCCACCTTTTGCTTCGCATCAAGTGCGGGGCTCTGGCCCTTCCGGCTCACGTGCGGGGCTTCCGCCAAAAACCCTGCCTTTCGCAAGCAGGAGCGCGGTTAGCCTGCCCCGGGCGACGACCCGGGGTGGACACCTACCGCACACATCCTGCCGATACGTCTGGACGGGGGTGTGCGGTGCTGCGCGAAGCGCGCCTCTAGGTCATGCTTGTAAGCGGACGCTGTTGCTGGACAGCCCGATCGAAAGCTGCGACACGCAGCCACCCGAGCGTCATGCCGGAAAGCGGGCACTGCGACAGCAGCGCCAGTCCCGCTTATCCGGCATCTCACTAATGTCTTACGGGGGTCGTAACAGACAAGCGTACTCCTCACCCCGCCGCCGCCAAATGCTCATTCCGGATCTCCACGGCCAGCCACACGGGTTCCAGCAACCGCACGGCGGCACCGAAGCCGAGCAGCTCTTGCTTCAGTTCGTAGTTGGGCACTACGAAGAGCGCCACGATGAAGGCTACGGCATCGTCCTGCAGCACGGTCTGGCTGGTGTGCAGCGGCAGCGCTTTCACGTACTGTCCTTGTAGCGGTGTGAAGCTCAGCACCACCCGCTCCGCGAACCCGTAGCTGGCATCCACCCCGATCACGGGACCGTAGAAATGTTCCACGGTGACGCGCTCCGTTGCCGGGAAGCGCGCGTTCGTCACAACAACACCACGGATGCGGTCCAAGCCCAAGCTGATGGGGCGTTCGTAGCCTTTCGCCGGACCCGCTACATACCAACGGCCGCGGTATTCCTTCAACAGGCAGGGGTGCAATTGGAACACTTGGTCCACTTCCTTTTGGAATCGACGGTAGGTCACCGACACCACACGTCGTTCCCGCACGGCACGCAGCAAAGCGCTCCAATGGTGGAGGCCTTGGAGTATGCCGTTGTGTTCCATGCGCACATACGGCGCGGCGGATCGGATCGCCTTGCCGTCCGAGGCCAAGAGGTCGCCAAGCACAGCGCGTTCCAACAAGGGAAGGATGCTGTTGCGGTCGTCCGCACCATCGGGCAGGACGTAGGTATTGGAAGGTCGGTCGTACACGATCTCCAAGCCCAATTCCACCCGGATCTGCTCAATATCGCGCTGCAAGGTGCGCGTGCTCAAGGTGAAGCCGTGCTGCTCCAAGTGGTCCTTGAGTTCGGCGAAGGTGGGACGTGTGCGGGTGCGCTCCAAGATCAAGAGGAAGCGTTTCAATTTGCCCTGGAAACTCATGCCGCGAAGGTGCGCAGAATGTGCTAGTTCCCGTTCATCTGGATCACCGAAGCGGGGCCATCGGGTCTGCGACCCGCGCCAGCCTTACGGCTGGTCCATGAAAGGAACCACAGATCATTTGGATGCACACAGATGCACACAGATAGATCATCGTGCCGAACAGCCGCGAGGTAAACACGTTCTATTGTTGGCTCAGTCCACTTGAGGCCAGGTCTTTCGGGATCTCGCGCTTCGAAAGTCTCATTCAAAAGTGGCAGTGATCCCGTTCGGCTGGTGTTCCAGACCCGATAGCCCTGATCACCGTTGCGCTGGAACGCTTGGCCCTTGGGCGGGTGATTCGTTCGGACAGAAAGGCTTCGATCGCGGACCGGCCCATGGAACCTCGCTCGGTGAGTTCTGCTGCGAAAGACTCCAGCGTTGCGCGTTCTTTCCTCAAGGTGTCCATGGCCAAGGCACGCGCCGCTTCCATCCAAGTACGGGCTTCGGCTTCGCATTCTTCGAGCGTGGTGCGGAACCCTCCGCCGTGCGACTCCGGATGTTCGGCATGGTGGAGCAGGGTGTTGCCGAGTCCGTACGTTTTCACCAAGGCCAGCGCGGACCCGGTGGCTTTGCGCAGATCCTCCTGACTGCCCGCGCTCACCGCATCGGGGCCGTAGACGAGGTGTTCTGCAGCCCAACCCCCTAGGTGTTTGGCCAAGTGCGGCACGATCAATGCGCGGGTCATCGGTTGGTCGTCGGTGTCCCAGATCACGAAGCCGCCCACCTCGGCGTGGTTTTTCCGGACGCATGCTTGGAGCGGAACCAGACCCAAGAGCCGCAACCCGCAGAGCACATGCCCCGCTTCGTGTACAGCATACCGGTAAAGCTGTTCCGGAGCAACGGATCTTCCCGCCAAGCGCACCCCCGGCCAGCGCAACGCCATCTCCCGTTCTCCCTTGGCGAAACCCAGCGTGGCGGTCGTGCGTTCGTCCGTGCAATGCAGGTGGATGCGTTCTGCACGGTCCGACCACGGATGCAGCATCACTTGGCCCAGCAGTGCCGGCACCACGTTCTGCACGGCTTCCACGATGGGCCGCGCACCGAGCACCGCAATGGACGCTTCCTGCTGGATCCGCTCCAGCACGGCATCGCTGATGGTGATGGACTTGCCCAAGGTCGTGGAACAACTCGCGCCAAGCGCCTCCACGCCGCTGCGCACCAAGGCCGATACGGTGCGCGCATCCATCGGCGGGAACACGATGTGATCGGTCCCCAAGCGGGCGACCTGCTCGATCCGGAACAGGTCCAGCAGGGCCTCTTGCACACCGCTCGACCCCACCTCCGCATGCCGGGCGAAGAGCACGTCGGCATCGATCTCCGCGATGGGTTCGCGGCCAGCCACGTAGAGCCGGTCCAAGTTCCCCAACACCACAACCAGCGCCTTGCGGGCATCCAGCACGGTGGGAACACGCTGTTCGGCGATCCGTTCTTCCAGGAAACGCAAGGTGCCCGGACCATCCAGCCGCGCCAACGCCTGCTGCAGGCCGTTCATCGAGAGGGTCCTGTTCATCTGTGTGCGCAACATGTTCCAACAATTCCGCGGAATGGCCCGGTCCTCGTTCTTGGCGTGCCGGTCCAAGTGGTCCGCCATGATCCGGCGGTAGGTGGGCTTGCCCCGCACCACACGGCCTGCGCGCACCTCCACCTCTTCCGCCAGCATGTCCTGCACATCGGCATGGAGGTCCAACAGGTTCTCCAGTTCGCGGTAACACGTGGCGACCTGTGCTGTGCCGGTATCGATCAACTCCCACAGGCGGCGCAGCTCCTTTGGCTCGTCCTGCTCCACCCCTGCCTTCACCGTGCGGGCGTGCTGGAATTCATCCACCATCAGCATGAAAGGTGCTCCGTCGTGGTGCAGTCGCATCAGGTCCAGATGACCGTCCAACCAGAAGTTGTTGCGGCATTCACCCGCGTCCAGCCAGAAGGTGCGGTCTTCCATGCCCAAGGCGCGCACCAACGCGCGCACCAAGCTGCTTTTGCCGGTGCCGGTCATGCCCCACAGCCCCAGCACGCGGGGCCGGACTTGCGTCTCGGGCATCAGTAGCCACGGCGCCACGGCCGCCAGCACGCGGTCGATCACCGGTTCCAAGCCGAGGTGTGTGGTGGTGAGGGTGGTGCGCGCTGTGGTGAGCAATGCGCGCTGTTCGGGGAGGGTGGGTTTGGGCATGGGCACCAAGGTGTGGGGGGGACTACGCCATTCGGTGACGGAGGGTGTAATAATGAGCAACTACGACACCTATCGATCTTTATCTCCGTACGTTCGAACCCAAGACTTACCAAAACCATGTTGAACAAAACCGAACCAATGGTCGAACTGGCCAAACACTTTGAGGAATGGTCCACGGAGAAGGTCAGCAGGGTCGCGGGGAGATCGTTGACCACCACTGATCGGCGAGGTGCAGCTTTGCCACCTTACGTCCCGTTCGTGGGAACGAAGTATTGGTCTTTGCCTGAAGACCGGCGCGTTATGATCTACGCCACCGCGCAGAACATCGGGGCTGATCATGGGAACTTGGCAGGATACGACGTTGCCGACACGAGCCAACAAGTCCGACGAGTGCACTACTCGGATAGCAGTTGGAAGAAAGGACCACCGAATGAAGCGGATAAGGTTAAGGGATATGGCTATAAGCATCGGACCCTATATGATCGGCTACTTGCCCTTCATCGGAGCCATGATTTTGCGTAGACTAGGATGCGAAACAGCCACCTTGGACGATGCACACGAGCATTTTGCCGTGACCAACTTTTTCAAGTTCAGCATGCATAACGGCAGAAAGGACATCAATCCATTCAGCAAGGGTGCATTCAGCTCTGTTGACCTTCGTGAAGAGTACATCGAGGAGAACGAGAAACTCGTGCGTGAAGAGCTGAACACGTTCAAGCCGTTCTACGTGATCGCTATGGGCGTACTAGCAAAGCGGCTGGTCAACTTGAACGTGATCCCCAAGGATCGAATTCTTCGGGTCAACGATCCATCATGGATCCTCCAAGGCCACAGGGGGCTGCTGACACCGAACAAATGGGGACATGGACTTGATGGCCCTGTACCGGAGCTACAGGATCGTTTCAATCCTGTCGCGCAGAACATGAAGGGAAAAGAAGATGCGTTGAATATCTATTTCCGGCATTGGGAAAAGAACGTGTTGGAGAAAGCACTAGTAAGGTGATTGATACCAAGCCGTGCATAGTGACGTGTGATCCGCTTCGTATTACGCGCCCTCAAAGCAAAAGCCCGACATCACGCCGGGCCTTCATCTTCCGTAATTCACTCCCCTCACCCCCTCCCAAAAACCCATCTCCACCTTCAGCACCGCCACAGATCCAAGCACCACCACCACATACATAGAACAGGTGCCCAAGCTCACCCCTCACCAGTAGCTCCCAAATGTTCGTTCGGCATCTCAATGGTTGTTACATAACCCACCAACCGCAGATCCGTATTTCCTTTGTCTGCCGGTCCGAACCCATTTAATGAGCACTTCAACGAACCTTTCCCAACTGCCCATCAGCCACGGTCTTAACCTCCAGCACCCCGAGGTGGCCCTCCTTTTTCAACGTTCCATGCGCATTGTCCCGGAGGAAGTGCAGGCCCTGCTGGCTTTGCCGCACGATACCCTTGCCGCAGACCTGCGTGCCATACTACGCCATGCGGTGTCGCATGTGGAACAGTACGAGGTCGCCTTGAAGGCCGATGAGTGGTCATGGGATCTTAATAGCGCGCCGTTGCACGCTCTCCTTTTGCTGAGCGAACTTCCCAGAAAAGAGAACCTCGATGCCTTGCTGCAATTCTTTGCCAGCGAGGACAAGGTCCTTCAAGTACA
>Ga0335394_10007042_pt1 | contig 12710 bp, 6 predicted proteins | sample MAT03_FD_205741 | JGI IMG/M metagenome (GOLD analysis project Ga0335394, IMG submission 205741) | Freshwater microbial communities from Lake Fryxell liftoff mats and glacier meltwater in Antarctica - MAT-03 (spades assembly) (version 2) ...
CGGTTCTCTCACAACCGTGTCTACCGTGTCTGCGGTTCGATTACAACCGTGTCTGCGGTTCTCTTGCCTGCGGTCTGTGGTTCTCTCACCTGTCTCTTTTAAGATACAAGGGGCGGGTGCCGGCCGATATCTATGCTAGCAGGCAGTTTATGAAGGCAAAACCCGCCCTCCTCTTGCATAGGACTTAAGTCCCTGCCGGACTTTGGGTATAACGTGTTTGTTGACACCAACGCCTACTCGGGGCCGGAACTCTTGGCACCGCCCCTACAAATCCCTTCTCCCCCTCTCCCACTCCCCGATCCTGTGCCGATTTTCGCAAAAAATATTAAGCTTACTAAAGGACTAGCGATCGACAGTTCGGAACAAGACACCCATTTTTTCCCAAAAAGTCGGATATCTGCCGTTTTTTGCTTCTACCTGCCGTCAAAGTACAAAATTACCTGACAATTAATACATGAATATTTTTAGCAGTCTGCTTTCTGCGCCAACTAAACAACCCCAAGTCACAAAACAGCGTCGAGGCATTGAAATTAAGTCGGAACGCGAAATCGAAATTATGCGACAAGCAGCGAAAATCGTTGCCACGGTACTGAAAGAAATTTCCCAACTGGTGAAACCGGGAATGACTACTGCTGATTTGGATACTTATGCCGAAAGACGCATCCGCGAAATGGGCGCAACTCCTAGTTTTAAAGGTTATCACGGTTTCACGGGATCGATTTGCTCTAGTATTAATAACGAAGTTGTTCATGGCATCCCCAGCGCCAAAAAGGTAATTCGCGCCGGAGATGTTCTGAAAGTAGATACGGGAGCATATTACCAAGGTTTTCACGGCGATTCTTGCATCACGATCGCAGTTGTGGAAGTGACACCGGAATCTGCAAAATTAATTAGGGTAGCAGAAGAAGCTCTCTATAAAGGTATCGAACAAGTGAAGGCTGGAGCTTATTTGTTGGATCTGGCTGGTGCGATCGAGGATCATGTCAAAAGCAACGGTTTTAGCATTGTTGAGGAGTTTACAGGCCACGGTGTCGGGCGCAATTTGCACGAGGAACCGTCGGTTTTCAATTTCCGCACCCGGGAAATGCCGAATGTGAAATTGCGATCGGGTATGACATTGGCGATCGAACCGATTCTGAATGCTGGTTCTAAATATACTCGGACACTTTCTGACAAGTGGACTGCTGTCACGGTTGATAATGCGATGTCCGCTCAGTTTGAGCATACCGTTTTGGTGACGGACACTGGCTATGAAATTTTGACCGATCGATCAAAAGTTTAAGTCGGAATGGTTCAAAAATAGACAAGATTGTAAAAGTCCTTTTCATCAAATTTAGGGGCGGGCTAGGAGCATCGCCCCATAAGAAAAAATGATTGTTGTGGGATGGGCCGGAGAGCCCGTCCTAACTATTTTTTAAATTTTGTCTATTTGCTCAAAACAAAACTCAAAACTCAAGAGTTTGATCGCAATTTTTTGACTTGCTTCTATAGATGGAGGAAAAAAGTAGTTAAATTCAGGTAAATTAAAAGATAATACTGGTAAAGCGTAAGGGTAATAGATATGTTAGCACGATTATTATTGGTAGATGATGAACCGGGCTTGCGGGAAGCAGTACAAGCTTATTTGGAAGACAGCGACTTTACGGTTGAGGTTGCGAGTAATGCTCGGGATGGCTGGGAACTTTTGCAGCAATCCAATCCTGATTTGGTGATTTCAGATATTATGATGCCGCAGGTGGACGGTTATCAGTTTCTGAAGCAAGTGCGGGAAGATCCTCGCTACAAGGCTTTGCCGGTTGTGTTTTTGACTGCTAAGGGGATGACGAGCGATCGTATTCAAGGCTATCAAGCTGGCTGCGATGCTTATCTTTCTAAGCCCTTCGATCCCGATGAATTGGTAGCAATTGTCACCAATTTGCTGGCGCGCCGCGCGGCTGCTAAGCAGACAAGCGAAAATACTGAAACTCCCGATATTGCTGCTTTAGCAAGCCAAATGGCGAGAATTGAGTCTTTGCTGAGCGGGCGGAGTTCGATCGTCCAAAGTGCTTCGCTGATTAAAATTGATTTGACTCCCCGAGAACAAAGTGTCTTGGATTTGGTGGCTCAAGGTTTGATGAATAAGGAAATTGCTCGTCGCTTGGAAACTAGCGTGCGGAATGTGGAAAAGTACGTCAGCCGTTTGTTTAGCAAAACGGGTACTAACAGCCGTACTGAGTTGGTTCGCTTTGCTCTCGAACATGGCTTGACTAAGTAAGAACCTCAGTAAGTTTGCTGGCGGTTCTGGTTCGTGTAAAAAGTCTATCGGTAGGGTGATGATAGTTGCACCTTAAGCTGTTCTACATTTAAATTGTGTGTCAAAAATCAATAAAACTCTTGTGGGATGGGCTTCTAGCCCGTCCCGAATTTCCAATTTAAATGCGCAACACCTTACCACTACTTGGAGCAGCTTAAGCTTTTTTGCATTTAAATTGCATATTAAAAAAAATCAAACTCTTGTGGGGTGTCCAGCCCGCCCTGAATATACAATTTAAATGTGCGACAGCTTAGATCATTTTTGGGTCTTAATATTATTGGTGTGCGATTTACGATCGGGATAGCCACGCACGCGCATACTTCTCACCCACTTTGCTTTGAGTCGGAGATTGACACTCGTAAAAGATCGGTAATTACTTAACTAAAAAACCGGACTGTTTAAGAGTTTTCACGTAGTAAAGAGAAGTGGGAACCGTTAATCGGATACACCCCCTCAAGCAAACTTTCCAGCAAATGTCAAAGATCGGGTTATGCTTTGTAGAAAAACAAACAAAAATTTAGTTTATACGAGGAGGAAAGCATGAGGAAAATTAGGGCACAACAAACGATAAGTGCAATGGTAGCACTGCCGATCGTACTAATGGCAAATACAACCCAAGCTTTTGCCGCTGATACTGGTCAGCAAATAGATCCAATTAAGAAAGTTTCGGATTTGGGCGATGAACTTAATTTTGAGGTTCCAGGCTCAACAACAATCACCATTGAAGAAAGCGAGAATTGGGATGAACCTCAATTTTCAGCTAATTTAGATAAGGAGATTGATAAGTTTATGACCGAAAATTTTCAACCTGTAATTGAAGAGCCACCGGCCGTAGTTTATCTCAGTGCGGCGAGGGGTCAGTCAACCAGGGAATGCCGGATTTCGGGGATTTGTGAATAACTGAGTCGGATTTGTGCGGTTTGTGCGGTTTGTGCGATCGACATTTCAGTGAAACCGGTTGACTTTCCGGGAATTATTCTAATAACAGAGTATGTATTTTTTCGGGTATGCTTTAATTAAATCTAACAAAACAATCGGATAGTTTCAGCGCTTACGCATGGGGGGCGAGAAACCAGGTTTCTACGAATTTTGGGTTGAGTAAGCTGTTTTGCATTTAAATCGTATGTCGAAAAATAATCAAACTCTTGTGGTATGGGCTTCGACGCCGTACCGAATATGCAATTTAAATGCGCGACAGCTTAACGAGAAATATACAAAAAAACCGGGTTTCTGAGGTTACTAACTAACCGTAAGTGGTCGCCCAGCCCGCTCTCTCACCAGACAATAACTATCCGTTACATCCCGTACATTGCTCGTTGCCGAACTTCTTTCTACAGCATCTATTCTGAGAAGACTTTCAAATATTAATTATGATTAATTCGCACTGCCACCAAGACACCGCAGCAGAGCAAAACAAAAGTTCGCTGCACACTCTCTCCCGGACTCTCTCGATGTCTCAGGGGCAATTTTCGCTGATTTTGGTCAGGTGCAATTACAGTGCGATGCGAGAGGAAACTGTACGGCAATTGCGCGAGGAGTCTGGGATTGAGATTCGAGAACTTGTCCTCCCAGCATCTGTTAAAACTCTTTACACGACGATAGAAACTGAACTGGCCGACAGCCAGCCCCAAGCTTTAATGGTGTTTGGATTGGAATCGGTAAGTGCGATCGATCGCCTTTTGACTTCTACCAACTATATGAGGGAAGAATTTCGGAATAATTTTCCCTTCCCGGTGGTGCTGTGGGTGACAGACAAAATCTTAAAAAAACTGATTCGGTTAGTCACAGATATCGAGACTTGGACGACAACAGTTGAATTTGTGCTCGGCCCAGACGAGTTGGTGGATTTTTTGGGTAAAAGTGCCGATCGCATTTTCTCCCACATTTTAGAAAGCGGCAATTGGCGTTTAACTAATTCTGCCATTCTCGGAGCCAATTCTTTGACTGAATTAGAGTCCGCTAGCCAAGACTTGCAAACTTGCAACATCACCTTAGAACCAGCTATTGAAGCGAGTTTGCAATTTATTCGCGCCAGACACGAATATGCTTGTCACCGCATACCTGAAGCGATTAACTTATATCAAAAAAGTCTCGATTTTTGGCAAAATCGAGTAGCATTTATTGAGGAAGAAACAAAAGTTAGCGATTTGTTATTTACAGTTCATCCTGCACCAGTGTTAGAGGGGATTCTGCTATTTGACATTGGCCTTTGCTACCGCTTCCAAGCAGAACGAAACCGCAGCAACAACCGTCCTTTATGGACGGAAGCTAAGAATTATTTTCAGCAATGTATTGATGTTTTAGAACGCGCCGGACAGTCGGATGTCGTTGGTATATTTATCAATCAATTAGGCGAAGTATTGCAGTATTTAGAAGAGTGGGATGCACTCTGGAATTTAGCTATTAAAGCTCGGAGATTACATCAAAATATGGATAATTCAGCAGTTAATTTGGCTCAAGATTATGGCTTTTTGGCTAGAGTAGCCCTAGAGCAGAAGAACTGGCAAGGGGCGAAAGAATGGGCTTTGGTCGCTCTGGAGGTTCTGAACTCGAATTTAGAAGCGACACATGGAACGGCTGTCAAGTCGCAGCATCAGGGCTTGTATCTGTTGATTTTAGCAGAGGCCGAGACCGGGTTGGGTGAGATGGAAGAGGCGATCGCAAATTTAGAACTGGCTCGCTCGGAAACCGAACCTTGTTACAACCCGCAACTGTATTTGCGCGTTTTAGAAGTTTTGCGAGGAGTTTATTTTCAGCGTGGAGAGTATCTCGCAGCATTTCAAATTAAGCAAGATTATCGATCTGTAGAACATACTTATCGGTTCCGAGCTTTTATGGGAGCCGGAAAGTTGCAGCCACACAGAGAAGCGATTAATCCCGCCGAAACTGTTGCCACCGCTGCTACTATTGCTGACGAAATTACTGCTTCCAGCCGAAAAAAAGACCTCAATCGATTGATTTATAGGATGAACAATACCCCAGACAAACTGACAGTAATTTACGGTCAATCTGGAGTTGGCAAAAGTTCAATTGTCACCGGGGGATTAGTGCCGGCTCTTAAACAAAAAAAGATTGAAATGCGGACTGTTTTGCCTGTAGTGCTGCAAGTTTACAACAACTGGCCCAGGGAATTGACCAGACAGTTATCTGCTGGAAAAGCTGAAATATTCGACCTCGAAATTTCTGAAGCAGAAGGCGCAGTGAATGGAAGTCCGATCTCGGAATTTAATCATGGTGAATTAGAGAAAGATCGGGATATTGAGCAGTCACAGCCTGTAGAAGTAATCGTAGCAAAACAGGCGATCGAATACGGAAAAATTATCCACGAGTTGCAAACAAATTCAGAACATCTCATGACTGTTCTAGTATTTGACCAATTTGAAGAATTCTTTTTCGTGTGGAAAGAGCCAGTAGAAAGGCAGATATTTTTTGATTTTTTGCGGGAATGCTTGAAAATCAAATATTTAAAAGTCGTCCTGTCTTTGCGGGAAGATTATCTGCACTATTTGCTGGAATTTTCGCGAATCAAAAACCCTACAGAATTCATCAACAATGATATTTTAGCGGACATTCTCAGCAAAGATATTTTGTTTTATTTGGGAAATTTTTCGATGGAGGATGCGCGATCGGTAATTCATACCTTAACTGAACGATCGCAGTTTTACCTAGAACCTGAGCTGATCGAAGAATTAGTCAAAGATTTAGCTGGAGAATTGGGAGAAGTCCGCCCGATCGAACTACAACTCGTCGGCGATCAACTGCAACAAGAGGATATTAGAACTTTAACTCAATATCAGGAGCTTGGCAACAATCCGCAACACAAATTAGTGGAAAGATTTCTCGAAGAAGTCATCAAAGATTGTGGCCCAGAAAATGAAGTGGCGGCGCGCAGAATCTTGTACTACCTGACAGATGAAAATGATATCCGTCCCCTAAAAACCCGCGCTGAATTAGCCTCGGATTTAGCGACATTTGCAGAATCAGATCAGTTAGATTTAGTCTTAGAACTATTAGTAAAATCTGGTTTAGTTTTTCGATGGACGGAACTACCGGCAGAGCTTTATCAGCTCGTTCACGACTATCTAGTTAGCTTCATTCGCCAGCAACAGGAATCAGATAAAAAGGCAGAATTTGACGAACTACGAAAGCAAAACCAAATTAACCGAGATGAAATTGAGCAAATTCGTAAAGACAGAGAGCTAGATGCTTTGCTGTCGGAATCTAGAGACAAACAGCATGAAGCAGAAGCCCAACTTTACCAAAATCGGAGATGGCAATTGCGGGCGGCGATTCTAGGATTGCTGGTACTCGGAGGTGTTTCGTGGATGGGGTTTGAGCAGGCTAAATTAGCAGAAACCGCGCGCCAAGAAGCCGAAAAAAGTCGGACTGATGCCCTAAATTCGGCGTCGGAAGCTTTGGTGCTTTCTAATGAAAAAAATCAGTTGGGAGTGTTGGGAAATAGTATCAAAATCGGTCGCGATTCTTTGAAAAGTAAAGCGCTACCTGTGGATACTAGAAATCAAATTGCTGAGAGACTCAGACAAGCAGTTTCTGGGGTGCAAGAACGCAATCGTTTCGAGCAGCATGACAAGTCTGTTTTGGATGTGGCTGTGAGTCCCGATGGCAATTCAGTTGCTTCGGCTAGTGCTGATAAAACTGTTAAGTTGTGGAGCAAAGAAGGTAAGCTATTAAAGACTTTTAAGCACGCCGATATTGTGACGAGTGTTAGTTTTAGCCCGGATGGGAAAACGATCGCTACTGGTTCTGCCGATCGCACAATTAGAATTTGGCAAGTAGATAATGACAAAAGTGCGATTCCCTACGGGATAGCTCCGCTTCACGCCACTTTATCCAGCCATACCGATAGTGTTACCAGCGTCAGTTTCAGTCCAGATGGCAAAACCCTAGCTTCCGCGAGTCATGACAACACCATCAAAATCTGGAACCTGACAGATAAAAAATTGCTGCAAACCTTAACCGGACACAAAGACTGGGTGCTGGGCGTCAGTTTCAGCCCCGACGGCAAAACAATAGCCTCAGCAAGTGCTGACAAAACTGTTAAACTTTGGAACCGACAAGGTAAAACCCAGAAATTTCAAATTAATCCCAAAACATTAACCAAACATTCTGACATTGTTTACAGCGTTAAGTTCAGTCCAAACAGTCAAGAACTCGTCTCAGCCAGTGCCGACACCACAGCCAAAATTTGGAACCGAAACGGTGAGGAAATCAGAACTCTGAAAGGACACAACGATGAAGTTGTCAGCGCGAATTTCAGTCGCGACGGTGAAAAAATTGTCACCGGCAGTGCAGATGATACGGTAAAAGTTTGGAGTCGCAGCGGCACTTTGCTGAACACTTTTCGAGGACATCAAGATGATGTGAGAGCCGTAAATTTCAGTCCAGATGGCACTATTGCTTCCGCAAGCAAAGACAAAATGGTAAAAATTTGGAATCCGAATAGCACTCCGTTGAATAAGATTTTATCGGGACATGGAGACTGGGTTTACAAAGTTAGTTTTAGTGCGGATGGCAAAATAATTGCTTCTGCTAGCGCGGACAAAACCGTGAGACTTTGGCGTCCTGATGGCAGTTTATTCAAAACCTTAGTAGGTCACAAGGATTCTGTTACTTGGGTGGATATTTCGCCTGACAATAAAACTGTTGCTTCTGCCAGCAATGACCAAACGGTGAAAGTCTGGAGTTTAGATGGGAAACTGTTAGATACTCTGAGTCACGATGGCGTTGTTAGAAGTGTGAGTTTTAGTCCAGATGGCAAGACTATTGCTGCTGCAAGTGCCGATCGCAAATTGTACCTCTGGCGCTGGAATGGTTCTAAAGCAACATTGCTGGCAAAACTGGATCACAGCAATCCTGTAATTAGCGTGAGTTTCAGTCCAGACGGGAAAACTATTGCGACTGCTACTGCTGCTGACAACAAGGAAAGTGGCAAGAAAACTGCTGTTGAAATAACTGGAGAAAAGAGAGTTTACCTCTGGCAATTTAACGGTTCGTCGGCGAAGATTATAAAAACTATTGACCATAAGGATAGCGTAAAAGATGTGAGTTTCAGTCCAGATGGTAAGACTATTGCTGCTGCTTGTGCTGACAAAAAAGTTTATTTATGGGGGTTTGATGGCAAGGTGGCAAATTTAACGGAAAAACTCGACTATAGTGATACTGTGGAAAGCGTGAGTTTTAGTCCAGATGGCAAGTTGATTGCGGCGGCGAGTGCGGGAAATACTGTTAAGCTGTGGAATTTTGACGGCAAGAAGGCGATTTTATCTAAAACTTTGGAATCTAGCGATCGGGTGTTGAGTGTTAGTTTTAGTTCTGATAGCAAAACTTTGGCTTTTGCTAGCAGGGATCGGAATGTAATTCTATGGCCTTTGGAGAATCTGGAACTGAATAAGATTATGGCTAGGAGTTGCGAATGGGTGGGAGATTATTTGCAGAATGACCCAAATGTCGCTGAGGGCGATCGAATGATTTGTCTTGGGTTTGGCAAGCAGGCGTTAAATAAGAGGAAGTAAACCCTCATTCTGTTGACTGTTGACTGTTGACTGTTGACTGTTGACTGTTGACTGTTGACTGCACTTGACAAAAGAAGGAAGAGGATTGGAGTAATGAATAGTCTGATTTTAATTTCTCCCTACAAGGGTTCCGGCTTTAAACCAATTCTTTCTGGTAAAATAAGATGGTAATTTAAACCGCCCGGTATTCTTAAAATATCTATCCATTGACTCATTTTTTGTGCTATAAATTTGCGGTAAATTAGACTAATAAACTTAGCTGCACATCAACTCGCAGTTCAAACAAAAGGTAAACCGCATGGACACCAACTCCCAAAATATCCAACCCGTTCCGCCATTTAGCGAGAAAAATGAGGAAACGCCAGACATCGGTGGCGGTTTGCCCGTAATTGAGTTTTGGGCAGAACATACTTTGTCGCCAGAAGGCCCGAAACTTTGGAAGACTTTGCTGCACAAAAGTGCTTGTTTGTCCTGTTCTTGGGGCACTGGCGGGCAGAAAGGAGGTTTTACGAATGAAGACGGCGAAAAACTTCAGCGCTGCATGAAAAGCGTTGAAGCAATCTCGGCTGAAATTAAACCTGCTATCAAGACTCACTATTTTGAACAGCACAGAATTGAAGAACTCCAGCGATTAACTTCAATGGAAGCAGACAGGCTGGGAAGGTTGAGTTTTCCGATGATTTTGCGGGCTGGTTCGTCTCATTACGATCGCATTTCTTGGCAAGAAGTTTATGATATTGCCGCCGATGCGTTTCGCAAAACCCCCGAAAGAGTGGCATCTTACAGTTCTGGCCGCTCTTCCAACGAGGCGGCTTTTCTGCTGCAATTAATGATGCGCGCGATGGGTTCCAATAACTTAGCAGATTGTTCGGATCTCTGCCACGCTCCCTCGACAACCGGGTTAAACGAAATGTTCGGCACCCGCACCTCGGTAGTGAGTCTAGAAAACTTGAAGCAAGCAGATTGCGTTGTGCTCGCGGGCGCTAATTCTTCTTACAACCATCCCCGCTTGATGAACGAGTTGATTAAAATTCGCGACAAAGGTGGCAAAATAATTGTAATTAACCCGGTGATGGAAATTGGGTTAGTCAAGTTTGGTTCTCCCGCATTTCCCGTCAAGTCGCTCATTCCTGGTTCCGATATTTCGTCGCTCTATTTGCAACCAATTCCCGGCAGCGATACGGCGCTATTTGTCGGAATTCAAAAATCTGTAATCGAACAAGGATTGCTGGACGAAACATATTTGCAAGCCCACACAGAAGGCTGGGAAGCAGTAGTGCAGCACGCCCGCGAAACTTCTTGGGAAACTATTACTGAAACTTGCGGAGTTTCCCGCGCAGAAATTGAGGCAGCCGCCAAAATTATCGGCAATTCAAAACGGGTTGTCTTCGGTTGGGCGATGGGAATTACCCAACACGGTAACGGTGTAGATAATGTTTTCAGCCTCGCCAACACTGCTTTGATGACGGGAAATGTTGGCAAAGAAGGGGCTGGATTAATGCCGGTCAGAGGACACTCAAATGTCCAAGGATTCGGCTCTATGGGCGTGACTGTGGAGCTAAAAAAAGAAATCCAACACACTCTCGAACAGTTGTTGGGCCGTCCCCTGAGTGCTGTTAAGGGTTACAATACTCGATCGCTCATTGAAGCAGCAGATGCAGGCAAAGTCGATACGCTAATCTGTTTGGGCGGCAACTTGTACGGGGCCAACCCGGATTCAACTGAGGCAAAACGCGCTTTAGGCAAAATTGAAACCATTATTTACCTCGCCACTAAACCAAACTTGGGACACTTTAGCGGATTGGCAAAACACAATACAATTGTGCTGCCGGTGCTAAATCGCTTTGAAAATCCCTACAAAACAACGGTGGAATCTGGTAATAATTTTGTGCGTTTAAATGATGAGGGCGAAACTCATCTCAAAGATTCTGATTTAATTCCAGAAGTTTATTTTTTGACAGAATTGGCGAGCCGAATTCACGGCACTTATCCGGTAGATTGGCGCCAGCTTCAAGACACCAAGTACGTGAGGCAATTGATTGCCAAAACGATTCCTGGCTATGAAAAGATAGCAACAATTGATGAAACAAAAGAAGAATTTACCATCAGCGGCAGAATTTTTACGGAACCTAATTTTCCCACTGATTCCGGCAAAGCCAAGATGTTTGTGACGCCTTTGCCAGTGCTGAAATTACCGGAAATTAAAGATTTTGGTGCATCGGAATCGGCGCGCGGTTTAGTCGTGGCATTGATGACTGGGCGCAGTTATTCTCAGCACAATACTGTGGTTTACAAAATTGATGATAAGTATCGGGGAATGCCACACCGCAACTGCATTTTGATGAATCGCGCGGATGCAGAAAGCGCTGGTATGCAAGAACATCAGCGGGTTACGGTACAGGGAAATGTGGGGAAAATGGAAAATGTGGAGGTGATTTATGGGGCGGTTCGTGCTGGTGCTGCTTTGATGTTTTATCCTGAAGTTAATGTGATTTTTCACCCGGAGATTGAAAAGCGATCGGGCACACCTGCTTATAAGCGTGTACCTGCTTTTGTATACGCAGAAGCATAAGTTATCGTAGGGTGCGCAATGCGCACCAAACCACTAATTTAGGGCACGCACTGCGCACCATACGACTAATTTAGCCAAGGAGAAAGTGATGAAATCAGAGCGAAAAATTGCGATCGCCCATTCAGAAAAACGGGAAAATGGGAAAAGTGCGATCGATCTAATTCCGTTAGAAAATGGCGACAGGTTGACGCGACAGGAATTTGAGCGCCGCTATGAGATGATGGCGCACGGGAAGAAAGCAGAATTGATTGAAGGAGTAGTTTATATGGCAGCAGCGCTGCGACATAGAAAGCATGGCAAACCTCACAGTTTAATCATGACTTGGTTGGGGGTTTACTACGCTGCAACGCCGGGAGTAGACTTGTCAGATGCTGCTACAGTGCGTCTCGATGAAGATAGCGAACCGCAACCGGATGCGCTGCTGCGAATCGATGTCGGCGGACAATCTACTGTTAGCGATGATGATTATTTGGAAGGGGCACCGGAGTTGGTTGTAGAAATTGCTGCAAGCAGCGCTTCCTACGATTTGCACGACAAGTTAAGAATTTACCGCCGTCATCGAGTCCAAGAATATTTGGTTTGGAGAACTTACCAGCAAAGATTTGATTGGCTGAGGTTAAGGGAAGGTGAATATATTGCATTGCAACCTAATGCTGATGGTGTAATTTGCAGTGAAATCTTTCCGGGATTGCAGTTGTCTGTATCAGCTTTGTTGGCGGGAAATTTAGCTGAGGTTTTAGCTGTTTTGCAGCAAGGTTTGGATACAGCGGAACATCAAGCTTTTGTCGAACAGCTATCATGCGAAGGTTGAGTGTAGAATTATCATTTTTGGCGCGCTTCGATATGGGCAAGGTGCGCAGTGCGCACCCTACGACTAATTTGTGTGAATACAAAATCGGGGATTAATTGTTGATTTGCAAAGCTCTCCCACGCCAAGTCCATCCCCAACCGGTTTCGGTTTTGATCGCAGAACCGATCGCAATTGCCGCAATTAACGTCCCTCCCAAACCTCCCAACCACCAGTATTTCGTCGAACAATCGGAAATTTGGGCACCCAAACTGCGCAAATTGTACTGTTGCCAAATTACGATCGCAGATAAACAAATAGTTAACAAGGTAATTGGCAATTGGTAATTGGTAATTGGTAATTGGTAATTGCTGATTGCCAGAATTTCTGCAAAGTCCCCGTTAGCCAGCAAAATACCTAATGCCAACCACGGCATCGGATAAAGAAATAACATAATTGCGGCCATGTAAATCATCATTCCCCAACTGCGCTTAGCGCCGAGATACAGATTCTTTGTCCAGCCTT
>Ga0335394_10007045_pt1 | contig 12709 bp, 9 predicted proteins | sample MAT03_FD_205741 | JGI IMG/M metagenome (GOLD analysis project Ga0335394, IMG submission 205741) | Freshwater microbial communities from Lake Fryxell liftoff mats and glacier meltwater in Antarctica - MAT-03 (spades assembly) (version 2) ...
GCGACCTGGGACTGAGCAGCACTGCAACTGCCAAGATCGATGGCGGATCCCCTGTAGGCGCACGCCACTGGAACCGAGCCTTGCATGCAGAACTCCGGGCGGATGAACTGATCACCAACGATACCGTGCGCACCAAGGAATTGCGCAAGCAAGGCTTTGCCACGGTGATCACCCACCGTATGGACGGTATCGCACGCGGCACTTCGGCAGCCTTCGCTCTGGATGATGGTCCGTTGCCAACAAGTGTGATCGAACCGGAGGTAGCTGCATACTTCAGCCTGAAAAAGGGAAACTCCCCAGATGCCTATCCACGGTCACAAATGGGCGCGATCGCCTTGGTGCGACAAGCGTTCTTGGATGCGCAGCAGTACGGAGCAACGAACGTCCATGAAGAGCGCGACGTGGTATTGGGCTACCTGGCCAAACAGTTGAAAGGACGGACCGTGTTCGAAGCGGACGATCGCAATGAGGTGTTGCGCTGGTCCAAAGTGATGGCCGAATTCGATCTGCCGGGGATCGTAAAGGGGAGTGGTGATGAATATGCGCGCGTTGATGCCATCCGCAAAATGGGAGTGCCATTGATCGTGCCGGTCGACTTTCCGGAAGCCTACGACGTGGAGGATCCATATGATGCGTTGGAGGTGAGCTTTGCGCGGCTGAAGCACTGGGAACTCGCGCCGCACAATGCCGCAATCCTGGATTCAGCTGGGGTTTCATTCGCACTTACCACACACGGCAGGAAAGACCTGAAGGACCTTTGGAAGGATATGCGACGGATGGTGGCGGGTGGCTTGGATAGTGCCCGTGCGATCGAATTGTTCACGACCGAACCGGCCCGACTGTTTGGTCTTGATGATCGGATCGGTGCGCTGAAGGAAGGTTTGCGTGCCGACCTGCTCGTGACTTCGCACCACTTGTTGGACCAACGGAACACGATCCACGAAACATGGGTCGGCGGAAAACGGTTCATCCAGTCCGAAGTGTCACCGATCGAATTGATCGGACGCTATACGCTGAACCTGGGTGATGGTACCTGGGAGTTGAATGTGACCGGTACACCTGAAAAACGAGAAGCCACGGTGCAGCGCACGAAGGAACCCGATACCACAATGGTGAAAGCGATCCTTCAGCAACAGGGCACATTGATCAGCTTGGCCTTTGCGCCGAAGAACGAACCCGATGCCGTGGTTCGGCTAAGTGGTACCATTCATCGGGGAGGACTCTGGGACGGACAAGGGCAAAAGCCCGGTGGTAAGTGGTTCCCATGGAGCGCTGTTCGTCAAGCTGATCGCACAGTATCGACGAAAGTCGATACCGCAAAAGCTGAACTGCCAACACAACGCAGCCGGATCAACTATCCGCTGGTGGGCCTCGGTTGGCTTGATAAGCCGGATACCGCTTCCATCATCCTCCGCCATGCTACCGTTTGGACCAATAGTGCACAGGGGATCCTTCGCAATGCCGACGTTTGCATCCACGAAGGGAAAGTACGCGCTATTGGTACCGACCTCGATCTGGCCGTGTTGTTCCCCGGAAAGCACAAGCCGGCTATCACGGAGGTGAATGCAACGGACAAGCACATCACCTGTGGTATCGTGGACGAACATTCGCACATCGCGATCTCCAAAGGGGTCAATGAGGGTTCACAGAACAACACCGCCGAAGTGCGCATTGGCGATGTGGTGAATCCCGATGACGTGAACCTTTATCGTGCGCTGGCCGGAGGGGTCACAACGGCGCAACTGCTCCACGGCTCGGCAAACCCGATCGGGGGGCAAAGTGCGTTGATCAAGACGCGCTGGGGCCAGAATGCAGATGGACTCTTGATAGACAATGCACCCAAGCACATCAAATTCGCTTTGGGTGAGAACGTGAAACAGAGCAATTGGAATGCGAAGGCGGGTCGATTCCCGCAAACGCGAATGGGGGTGGAACAGGTGTTCGTTGATGCGTTCCTGCGAGCAAAGCGATACGATCTGGAATGGCGAAGTTGGCAAGTTGCAAAACCGAAGTATCGAGGGACTCCACCACGACGGGACCTGGAGTTGGAAACGCTTGTGGAGATCCTGAACGGAGAATGTAACATCACCTGCCACAGTTATGTGCAAAGCGAGATCGCCATGCTCTTGCACGTGGCCGATAGCTTAGGCTTCCGTGTGAACACCTTCACCCATGTGCTGGAAGGGTATAAGGTGGCCAAGCGGATCGCTGATCACGGCACCAACGCAAGCACCTTCAGCGATTGGTGGGGCTACAAATTCGAGGTCAACGAGGCGATCCCATACAACGCCGCATTGTTGCACGATGCGGGCGTGAACACAGGCATCAACAGCGACGATGCGGAAATGTGCAGAAGGCTGAACCAAGAGGCGGCGAAGACCGTGAAGTATGGCGGTATGTCTGAAGAAGAAGCATGGAAAATGGTGACCCTGAACCCTGCCAAAATGCTGAAACTGGACCATCGTATCGGTAGCGTGGAACCCGGCAAGGATGCGGATATTGTGGTATGGAACGATAACCCGTTGAGCATTCGTGCCATCGTGGAAAAGGTCTTTGTGGACGGCGTGCCCTACTTCGATCGGGAGCGTGATCTGGAACAACGTGAATGGATCGCTACCGAGCGAGATCGCATGGTGCGCGCAATGATCGTCGCGAAGAAGAACGGTTCCAAAACGAAAAAGCCGGAACCCGAAAAAGAGAAGCTCTGGCATTGTGATGATCTGGGGGATGGTTCCGAAAATGATCACGTTGCACCATGAGCTATTTCTTCAACCGGAACTACCGATCGTGTTGGAACGGAAAGTGCTTTCCACGCTTGCTTAACATCGCTGCGCTCCTGATCTGCTGTTCGGTCCACTCTTCCGCACAACGACCGATCCCCGCGCCGCAACAAACACGATCGGTCCTCATTACCAACGGAACGGTGCACGTGGGCGATGGACGCACGATCGCTGAAGGTGCCATCGGTTTCCGTAACGGCGTTATCGATTTCGTCGGGTATGCGTATGGCGCCACTGCCAAGTATGACACCACGATCGAGGCGCTCGGTCAGCATGTGTACCCCGGTTTCATCGCAGCGGACACGCGGCTTGGCCTGGAAGAGATCGGACAAGTGCGCGCAACGTTGGACAAGCAGGACGTAGGTGGCCTGGAACCTGAATTGCGTGCGATCACGGCCTACAACGTGGACTCGCGTGTGATACCCACCGTGCGGTCCAACGGCGTGCTCCTTGCACAGATCGCTCCCGAAGGTCTTACGATCAGTGGGTCCAGTGCCATTGTGCAGTTGGATGCTTGGGACAATGATGCGGCCACGGTGCTTGCCGACGACGGTGTCTTCTTGAATTGGCCAAGTGCATATGATCGCAAAGGTTGGTGGGCTGAACCCGATGAGACGGATAAGAAGAAATTGGAGGAGCGGAAGACCAAGCTCGGTATTATGTCCGCGTTCTTCCAAAAGGCAAAGGCCTATGCACAAGACCCGAACCCCGGTACCATTGATCAGCGGTTGTATGCCATGCGCGGACTTTTCCTCGGTGGTAAAACACTTTTCATCCGTGCAGATGCGGCCCGCGACATCACCGAAGCGGTCCAATTCGCCAAAGTGCATGGCGTGTTGCGCACGGTAATTGTAGATGGATATGATGCATGGCGCGTGGCTGATCTCCTGCGCGAGAACAAGGTGGATGTCGTGCTGCGTCGTGTGCATAGTTTACCCCTACGGCCCGAAGATGATGTGGATCTGCCTTTCAAAACACCTGCGTTGCTCAAGGAACGCGGTGTGCGGTTCTGCCTCGGTAGTGCGGGGGGTCATGAAGTGGTCGGTCTGCGCAATATCCCGTTCCTCGCCGGAACCGCCAGCACGTACGGGCTTTCCAGTGAAGATGCCTTGCGCGCCATTACCCTGGATGCAGCTGCCATCCTCGGGATCGATAGCCGTTGTGGCTCACTTACCGTGGGAAAGGATGCAACCGTGATCGTAAGCACCGGGGATGCGTTGGACATGCGCACCAACAACATCGTGCATGCTTATATCCAAGGCCGAAGGATCGTATTGGACGATCACCAAAAGCAGCTGTATCGGATGTACAAGGATCGGTGAGTCCTTTGTTCCGATGAAGCGATCGTTCCGCGTGTTCTGGATGCTGATCGCACTGCCGTTCTCTTTCGCCCTCCTCTGGTGTAACATCGCCATCCACCAGACCCCAATGCCGGGATCATCTGCCGAACAACAACAGGTGATCGGCTTGTTGAACAGGTTGAAGAAGGGCATGCACACCGACGTTCCGAAGCGGATGCAAAAGCTGTTCCCCGAGGGAGCGGCGTTCAGCTATGCGTTTTATGGATCGGCCAATTGCAATGCAGCTCGATGGTCCACAACAAGTGATCGAAATGATCGGATAGCAGAAGCAACGTGGAGCTTGGGCCAGTTGGAAAGTGATCAGGTAAAGGCCCGATTCCCCGCATCGCTTCCTCCGGGTCACGGCATTTTCCACGCTGGTTGGTCGGCATTATTACGTGGCTCGATCTTAAAGGTCAATGGGTTGAACGGATCCCCAGCGTCGGAGATCGATGCGTTCACCGTTCAGTGCGATACCATCGCTTTCACATTTGCTAGTGGCCGCACACCATACCCGTGTTCGTACACCAACATGGCGTGGCCCGCCGATGCCACGGTGGCAATGGCCGCACTGGCCTTGTACGATGGAGTGGTCCAGCCACGATACGGAGAAGTGCGCCGGAAATGGATCGAGGCCGTGAAGTCAACATTACCGGAGAACGCTGGTATACCCCACGCTTGGCAACCTGAGGCCAACACCGCGTTGCATGAAATGCGCGGCAGTTCACTCGCCCTGATCTGCTTGTTGTTGCCGCAGATCGACAGCACGTTTGCAAAGGACCAGTTCCCGGTATTCGCACAGAATTTCTTCGCGGAACGAATGGGTGTGCCGGTGGTTACCGAATTTCCCAAGGGGCATGTCGGAACAGGAAACGTTGACAGCGGACCATTGATCTTCGGTGCAGGCCCGGTCGCAACCATCGTAGGGGCGGGCGCGTGCCGTGCCAATGCGGATAGCTTCCATGATCTCGAGTTCAGCAGTACCACCGATGGGTTCGGCTTTGCACTTGGTGGGGATGACCGCGGTTATCTCTTCGGCGCAATGCCCATCGCAGATCTTTTCATCGCGTGGTGCCGATCAATGCCCATCCGAAATTCGGAGCCTTTTGCCAGGCCCAAATTCCTGCGATTCCATGCATGGAGCACGTTACTGCTGATACTCCTTTGGTCACCTGTGCTCTGGGGGGCGTTTGGTGGACATCGTGCAAAGACCGGCGCATGGGGTCGATCTGGAGCAGGTCAAATTCCTCGATGAGGACGGAAGGCCTGAAGAAGGCTAATAACCCAACTTCGCTCGTACCCGGTCCAACACGCTCCTCGCCACAACCGTCGCCTTTTCCGCTCCTATCTTCAGCTGGGCATCCAATTCACCCCGGTCCTCCATCAACCGGTCGAAGGTTTCCCGTTCCTTCCGGAAGCCGTCCAAAAGCGCGGCGAGCAATTCCTTCTTCGCATGCCCATAACCGTATCCGCCTGCCCGGAAGTTCGCAGCCATTGCAGCAACCGCTTCGGTAGGGGCCACCAACTTGAAAAGGTTGTAGATCGCATTCCCTTCGGGGACCTTCGGCTCCTCCATCGGCACACTGTCCGTCACGATGCCCATCACCTGTTTCTTCAACTCCTTCTCCGGAGCGAACAGGCTGATCAGGTTTCCCCGGCTCTTGCTCATCTTATGACCATCCGTGCCCGGTACGATCATCACGGCCTCGTCGGATCTGGCCACGGGTAGCACGAAGGTCTCGCCCAGCTGATGGTTGAATCGTTCGGCGACATCGCGCGTGATCTCCAAATGCTGTTTCTGGTCCTTCCCCACAGGCACGATATTCGCGTCGTACAGCAGGATATCCGCTGCCATCAACATCGGGTAGGTGAAGAGGCCGGCGTTCACATCCTGAAGGCGATCGGCCTTGTCCTTGAAACTATGCGCCAATGCCAAACGCGAGTAGGGAAAGAAGCAACTCAAATGCCAAGCGAGCTCTGCGGTCAAGGGCACATCGCTTTGGCGGTAGAACACGGTGCGCTGTGGGTCCAAGCCGCATGCCAACCAAGCTGCGGCCACACCGTAGGTATTGGTCCGCATCACTTCAGCATCCTTGATCTGTGTCAATGCATGCAGGTCCGCAATAAAAAGGAAGGAATCGTTCTTCCCGTCCTTGCTCATTTCCACCGCAGGACGGATAGCGCCCAGCACATTGCCCAAATGGGGTACGCCTGTACTTTGTATGCCAGTGAGGATCCTTGCCATTGAATGGGTCGCCTGTGCTCAGTTGCCAAAGCGAAGGGCGAAAATTAGTGTTCATGGAACGGTTGATGGAGTGCAATTCGGAAATAACCGTTGGTCAGTGCCTGCACGTATCTTTATTGCGCCATTTCCCGTTCAAGTCCCCCAATCGTTTTCCCATGGAAGTCCGCAAGATCGACGCGTCAGAGATCACCCACGAACAGTTCATCAACGAGCACTGGAAACCCGGCATTCCGCTGGTGTTCAAGAATGCATCCAAAGTGTGGGGGGCCAATGGCACCTTTTCGCCCGATTGGTTCCGTTCCAAATTCGGTGATCGCAAGACAGCGGTGGAAGGAACCGAGTACACCATGAACGAGATCCTGGACCTGGTGGAAGGCAAGGACACCAGCCGACCGGTGCCTTACCCGTGCAAGTATCATCTTCCTACGCAGCTTCCCGAAACACTTGCCATGCTCTCACCTTTGAGCATGGGTTTTGCCAAACCCAACTGGCTGGAGAGTTCCTGGTTCAAACGCGGGTATTGGGGCAGTGCCTTGGAATTGTTCATCGGCGGGCCCGGTGGCAAGTTCCCCTACGTGCATGTGGACTACTACCACCTCAGCGCTTGGATCAATCAACTATACGGACGCAAGCAATTCACCGTTTGGCCCAAGGGGCAGGAGGAATACTTGTACCCCGAACCCGGTAACGAGTGGAAAAGCGCTATTCCGGACATCGAGAACGTGGACCTTGAAAAATTCCCCAAGTACAAGAACGCTACACCGATCACCTTCATCGTCGGGCCCGGTGAAACGTTGTTCATCCCGTTCGGTACATGGCACACGGCCAAGAGCTTGGAACCCACGATCTCCGTGGCCTTCGACCTGCTCAATCATCATAATTTCCCTTTGTTCTTGAAGGACGTATGGACCTTCAAGAAGGACCAGAGCAAGGCCAGGGCCATTGCTGCCATGGGCTATGCCGCAGTGGGCGGTGCCGTTTGTCGCCTAGGTGATATGATCGGAGTGCAACGGGGCGGGACACATAATTGAACCCGGTCATACCAGTACGGAGCGCCCCATGGATCTTTGGTCCATGGGGCGCTCCGCGTTTTCGGTAACGCGAGGTGATCGACCCCATTCGTTCGGTGTTCCTCTCGCCCCAGCCCATTTGAAGCGTGCCGGAATACCTTCGCGCCTCCTTTTGCCAAAGGCCGCAATGCCATGGAGCAAGTCGAGCACACCCATTCCGGTCCAATTCAGCCAGTCACCGGATCCCGTGTGCCCGATGGTGAGAGCCTACGGAACCCTGTTTTCAAGTGGCTCTTCTTGCCGTTCAGGTGGCTGTACAAGATCTATTTCGTGCTTGTGTTCTTCACCTCACTGGCAGTGCTCTATATCCCGTTCCGGATCCTGCTATTCCGTCCTAAGCGCTACGAACGAGCGTTCCGGTTGAAGCGTGTTTGGGCCTTCTTCCTGCAATGGGCCAGTGGTGTGCCGGTGAAGGTGGTGCGGAAAGCACCTTTGCCCAAGGCGCCATACATAATCTGCTGCAACCATAGCAGCTACTTGGACATTATCCAGATGTACAACGTGATCCCGGAGTATTTCCTGTTCATGGGAAAGTATGAGTTGCTGCGCTGGCCGTTGTTCAACATCTTCTTCAAGGGGATGAATATTGCCGTGAACCGGGGCTCGCACAACGAAGCCGCCAAAGCCTTCCGCAAGGCGGCCCATGCCTTGGACCGGGGTACGAGCCTTGCGCTTTTCCCCGAGGCCACCATCCCCACGTTTACCCCGCGCATGAAACCATTCAAGGACGGGGCCTTCAAGTTGGCCATTGAAAAGCAAGTGCCCATTGTGCCGATAACCTTCTTGGACCATTGGCGACTATTCGGCGAACCCACTGAGTTCCTCTCCCGTGCAAGGCCCGGGATCGCACGGGCTGTGGTGCATCCCCCGATCTCTACAAAGGGACTTACCGAAGCGGATCTGGTAGCTTTGCGCAAAGAAGTTTTCCGAGTGATAGAAGGCCCTCTTATTGCCGCAAACAAGTTGGAACGAAGTTGAGGTGATCGATCGATTGGTTACTGGCCTCTAACTAATAGCTATTTGTGCCATTGAGAACAACTAGCCAGAAGCCAGCAGCAAAAGGCCAGCAGCCGACCGATAAACTTCTTCAGCCCGCAATCTCCTCAACCACCATATGAAGATCGACAGTACCACCCTCGACCGCATCGCCGAACTCGCTCGTTTGGACCTGAGTGATCCCGCGCAGCGTACAGCCATGCTGGCTGATATGGAACGGGTCATCGGTTTCGTTGAAAAGCTGAACGAGGTGGATACCAAAGGAGTGGAACCCTTGATCTTCATGACCGAAGGAACGGATGTGCTGCGGGGGGATGTAGTGGTGGAAGCGGATGTGGTATCCAAGCATGACGCCCTGTTGAACAGTCCAGTGAAGGACAGTGACTATTTCAAAGTGCCAAGAGTGGTAGATAAACGCTGAACCCCAGTTGAATTACCGAAGGGTTGGGATCCTTTTTCGGGCATGTTTTGACGCGCCATGTTCGTTGCTCCGATCATTGAAAGGCGTCATCGGATCAAATCGACCGTACGACGACACAATTTCTATATTTGACGAGAAAAATTAGCCATTGGGCTGGACTTATTTTTCAGAACGTGCCATCTTTGCGATCCTTTCCATCAACTATGAAAGCATTGCTCTCCCGGTATCCGGTCATGGCCTTGGCGATCTTAACGCTCGGCTTCCAGTTCACCATCGTTATCGTGGCCGGTACCATGATCCCTGAGGGCAAGCGCCTGCACGATGCGCCAGATGCCCACATGCTCTTCCGTTTCAGGGTCTTTTGGCCGTTGGTCTTCGCGGTTGGACTGACAGCCTATATGGAGGGGAAAGAGGGGCTGAAGAAGCTGTTCGGTTCGTATTTGGTATGGCGTGTTCCCAAACGATGGTATGCGTTCGCTTTCACTTGGAAATTCCTTTTTGTCTTCCTGGCTTGGGCCGTGGCGGACATTGCGGGTATTTTGCCTTGGCCGGGTGGCATCAGTAATATGTTCGCCGGTAACGCAGAGCATTTTTGGAAGCTGGTGACAAGCATGCCGTTCATCTTGGGGATCGCCTTGGTGGAGGAGACCACTTGGATGAAGTATTGTGTCACCCGCTTACAGGACAAGTACAACGCATTCACTTCCGCATTCATCACCGGAGTGCTTTGGGGCCTGTGGTACCTACCCATGTTGCTGTTGCACGAAGGGGTGCCCGATGGTGTTCCATGGTACATGTTCTTGTTGAGCATGGCCGCTTTGGCCGTGTTGCTGGGTTGGGCGTTCAACATGACCCACAGCGGTTTGATACTGCTCGTGATGCAGGTGGTCAGTAACATATGTTTCTTCATGACACCCGCATTGCCGATCTTGCATGATGGCGATCCCAGCTATGTATTGGCCTTTATCTGGGTGGAGGTGTTCATTGCTGCCTTGATCGTGCTGCGCTACGGGGTGAAAGACCTCGGCGTGGGTCCGCGGCCCACTTGGAGCAATTTCCATGCGGATCTTGTGCCGGTAGCGACCTCGGATCTGGTATCGGACCAGATCACAGCCCGGTCCATGGAACGGACGAACGCTGAAGAATTGAGCAACGCCGCAGTGCCGGAGCTTGTCCGCAAATAGATAGTTCCCTTTGGCTGTCCTGCTCCAGTTCGCGCTTTTCGTGTCTCCTCTGTTTTCGTCTATCGGAAGATCGCTATTATTGTGAGCATCGAACCTTGGTCCGGGGTATGACGTAGCACGGGGTCCATCGTTCTTGACCATTGCTCGATCGACCCAGTAACGAAGTCAAACCTGTTCATGGATAACACATTCATCGCGACCACTTTTGATTGGGACCATCGCAACCCGAAAGATTGGCAACGTTTCTTGAACAAAGTGCTCCGTAAAGTGGGCATACCGGCCAAGGTCACGCCGCCGCAGCCCTACATGGCCAACGTGGAAATGCGCATGAACCTGTTCCACCTCTTGGAACAGACATTGGTCCACAACGTTCCCGGAGATGTGGTGGAACTCGGTTGTAATGCCGGCGACAGCACCGTGGTGATGCGGAGGATCATGGACGAACTCGCCCCGGAAAAACAACTGCATGCCTACGACAGTTTCGAAGGCCTGCCCGAGCTCAAGGAGGTCGATACGAAGGACGCGGTCTACTTCGCTGGCCACATGGCCGCAGGTATTGAACTATTGACACGGAAATTCGGTGCTTTGGGACTGAAGATGCCGCACACCCACAAAGGGTGGTTCGAAGAAACCGTGCCGAAGGACCTTCCGGAGAAGATCTGCTTCGCCTACTTCGATGGTGACCTCTACGAAAGCACCAAGCATCTTCTTCCCCACACCTATGCGCGCATGCAGCCGGGTGCCATTGGGATGATCGCCGTGTATTACGATGAAAAGCTGCTTCCGCGGAAGGGCCTCGAAGGGGGCTATCGTTCACCCGGTGTAAGACGGGCAGTCGACGAGTTCTTCGCCGATAAGCCGGAGAAAGTATCCATGCTGTACGCCTGCGAAAATGCTTGCGGGTATTTCCGGAAGCAGTGATCCTGATCTTCGACAGGCCGGACTAGTTCCATAGGTCCGATCTTTGTGGCATCCCGCGCACAATGACCAGATCGCTCATCATCCGCAACATGGTGTGCGACCGTTGCAAAGCGGCCGTTCAGCGGATCCTTGGGATCAATGACCTGCCTTGGGAACGGATGGAGCTAGGTGAGGTGCTGTTGAAGGATGCCATAGGGAATGAGGGGTTGGAACATTTGGCGCATGACCTGGAACAAGAGGGTTTCGGTCTAGTGTTGGACCACGATGCAAAGCTCATCGCGCGTGCCAAGGCCGCCATCGTTAAGGAAGTACATCACGGAGAGGGCAAAAGGGTCGAACTCGCCAAGGTCGTCCAATTGGCAACCGGTCGGGAGATCTCTACAGTGAGCAAGCTCTTCAACGAAGTGGAGGGCATCACCTTGGAGCACTACTTCCTGCTCCAGCGACTGGAACGGGTGAAGGAATTGATCCGTTATGATGAGATGACCTTCAGCGAGATCGCCTTCGCCACGGGATTCAGCAGCGCAGCACATCTGAGCGCGCAGTTCAAGAAGCTTACGGGGATGACGCCAACGGCATTCAAGCAGGCGCATGGGCGGCGATACCCACTGGACAAGGTGGGCACGTCCATCGGTCCGCGGTCGGACAGGAAATGAGCGGCCCTTCAGTTTGGTCACTGGAACAAATTTGGTAAATGAATCTTACTAAATATATTTTAGTAAGTAAATTTTACTAAGTAGGGCTACATTTGTACCATGATGGTTGATAATCCCTTCATGGTGAACGCCTACATTTCCCCGCAGCTCTTCTGCGACCGGGACGTGGAAACAGCAGTGATCGCCGGTGCCCTGCGCAACGGGCGACATGTGATGCTCTACAGCCCACGGCGCTACGGCAAAACAGGGCTGATCCGCCATGTCTTCGATCAGCTCGCGAAGAAGCGCGGTACCCGAACGGTATTCGCCGATATCTATGCCGCCAACGATACGCACGACTTCAATGTGATACTGCTGAACGCTGTTCATGAGGCCCTGAACCCCACCCCGAAACTATTCCTGAAGAATGCTTCTGCTTGGTTCTCCGCACTGCGGCCAGTGGTGCAGTTCGATGAACTCAGTGGCCAGCCAAGCTTTGCTTTGGAACGTAGTACACTACGAAAGGAAGAGGCCACCACGCGGGAGATCTTCCGGATCCTCAACGAACAGGATCGGACCATCTTTCTGGCCATCGACGAGTTCCAGCAGATCAGCACATTTCCTAACATCAGCATGGATGCAGTGCTCCGAACGGAATTACAGCGCAGTCCCAATGTCCGGTGCATCTTCTCCGGGAGCCAGCAACACATCCTTCAGGATCTCTTCAACAACGCGGCGAAGCCCTTTTACGGCAGTGCCGATCTGGTGGAACTGCTCCGCATTGATCGCAACACCTACGCAGAGTTCGCCTGCACGCTCATGAAGCGCCATCGCAGGACCATCTTGAAAGAGGATGCGCTGTTCTGTTACGATTGGAGCAACGGACACACCTACTATGTGCAAGTGCTCTTCAACCGTTTGTTCGGCGATGCCCGACCACTGGAACGCGCAACTATTGTGGATGTCATGCTTTCCATCGTGCGCGAACAGGATGCGATCATGGCCACGTTGCGCAGTGCGCTCACCAAGAACCAATGGGACCTGTTCGCTGCCATTTCGCGTGAAGGTGAAGTACACACACCCACTGGTGGTGAGTTCATCAAGAAGTATCACCTCT
>Ga0335394_10007051_pt1 | contig 12706 bp, 10 predicted proteins | sample MAT03_FD_205741 | JGI IMG/M metagenome (GOLD analysis project Ga0335394, IMG submission 205741) | Freshwater microbial communities from Lake Fryxell liftoff mats and glacier meltwater in Antarctica - MAT-03 (spades assembly) (version 2) ...
GGAGCTATTACGAAGCGGTTGCTGGCGTGCGGGAACGCTACGCGCCACTGGATTCCGATGTCGAATGCGATGTGTGTATTGTCGGTGCGGGGCTTGCCGGTTTGCAGACGGCACACGCTCTGCAATCAACGGGTAGAAGTGTCGTCGTGCTTGAGGGCAATCGCGTCGGCTGGGGCGCGTCAGGTCGCAATGGTGGACAGGTGATTCCAGAATTTGCCTGTGGCATGTCATATCTTGAGAACACGTTGGGCATCGATGAGGCGAGGCGTGCCAATACCCTGATGCGGGAAGCCGCTGCGAGAATTCGGCAGCAAGCCGTCGACTATCAGATTGACTGCGAGTATCAGGAAGGGCATTTGGAAACGGCCATCACACCCCATCATGCAGCGCCTCTTCAACGCTGGGTTGAGCACTCGAGGCGCCATTACGGCGGCCAGCAACGTTATCTCGCACGCGAAGAGCTTGGGGAGTTCATCTGCAGCAATCGCTACTATGGCGGCATTTTGGATATGGAGGCGGGCCATTTAGATCCGCTGCGGTTCACGCTCGGCCTCGCGAGAGCGGTGGTATCTAAAGGCGGTCAGCTGTATGAGGACTCCCCGCTGGTCGCGTGGCAGTCAGGCGAGACCCTGATCGTACGTTCCACTCGGGCTGCAGTTCGTGCGAAGTCGTTGATCCTGGCGTGCAACGTGGGTATCGACAACGTGGGGACCGCGGAAGCGCAACAGTTGTCGAGGAAAATACTTCCAGTGGCGACTTGGATCGTTGCAACGGCACCGTTGGGCGATCAACTCGCCAAGCAACTGCTGCCGACGAGGGCCGCAGTCGCAGACAACCGCGCCGCGCTCGACTACTTCCGGCTCTCCCGCGACAACCGTCTCATTTTTGGCGGCGGCGCCAGCTATCTCGGCGACACCTCGCCCGATGGGCACACAGATGAACTACACCGCAATATGCGAGCGACCTTCCCGATACTCGCCGACGTTCGTATTGACTACACATGGGGCGGCATTCTGGACGCGACGATGTCCCGCGCGCCGGATATCGGGCGGTTTGGAGAGAATGTGTACCACCTACAGGGGTTTTCTGGATCTGGCTTGGTCTCGACTGCGGTCGCCGCACACGCAGTTGGCGAGGCGTTCGCCGGCAGGCCGGAAGTTCTCACGATGCTGGAACGATTGCCCCACCGGAATTTTCCAGGGGGGCGGCTGTTGCGTGCGCCGCTGGTCAGCATCGCCAAAGCCTGGGTTCGCACCAAAGACAAAATGCGGGTTTGGGGACTAAGCCGCTCCTAATCGCTTCAGCACTTAAATCAACGAAACAGACCACGAGTCACATGTCGACTAAAAAAATTGCCGCAGACAGCTTGGATGCCTATTGGATGCCGTTCACACCGAATCGGCACTTCAAGTCATCCCCATGGGCGGGGTCATTGTGACGGACGAAATCTACAATACCTGTGTGAACACTGATTCGCCCGCCGTCGGGCTGGCGGCGTTTGATATATACAAGGAGGAGGGTTTGTTCGAGCGCGCCCGTGAACTTGCACCGGTACTAGAAAACGCTGCACACTCTCTTAAGGGCACTCTCGGTGTGATCGACATACGAAGTGTCGGCTTGGCCGCCGCAGTTGACCTCGATCCGGTGCCAGGCATGCCCGGACTTCGGGCTTTCCGCGCTTTTGAACACGGATTTGCCAACGGACATTTGTTCCGAGTTACAGGAGATACCATGGCGATGGCACCCCCGTTCATTTCCTCGAGTACGGAAATTGAGTAGATGATAGCGGCGTTGGACGAGGCGATTGCGTTCAGCCTTACGCCATAAATCGTACTTGCTGCGCACGCCAAAATCACAGGTCAAAACGCTTTTGCAGTATCCGTCGATAGCTTTGAGTAAAGGAAGAAGATCACACCATGGCTTATGAATGTCCGTTGATCGAAGTTTCAGGAGCGCCGCATGCGCGAGGGGTGGCCTACGGTGAGCAGGCGCGCGAGCGCATTCTCAGGGGCGTCGCGCACTACAGCGAACAACTGCGCGCAAGTGCATTCGATGAAAAAGACTTGGCGGAAGTTGCCTCGCAGCTCGTGCCTTTAATCGAAGCGTTCGACCTCTCACTCGTTGATGAAATGCGCGGCATCGCGAAGGGTGCAGACATCCCGTTTGAGCATATTTTGTTGTTGAATGCCCGGACTGAAGTGCTGCAGTTGGCGGCACGGCGTGCAAATAAACGCCCCGTTGATCCAGTGCCGGACGGATGCACCGGCGTGATCGTGCTCCCTAGTGCAACCTCGCACGGCAAGCTGATTCATGCCCAAAACTGGGACTGGAAAGTGGAGTGCGCCGAAACGGCAGTGGTGCTCCATGTTCGACGCGATGACGGCCCGGACGTGCTGACGTTTACTGAAGCCGGTGGTCTTGCGAGGGCGGGCATGAACGCCGCCGGTATCGCAATTACTGGCAACTATTTGGAAAGTGATCGAGACTATCAGCGCTTGGGCGTTCCGCTCGCCCTTATCAGACGCAATGCCTTGGAGCAAGAGCACCTTGCCTTGGCGATGAAGGCAATCTACTGCACGGAAAAGTCGGCTTCGAACAACATGATGGTGAGCCACGCCGAAGGTGTGGCAATCGACTTTGAATGCGCGCCGGATGAAACCTTCCAAGTGCAACCCAACAACGGTCTGCTGGTCCATGCCAACCATTGGCAGAGTCCGGTGGCGCTCGCTAAAATCAAGGACACCGGCATTAAAAGTACGCCGGACTCTTTGTATCGCGACACACGGGTTGAGGGCGCGCTCGCGCCGCACGTGGGCAAGATCGATGCATCGCATGTCAAGAACGCCTTGATGGACAAGTTTGGCTATCCGTGGTCCGTTTGCCGTCCGCCACGGCAATCTAACAAGAATAACTTGAGCGCGACAGTCGCCATGATTGTGATGGAACCTGCGACTGGTCGGATGGAAGTGGCTATGTTGCCAGCGGAAAACGCAACATTCCTACAATATTCCATCCAGTCCACGTTTTCGAAGGTGGCCTAACCCCGTGGCGATCAAACGCCCAGACGTGCTCGCCATCCGGCTGCTTGCTAAGCGTTTCGCGGCATGTTTCGGCGCGTGGCTCGTTGGCATCTCGACCCTGGCATTTGCCGAGCCGCAGACCATTCGCGCGCGCCTGTTGGCAGACATTCGCTCGACCGATCCTGGTGTGAACCGCGATGGCATCACGGATGCCGTTGTGATGCATATCGTCGAAGGGCTGGTAGCACTCAAGGAAGACACCACCATCGCGCCCATGCTAGCGGCCGGCATTGACGTCTCCAAGGATGGCAAAACTTACACGTTCAAGTTGCGCCGTGGGATTACGTTTCACAACGGCGCGCCGCTAACGGCGAAAGACGTCGTCTGGACATTTAATCGATACCTGAACCCGGCGACAAAATGGCGCTGTTTGAGCGAGTTTGACGGCCGGGGACTGACAAAAATCAATAGTGTAGCGGCGTTGGACGCGCATACGGTGGTGATGAAACTTGAGCGTGCAGCCCCGCTGGTGCTGGCTGTACTATCGCGGCCAGATTGTGGCGGGAGTGGTATCTATCATTCGAGTTCGCTCGCCGCTGATGGTAGCTGGAAGTCGCCGATCGGCACCGGCCCATACAAACTGTCTGAGTGGCGAAGAGGGCAGTACATCGATTTGGTGCGCTTCGATCAGTATGTATCGCGAACGGAAGAGACCAGCGGTTTCACGGGTGCGAAGAAGGCCGAAGTGGAACGCATACGATTTACCGTCGTTCCCGATAGCGCGGCTGCAAAGGCGGCGGTGATCGGCGGCTCACTTGATCTGTTGCCAGACATCAATGTCGGCGAGCTGGAGGATTTGAAAGCGGACAAAAACATTGTTGTCAACATTATGCCGACGGCGAGTATTTCTGGAATTCTCTTCCAGACGAACGATCCACTTTTGAAAGATGTACGCATGCGACGCGCCATTGCGTTCGCCATCGATACGACAGAATTAGTCATCGGCACTACCAACGATCTCGGCGTACCGAACAACTCGGCGGTACCCATCACCAGCACTTATTACGGTCCAGTACAAAAATCGGGCTTTAAGACCAACATTGCCGAAGCGCGTCGCTTGGCCAAGGAGGCGGGCTATAGGGGCCAGGTCATCCGCATGCTCACCAATAAGCGTTATGGTTCCATGTATGACACGGCGGTGATCACACAAGGCCTTGCGGCTTACGCTGGTATCAAGATTGAGCTAGAGGTACTGGATTGGGCCACCCAGCTGGATCGCTACTCCAAGGGCAAGTACCAGATGATGGCGTTTAGCTACTCGGCTAGGCTCGATCCCTCGCTAGTCTTTGATATGTTGGCGGGGTCCAAAAAAACGCATCCGCAAAAGGTATGGGACAACGATGAAGTTACCGCATTGATTGCCGAGTCAATGCAAGAGACATCGGTTGCGAAGCGGCAGCACATCTTTGATCAATTGCACAAGCGCATGCTCGAGGATGTGCCGATGATGGTGTTGTGGAACAGCATTCAGATTTCTGCGGCGAAACGCAAGGTTGTGGGCTACAAGAACTGGTCTATGGAACACGCGAGGCTTTGGAATGTGCGCTTACTCCCGTGAAGGTTGGTTTTGCGTCGCGCACGGCATCGAGCGACTTGGTGCGTGTAACGTAAACGCCGTCAATGCCGTTGCCGCCGCAGAAGTTGCCACGGACGGGATCCTAACATGTTGAAATACGTCGCAAAGCGGCTGTTGATGACCGTGCCAACGTTATTCCTAGTGGCGCTGCTGGTCTTTACGCTCGTTCGGTTGATACCGGGGGACCCTGCGCAGCTCATGCTCGGTGACTCCGTGGATCAGGCGCAGTTAGACGAGGCTCGCCGCCAGATGGGCTTAGACGCGCCGATTTCCACGCAGTTCGTTCATTGGGGTGCTCGGGTATTGCGCGGTGATTTCGGGGTTTCCATTACGGATGGGCAGCCCGTGCTTGCCTTGATTGTGGAGCGGTTCAAGGTGAGTTCGGTGGTTGTGTTGGTGGCTGTGAGCTTTGCGGTGCTGCTAGCTGTACCCATCGGCTTGCTGGCGGCACAACAACAGAACCGACCACTCGACTTGTTTCTGGTGACGATGGCCACCATTTTGCTGTCGGTGCCCAGCTTTTGGCTGGGTTTGCTGTTGCTACTGCTGTTTGGGCTCAAGTTGGGTTGGCTCCCGGTGGTCGGTTTCGTTCCCTTGACCAGTAGCTTTAGCAATGGAATCTTATTCCTGATTCTGCCGATCACAACGCTTGCGATGGTTGAGGCAGGTGTGCTGACGCGCATGATGCGCGCAAGCGCAATTGAGGTGCAACGCCTCGAATACATCACGCACGCGCGCGCCAAGGGCGCGGGCGAATGGCGGGTCCTCATACGGCACGTGCTACCCAACGCGTTCGCACCCACGTTGACGCTGGTGGGACTCATTCTCGGCAATCTGCTTGGGGGCATCGCGGTCCTTGAGACGGTATTCACTCTTCCGGGACTCGGACGCCTGCTGGTGGATGCGATTTTTGCGCGGGACTATCCAGTCGTTCAGGGGTGTTTGCTGTTCACTGCGCTTATCTATGTGCTGGTGAATCTGGTGGTCGATCTTTGCTACCCACTGCTCGATCCGAGAGTGACGGCGCAATGATGGCGGTGAAGAGGCGGCGCCTCCCGAGCGCAAATCTTCTCGTCGGCGCCACGCTGGTAGGTGGTCTGGCGTTCATTGCACTGGTTGCCGTCTTTTGGACACCATATGACCCGCTGCAGCTGAGTTTGCGGATCAAGCTGCAGCCGCCTTCGGCAGCGCACTGGTTGGGAACGGATGAGTTTGGACGCGATGTCGTGAGCCGCGCGATGGCAGGCGCAGCCACGAGTTGCTGGGTTGCACTACTGGCCGTTGGCTTCGCTGTTCTCGCGGGCACCGGAGTGGGTGTAGTCGCCGGATATTTCCGCGGCTGGGTGGATCGAATCTTGATGACCTTTAATGATGCGTTGTTGGCCTTTCCAGGCATTTTGCTCGCACTGGCCATCATGGTCATTGTCGGCGCAAACAAGTACGGCATCATCATCGCACTCGGCTTGGCGTATGCGCCGATGGTGGTGCGCGTGGTACGCGGCACCGTGCTTTCGATCCGCGAAAAAGAATATATCGAGGCCTCGCGGATGATCGGCAATTCTGAAATGCGGACGATGGTGCGGCACGTGTTGCCAAACTGCGTTGCGCCCTTGGCGGTGCTCGCCACCAGCTTGTTCGGCTGGGCATTGCTTTCGGAAAGTGCGCTGAGCTTTTTGGGGCTGGGTGTGCCGCCGCCGGCGCCAACCTGGGGAAACATGCTCGCGGGTAGTCGCTCATATATGCAGTCGGCGAGCTGGCTCGGGATGGTACCGGGGTTGTGCATCGCCTTGATGTTGCTTGGCGTGAACCTGCTAGGTGACTACCTGCGAGACCGCCTTGACCCCAGATTGAATGAGGCGTGACCATACTGAACACGCCCGACATAGTGCTGAAGCTAGACAACCTGTGCATCGCATCGACGTCCTCGGGTGCGTTGCTGGTGGATGGGCTTTCGTTTTCGCTGGACGAGGGGAAGTTCCTTGCCATCGTCGGCGAGTCCGGCAGCGGTAAAACAATGGCCGCGCGCAGCATTTTGCGACTGCTTCCGACCGGTGTTACGGTCACCGGCGGAAACATTTACTTGGCGGGCGAAAGCTTGGTTGCCGCATCGGGGCGCCGGTTGCAAGCGCTCCGTGGTGGGACCGTCGGTATGGTATTCCAAGAGCCGATGGTATCTTTGAATCCTGCGATCAAGGTTGGCCAACAGATGGCAGAGGGGCTGCGACTTCATACGACGCTGAGTGCGACTGAGATCGAAGCCAGATCCATTGCGATGTTGCAGAGTGTTCAAATCGCCGACCCGGTGCGGTGTCTCGCGTCATATCCGCATGAGTTTTCTGGTGGCATGCGCCAGCGCATCATGTTGGCGAGCGTAATGATGCTAAAGCCACGGCTTCTCATTGCCGATGAGCCCACGACGGCGCTCGATACGTTGACGCAGCTTGAGGTGCTTGAACTCATGGTGGCGCTTGCGAAGCAGCAAGGCACTGCGGTGTTACTCATCACGCACAACCTTGGACTGGTCGCCAAGTACGCGGATAACGCGATTGTGATGTGCAAGGGAAAAGTGGTTGAGTCTGGCGAGGCAAGGCAAATCTTGGCCAATCCCCAAGATCCATATACGAAGCAACTCATCGAAGCGTTACCAAGACGGCTCCCTACAGTTGCGAAGGCACCAACACCACCTGTCGTCGAGGTGCGCCAACTCAGGGTCAACTACGCCGTTCGCCGAACGTCTTGGTTTGGTAAAACCTCAACACACTGCGCTGTCGATGGCGTCGATCTTGCCGTTCACCAAGGTGAGACCATCGCAGTCGTTGGCGGCAGCGGATGTGGCAAGACCTCGCTGGGACGCGCACTGCTCAGGCTCATTCCAAACGGTGGCGGACAGATTTTGTATCAGGGGCAGCCCATTGAGGATGCGACGGGCAGCGCGTTGCATGAATTTCGCCTCGCATGTCAGCTGGTGTTCCAAGACCCCTATTCATCGCTAAATCCGCGTATGCGTATTGGCGAAATCATCTATGAGCCGTTGCTGCATCTTCCTATGATGAGCGCGAGTGCGCGTCAACAGCGTGTCACAGAAGTACTTGGCGAAGTAGGTTTACCGGGCTTCGAGCGCAGGTTTGGGCATGAGCTGTCCGGCGGTCAAAGACAGCGGGTCGCCATCGCGCGCGCAATTGTGAGAAGGCCTGCTTTTGTGGTGGCAGACGAACCCGTTTCAGCTTTGGATATGACGATTCAGGCGCAGATTTTGCGTCTGTTCGCAGAATTGCAGCGGACACACGGATTTGCGTGTCTGTTCATTTCACATGATCTTGCTGCCGTTGAGCAGATTGCCGACCGTGTCATCGTGATGCAGTCGGGAAAAATTGTAGAGCAGGGATCTCGAGATGATATTTTTGATCGACCTCAACATGACTACACCAAAGCGTTGCTTGCCGCGCGGACTTCCGTATAGCCGCTCACCACTCGCCTCGATCGAGGTCGTGTTGTGAAGTATGACGAATACCGCCAATGCGATGCCACGGCACTAGCGGCGCTGGTGCGCCGACGGGAGGTGACGCCGAGCGAGCTCCTCGCCATTGCGTGGAAGCGCATGGAGGAAGTCAATCCGTCACTCAATGCGGTGTGTTGGCAGGATCGAGAGATTGGCGAGGCTGCAGCTGCAGAAGTCAATATCGAGGGCCCATTTGCCGGCGTCCCTTTTTTGCTAAAAGACGGGGGTGCTGCGGCGAAAGGACTGCGACTAACTTTTGGATCACGATCTGCAATGTCGTATTACCCCCAGAGCGATGGTGAGTTGACCCAGCGCTATCGTCGAGCGGGTCTCGTCATTTTTGGTCGAACCACCGCGCCCGAGTACGGGATAAACGTCACCTGCGAAGGCCCGCTGTATGACGGACCGGTTCGCAATCCGTGGGACCTCAGTCGATCGGCGGGGGGGTCGAGCAGCGGCGCTGCGGCCGCAGTTGCAGCGGGTATCTTACCGATGGCGCACGGCTCCGATGGCGGTGGAAGTTTGCGAATTCCCGCCTCCTGCTGCGGCCTGTTTACTTTAAAAGTAACCCGCGCGAGGATGCCGCATGGGCCAGGCTCGAGCGAATCATGGTCGGGCATGGCCACCAGCCACGTGATTACGCGCTCGGTGAGGGATTGTGCCGGTGCGCTTGACGCCACCCACGGCCCGGACGTCGGTGCGCCATATGTCGCACCGGCTCCGGCTGAGCGCTTTATCGACGCTGTGTCGCGACCGCCGAGGCAACTTCGCGTTGGTGTCATGATGATGTCCCCTACTGGCGCGCGCGTGGCGCCTGATTGTGAGGCTGCTGTGGCGAGTGCCGCCCAGCTCTGTGCATCGCTCGGCCACGTTGTCGTGGACGCGCCCCGGTTTGAATTGGATTTCGAGCGGATGGCCGCGACTATGCGCACGCTCGTTTGCGCCAATACGGCCAATGAGGTGCAGGGCATGGCCGCTTTGCTCGGGCTGCCGACTGATCCTTCGCATTTTGAGATCGCAACCTGGAGTGCCTATGAGATCGGCCAAACATTGAGCGCTTCCGATTACCTGACGGCGTTGCATACGATGCACCGCATCGGCCGTCAGATCGCGAAGGTTGTCGGGCAGTTCGATGTTCTGTTGACGCCCACGATTGCTGAAGCGCCTACCGTTCTTGGCCGATTTGTCATGGATCGTGATTACGTCACGCATCGAACCAACACCTTTGCCTACGCACCGTTCACGCCGCTGGCGAATGTTTCAGGGCAGCCGGCAATGTCTGTGCCGCTCTACTGGAATGACGTCGGGCTTCCTATCGGCGTGCAATTTATTGCCTCGTATGGTGATGAGGCAACGTTGCTCGCACTCGCCGCGCAATTAGAAGGCGCACGGCCTTGGAAGGATCGTCGGCCTCGTAATGAGAACCCGGAACATTGATCAAGGAAAGGCAATATATGCAGATGCATCACCTCGTGGCAGCGCTGGTGTGGCGGCCTTTTGGTATTCAGCGAATAGCCTCAATCTGCGGTTGAAAGTGTCCTGTCACCGGATTGGCCTAAATGCGGGGGTGGCTACTTGCTTCCCGCCTTGGTTGCGCGGCGTTTCCACCAAAGCAGCGTACCGCTGATGCCATACCAAGCAAGTATCAGCCCGATTAACCCGGTAAACACCAAGTGAGCGGTGCCGAATAGCCGACCGCTGTGATACGGATAGCCCCAACCCTGCACGCGTGTACCCAGATCACCTTCATTCCACTTCGTCTTCTTCAAAACTTCTGCGGTCTTCGGGTTCATCCAGATATAGGTTTGACCGTTCGGATGCGGGTCACCCTCGAGATGCAGGCGCACTCGCAGGCTTGCCTGATCGTCTTTGGGGTAGGTAACATCAACCAGTCTGCCGCCAGCAATCGCCACATTGGCATTGGCAACGATGGTATCGAGTGACGCGTCGGGCTGCAGCTTTCTCGCGGGGTCCTTTGGCAGCACCGGCGGCTTGTTTGGTGTCTGGCCTGCCATCGCCGTCACCCATGTCTCGATCGGTTTCCAAACAAGATAGGTGCCGGTAAAGACATTGGCCAGCACAAACAATCCGAATACGGCACCGGCCACGCGATGACCGTCGAATAGCATTGCGGTAGCGTTGCCTTTGAAATTCACGCGGAAGGCGAATCGCCATTTGCGTGGCCACCACAAAATAAAACCGGAAATCAGCATCAGGATAAAGGCGCAGCTTGCGACCATGAGGATTGTTTCTCCGACGTCGTGCAGGAATAAATCGGAGTGCAGTTCAAAGATGAAGTTATAAAAGCCTTCGTCCTTGGCGCGCGCACCGATGAACTGCGCGTTAGCAGGGTCAAAATACGCGCTGCCATCCCATGATGAAGTTTTCACGTAGGCCTGAACACTGCCGCCAGTTTCCGCAGGGAAGCGCAACCGGATCTGGGTTTGCTCGCCGTACCTAGCCTTCACCGCATCAACAAACGCCTGATAGGTCCCACTCAGGGGGCCGCCGGTAAACAGCGAGGCATTCACGTAGCGATCAAGTGGCTTGCCTAGAGCCAATAAGAAGCCCGTCAGCGCGCTGATCAGAATCACCAAGCCTACTGAAAGCGCCAGCCAGCGATGCACCTTTAGCAGCGCTGTCTTGAACGTGGCATTTGCGGCGGCCGGGTGTTTAATCTCTGCGCGACGTGCGGGAAGCGCGGCGGGCGAGTCAGGTGAGGCAGGCAATTGAGTCGAAGACATAGTGGCCGGGGTGGTTGATGGCTATCGTGTCGCCGAGACCGTGAGATGACGAAAGAGCAATGCTGAGGCCCAGTCAATATCGTTTTCCAACACCGCATCAATGATCGCAATGTGATCGCGGCACGAGTCTGCAAGATCCATCGGCCGGTCGACGAAACGTGCGTACTCCTCAAAGCGGCGCAGTTGATTTTGTTGCCAAACGGATTGCTCGATGAAACGGTTGCCCGAGCAACGTGCCAACAATTCGTGAAAGCTCGCGTTCATCCGATAGAAGTCTGTGGGATCAAAGCTGACTTTCGATTTTGAAATTCGCTCAATGAAGGCGCTATGTTCCGCTCGCGCAGCCTGAAGTCCATCCACATTGGCTTTGAACGTAGATTGCCGCAGGCCGCCACACTCAATAAGTTTGCGAAACTCATAACTGTCTTCAATGGCGGCGTCGGTATTCAGGGCGGGCGGGAACTCCCAGCCGTGTCCGCGGCGACGCTCGATCAAGCCCTCACGCGCTAATCTCACCAATACCCGTCGGAGCAATGCCTTGGGCGCTTTATATCGGGCGAGGAGGGAAGCCTCGGACAACGTCGTCGGCAGCACATCTGAAGCGCGCTCGGACAAAATGGTGCGATAAAGCGCGTTTTCAGTCGCTGCCAGAGCAGGCAGGTCGGTTAGGGGCTTCTTTGACGCTGAAGCAGAAACAAAAGTGCCTGCGTTTGCACGCGCTTCCACGAACCCCTTCTCCTGGAGCAAACGCAGCGCGACGCGAACGGGGGTTCTCGACACGCCGTAGGTCTTGGAGAGATGTTCTTCAGTGAGGTGATCACCTGGTTTGGCAGTACCAGTGCGAATCAAATCGAGGATGCGATTCGCAATATCAATCTGGAGCGGGCTGGCTTCCGCTTGCTTGATGCGTTTGGCGCGTTGTGGCATGACGGTTGGGGAAGTGGAGATTGACAGCCCTATTCTAGCCGTCGCAACGGGTTTGGCCGTCGCAATCACGCCGTCCGGAACCCGTCACGCCGTCCGGAACCCGTCACGCGGGACGAGGTGCCCGACGATTTGGCAGATTCAAGACTGTGAAGCTGATTGCCTAGAAGAAGTCGACTTTAGTGACAAACGAAATGGAGCGTGGATTTCCCACTGCGATATAGCCCGCTCCACCAGCTTCCCAGTAATTTTTATTGCCTATATTGTTGCCGTTTACTTGGAACGTAACGTTTCGTTGTGCAATTTTGGTACGGTAGACGACACCGCCAGTGAAAATCGTGTAGCCAGAGATTTGGGCTTGGTTGAGTGTGTTGATAAAGCGGCGGCCCGTGTAGTACGCCCCAACGTTTAGCGCCAGTCCTGGCACGAAGCGTGGCTTATATTCGACCAACGCGCTGTAGAACGCCTTAGGCGTGGCGTCGGCAGTCTTGCCGGTCAATGCGGCGGTTGCCGCACGTTTCAGTTTGGCATCGATGGTGCTACCGGAAAGGAACAGCGAAACTTCCTTGGAAAGTTCGCCGGCGAGCGAGAATTCAATGCCTTTAATTTCAGTGCGACCATCGAGCACAACAACGTTCTGTGCGTTGGTGAAGCCCGTTGCCCGCTCTATTTTGAAGTAGGCCACACTCGCCAGCATGCCTGGCAGAGCCTCGCTGCGGATACCGATTTCGTTTTGCTTGCTAACGGCAGGCGGCAGTACCGCGCCAGAATTGGCGGCGGTGAGTCCGACGAACGGCGCCTCTTCCAAGCCTTCGATATAGCTAGCGTAAAGACTAGTGTCCTTACGGATCTTGTATAAGCCAGCGTAGGACGTTGTTTTAGG
>Ga0335394_10007052_pt1 | contig 12705 bp, 13 predicted proteins | sample MAT03_FD_205741 | JGI IMG/M metagenome (GOLD analysis project Ga0335394, IMG submission 205741) | Freshwater microbial communities from Lake Fryxell liftoff mats and glacier meltwater in Antarctica - MAT-03 (spades assembly) (version 2) ...
GAAGCTGACATCGTGACGAATACGGCTATTTTTGAGGCGAGGCGTTGCACAGACAAAATTGCACTCATTCGCCTTTCTATCTTAAAATCATCTGCGTTTATCTCCGTTAATCTGCCTGACATCTGCGGTTGTTCCATGATCATTACTAAAAAGGTTTTAAACACTTGTCTAAAAAATACGTGGCAGCGATCGATCAAGGAACCACCAGCACCCGGTTTATCATATTCGATCGCCTGGGACAGATAATTTGCAGCAACCAACAAGAACATCAACAGATTTATCCGCAGCCTGGATGGGTTGAACACAATCCCGAGGAAATTTGGCAGCGCACCCAAAGCGCGATTAAAAATGCACTCGAAATCGGAAATATCGATCCAAAAAATATTGCTGCACTCGGTATTGCCAACCAGCGCGAAACAGCAATTGTTTGGAATAAGCAAACGGGAAAATCTTACGGGAATGCGATTGTTTGGCAAGATACCCGCACTCATGAAATATGCGACAAGTTAGCTGGAATCGACGGCAAAGATAGATTTAGAGAAAAGTGCGGTTTGCCGCTAGCTACTTATTTTAGCGGGCCGAAAATCAAGTGGATGCTGGACAATATTGCAGGATTACGGGAAGCTGCAATTCGAGGAGATGCGATTTTTGGAAATGTCGATACTTTTCTAATTTGGAATTTAACCGGTGGTATCCACATCACGGATGTTACCAACGCCAGTCGCACAATGCTGATGGATTTGCAAACCCTTGATTGGGATGCGGAAAACTTGGAAATAATGGGAATTACCCGGCAAATGCTGCCAGAAATTTGCCCTTCTAGTCAAGTTTTTGGAACTGCAAAAGGATTGTTAGATGGTGTTCCAATTGCTGCTGCTTTGGGCGATCAGCAAGCGGCTCTGGTTGGGCAAACTTGTTTCAATGTTGGGGAGGCGAAAAATACTTACGGTACGGGCTGTTTTATGCTGATGAATACGGGTGAGGCGATCGTCCCTTCAAACCACGGATTGCTGACAACAGTTGCCTACAAGCTCGGAGAATCGCCCGCTGTGTATGCTCTAGAAGGCAGTATTGCGATCGCCGGAGCATTAGTCCAATGGTTGCGGGACAATTTGGGCATAATTTCCACATCTGCGGAAGTAGAAACATTAGCAAAAACAGTTGAAGATAGCGCCGGAGTTTACTTTGTCCCGGCCTTTTCTGGACTCTACGCACCCTATTGGAAAGACAGCGCCCGGGGAGTAATTGCAGGTTTAACTCGCTACGTGACGAAGGCACACATTGCCCGCGCCGTATTGGAAGCGACAGCATGGCAAACACGAGAAGTATTGGATGCGATGAATCAAGATTCTGGTGTCAAACTTTTGTCTTTGAAAGTAGACGGAGGAATGGTGGTAAATCACACGTTGATGCAGTTTCAAAGCGATGTTTTGGGAGTACCTGTGGTGCGGCCTGTGGTAGCTGAAACTACTGCACTCGGCGCGGCTTATGCGGCTGGTTTGGCGGTGGGTTTTTGGAGTCAGTTAGCCGAATTGCGGGACAATTGGGCGGTGGATTGTACTTGGGAACCGAAAATGTCGATCGCACTTCGCGAGCAAAAGTATAATTTGTGGAAAAAAGCAGTTACCCGCACCTTCGACTGGGAAGAATGAATATAAAGCATTCAGGGGCGGGCTCGCGTGCCCACCCCACAAGTAGAATAAAAATTAACTCTTTGTGGAACAGGCATCTTGCCTGTTCCAATATTGTATTTAGTGGTATCATCAAATTAAGCACTGTTTTTCAAGCTGCAAATAAATGATTTCGCTAATTAACTTGAAAAAAAATCTCATCGTCGCTCTATTGATACTAACACTGGCATTTGTAGAAATCGCCACTAATTCCCAAATTGCGATCGCAGATACAGCCGCAACTTCCGCAACCGCAACCCCAGCCGAAGTCTTCAGCACCAACTGTGCAGGTTGTCACATCAACGGCGGCAACATTATCAGGCGTGGTAAAAACTTGCAACAAAAAGCCTTAAAAAAATACGGCATGGACTCCATCGCCAATATTTCCAACTTAGTAACCAACGGCAAAGGTATTATGCCTGCTTACAAAGCTCGTTTGTCCGAACAACAAATTATCGAGGTTTCAGCTTACGTTTTATTGCAAGCTGAAACTGATTGGAAATAGTATTTGTAGGGTGTGTCGCCCTGAAAAATGCCTGCATTCAATCGACAATTTCACGGCGACGCACCTGAGTATTTGTAGGGTGTGTCGCCCTGAAAAATGCCTGCATTCAATCGACAATTTCACGGCGACGCACCTTACACATGGGGCCCGTGAAAACAAAGTCGTTTTTGTTAGCAAGACTTTTTCTAAATGGCATCATTTATTTGGTTTGTTTGCATAACCTCGCAATTATGCAGGTGCGTCGCTATGAGATTGTCTATATTTAGTTATCAATTTTTCATGGCGACACACCCTACAACTTCTCGGATCAAAATAAGCAAAGTAATTGTGAATAATGGAGGTATTGCAAATTGAAAAACTATACTTGTTGGCGTAAAACCTTAACTATCATTAGCTTGTGCTTATATCTAATCTTCGTCAACAGCCCGCCTGCCTTTGCCTCGATTCACAAATATCCAGAGGGCGCTGACAGAGTAATGTTTCGATCCGTACAAAGCCTGCGAGATACTGACGATAAGGCGTGGCAAGTTGTTTTGTACAAGCGAGTAAAGTCGGGAGTAGTTAACTCTTTCAACCTGAGATTGGTCGGATTTCCTGGAACAGAATTACAGCACCCTATGCCGCTGAAAGTTGCGGCGGGAAATCAGGAAATTGGTAAGGCAAATGATATTTGGAGCGAGTCAGATTTGCCGCTCAATGTCGGAGAATACGATTTCAAATCAATAATTACACAATTGGAAAGCAATCGACCTTTACGGTTAGATTTGCCCGTGAAAGGTGAAAAAGAAACAGAATTACTGGTTCCTCCTTTTTCAGTCAGAGAATGGCGGGTGTTGTTAGATACAAACTAAATCTGGGTACATCTCAATTTTGAAAGGGCGAAGATATTTGAAAAAATGAGATGTACTCCTAAATCTCCCAATTCGATCACACTGTATAGTTAAAATCGATACAGTTTACAGTTTTATGTATCAAAAATAACTGTATTTAAATATGCCTTAAGGTAGATTTAACCTGTTTTAAGGCAATTATGAAACAAACTAAAAGTGGAGTTAGTCTAGTTATAAAACTCCATTGTTTCAACGTGCGTGTCTTCAGGGTGAATTACTATGACTTTAATCAGTACAATTGTCGAAAAAGCTTTGGCAAGCGGTTATTTAACTGTTGAGGCCGAAGAACAGTTGCGACATCAGTTGCAGATGACTAAGTACGGTTTAGAAGATTTTGAGGCTTTTATTACTTTGCAAACAGAGGTGATGGAAGGTAGGGTAAAACAGCAAGCTTTGGAATTGTTGCGAAGTAGCAGATGTTCTGTGACTGCCTGAATAAAGTTCGTAGGCGCAAGCCGGGGCGTAGCCATCGCCCTTTTGGATAAAAAAGCCCAGTATCTTCTATTTTATCCCTAATTTGAAATTTGTAGCGCGATGGCTACGCCCCGGCTTGCGCCTACGAACTTGACAAAAATACCCAAATCAGCAATAATTGTAGGTTGTCTGTCTAAATCCTGCTCGGATCAGGTCGAGACATTCCAAAAGCTGGAGAGCATTCAGCAGTCAAAAGTCCCGAACGACCAATGACTAATGACTAACCAGCTACCTGTACGGCAATCTCAACAACCATCCCATGACTTACGCAATTATTGAAACCGGCGGCAAACAATTTCGGGTAGAACCAGGCCGCTTCTACGACATCGAACTGCTTCACGTCGAAGCTGAATCACAAGTCATCATTGACAAAGTATTTCTGGTACAGCACGAAGACGACGTTCACATCGGCCAGCCTCTACTGGAAAATGCGACTGTAGAAGGAACCGTGCTCCGGCATTTCCGGGGGCGGAAAATCCTCGTCTACAAGATGAAGCCGAAAAAGAAAACTCGGAAGAAAAAAGGACACCGTCAAGAAACAACTCGGTTTATGATTGACTCTATTACCGTCAATGGTGTTGTTTTGGCATCGAGAGATTTAACTCAAGAAGTTGTTGAAGCTCCCCAAACCGGCGAAATTGAATCAGAATAAACAATAGTAAATAAAGTTGAGGACATTATGGCCCACAAGAAAGGTACAGGTAGTACACGTAACGGACGCGATTCTAATTCCCAGCGTCTTGGTGTCAAAAAGTACGGCGGTCAAGTTGTCAGAGCTGGCAACATTTTGATCCGTCAACGCGGCACGAAGGTTCACCCTGGTAATAATGTTGGTATCGGCAGAGATGATACTTTGTTTGCCATGATTGATGGTGTGGTGACTTTTGAAAGAAAGGGCAAAACTCGCAAGAAACTCAGCGTTTATCCTGTGGTTGCACCTGTGGCTGAAGCTGTGGCTGAAGCTGTCGCAGTTTAATTATATGCGTTCCTGGGTTCTGCCTGGGAATTCATATAATTGGGGATATGTTTCCTGATTTCATATCTCAATATACCCATATCCTCGACTTCTTAAAGAAGTCGGGGATATAAGGTTTGGCAGACAAGTTTTGTGAGAAATAACCAATGATAAATAGCCTTGAACTCAAGAACTTTGGACCCATCCATCAGTTCAAGTGCGAGAAATTAGGTAATATTAATTTGATTATCGGTGGCAATGGAACCGGTAAAACCATTCTGCTCAAAGCGCTTTATAGTGCTATGCGAACCTTAGAAGAGTATAAACGGGGCAACGAACCACGCAATGCTTCCGAAATTCTCGCAGATAAACTTTATTGGACTTTTGAGATAGAGAAAATCGGCGACCTCGTGAGCAAAGGAGCAGATGAACCACTATCTTTCAAGCTTAGATTTGATGGTCAAGATTTTTATTATAGATTTGGTAAAGACACCACCAAAAGTATCCAAATTCTAGAAAATCATGTTTTGCCCCGAAGTAGTAACTCGATTTTTTTACCTACAAAAGAAGTTCTCTCCCTGCATCATATCATTCTACAATCCCGCGAACTGAGCAAGACCTTCGGCTTCGATGATACCTATCTCGATTTAGCACGAGCACTGCGCCAGCCTCCCACAGGTGGCAGAAATTACCAGCAGTTTGCTATGTCGAGAAAGAACCTCAGCGAGATTCTAGAAGGAAAGGTTGAATATGATGAAAAGTTGGGGCGTTGGCAATTCAAGAAGGGAAATCAAAAGTTTCCTATTGGCGTAACAGCAGAAGGTATTAAGAAGATTTCTATTCTTGACACTTTATTAGGGAACCGTTATCTTGACCAAAATTCGGTAATATTCATTGATGAGCCAGAATCAGCACTACATCCAGCCGCAATTTCCAAGTTTCTCGATATTATTGCCATGTTAGCTGAGTTTGGAATCCAGTTTTTCATGGCAAGTCACTCCTATTTTGTCATCAAAAAACTGTTTCTCATAGCACAGAAGAAGGAGAGACTCTCAATTCCAATAATTTCTGTAAAAGATGGTCGTTGGGATATTGCAAATCTCCGGGAAGGGTTGCCAGACAACCCAATTATAGACGAATCAATCCAGCTTTATAAAGAAGAGGTGGAGCTGGCATTGCAATGACGAGTGAGCCAATTATTGAGTCGGGGATGACATTTGGCCCTTACCCAGAAGGACATTGTTTCTACATTGAGAAGAGCGAAACTTACCGAAAAATTCAGGAGGGCGTGAAGATAGCGGAGTTCTTACTGCTCCATTCTCAAGATGATTCTATAGTATGGATTGTGGAGGCAAAGCAGAGTTCCCCACGTCGTGAAAGCCCGCCGAATTTCGATGCTTTTATCCTAGAAATTCAACAGAAGTTGACCAACGCGCTAACGTTGACTGTGGCGACTTGCCTAAAGCGCCATTATAACTTTGAAGAATTGCCTAATTCCTTTCAAACTCTCGATCTAAAAAAAGCCAGTTTTCGCTTAATACTGGTGATTAAGGGACATCAAGAGGCATGGCTACCACCGCTACAGGATGCGCTCAAAAAAGCACTCAACCCTACGATCAAAACTTGGAATTTATCCGCGACTTCTGTAGTGGTGCTGAATGACGCAATGGCTAGAGAACAAGGATTGATTAGCTAATTTGTGGCTAGCCTCCTCCGACAATTGTGACAATTTCTAAGATGTCGCCTTCTTGCATCTGCGTGGTTTCCCAAAATTGTTTGTGCAGAATTTCGCCGTTGTACTCTACAGCTACTAAGCGCGGGTTTAATCCCAGTTGTTCTAGTAATTCTGGTAGAGGGGTTTCGGTGGCACAATTGCGATTTTCTCCGTTAACTTGCAGCGCAATTTGATTGATCATTAGTAGAATATCAGTTTTCAGGGCGGGTTTAGTAACAAAATTATATTTCAATACGCGATTGATAAGAAGACTCGGCGGTTGAAACCGCTTCTACACAAACCAAACCCGCCGACGCGGGTTGAAGATAATAAGACTCGGCGGTTGAAACCGCGTCTACACAAACCAAACCCGCCGACGCGGGTTGAAGAAGACTCGGCGGTTGAAACCGCTTCTACACAAACCAAACCCGCCGACGCGGGTTGAAGATAATAAGACTCGGCGGTTGAAACCGCGTCTACACAAACCAAACCCGCCGACGCGGGTTGAAGAAGACTCGGCGGTTGAAACCGCGTCTACACAAACCAAACCCGCCGACGCGGGTTGAAGAAGACTCGGCGGTTGAAACCGCGTCTACACAAACCAAACCCGCCGACGCGGGTTGAAGATAATAAGACTCGGCGGTTGAAACCGTACGTCCTATCGAAACCCGCCCGACAAATCGCCAATCAATCTAAGTTTTCCCATGCAGAGCTTTCTGAGCTTTCAGACTCTGCATCCGAATCAACTGGGAGATGAAAAACTGGGTGACTAAAGTAGGCTGTTCTGCTTCCATAATCGATCGTACTGTAGCAACTCTTTGAGCTCCGGCATTCAATACTTGATCGAGGTTGTTGATATCAATGCCGCCGATCGCAAACCAAGGAATCGGCGACTTACTAGCAGCATACCGCACATAGTCCAAACCCGCCGCCGGCTTGTTTGCCTTCGTGGGAGTTTCGTAAACTGGCCCAACTCCAATATAATCGGCTCCCGCATCAATGGCTCGCTGCATTTCCTCGCCATTCGTCGTCGAACAGCCGATAATCCGTCCCGGGCCCAGCAACTTGCGTGCTTCCGCCACAGGCAAATCTTCCTGTCCTAAGTGTACGCCATCGGCATCCGCGGCGATCGCCAAATCTACGCGATCGTTCACAATCAGCAAAGCATCGTAGCGGTGACAAAGTTCGCACAGTTTCCGCACATTTGCCAACTTTACGCCATCGTCCGAGGTTTCGTCGCGGTACTGCACCAAAGTCAGTCCGCCTTGCAAAGCAGCTTCCACAACTGCTAACAAGTTGTCTCTGGGTGAAGTTACGAGGTATAACTGCGATCGAAGTAACTGCTGGTAGCGCCGATAAGCCAGTAAATTGCTTTCGAGAGTATACACCCGATAGCGCATCTGCTTAAAAGCCTTGCCCATATTCTGATCGTAAATTTTGCCGTACTCTTCCAGTACCCGCAGAGCTTCCTCCACCCGACAAAAATTCGCCTCCAGTAGCTGCTGAATGCTCGAACGCTGCTCTTCCTGCGGGTGAGTCAAGTCCGTACCCGGATCGGCGGGGGTATCCCTAGCACTGCGCAATTCTGCGGTGTGCCAAGCAGCCAATTCTTGACGCAGTTGCTTGCACACGAGGGCTAAATCGGCGCTGTTGATACCAAACCTGCACCATTCTTCAATAATTCTTAACCCTTCGCGCGATCGATCGAGATTTGCATCTAAAATCCGGCAGAGGGCTGACTGTGCCGGTAAAGTTCTGTTTTGTTTCTCGGTCATCAGAACCACCTTTCTTAAAATAATCCTAGCAGTCTACCCGCTACATTCTCCCATGCCGTCAAGATTGTGGCAAAAGCGATCGACCTAATTTTGCCATCAACCGATCTAAATTTGACAAATTTTTAAGTTTTATTGAATTTGAAGAAAACAAAGCATAATGGATCAAACTTGATCAAAGTGGAATCGTTAAGCTGCATACCACACTTCGGAGGAGAGCCGTGAGGTTAGCAGAACAAAACAAAACATTAACAGCAGAAAACCCCAGCAGGCGGGTGAAATTAAACTGCGATCGCGAAAACCCGACACGAAACACGGGATGCGAAATTTGGCTCAAAGATAAATTGTGTTTTTTTATGATCCTAAATTCCAAACAGACCAAGTACCCAAAAAATCGTAGCTTGCGGGGCGGAACGCCATCGCCCAGGAAAGCTTCAAGTTCTTGCCTGCTGCTCGTCTTTGCCAGCACCGCCTTTTGCAACCCTCAAGCCTCAGTTATTGCTGCCGAGACGGGCTCCGTTCAGCTACTTTCCCAAGCGCCCCAGAGCGAAATTAACATACTCTACGTGAGTTCTAACGGTGGTAGCGACACGGGAGGTAATGGGAGCGATCGAGCTCCGTTCAAAACCCTGACTTACGCCTTAAGCGTGGCCCCGCCCAAAACAGCAATTTTACTAGCGCCCGGTACTTACAGCGCTCAAAGCGGCGAAAAATTTCCATTAATGCTCAGGCCCAGCGTGACTGTTCAGGGAAATCCCAGCACTCGCGGGCAGAATATTGTGATCAAAGGTGGAGGAGACTTTCTCAGTCCGACTTCGGCGGGTCAAAATATCGCGATTTTAGGCGCAGACGGGGCGGGACTCAGCGGGGTGACGGTGACAAATACCAACTATCGCGGTTACGCTTTGTGGATCGAATCGAGTTCTCCGACGGTTGTTAACAATACTTTTTCCGGTAGCACTCACGACGGAATTTCGGTAGTCGGTACTGGAAGGCCGACGATTGGCGGAAATTTTTTCTCGAAAAATGGAGCTAACGGGATTACGATTTTTGGCAGTTCCCGCCCGGAAGTTCGAGATAATGTGTTTGAAAACACGGGATTTGGGATAAATGTAGCGCAGAACGCTTCGCCTTTGTTGATCGGCAACAAAATTACTCGGAATAAGGACGGCGTGGTGGTGCAAGCTGATGCTAGACCGGTGCTGCGTAACAATTATATCGAGAGTAATCAGCGGGATGGAATTGTGGCGATTACTAGAGCTCTGCCGGATTTGGGAACTTCTGCCGAACCGGGGGGAAATGTGATTCGTAATAATGGTCAATATGATGTGAATAATGCGGCGAAAGGTCAAGTAATCCCGGCTTACGGTAATCAATTGTTGAGCAATAGGACGACTGGATTGGTTGATGTGGCGGGAACTTTTAGCCCGCCTCCACCCCTTGGAAGAACTGCTTTGCAGCTAAGGGTCGATCGACCTTCGAGTATCGGCGGCCCAGAAAGTTCTCTCCCTGCTTACACTCCTGGGCGGCTAACTCCCAGAGTTGAAAGAGCGCCAATTTCGCCACCAGCGCCCGTTTCCAGGCGACCTGTGCCAAATCGACTTGCACCGCAAAATGTTCAGTTGCAGCCTCTGCTGGCTCCGAGGAGTGTCGCTGCTTCACCGGAAGTCCCAGCGCCGATCGCCATTCCCGTCCCCGATCCTGATTCTCGATCTGTTCCCGAAATCTCAGTGCGCCAGCCAATTCTCCCTCCCAATTTTGATAGTGCTAGTTCAGTTTCTTCCGAGGGTAAATTGCCGGTTCCAGGTCGTAATATTCCTGTAGGAAGAGGCGGCTATGTACCTGCTGATTTAGGGGGGAATTCTTTGCCAGATTCCGAGAATTCGCCGAGGCTCGATCGAGCTAAAGCTTTGGGTTTCCGGTATCGAGTTGTGGTGGATGCCAATAGTTCGGGCGATCGACAAAAAATGCTATCCTTAGTTCCCGATGCTTTTCGGACTTTTACCAACGGGCGATCGGTGATTCAAGCGGGTGCTTTTCAAGAACGCGAACAAGCTGAGGAATTGCTACAAATTCTCAACACTAATGGTTTGAATGCTCGGATTGAAGACATTAAATGAAATGGTCATCGATCAAATATCAAACGGCGGTTTAAACCGCCCGGTCTACATCAAAAATTTTAGGCCTAGCATATCGGATGCCAGACCCTAAAACATTTGTGAGTTCAGTTGATTCAAGTGGGTTTTTAGCTTTGCTGAGATTCAGCAAACAGCTACTACTAAGGTGGACTTTTTGGCAACTACTCTGATGGCGAGTTAGCTATTAGCGGAGCCTATTCAGACTTCTGTGTTTGATTGTGCGATCGCCATTCTAACTTGATAACTGTCGATTTCTCAAATCGCCTCAAGCTATTTCACGAATTTCGAGCGCAATGTCAACCTTTCCTTGCTAATAAACTAGACGATTCAGGCGTTACCTGCGAACTAGAGTCGATCGGGACAAATACTCTAATTCCAAAATTTTATCCAAGTTTTTTGTGCTGCTTGGTTTCTGCCCCTCATGTATTTAGACTAACACCAACCGCGCGCCTGACACTACTTTGTTTACCAAACTTGACACTTTTTGACGCACCGAAATACTTCCCAAAGCGATTATTAACAATTTGTACGATCGCCCGTTAGCGCAATGTGCATATCCGGCAATATTCGCCTGCTGTCACCGCAGCAGGGCTTCCCAAGTAGCGGGGCCGACAATGCCGTCTGCTGGTAGCTGATATTTTCGCTGAGCGGCTTTGACAGCAGCTTGAGTTTCCGGGCCGAATACGCCGTCAGCACTCACGCGCAAAAATCCCTTGGCGCGCAGTCGCTCTTGCAACTCTCTGACTGCGGGCCCGCGCATTCGTCTTCTCAAAACCGGAAAATTGGTGGGCTGGGGTTGGGGGTTAATCTCTGGGTTTTCGCTCGTTGCGGGAGTGTTGGCGATCGGGTTTTCGATCGCACTCGGAGTCACGGGAAACAGCCGGTTCCAAGTATCTTGACCGACGATTCCGTCCGCGGCGATGCCTGCGGCTTCCTGGAACTGAGACACGGCTCTAGCGGTGCTTTGCGAGAAAATCCCGTCTACATTGTCAGCGTAAAATCCCAATAATTTAAGGGCAGCTTGGAGTTCGGTAACTTCTGAGCCGCGACTGCCTAATTTAATGGCCCGGCGGACGATCGCACCGGTTTGGGCTGTTTGGGCGATCGGGCTGTGATTGTTACCTGGTTCGGATGTCGGTAGCTGTGCCTGAGCAGGAGTAGAGGCGATCGCGCCCATTGCCAAAAAACCGCACAAACTCCAGCCAAGGAGCAAACTCGGAACCTCGCGGGCTTTATTCCAGCTTGCTGTCAGGTTTCGGGACATGGGAAATTTGACCTCTGCAAAACTTGGTAGCGATCGTACATCAAATCGGGGAAGAAGTTCGGCAACGGATTTTGTAACGGATTTAACGGATGTTCATCGCAGAATTCCCAATCTCCCAATCTCCCCACTCCCTCTGATAAAAAAAATTAATCTCCTAAAATAGCTGCAATCGGCAAAAAAACTGCTAGATTGCCGTAGAGCAAAGATTAAACCGCGTTCATTGGGCCTTCTTCAACACCATGACCGAATCCAGCAACCCTACCAGAACCGCCAGCCAAATAGACATCGGCAATGTCAACATCGGCAACTTCCAAGTCGGCAGCATCAGTGGCAACAAATACAACGACTTCAACGCCAACGGCCGCCCCGATGGCCCAGATGTGCCAATTCCCAACTGGCAAATCTACCTCGACCTCAACAATAACAGCAGGCTTGACGGCGGCGAACCTTCTACCCTCACCAACGCCCAAGGCAACTACATCTTTGCCAACCTGCCACCGGGCACTTACCAAGTTAGAGAAGTCCAGCAGCCGAACTTTCGCCAAACTACGCCCAATCCCGCACCGATCGCAATTACCAGCGGCACAAACGCCGGTAATATTAATTTTGGCAATAACTTCAACGCTGGGACGATCGCAGGTACCAAATTCAACGACATCAACAGCAACGCCCGCCAAGACTTCGGCGAACCACCGCTAGCGAACTGGCAAATTTACCTCGATCTCAACCGCAACAACAGGCTAGACGGCGGCGAACCTTCTACTATTACAAACCTTCAAGGTAATTACGCTTTTGTCAATATTCCCGCAGACACATATTTGGTGAGAGAAGTCCAGCAACCGGGTTTTCGCCAAACTACGCCTGACCCCGGCCCGATTAACGTTACTTCCAACGCCACTATCAGCAATGTCAATTTTGGCAATGTGTTTTTTGTCGGCAGCATCAGCGGTATCAAATACAATGACCTCAATGCCAACAGCATCCGAGATGCGACAGATCCGCCTCTGCCCAACTGGCAAGTTTACCTCGACCTCAACGGCAACAACAGGTTAGATGCGGGCGAACCGAATACCATCACTAACCCGCAAGGAAATTACACTTTTGCTAATGTTTCTCCTGGCCGCTATTTGGTGAGGGAAGTTCAGCAACCGGGATGGGTTCAGACTACGCCAAATCCAGGGGCGATCGACATTACGGGCAATACCAACGCTGTGGGGGTCAATTTCGGCAACAATTTTCCGACTGGTAGCATCAGCGGCTTCAAGTTCAACGACCTCAACGCTAACGGTGTCAACGAACCGACGGAACCGAGAGTTGCTAACT
>Ga0335394_10007054_pt1 | contig 12702 bp, 13 predicted proteins | sample MAT03_FD_205741 | JGI IMG/M metagenome (GOLD analysis project Ga0335394, IMG submission 205741) | Freshwater microbial communities from Lake Fryxell liftoff mats and glacier meltwater in Antarctica - MAT-03 (spades assembly) (version 2) ...
GAGGGCCCAAAGTTTGCGCTTCGCGGAATCAATCAGGCCGTCCATGCTGTTGGACGTATCCAACGCGAGCACCACATCGACGGGCTTGCCTTTTTCAGCGGGTGGTAATGGAGCGGCCGAAGCGGCCAGGGGAAAGGCGATCAAGACTACAAAACCAAAAATCACGGCACGCATGACAAACCTCCGGTTAGGTGAGGGCATTGTAACCGGAAGGGGCTGGGTCTTGCTGTAACGTTTCGGTAACGTGTCAACGCAAACGGGCGACCCGCTGGGTCGCCCGTTAAACGTAATCGCTTGCTTGAATCATGTGGCGATGGCGAGAATATCTTCTTCCGTCATGATGAGATACTCTTTGTTATCGACCGTAATCTCGCTGCCGGCATAACTGGTGAAGAGTACGCGGTCGCCTTGCTTTACCTGGAAGGTAGAGCGTCTGCCGTTCTCCAGAATCTTGCCCTCGCCCGTTGAAAGGACTTTGCCTTGCTTGGGCTTTTCGCGGGCGTTATCGGGAAGGACGATACCTCCCGCAGTCTTTTCCTCGGCTTCGAGGCGTTCAACGAGAATTTTGTCGTTCAGAGGGAGCACGGTCATTAGGTCGGTTCTCCAGGGTTGGGTTTTGTTTGATGCAGTTCCACGGTTCCGTAAACACGATCGAGCGCACGAAGCACTGTCTTGAGTACCACGTGCGGATTAACGGGTTTGGGCACAACGCTGAAGACTTGAGCGTGAAACGCTTGCCGCATGAGTTCCAGGGTGGCGTCTGCCGTGATCAAAATCGCGGGCAGCAATGCGTTAATCTGTCGAACCAGCTGCAAAGTCTCAAGCCCAGTGAGTTTGGGCATGTGCATGTCGAGCATGACCAAATGGATCGGCTCGGCCTGGACAATCTCAAGAGCCTCTTCGCCGTGCGAAGCCAAGATTGGACGAAAGCCCTTCGACTCAACGATTTCACCAAGAGCCTCGCGGACGTCCTGGTCATCGTCAGTAATGAGAATCGAAAATCGCTGAGTCGTCACCGTCATGGGTTGCACCGCATCCAGTCGCACAATCAATACTTAAGCAAATTTCGTACCTTTACATCCAAATGACATCAACGATCGACCTAAGCCCTCATTTGACAGAGGGATATACGGTACTTTATCTTGTCCAAATTCAAGCAACGTGTCAATTGAACCTTGGGGAACCTGTCAGCTTGGCAGGATTCTGGCGCGTTATCTTGGGAACGCTCATTTCCCGAATGGCGTTCAGAGTGTCGCTACTTCAACACGCGCACCGAAATGCCGCTCGGCTTGTCCGGCGTGCGATAGACGCGATTGGTGGCCTTCTTGAAGTCGCTTTCCTTGGCGGTGTAAATGTCGCAAAAAGTCTGCGGATTGCGGTCTGCCAGCGGGAACCAGGAACTTTGAACTTGCACCATAATGCGGTGCCCCGTCCGAAAACAGTGGAGTGAGTCGGGCATCGTGAACTTGACGACCGTTGGTTTGCCCGGTTGAAAGGCCTCGGGCTTCTCGAAGCTGTCGCGGAACTTGCCGCGGAAGATGTCTCCTCGCACCATCTGCTGGTAGCCACCCATCTTCACCTTTTCCAGGTTTGGCTCCGGATCGGGGAAATCATCGGGATAGACGTCGATGAGTTTCACAACCCAATCGCTATCGGTGCCTGTCGTGCTCACGTGCAGCTTGACTTCGATTGGTCCGCCAATCGTGTAATCTTCCGTCAATGGCTCGGTTTGATAGACAAGCACATCGGTTCTCCTCGCAGCGAATCGCTGGTCCGCAATCATGTATTCCTTTTCCATTCCAATTGCATTGCGGTCAAAGTAGGGCACTGGCTTCGCGGGATCACTGACAAACTCGTCGAAAGCATCGCCGCCCGGTTGCAGGTCGAGTTGACGAGAGCGAGTAAGCTTGCCATCGCCCTGGAACGAAAGAGTTCTTTCCTCGGATTGCTTGGGTGGCCAGGCGTCGTACTTTCGCCAGACGTTGGTTCCCGTTTCAAAAACCCACGCTTCGGGCGGCTTCCAGGCTCCTTTGCCTTTGAGGTGGAATTCGAAGAACGGAAACTCGATCTGCTCGCGATAGTAGACGGCCGTCTTGACGTTGAATTTGACGTGGCCGAGATGATCGCCATCGCCGCCCGACCAGCCGCCATGCACCCACGGACCCATGACGAGTGTGTTGGCCGGATGATCGGGGGTCTGCTTTTCGGTGTTCTTGTAGGTCTCCAAAGCGCCGAACAGGTTCTCCGCGTCGAACCAGCCACCCACTGTGAGCACAGCCGGCTTGATCGCCTTCAGATGTGGCCGTAGGTTCCGGGCCTTCCAGAAATCGTCGTATGACCCATGGCTCATGGCCTCATTCCAGAAGGGGACATCGCCCTTCAAATACTTCTTGTCGGCGTTGTAGAGGGAACCCATTTTCAGGAAAAAATCGTAACCGTCTTGTGTCCCGTGATCGAATGGAAGGTAAGGGAACTTCGTTGTGGGCTCCGGCCGCGGCTTGCCGAAGTTGGCCATAAAATTGAAGCAGTGCGGCAGGAACAACACACCGTTGTGATGAAAATCATCGCCCACGAACCAGTCGTTGATTGGTGCTTGCGGGCTAACGGCCTTCATGGCCGGGTGGGCGTCAATCATCCCGGCAGCCGTGTAAAAGCCGGGATAAGATATGCCCCATTGGCCGACTTTGCCGTTATGGTTTTTCACGTTCTTGAGCAACCACTCAACTGTGTCGTAAGTGTCGCTGCTTTCGTCTACATCCTTGGGCCCTTTCTTGGGGTTATGCGGACGCATGTTGACGAACTCGCCCTCGGACATCCAACGGCCACGTACATCTTGGTACACGAAAATGTAACCTTCTTTGCCGAAAAGGGGAGAAGGCCCCAGGTTGTCCTTGTACTTGTCGATGCCATAGGGGCCGACGGTGTACGGGGTACGCATCATCAGGAACGGGTACTGTTTGGTATCCTCCTTGGGCACATAAATGCTCGTGAATAATTTCACGCCATCACGCATGGGGATTTTGAATTCGTGCTTTGTGTAGCCCGCGAGGACGGCTTCTCTTCCCTGGGGATAGAGAAGTGGTGTCCACACAAGCAAAAATCCGATCGAAAGGGGGAAAATTCGTGTTCTCATTGCGTTCCCTCAAGTTAGACACGTAGTTTACAACACAGGCAAGCCGTATTGGCATACGAATTGCGGGTTAGCGAAGGGTAACACCCGCAAACGAGGCTTTGCCTCCTGCATTGCCGCTCTCTTCAGGAGAAGTTATGCCAATTTTGTCGCACCCGGCCTTTGGCCCACGCACCTCGATCATCTACATCACGGCGGGAGCGCTAATTGATGTTTGGACAGTAGTTTGGTATCTCGCCTTTGGGAGAGGTACGCCAGGCGGTATCAACGACAGTACACAGTTTTGGCTCTGGGGGTTCTTTTTGACCGGACTGACTTTGCTTGTCGTAGGAGTGCTTCTAGGAAGGATCGGACAAGCCGCCCGTAAGGCTGAGATGCCACCAGCCGAGGCTTTGGCTGCAGAGGCTCAAATCCAGACCACTGCTGCCGCAAATCCTCAGCAGGTTGTTGCACAGCCCGCTCATGCAGTTGTGCCGACTCCCGCAGGAAGTAATGTCATGCCTGCACCTGCTGCAGTCGCGTCGCAATACGTTCCCGGAGTTACCCGTCGATAGCTGTTACAGGGCGATATTCAACAAAGGGCCGAGCTAACTCTGGCACCACCTCGACGATGGAGTGAATCGGAGAATCCGTTCGTTGAAATATCGCCCGATAAATAGGCCGGCCCTGTTTACGGAATTTTCGCTCGAAGTTTGTCATATAATCGTTTTCATCCTTCCCTTCACTTGATGCAGGTGCAGATAGCTCGTGGAAGGAATGTCCCATTCCGCGAACGATATGGATCATGACAGCTTGATAGGCTTCGACGTCCGTGGCGATCGAAAGCCGGCCTCCGACCTGTAAGACGTTTCCGGCCGCCAAGGCAAATTCCGGAGTAAAAACTCTTCGCTTACGATGCTTTGTTTTCCACCAGGGATCAGGAAAATAGACGTGGACGGTTTGCACGGACCGCGGAGCGACACGATCGCGAAGGATATCTCTGCCGTCACCGCAAGCCAGGCAAACATTCGTCAGCCCGCGTTCCAGCAACCGAGTCGCTCCGAACAGTTGGTATTTGCGTTCGATTTCCACGCCGAAGTAGTTGATCTTTGGATTCGCGGTTGCGGAAGTCGTCAGAAAGAGGCCTTTTCCAAAGCCGATCTCGACTTCAATCGGATGATCGTTCGCGAATAGTTCGCTCCAGACGATCGCAGGAGGAACCGCGCCACGAGGAATGTCCGGCAGCAGGCAAGGTTCGAGTTGCTCGCGAGTGAATTTCTTGGTTCGTGGCACGTTTGAGTGTCAACTCCTACTGCATTGAGCAGGTGAATTTGAATCGCCGACAAGGACATCACGGGATTGAAACATCACCCCTCGCGACCATGAGTCTATTGGACTGCCCAGAGATCTCTCGCGTCTTCGACAGTTGCGACCCTCTTTAAACCGTGTAAAATTTTACCAAGCCTCTCCGTGTCCTCAATTTCTTCGACCTCTGGTAAAAGTGCCATCCCAGCCTCACCGAGTTGAAGATCTAGCAGTACGGCAATCCCCTCAATTATTCCTTCTGCCCGACCTTTTTGCTTACCTTTTTCCATGCCTTTTTCCATGCCCTGTTCCATGCCCTTTTCCATGCCCTGTTCCATGCCGATGAGTTCGGCGCTAGTGACGTATGGCATCTTCGACTCCCGTTCGATTTGTACAATTTCCTTCCACACCATTTTCTCCGCTTCTTTCGGCAAACGCAAGAGCCAATCGAGCACACGATATAACTTGCGGATGCGATTCGCATTGTAGCCGAGGCGATAAAGTCCGCGGATCAAGTGAATCTTCCAGGCTTGTCGCTCTGCGTCGTTCCCACGCGTCGCTTGCGTCTTTAGATGCGCGACTGTAATGACTGCAAAGGAATTGGGGTCTGCTTCAAGCGACTCCAAACGGTCACCGAAATCGAGCAACTTAACCGTTGGAAAACGAAAGGTCAGTTCTCCACCTTCATTTGCTTCCCGATATTCAGAAGGTCGCCAGTTTGCAACTTCGTCAGCCAGAACCGCGAGACTGAACACGGGTCGGTCGAACTTGTCCGAAATCCGATAACGATATTGGTACATTCTCCGAGGGAATTCCGGCTGCGCCTGGCTCTGTACTTCCACATGCACGAGCACCCAGTTCTCTTCACCAGTGTGACGATAGATTTTGACCAACTTGTCTACGGTCCGGTAACCGAGTTCGGACTGCGGAGTCAATTGCTGAAGCTCCTTGTCGAGAAACTCGTGGCCACGAGACCAATCGATTAACGCGTGAATCGCCGGGAAGTAGAACGCGAGGAATTCCTCGAACCACTCCTCGATCGCTTCCTTCCAGGGACTATCGTACTCGTCCATCGACGTTCCCTGCCTAACCTTTCAACGAGTCAAGGCCACCAATCGGCACGCCCATGACTTGGCACTCGAAAACCGGAAGGTTATTCACGAATCCTTGTGCATCGAAGATCGTTTGCCGCCGATCGACGCGCACGCCTTTGCCAATAATCACGAGTCGATCGCCCGGTCGGACCGGCTTGCGAAACCTGGCTTTGTCAAGGCCCCCGAGCCCTAGCAAATTCCCCGGTGAAACGTTGTTTGTCATCGCATAGTAGCAAAGTAGCTGTGCCGCGGCCTCGCTTTGGAGCACACCGGGAAATATTGGCAAATTTGGGAAGTGGCCCTCGACCCAAAATTCGTCGGCTCGGACGTCCTTGTAGCCCGCGATAATGTGATTCGCCGTATCCACGTAAACCACGGCCGAGAGGTGCTCCATGTGCCCGCGGTGCGGAATCATGCGACGTATTGCTTCCGCGTCGGCGACGATGCGACTCAGGTCGAGTGTAGATGGATCGAGTATCAATTCGCGAGGCATATTGGCATTCAAGCAAGGAGGTCGACCACTTGGCCGAGGTCGGTGAGAAGTGCATCCGGGCGGAACTTGGAATCCTTCAATTGTGTCGTCGTAGCAGAGAGCGAAGCGCGGTCGCCAGCGAAGAGGGCGGTCTTCATCCCCCATGCTTTAGCTGGTGCTATGTCTCGCGTCAAACTCGAACCGACGTGCAGAATCTCACTCGGTTCGATCCCGCGATTGCCCATGGCTTCGATTGCGGCTTGGAAAAGTGTATCCGAGGGTTTTCTTGCCATAGGCTCGAACGACACCACGCGATTCGCCTGCGGAACTAACAAATCAAATTGCATCGATGCGTCCTGGGCAGCCAAGGCACGAGCCAATTGCGTGGACGTGAAGCACTGTCCATCCGCCAGCAGACCCTGGGTGATGCCTGACGTTCCTAGGAACGTCACCGCCCGGGCCGCGTGCTCGTAACATCCCGTGCCCTGCAAGCTCGCGTGAAAGAAGTACGATACCTTCCTTGAGTACTCGTTCAGTGCCCCGAAGAACCCGGCATCAAATTTGTACTCCTTCTGAAAGAGCTTCTTGATAATGCCCTCCCAGATTTTCTCGCCCGCGATTTCCGGTGTCTTTTCTTGCGAGGATGTCAACCGCTGATCGGCGAGGGCTTTCTTGTAGATCTCTCGCATGTAGTCGGCCGGTTGGCCAGGCTTGCGGCTCATCGAGCCCCACATCTTGAACTCGTGGATCGTTTTGTCCAGCGCGACGTTCATCATCAAGTCGTTTTCGACCTCGAACTTCAATTCACCCTCGGAGATCGAGAGAAGCGTGCCGTAAACGGTCCACAGCACACCACGAATGCCTTCGATCCGCGGCAAGTGGGCACGAACTTTCGGAGGGTCAGGATTGGGCGCAGCGGGCCACGGCAGGCCGCGGCCATCGAGATAAGTCGCGTATTGATCGAGGGTGAGAGGCATCTGCCGCCGCGGTAGGCTACGCCGAAAGCGGCGAGCTAAGCAACCAGTTCTTTGATGACCTTGGCCGGTTCGACGCCCGTAAGGCGCTGATCGAGCCCCTGATATTTGTAGCTAAATTTGTCGTGATCGATACCAAGCAGATGCAGAATTGTGGCGTGGAAGTCGTGAACGTGGCAGGGATCCTTCACGATGTTGTAACTGAAGTCGTCCGTTTCCCCAAAAATCGCGCCCCCCTTGGCACCGCCGCCGGCCATCCACATGGTGAAATTTCGGGGGTGATGATCGCGGCCATAGTTGTCTTTCGTCAAGCCACCCTGCGAGTACACGGTTCGTCCGAATTCCCCGCCCCAAATTATGAGCGTGGAATCCAGCAGGCCCTTCTGCTTCAAATCCTGAACCAGTGCATAACAAGGTTGATCGACATCGCGGCATTGATCGGGCAGACGGCCCTTTACGTTGCCGTGCGTATCCCAGTTGTTGTGATAAATCTGGACGAAACGCACGCCGCGTTCGACCATCCGCCGGGCCATCAAAACCGAGTTTGCAAACGAGCCGGCTTTCTTTACATCTGGCCCATACAACTCAAGCGTCTTGGAAGTCTCCTTCGAGAGGTCGGTCAAATCAGGGACGCTGGACTGCATGCGGAATGCCATCTCATACTGCTGAATGCGCGTCGTCGTTTCAGGATCGCCCGTGGCTTGCTGGCTGAGTTCATTCAACTTCTTCAGCCCATCGAGCGTCTTGCGGCGAACATCACTCGATACACCTGGCGGATTATTGATGTACAAAATGGGGTCGCCCTTCGCTCGGAACGAGACGCCGGCATGTTCGCCCGAAAGATAACCCGATTGCCAGAGTCGGCCCGAGATGGCTTGCACCTGCTCCTGGTTCGTCGGAGTCGCGACAAGAACAACGAACGTTGGCAAGTTCTGATTCAACGAGCCGAGCCCATAACTCGCCCAGGCCCCGAGACAGGGGCGACCCGTGACCTGATTGCCTGTCTGCATGAACGTAATGGCCGGCTCATGATTAATCGCTTCCGTGTGCATCGAACGGATGAAGCACATATCATCGGCCATCTTGGCCTTCCAAGGCAGCAGTTCCGAAAGCCACATGCCGCACTTGCCATGCTGGGCGAATTTGTACTTTGTCGGTGCAACTGGAAAGCGGGCCTGGCCCGAGGTCATCGTCGTGAGGCGCTGGCCCTTCCGTACGGAGTCAGGCAGATCCTTGTCGTAAAACTCCTGTAGTTTCGGCTTATAGTCGAACAGATCGAGTTGGCTGGGTCCGCCGACCATGTGCAAGTAGATGACATTCTTTGCCTTGGCAGGGAAATGCGTTTCGGGGAGTGCCGCATTGATGCCGGTCTTCGAGCCCGCCTGAGCTTCGCCATCCATCAGCGAGCCAAGCGCGGCCGCGCCAAGAACGTTCGCCCCGCTCGTGAGAAAGTGTCGGCGAGTAATATTGCGGATGTATTCGTTGGTCGGGTGCATCAGATTATCGTGTGAAAGAGTGCTTCGTTTACGGCAAAGACGGTCGGCTCCACGCATTAAAATAGTCAAACTCTGTGTTCCACTGGTATTTTAGCGTTTGCTTTGGGCATAGTCTTCCCCATGACTCGACGCTACGATTATTTTAGCCAATCACCCCAAATCTGTGTGGAAGTTTCGATCTTTGGACAGATTACGTGAAAATATGTTCATCAGTCGTCTTCGAACGCCATGAGTGGCTTGTTCAAACGGGCGGAATCGTGTATCGCATAGGGAGTTGAATTCCTTTGAGGAGTATCGTGCATGGCCCTGCTGGAAGCACGTGGGCTGGTCAAGATCTACGGGAAGCGCCGGGTAGTCGATGGCGTTTCCTATGAGGTCAATCCAGGTGAAGTGGTCGGTTTGCTCGGTCCCAATGGAGCCGGCAAGACGACAAGCTTTCGTATGACGACCGGGCAGATTGTTCCGAACGACGGCCAAGTCGTCTTCAACGGTCAAGATGTCACGACACTGCCGATGTATCGGCGAGCCCGTTTGGGTATGGGCTACCTGACTCAGGAACAGAGCATTTTCCGCAAGCTCTCGGTTGAAAAAAACCTGACCGCGATCCTGGAAGCGTTGCCAAGAAGCCGGTCGCTCGGCAGGCGTTTGACGAAAGCGGAGCGCCGCGATCGAACCAACGCGATGCTCGACCGATTTCAGTTGACCCACGTTCGTAAGAACTCGGCAGCCCGATGTTCCGGCGGCGAAAAACGGCGGCTGGAAATTGCCCGATGCCTGGCGTGTGAGCCCATGTTGATTTTGCTCGACGAGCCATTCGCAGCCGTTGATCCGAAGACGACGGAAGACATTCGCCGGAATATTCGCGAGCTGGCACACCAGGGAATTGGGATCTTGTTGACCGATCATAATGTTCGCGAGGTGTTGAAGATCACGGACCGAAGCTATTTGATTAAGGACGGCAAGGTTGTCACGCTTGGAACGCCACAGCAATTGATTCACGATCCGATTGCGATCAGCGAATATCTTGGCACAACTTTCTCGGATAACACGTTTGGTGGTGCCACGCTCACGCCTGCGCCTGTTGCTCCTGCACCGGTGGTTCCAGTCGCCGATCCGGACATCGTCTTTCGCGTCGTTGAGGCGCTCCGCGTGGATATGTCACGCTCAGCAGCCGTGCAAGAGCTTCTTCGTCGAGGCCGCGAAGCTGTGCTGCCACTTACAGAGGCGCTCGGTCGGCAAGAGACGGATCTGCGCGTACATGCGTTCGAGGTTTTGCAACGTATTGTTCCCTCACCTCTCACCTTCGACCCTTATGCTGCGGAAGAACTGAGGGCTCGCCAGTTGGTCGCCATCCGTCAATATTTGGGAATGGCTCGGTGAAGTCGGCAAGGAGTAGCGCGCCATGGCCAAATGCGATGAAGGCTATATTTGTGAAGTCTGTGGCCGCGACGTCGAAGCCATTGTCGACTCCGACTTATATCTGCGCTATGTGCTAGGTGAAGTGCAACTCGATTTCATCCATCGGTTGCCGGAACGCCATATCCGGTGCAACCCTGGTCTGGCGCAATACATCGTGGATGCAAGTTTTTCACCCGTCGCGCAGGCGGGCGATTTCGACAAGTCCACCCTCAATGCCACTTACGTCCGTGAGGAAGAAGAGCGAGTCACTCGCGGCTGGCGTCGATTGCAAGCGATTCCCACACTGGGTTTGTCGGTCGCGGAGTATCCGCTCAGTGTGACCCCGGATGACCTAGGGGAGCCGTAACGCCAGGTCGTAAACTTCTTCAGCATCGAGGATCTGGTTGTTCTTCTCGAAAAGCATCGCAATAGCGGCCTTGTGGATTTTCATCTTCGTATCGCCAACGCCGATCGCTCCGTAACAAATGATCCCATCGCGAGTGACAGCCTTGTCGGTCACTTCGATCCCTTCAATCCCGGCCGGGGGAACCGCGTTCAGGTCGATCATCAAGTGGAGCGACTTCGTTGTCGCTCGCAGCTTCGCCGGGAGTAACATCGCGCCAGCCGCTCCAGCAGCGATTGCCACGTCTCGGCCTTCCAGCGCCTTCGGACCGTCGGAAGAACTGGCCGTCGAAACCGCCTCGACTTTCGCGTCGGGCAATTTTGCTCGAATTTCAGCACAAACTGCTTGAGCCCGCTCAAGCGACCGCGAACCCACCCGTACATGTGCTCCCTGGCGTGCAAGCAAGCGAGCGACGCGTTGGCCAACTGGGCCAGTGCCACCAAGGACCAAGGCTTTCACCTGGCCGAGATCCATGTGTTTCGACGCCGCCCGAACAGCCGCCGCTGCTGTGGTGTTTGAGCCGTTGGAGTCAAGCATCACAGATACAGACAGGCCATACTGAGGAAGCAAGCTGCGACGCACGGCCGCGAGCACTGCTTCGCCTTCAAGAACATCGCTGCCGCCGATGAAAATGGCCGTGTGCTTCAATTCCTTCGGCCCACGTGTGAAAATCGCGCCATGAATGAGGGCTTGTGCCTGATCCGGTTTCACCCCGTGATGGGTAAAGAGAAAATCTACCCCCGCATCAACGGCCACGACACGATCGAACACGCTCGCCTGAGCGTCCGTGTCGAGTTGAACGAGGATTTTCTTTTTGTCGGACATGACGGACTCGACGTGGCGATTGGATTATCCGATTGAATGAGGGGTTCTGATCGCGTGACGAAAACCCCTCCCCCCAACCCCCTCCCCGAAACGGAGAGGGGAGTAAAGCAATATTACTTCGCGCCGAATGGATGACGGCTTTCCTTCTTGCTGATGATTTCGTCGATCTTCGGCAAGCCGCCCATGGCGCTCTTAATCGCCTGCTTGGTGGCTTCGTAGTTGTACTTGTAAATCTTGGCGTCGTCGGCTGCATCCCAGTGAATGAACACGCCGCACACGATCACGTATTCGTCGGCCTTGTCCTTCGGAATCACGCCTTCAACCACGCTGTCTACAACCGCTCGGGCAACAGCTTCCTGGGCTGGACCGAACATTTGGACGGCCTGCTTGGCACCTTTGATCGTCACTTTCGTGATCATCACGGTGGCAGGCTTGCAGATCAGATTCGGGGTCACCACTGCCAACAGGCTCGAGTGACCGGCGCTCTGGTTAGCCAGCGCGTTTGCGAACGCGGTGCCGACCGGGCCGGCCTTGTCGCCGATCAAGAGATCGATGTGGGAAATTTCGTTGCCGTCGCCAACCAATGCTTCACCGATAAACATGGCCATGGAGAGTCTCCTTCAAGAAAGGTGCCGTTTGGATTGTCTACACTCGTCGGTGGAAACGATATGGGAGCAACCCAGACGGGGCAATCGGATTCTGACACATTGCTGCGATGCGAGTGGATTCGTCTGAGAGGTGGGAAGGACAGAATTCTTCCAAAGTGCTCATACCCACCCCTTTCAAAAAAAATTATTCCGTTTCTGAGGAATTTCTGCCGGGGCTGAAAAATTGTAGCCCACGATCTGATTGCCCACAATCGCTAGCAAGTTTCAACTTTGAATTCTAGCAGTTGCAAGAGGGCGAGCCGTGCAGATTACACGGCTTGCCTGCCTCGACACTTCTGGACAAAGACGCCAGCCGCCGCAATCTCAATCTTGCTGCTTGATCGCATAAACCGAATTGACGCCTCGTAGAAACAGCGTGCCGCTTGCGATGGCCGGCGAAGCCCAGAATTGATCCTTGATCGAGTTCTTTCCGATTAACACGAACTTCGGGCCGGTTTTCAACACGAACGTCGTGCCATGATCATCCGTGCAGAAAACCTTGCCATCGTATGCCCAGGGGGATGCCCAAAAGGATCGTGCTCCTTCGAGTCGTTCCTTCGAGTATGCGGGTTTGCCAGTCTTGGCGTCGTAACAACTCACCATCCCACCATTGCGAGAGAAAATGTAAACGTGGCCCTCATAGACCAGCGGGGACGACATCTCCGCACCGGCCTTCGGTTGAGCCCAGGCGACGCCCGCACTCGTTGTCTCACCCGCCTTTGGCGTGATGTCGCCCGTGGCACCCGCCTTTACCGCGAATAACGGACCAGCGTCACCCATACGGCCACCGGGTGCTCCTTCCTTGGGTGGGCCAAATCCACCCTTGCCCCCGCCGCCCATGCCGAAGTAGAGCCGTTCCTCGTCCGCGACCGGCGAAGCCGACGCGCGACCACCGCCCAGGTTCAGTTCCCAGAGAATCTTGCCGGTGGCCGGGTCGTACGATCGCATCGTTTGTCCGACCGTGACCAACTCGGTTCGT
>Ga0335394_10007055_pt1 | contig 12701 bp, 11 predicted proteins | sample MAT03_FD_205741 | JGI IMG/M metagenome (GOLD analysis project Ga0335394, IMG submission 205741) | Freshwater microbial communities from Lake Fryxell liftoff mats and glacier meltwater in Antarctica - MAT-03 (spades assembly) (version 2) ...
CTTAGGAACGGTGTCAAAATAACTTCCCAATTTGATGCCATTCTTTTGCCGTCATCCGTCCCATCTTTTTCGTTAAATAGCGCGGCTATTCGCCTCAAAAGATAGTTGGCTGACGCCAAAATAATTGTCCTGAAATTGGAAACTTATTTTGACACCGTTCCTAACACTCATATCCTCCGCACAAGATACCACGCCGCCCTGATCCGAATCTCCCAGCGTTCCATATCCACCACCATGGCGGCGCGATCGTCGAGTGGCAAAGTTCCGTGCTTTTTTTGCAAATCAAGGTAATGTTGCAGACAAACCCGGGTGACGGTCACTAAAAAATGCACCGCAGCCCAGGCGCTTCCCGCTTTTATCTGTCCAAAATCGTGCCTGGTACGGTTCACCTGCGCTTCAAAAAAAGCAGCCAGCTCCAGTACAAGCCCAGCCTCTGCCAGTTGGCGCGGCGCGGTTCGGAGGCCGGCTTTTCGGTCAAACCAAAGGTCGAAGATGTCGTCGCACAGCTGCACCAGGTATCCGAGTTGATACAAGGTTTCCCCTTCCTGTTCGGACAATGGATTGTCCAGCACGCTTCGGAACAGTAGCACCGAATACCCGCCTTTTTCGGCGGTAATGCGCTGCAATTCAGGTAATTCTGACGCTTCGCCATCTTGTTGCCGCCCAGCCGTTTCCACGTTGAACACCTGGTGCATGTAGTATCTGAACCGGGGCAGATTGGCAGGCGGGAGCTCCTGGTAAATATTGTGGAGAAAATGCAGGGCCAGACCGCTGCCGTCGGCGGCAAGGCCGTATACTTCCGGATTGTCCTGCCATAAGATTCCGGAATCGTCGCGGTCGCGGAAGGAATCCACCAGGTCGTCGAAAAAATAGGCCAGGGCGGCGAGGTTGGTAAACCGGTGTTTTTCCCGGCGGCTGCGTATACGATTGCGCAACATGCAGAAGATGACGCTCAGGTATGTGGCGCCGTATAAATAATGCTGCAGCCTGCGCTTTTCCTTTGAAGACAACGATTCGGCTTGCGGGAGACCAAGATCGTGCAGGGCTCGTCTTTTGAAATACCAGGCCGCCCGCGCAAAGGCGAGACTCAGCCAGATTGTCGCCCACAGCATACGCAGGAAAAACAAGCCGCGCCGCACCATCGTCAAGTCACTTTTTTGCCGCCTGGCAATGCCCGCAGCAGCACAACGCCTAAAAACGAGGTTAACACCACCACGCAAAGCACCACGGGAATACACAGGGCCGGGTGGTATTTGTAAGACCAATACCCTGTTCGGCTCCACCAGTCGAGCACCATCACGTGGATGAAATAAATGCCGAAACTGGCTGAGGCGAATTCTTTTTCAAAGTCAACCAGGTGGGTGTTGTGAAAACACTGCTGCGCCAGGATAAACCAACCGATCGCGGCAATACCGACGTTCGGGGTCAGGTAATCGTAAAAATACGGGTGAAATTTTCCACCGTATGAAATGCTCGCCCAATAGGTTCCGTAAGCAGTCACAGCCGTACCCAACACGATCATCATCAGCGCCCCAAAGATCATTTTTCGCCTGCTGAAAGGCCAGGGCGCGATCAAACCGGCCTCTTCTTCATCCTGTCCACTACCACCTCCTTCGCCAAGGCTCCGGCGGGTAATACTGCTGCTGCCCACTATTTTACTGCCCAAATAATACCCCAGCACAAAATTGCCTACCTCGTTGGTAAACAATTCCATATAAATACCTATGCCGATGTCGAAGAACTGGTACAGGATTTTATAAAGCCAGGTGCCGATAATGCATAGGACAAAAAAGTAGCGGTAATCCCGCTCCGTCGCGCCCCGCACCCAGGGCCGAAGGATGGGGTAAGTCAGGTAAAGGCCGATAATCAGGTAAATAAACCAAAGGTGGTAATGCACCTCGTTTTCCACCACACGCCGCAAGGCATCGCCTAAGGTCGCGGGTTCGTTGGTCGCCAAATGGTTGTACAAACTGAACACGGTCATCCAGAACAAAGCCGGGATGACAACCCGGGAAAAGCGCCTTTTCAAAAAATTGCCCAAGGGATAATCTTTACCCAGCAGCAAAAAACCGCTCAACATCACAAACAGCGGCACCGAAGGGCGGGCAAAGGAGTCCCAAAGATTACCAGCCCACCAATAAGAAGTGTGGTAATCGGTGTTACCCTGGGCTACAGGACCCGCCACGTGAATGGCGATCACGAGTACAGTGGCAAGGTTCCGCAGGCGGTCGGCCCAGATGTGGGATTGGATGCTTTGTTCTATGGACGTAGGATGGCTCACCGTACGGTGTCTGTTGATGATGGAATACTGAAATTACTGTCCATGTATAAAAGCCGGTTAGTAGAAGCGTCGAACTTTTGGATGTTTAAAAAATGCATGTTGGGAATCTGAGGCGGCGAAGAGACAAAGGAAAATAAGGAGAAAGGTAAAAAGCAGAAATTGTCGGATAATATTTTTGTTCACCGCAAAGCGGCTGAATAAAACTCAAAAAGTTATCTCCAAACCATCATACCCAAAAGCTACACCTTTTGGCAATTGATGTTCGAGGTCCCGCATCAGGCCCATATTGTGGCTGACGTGGGTGAACCAGCAGCGTTCGGGACGGATGATGTCGACGAAGGCAAGGGCTTCTTCGAGACTCATGTGGGTAGGGTGGTGCAGGTGTTGCAAGGCGTTGATAATCAGGTATCTGGTGCCTGTTATTTTTTGTATTTCTGCCGGTGAAACGGTTTTTACATCCGTCAGATACGTTAAATCTCCCACCCGGAACCCCAGGATCGGAAGCTGGCCGTGCATGATCCCGATGGGTTGGATACTCAAATCGCCCAGGCGCAGTGGCGTGTCCTGATCGATCGGAACCAGGTTGATGCGCGGCAATCCGGGGATGTATTCGGCAAACACATATTCGAAACGCCGGCGTACTTCATCGGCCACCCTGGGCAGGGCATACACCGACATAGAGTGGCCGGAGAGAAAATTAAAAGGGCGAATGTCGTCCAGCCCGATCACGTGGTCGTTGTGTTCATGGGTCAGCAGAATGGCATCCAGGTGGCGGATCCTGGCGCGCAGCATCTGTTGACGCAGGTCGGGCCCGGCATCGATCAGGATATTTAATGGCCCGGCGCTCAGGATGGCCGAGCTGCGCAGGCGGTTATCGCGCAGGTCGGTGGATATGCATACTGTGCAATCGCAACCGATAACGGGTACGCCTTGCGAGGTACCCGTGCCGAGTAGCGTGAGTTTTACTCCTCCTGGGATTTTTTCCATTTTTCGATGAGTTCACGGGACGGTTCGGAGAGTTGATCCGGTTCGAATTCGAACTTGGAGAGAATATCCAGCAGGCAATTGATGCGCGCCTCGGTATCGAAAAATTTGTTGACAACTGCTATACGCCGGTTTTCTACCAGGCAATAACCACTTTGGAAATTACCTTTTTCATACCGTATGGTATAATCCAGCTCGCCGAATAACGTTTCGAGTTTTTTCAATGTAGTCTGGGTATAGCGCATTGGACTCTTGGCTTGTAATCATTTCCCCTATCTTCGCCGCAAACGGCGCAAAAGTATCCAAAATTTGACACTATACGACTCAACACCATGACGAACTTGAAATTCCGGGCACTGCTACTTCTACTCGGGCTACTGCCTTTTCTTTGTGAAGGCCAACAGCGTTTCAAAGCCGGTATTATTGCCGGTCTTACGGCCTCCCAGATCGATGGCGATCTGTCCGCAGGATACAATAAACTCGGCCTGCAAGCCGGCCTTCGCGGCATTGCCATACTTGGCGCCCGTACAGAAGGCAGCATTGAATTCCTTTATGCGCAGCGCGGTTGCCAGAGCGACCTGATCCGCGATGAATTTGCGCCTTATTTCTCCCTGACGCTCAATTATTTGGAAATACCGGTGCAATTCCACTATAAAGACTGGCTGATCGAAGGGGAAGACGAATCGAAGGATTATTACAAAGTGTCTTTTAATGCCGGGTTTTCGTATGCCCGTTTTATGAGTTACAAAACGGTGGATGAAACCAGTACGGTGAGCCTTATCGTACCCAATTTTTTGAAAAAAGACGATGTGAGTCTGTTGCTGGGCGCCAGTTTTTTTGCCACCCGCCACATCGGGATCAGCCTTCGATACGTCCGTTCAATAGGATTGATCTACAATCCTGAAAAATGGAACCCTGCGCCTTATTCCCGAGGCTGGAATGCGCATAGTCTTTATTTTCAACTTGCTTATTTGTTTTAAGGATGCGCTACGCGGTTATCGATTTAGGCACCAATACCTTTCACCTGCTCCTGGCCGATCGTGGGGCCCAAGGGCCCTGGCAACCGGTTATGCGGCAGAAGGTTTACGTCAAACTGGCGGAGGAAGGTATTCAGCGGATCGGCGACGCGGCGTTTGAACGGGGGCTTCAGGCTTTACGCTCTTTCAAAATGAACCTGGATGAAGCGGGTATGCGGACTTCGGCGGCCAAAGCCCTGGGCACGGCGGCCTTGCGAACGGCCGACAATGCGGCCGATTTTATCCGCATGGCATTCGAACAAACCGGCATCCGGATCGAGCTGATTTCCGGCAACCGCGAGGCTGAGCTCATTTACAAGGGCGTGCGGCGCGCCGTTCCGTTTCCCGACCACAGGGTCCTGATCATGGACATCGGCGGAGGCAGCGTGGAATTTATTATCGCCGACCGGGAACAGGTCTATTGGCAACAAAGTTTCCCCATCGGTGTGGCGGTGTTGTTCCGGAATTTCCATAAACACGACCCGATCGCAAAGACCGATATCGAAACGATGGAACGGTTCCTGGAAACGGACCTGAGCGACCTTTGGAGAACGCTCGCTGCGTTTTCGGCGACTTCCCTGGTCGGAGCATCGGGCACCTTCGATGTAATCGAACATTTTTTACTCGATCCGCATGCCAAACCTGCCTTATACGGCCAGATTCAAAAGTCTGATTTTGATCCACTGTATCATCATTTGATCGGCAGTACGCTACAGCAAAGACGGTCCATGCCTAAGCTTCCGCCCGAGCGGGTGGATATGGTGGTCGTCGCCTTGATCCTGATCCAATATGTGCTGCGGCGCGCCGGTATCAGCGGCATCTACACCTCGGCTTATGCGATGAAGGAAGGGATGTTGGAGGAGTTGTTTAGCGGGAATGACTTGTGATCATGGTGCAGGTATAAATAATTTCTTTAAAAGCAATTTTTTATACCTGCACCATGATCACAAGTCAATTACAAGTGGTTATTTTGCTTTCGGTTTACTCGCCGAAGCGTTTAGGTTCAGGCGGGCTAAACCACCACACCTTCACTCCTTCACAAATCGAAAACATGGCTAACGGAAACGATGCCGGAAATGCCGGCCAACTCAGCCGGTCGCGGACCATCAACCTTATTTTGTACAATGTCCTGCTGTCTGTTGTGATGGCGATTTTGTTGTACGTCACGATTTTAAAGGCGGCCAAAGTTGATTCGGCGGCCATTTTAAAACGGCAGGCTACGGCTACGGCAAGTGCGGCAAAAACAACGATGCCTGCTGTAGCCCTGCAAAAAAATGCGGCCCCGGCCGATACCGGCAGCGTTGTAGCCCTTCCTGCTGCGCCAGATACCAACTCTTCTGCACCGGATGCCGCGCAGCCTGCCTCTACGGTTTCTGCGACACCCGACGCCGGAGAAACGCCTTACGACCCCAGAATGATCACCTACGTGTTGGTCTGTATTTCTTTAGCAGGCGGTTTAGGCGCAGCCTTGAGCAACCTGCGGGGCATTTTCGAGTTTTCGCGAGATCAATCTTATATCCCTGATTACCTGGAGATGCCGTTCTACCTCCGCCCGGTTTCCGGCGTCATTTGCGGCCTGTTTACATTTTTCCTGGGCACCTTTTTTGCCGGGGCGCTCACTCAGGGCGATAATGCAGGCTGGAAAACGCTGCAAGGGATGTTTCCCTACATCGGGATCGCTTTTATCGCCGGCTTCGCGTCCCAGGAATTTATGGAGCGTTTGAAAGAGACCGCCAAATCCCTGTTTGGTGTTCCGACGACTGCTGCGCCGGCGTCTTCACCCTCGCCGACCCCAACGCCCGACGAAGGGCATGAAAGTTTTCAGTCCGGTTTGGAAGGACTCAACCAGGGCGCGCCGAGATCGGCCCCTCCGCCACCATCTCCGCCACCAGGTATTCCGCCTTCTACGGGGGGCCGTAAGCCGGATTAAGGGCTGTACGGTACAATTTGAAAGGCAAACACATTTACTACGGCGCGCTAAACGACGCTGCCAGGTATTCGCGGTTCATACGAGCGATGTTCTCTATCGATATTTCTTTCGGGCACTCCGCCTCGCAGGCTTTCACATTGGAACAACGGCCGAAACCCTCCATGTCCATCTGCGCCACCATCGACAATACACGCCGCTGACGTTCCACTTCGCCTTGCGGCAACAGGGCGAGGTGCGATACTTTGGCCGAGGTGAACAACATGGCCGAAGCATTGGGGCAGGCCGCCACACAGGCGCCGCAACCGATGCAGGCGGCCGCGTCAAAAGAGCGGGATGCGCGGTCTTTTTCGATCGGAATGTTGTTGGCATCCTGCGCCTGTCCGGTATTGACGCTCACGTACCCGCCCGACTGGATGATCCGGTCGAACGAAGAGCGGTCCACCACCAGGTCGCGGATCACCGGGAAAGCCCGGGCGCGGAACGGCTCAATGACGATGGTTTGCCCATCCTTGTACTGCCGCATGTGTACTTGACAAGTAGTAGTGCCCTGCATCGGGCCGTGCGCGCGGCCGTCGATCACCAGCGAGCAGCTGCCGCAGATACCCTCCCGGCAATCGTGTTCGAAGGCCACGGGTTCTTCGCGTTTGGCCACCAGCTGTTCGTTGAGCACGTCCAGCATTTCCAGGAAGGACATGTGCTCGTTGACATTCGGCAGCTCGTAGGTCACGAATTCGCCTTTGTATTTGCCACCCTGGCGCCAGATTTTAAGTGTCAATTTCATATCGGATGCGTATTGGTTGAATCCCGCGCTGGGCGGAAAATTAATGCTTGAACAGGTGGTTTTCGGGTGTTATTTATCCGAAATTGTGAAAAGGTTATAAGGTTGTCAATCAATTATTTATAACTCCGCTGCGCCACATGCACCACCTCGTACTCCAGCGGTTCTTTATGCAGCTCCGGTTGGGCGCCTTCCCCTTTCCATTCCCAGGCCGACACAAACATGAAGTTTTCGTCGTCGCGCAGGGCTTCTCCTTCCTCCGTCTGGTATTCTTCGCGGAAATGGCCGCCGCAGGATTCGTTTCGGTCCAATGCGTCCACACACATCAGTTCGCCGAGTTCGATAAAATCGGCCACGCGCCATGCTTTTTCCAGTTCCGGGTTGTATTCTTTGTCGCTGCCGGGTACGAAAACATCGCGCCAGAATTCTTCGCGTAAAGCCCGGATATCGGAAATGGCTTGTGTGAGCCCGGCCGCGTTGCGGGCCATGCCGCATTTGTCCCACATAATATGGCCGAGGCGGCGGTGAAAACGCTCCACGCTTTGTTTGCCTTGTACGCCACGCAGGCGATCGATGCGCTCGCGGACTTCTTTTTCCACCGCTTCGAACTCGGGTGTATTTGTCGAAATCTCCCCGGTGCGGATTTCACCCGACAGGTAGGAACCGATGGTATAAGGCAATACGAAATACCCGTCGGCCAGGCCCTGCATCAGGGCCGAGGCGCCGAGGCGGTTGGCCCCGTGATCGCTGAAATTGGCTTCTCCGCAGGCATAAAGTCCTGGTATTGTGGTCATTAAATTGTAGTCTACCCACAAGCCGCCCATAGTATAATGTACGGCCGGGTAAATGCGCATCGGCACTTCGTACGGATTTTCGCCGGTGATTTTTTCATACATTTCAAACAGGTTGCCATAAGCGGCTTCCACGGCGGGCCGGCCTTTGCGTTTGATGGCATCGGCAAAATCGAGGTAGACGGCCAGGCCCGAAGCGCCCACGCCTTTGCCTTCGTCGCAGACCGTTTTGGCGGCCCGGCTGGCGATGTCGCGCGGCACGAGGTTCCCGTAGGCCGGATAGCGGCGTTCGAGGTAATAATCGCGGTCTTCTTCTTTGATCTGGGAGGGGTGTTTCTGTCCGTCAGCGGAATTTTTTGGCACCCATACGCGGCCGTCGTTGCGCAGCGATTCCGACATCAGGGTTAGTTTCGACTGGTAATCGCCCGAGACCGGGATACAGGTCGGGTGAATCTGGGTATAGCAGGGATTGCTGAAAAAAGCGCCCCGGCGATGTGCCCGCCAGGTAGCGGTGGTGTTGCACAACATGGCGTTGGTGCTCAGGTAGAACACGTTGCCGTAGCCGCCCGTACATAAAACCACGGCATGCGCGGCATGGCGTTCGATGTCGCCGGTCACCAGGTTGCGGACGATGATGCCCCGGCATTTGCCGTCGATCACCACGGTGTCGAGCATTTCATGGCGGTTGTACATGGTAACCGTGCCCAGGTTGATCTGGCGGCTCAGGGCCTGGTAGGCCCCTATGAGCAGTTGTTGCCCCGTTTGGCCGCGGGCATAGAAGGTACGCGACACCTGCGTGCCCCCGAAGGAGCGGTTGTCGAGCAGGCCGCCGTATTCCCGGGCAAAAGGCACGCCCTGGGCGACGCATTGATCGATGATGCCAGTGGATACTTCGGCTAAGCGATGCACATTGGATTCGCGGGCCCGGTAATCGCCGCCTTTAATCGTGTCGTAAAACAAACGATAAACCGAGTCGCCGTCGTTGCGGTAGTTTTTTGCGGCGTTGATTCCGCCCTGCGCCGCGATGGAGTGCGCGCGTCGCGGACTGTCGTGGAAGCTGAAGCACTTAACGTTGTAGCCCAGTTCGCCGAGCGATGCGGCGGCGGATGCGCCGGCCAGCCCAGAGCCCACGATGATGATGTCGATGCGGCGTTTGTTGTTCGGCGCCACAAGCGGCACGGAGCCTTTGTATTGCGTCCATTTTTCCGCCATCTCCCCTTGAGGAGACTTGGCATTCAATTTGGGATCGGCCGGAACTGAGTTTGTCATATTTGTTATGGTATGTTGCGTTAGCGGAAGGGTTTAGGGGGAGTTTAGGGTGTTTGGGGGGGGTAGAAAGGGTTTAGAAAGGGTTTAGGAGGTTTGAGGGTTTAGGGGATTTAGAAAGGGTTTAGAAAGGGTTTAGAAAGGGTTTAGAAAGGGTTTAGGAGGTTTAGAGGGTTAATGCTTACCCACAAAACCGCCATGTTTTTTTGATTTCCGATTAGCGATTTCCGATTTGCGATTTTTGAAGGAGCGCCCTGAACTAAGATTCGTGTTAAAAGAAGAAATCATTGGTTTTCAAAGCATCAATCCGGTCCACCCATGCCCAACCACAATCATTTAGTATGCCGCTACTTCAAAAATCGCTAATCGCTAATCGGAAATCAAAGATGTTTTTGTGGGTAATCATTAACCATCTAAACCTCCTAAACCCTTTCTAAACCCCCTAAACCCTCTAAACCCCCTAAACCCTCCTAAACCATTAAACTCTTCACATACATCCCAATCGGAATCAGGGCGAACAACGCCGGAATGACGATAGCATATACTGCGCCGATGAAATGAATAAGCAGGTTGTATTTTGGGTGGTTGATCCCGAGGGTCTGGAAGGACGACCAGAAGCCGTGCCACAGGTGATAGGCAATGACTACCATACAGATCACGTAAAAAAGCACGAAGCCGAGGCTTTTGAAGGTATCGCCAACCAGTACATAAAGGTCTTTCACCGGATGCGGGTAGCCTTCATATTCCATGTACACCAGATTTCCCCAGTGCATCGCGAACCAGAACTGATACATGTGCAGGACGATAAACACGAAAATCACGATCCCCAGCCAGGCCATGTTGCGGGATGCCACTTCAGAACTGCGTACGTGCTGCACTGCGTAGCGGTTATTGCCTCTGGACGCGCGGTTTTGCCGCCACAGCAAAATGCCCTGAACGGCATGAAGCAGAATGGACAAATACAAGGTGTAGGAGATTATTTTAATCACCGGGTTGTGCGTCATAAAATAAGCATAGGTATTGAATGCTTCTCCGCCGTCGTCTTTCAACAATTGCAGGTTACCCAGCAAGTGAATGGTCAGGAATAACATCATAAAAATGCCGGTGAGGGACATTATGAACTTCTGGCCCAGGGAAGAAGTAAGAAATCTGGTAAACCAACTCATGTAATGGAGATGAGTGATGCGTGATAAAATAGGTACAGCGGGCAATTTTACTATTGACACACCCGCTCCCCGCAGCAAAACTACTTTGAGGAACGCGCTGGCCAAATTTTCGTTTGAAAATGCGTGGCTGTGTATGGTTATTTAGAAGTTGTCAAAATTCGAGTCTATTTTTTCCTGGCCGCCCGGACGAGGAAAAATGCCAGGGTGGCGAAGCACAAGACCCCCAATAGTTGATATCCTCCGACCCCCAATCCGCCACTTATTCCGTGTTCCAAACTGAGTTTCTCCAGGGGCCCTGCCGTAACATCCGAGGCTTGCAGGAGGGCCACCACAACGCCGGCCAGGGCGCCGCCCGCTACCAGGCCGGTAGCAAACAAACTGCCTTTGCCCAGATCGGCATCTTCGGCTTCTTCGCCTTTTCGTTTACCCATCCAGTCCGTCAGCCCGCGCAAAGCGCCGCCAACCCAAATCGGCAGGGTAGTGGACAGCGGCAGGTAAAGACCAACAGCAAACGAAAGGGACTTGACGCCACAGAGCTCCATCGTAATGGCCACGAACAAACCGACGAGCACGAATTGCCAGTCGAGGTTGAACGACAGCAGTCCTTTGATCAGCGTAGCCATCAGCGTTGCCTGGGGGGCATTGAATTTTTCACCGATGGCATGCTCGATGCCGGCTGCGCGCATATCGGCCGTTGGATTGTCCAGAAACTGCACGGTAAAACCGATGACCAGCGTGGACACAATTACCCCGATAAACAAGGCCAATTGCTGATATTTGGGCGTAGCGCCGACGAGATAACCCGTTTTCAGGTCCTGAGAAGTGGCTCCGGCATTTGCTGCGGCAATGCAGATCATACTGCCCACGACGAGCGCCATCGGTTCGTAGAATTTACCCGTCCAGCCAACCCCGATAAACACCAGCGCCGTGCCCATGATGGTGGCGATGGTCATACCCGAAATCGGGTTGTTGCTGCTGCCGATAATGCCCACGATACGGCTGGACACCGTGACGAAGAAGAAGCCGAACACAATAACCAGCACCCCGATCAACAATTTATTGAGGAAACCGTCGCCTGGAACGTTCGGTAAAACAGCCATCAGCAGGACCAATCCCAGGCAGCCGAGACCCACCACTTTGAGCGAGAGGTCGTTTTCGGTTCGGGCAACGGCGATGGATTTGTCGCGGTTACGCATATCCGCAATGCTTTCGCGGAAAGAACTGACGATGGTCGGCATGGTTTTAAACAGGGTGATAAAACCGGCGCCAGCCACTGCACCTGCCCCGATTTGCCGAACATAAGCCCGATATATTGCTTCGGAAAGGTTTGTAAATGAATGTGTTGCAGGGTCCCAACCGAAACGGGCGTTCACGACCGTCGGGTCCATCATGCCTAATTTTAACAGTTGCGCGGCAATCACATCGTGCGGCACGAGGGTTGCAATCAAGGGGATCAAGGCTAGCCAGGCCAGCACCCCGCCGGCCACCAGCACCCCGGCGATGCGCGGTCCGATGATATAACCCACGCCTAAATACTCGGGCGTGATCTCCCCGCTCACAACCGCCGATGGCAGGTATTTGTTGGCCACACCGCTGGCCCAGCGGGGTACTTCGGCGATGACGTGAAACACCCGTTGCAACAAAGCGTACCCGAATGCGAAGCCCAGACCCTGGTAAGCGGTTTTGGCAAAATCGCCTCCTTTTTCTCCGGCGATCAGCACCTGCGCGCAGGCCGTACCTTCGGGGTAGGGGAGGTTGGCGTGTTCTTTTACAATTAGGGAACGCCGCAGTGGGATCATCATCAAAACGCCCAGAATGCCGCCGAAAATAGCAAGCATCAGGATCGTCCAGTAATTGAAATAACCTTTCCCAATGCCGTCGCTCAAAAACAAAAAGGCCGGCAGGGTAAACACCACGCCCGCTGCCACAGATTCGCCTGCGGAACCGGTCGTTTGAATGATGTTATTTTCTAAAATCGTGGTATTCAGGAACTTACGGCCCAAAGAAATGGCCAGAACCGCAATAGGAATAGACGCCGAAACGGTCAGCCCCGCTTTCAGGGCTAAGTATACCGTAGCCGCGCCAAAGAGAATACCGAACAGCGACCCTAATAAAACGGCCCTCAGGGTAAATTCTTTTACGGTGTTGTCGTCTGCTGCAATGTAGGGTTTGAACTCCGGTATGTTCGATTGTTCCATCTGCAATGCTTTTGGCAGGGCGCTTCGCCCCGAAGTTTTAATATGCTTAGGTGAAATGTAATTCGCGCTCCGGCTGAACAGCAGGATGCGCCGCGAAAGGTAGTAATTTTAGTGAATGCATCGAAAAATGCAGGACAAACGATGCGCCCATTGGTTAAACTTTTTTCCCGTACCAATTTATTAAAGTCCCGTACCGTTCCTAAGGAACGGTGTCAAAATAACTTCCCAATTTGATGCCATTCTTTTGCCGTCATCCGTCCCATCTTTTTCGTTAAATAGCGCGGCTATTCG
>Ga0335394_10007059_pt1 | contig 12697 bp, 3 predicted proteins | sample MAT03_FD_205741 | JGI IMG/M metagenome (GOLD analysis project Ga0335394, IMG submission 205741) | Freshwater microbial communities from Lake Fryxell liftoff mats and glacier meltwater in Antarctica - MAT-03 (spades assembly) (version 2) ...
GTTTCCGACCAGGGTGATTACGACCGGTTTATCTCGCATGGAGTCAATGCTCGACCATTGATCGGCGGTTAGCATGGTACGAACAATCCAAGGTCCACGGCAAATGGAGCCAAGGGCTTCCCCTTGTCGGACGAATTTACCTTTCTTTGGACGGTCTGGCGAAGGTAGGAATTCGCCTGCCACCGGTGCCGACAATTCTAGATGGCCCACCTGCGACTCGACATGTTCCAGTTGTTTCAAGGCGTTCTCTAGCTGCAGGTGCGTGTGCTCGGACTGCTTGGCAGCGGTCTTCAATTGTGATTGCAGTTGAATGTTTAGTTGCTGAACCTGGGACTGAAGTTCGCTTCGTTGGACTGCGAGTTCTGAGTTCTCTAGCTTGTAAAGGACTTGGTGTGCATCGACGGCATCCCGAGCATCGGTTCGCATGCTGACGAGGAAGCCACTCACCGTTGCGCGGACGGACTGCTCTTCTTGGCGATGGACGACTCCCAGGCTCTGTATGTGGCCAGGGGTTGGAATCGCAAAGATCCCCGCCAGGATAGCTATTGTGAGAGCGCTCGCGACCGAGATGGCCCTCATCCGTACCGATTCCAATTCCTTCGAGCGGGCAATGTATACGATCCATCTCTGGATCATGCGTACGACGGGTAAACCGGAAACGAAGAATGCGATGATAGGGCCAACAACGGGGACCGCCAAGGTCAGCAGCGTGGCGATACCGATCGATACCGTGACTTGATACAGCATGCAAGCGATTCCAAATACAGTCATTGCCACATGGATGGTTCTGTTGGAGGCAATCACTTTTGGTTGTAAACCGTAGAGCAGCCACTTGATAAAGCCGCTTCCTGCGGCTTTCGCATCACGGTGCAAGTTCGGGATGTTGACCAGATCGCATAAAATGAAATAGCCGTCATATCGCATCAATGGATTGGCGTTGAAACCGATTGTCACGATGGTCGATAGAACGATGGCGTATTGCGCCGCTGAGTGCAGTTGGCCGGTATCCGTGGAGAGCCAAACCACGACAGCAACCATGGCTAGCATAGACTCAAAGTACATGCCAGCGAGGGCGACGGTCATTCGATGCCATCGGCTTGGAAAGCTCCAAGAGGACGAAGCATCAACGTAGGCGCAGGGGGTTCCCATCATGATCATGGCACCCATTTCTGGGACGGTTCCGCCGAATTGTTTGCATGCGTAGGCGTGTCCAAATTCATGGAAAGTCTTTAGTCCCACCAAGAGTAGCCATAGCATAGGCACATTGCTCAGAGTGAGCATGGTGCCCAGCGGATTAATAAACTCTCGCCAGTGGACGAGCAAGACCAATACGCTGGCCGACATACAGGCGAACCAGATCCAAAATGCTGTGAGGGTGAAGAGGGGTGCGGCGATGTGCTTGGTAGCTCCAAGCCATTTGTCTGGCTGAGCCAGCGGCACTTTCAAAAACAGGAGTTTCAGGAAACGACCCTTCTTTTGCGCATCCGCTTTCTGCTTGTAACGATTGTAGAGAGTGCTACCGTCCGAGAGAGGTAGGGTGAGCAATCCCATTTGGTGCAAGTGGACCACGAATCGGTAAAAATCATCGGTTTGCTCGGCGGTGATTCGCTTCTGCTGAATCAACAGTCCGACAGACTCTTTGAGTGTTCGCGTTTGATCGACGGCAATAAAGAGTTGGTAGTCCTGCGCAGAAAAACGGTGGGTTTGCGCAGTCACAGGGTCACGCACCACGTACGTGGGTTTGCCCGAGAAAACGTGACGCGAGATTTCGAGATTTGGGCGGACGCTAGCCCGGACATCTCCGAGCTTCGCACCTAGATCGCTGGGTGTTGTTTGTGGATCTGCCATTCGCTTAGATCCTCCACAGTTGGAGACGCACTTGATCGATCACACGGTGAAACCAGACCCAACAAATAGGATGTCGTCCCACGTCGATGCGAGTAGTTCCTTGCATACCGCTGCGCAACCAATCGGGAGCTTGGCCGCTAACGATCGCTTCGGAGAGGAAGACATTCTTGCCTTCGCGCACTTCTGCATGGCTTCGCAAGTGTTCCACTTGGACCTCCATGGGAGCGGCTGGACGTGCGACCGTCGCGAAGGTTCCTGGTTGGCCGACATCGATCAATGTGGTCGCGAACTCGGGTACTTCGATCACAATTTTCCATTGATCGGCCGCGGCAAATCGGAACAGTGATTCTCCCATCGGCACGCTTTCACCGATCCGTTTGTCCAAGTCTCCCGAAAGAATCGTCCCTTTGCATGGAGCGCGTACATCCGAGAGTTCGAGATTGCGATCGAATTTCTTTGCAAGGGTTTTTGCAGCATCGGCCTTGGCCTTGCCGATCGCTAGTTTCTGTAAATCCCCTTCGGCTGCACCCTGGATCGATTCGATCGAGGCAGCATGGTAGTCCGAGTTGGCTTTGCTGAGTTCCAATCGCAGCTGACGAGTATCCAAGCGAGCGAGTACTTGTCCCGCTTCTACGGTATCACCGGGGCGGACCAGCGACTCTACGATGACACCTTCAAACGGCGCCGAGATTTCTCGCTCATCGCTAGGTGCTATGCTGCATGGGAGGGTCAATAGGTAAGTTTGTTTGCCGACTATTGCGGCGCAAAGAAGGGCTAGGACCGTTCCAGTCACGATGCGACGGGTCCAAGTGTCCTGTGACAGTTGACGAAACGTCCACTCAACGACCGCCGATTTCGCATGGTCGACCAGTCGTCGATCAGCTCGATCCAGCAGCAAGGCTCCAGGAATCAGCGGCGTCGCCAGCTCGCGCACCTTTTCGAGTTGTTCGAGCGTAAAGCTCTGGCCAGGGGTATGGCGCAGGCTAAGAATGGCAACGATTCGATCGTCGACCTGCAGTGGAATCGATGCGACGGATGCTCCCGCGGAGTCGCTATGCCACTGTTTGTGTAGAATGTGTCCGGTAGATACACCCTCTGGTCCACTTTTGGCGACTTGGATCGAGCAGATATCGGCAGCGTCAACGCATTCCTCCATGACCTGCTGGAGCTGTTGGGTGCCGAGCGAGCTCGGGTCTACTTGGCTGGTCCCCGACATGCTCAGTAGTTTGACTTTGTTTTTTCGAACGAGTCCAATGCTAACGGATTCGCAACCGAGTTTTGCTTTCAGGTTGTTGACAACCGCGAAGGCGAATTCTGTAAGCGAGGCGTAGCCCGCAGCCCGCGAAGCGGCGGCGGTATCGGCCGATTTTGCAGATGCAGTTTTCTTGGTAGCCGTTCCTACCTCGACCGCCATCGTTCCAGCGTTCGAGACAATCGCCTGCAGCTCCTGCAGTTGGGCGGCGGTAGTATTGCGATCTTGGTTCCCAACGACCACGCAGACAGCTCCGACCGTCCCTTCGGAACCGATGGCCAAGGGACAGCTCAGGATGGCGAATGTCCGATTCGAAGAAGTCTCGGCAACTGTTCGCGCGCTGGAGAGATTGCGATAGCGTGTGTCGAGGAGTAAGCCGGTACAACGTTTGGACCATGCGTTGGCGGCCTCATCAGAGACGGCATGAGTCAATTGTTGGTTTCCAACGCTCGATTCGACCGCTAGTACAGCGAAAGGCGAGTTGAAATGCTGGCCCAGAATTTGGATGACTTGGCTTAAGAATCCCTGGCGGCTCTCGCTCGACGCGAAAGCCGTCCAGATCGCTTCGCTCGTCTTTTTCGACAAGGACTCCGGCGATTCTACCTTGGGCGCAGCGGTTTGCTTGGGCTGTGCATCTTGCGTTGTATTGAGGCGAGTTTGGATGGCTGACGACATGGCTTAGCGCAACAAGTCTTTGAGTGGAATGTCTTGTAGGAATCGGACGCCTACTTCAAACGCATCTTCCTGAACCATCCGACAACGCATGCAGCGGGCTAGCAGGGGCCCGATCCGTTCCAGCTGGTCATGAAAGGTCAGGTGATAAATGTCGCCTGGCAGGATTGCTCGCGAAGCGAGAACCATACAACCACCATTCGAGATGTCAGCCGTCACGGCTTCAATCGTGTACGTGTGGCGCTGGCTAGGGTTGCTGGGCCGAAACATCAGTTTAGAACGAACTTCTATCCGTTCACTTGAACGTTGAGCCAGGATGGCTCTGTCCGTACACTTTTCGAGTTCGTTGAACGCCTCTAGCGAATCGGACAACTTGAATAGGTCGTCGTCGATTTCTGTAAACATGGATTGCCCTAATCCAGAGAGTTTCTGTTAAATGCTCCACAATGAGTAGGCAAAAGTAGGTCAGACTTTCGGCTAGGCAAGTTTTTGCTCTGAAATTGCCAACATGCCCGTCGTTACAATCGATAGAACCATTCATGTCGTTTAGAGCCGACTTTTACCCAGGGCCGCTTAGCGAGCGGCAAGGTGAATAATACTGGATGAAACGGAGGGCGAGATAAGACCATTTGTCCCGTCCAAAAAAAGATCGGGACATTGGTCCCAATCTACTTTTGGTAGCTTCCATTCGCCGCTCACGTTACTTCTGACGCAATCCACCGTAAGCCCGAACCAATGCCCAAAGTTTTGACAACGTCGATGACTCAATCGATGGACTCAAAACAACCTCGGCTTGCTGAACCGCTGTCTCCGAGGGAGACGAACGACCGAACGCGATATTCAAATTCTCACCGCTCTTTGCAGAGTCGATCGACCTGTCGCTGGCTTCGACGTCGACTAGTTCCTCAAACCGGACCTTGCTCCAATCCACTTTTTCCAGTGATGGAAGCGTTACGTACTGGTTTGGATTCTCATATTCGGGTGCTTCAAGACCGATCGACTGACTTTTAAGGAGTGTTTCGGTCAACGATTCCAGATTGCGAACCGTCTGTCCGATTTCCGTATCTCCGCGTACCGATTCAAGCTCAGGTGTGGCGTTGCCAAGGGTCGCAACGGAACCATCCGCCGGAATAGGTTGTTGGACTACTTGGTTTTGATTCCAGGCATCTTTCTTCTTGGCAATTTCAAGTTCGGATGTCTGGTCATTCACATCGGCAACGTTGACAGTGAATGCTTTCGAAACGACTGCGATCGAGCCGCTGCCCGACTCGGTGGTGGTAGCGTCCACGGTCAACTGAACTTGGCCGTTGAAATCCTTGGGCGCGCTCAACGTGACTTTCGAAAGTTCGGAGGGGGCCACGTTCCAGCTTCCGTCGGCTTGGCGTGTGCCGTTCGAGAGCGAGAACCCTTCCGGTACTCCCTTGATCGAAACGCTCAACACTTCGCTTCCGTCGGTGTCGGTGAGGCTAGCGCTGAGGTTCAGTGCCACGGCTTGGTCTTCGAAGCCACTAACGTCCGAAGCCACTACGTTTGCAGCATCGGCAGCAGCGGCGACGTTGACTTCAACGGTCGCGGTCGAGGTCAATCCGTCTGCATCGGTCACCGTGTAACTGAACTTGGCTGGTCCCGAGTAGTTTGCATTTGCAGTGAATTCGATTTGACCATTGCCGAGTAATTTCACCGTTCCGTTTTGGGCATCTGAGACACCGATGATAGTGAGCTTGTCGCCATCGACGTCAAAGTCATTGGCGAGCAGTTGATTGGCATCGATGACCAGCGGAGTATCTTCGTCTGCTACCAGGCGATCGTTCTCGGTTATGGCTGCATCATTGACGTTCTCGATAGCGATCTTCAGTTCGCGAGTCGCGACCCCGCCACGACCATCGGATACTTCGATCGTGACAGTTTCTGTAGGTCGATTGATCGCATCGAACTTTGCGCCGTCTGCGATACGCAATTCGTTGCCAACAATCGTAAAGGACGTAGCTCCTTCACCAAGCACTCGATAGGTCAAACGAAAATCATCGACGTCGGTGGCGGATAGTCTGGCAACGAGGTCACCTGAACCAGCCTTCTCCAGGATGGTGGTATTGTCGAGCTTGATTTCATACGGAGCGTCATTCACATCGGCAACGTTGACAGTAAATGCTTTCGAAACGACTGCGATCGAGCCGCTGCCCGACTCGGTGGTGGTAGCGTCCACGGTCAACTGAACTTGGCCGTTGAAATCCTTGGGCGCGCTCAACGTGACTTTCGAAAGTTCGGAGGGGGCCACGTTCCAGCTTCCGTCGGCTTGGCGTGTGCCGTTCGAGAGCGAGAACCCTTCCGGTACTCCCTTGATCGAAACGCTCAACACTTCGCTTCCGTCGGTGTCGGTGAGGCTAGCGCTGAGGTTCAGTGCCACGGCTTGGTCTTCGAAGCCACTAACGTCCGAAGCCACTACGTTTGCAGCATCGGCAGCAGCGGCGACGTTGACTTCAACGGTCGCGGTCGAGGTCAATCCGTCTGCATCGGTCACCGTGTAACTGAACTTGGCTGGTCCCGAGTAGTTTGCATTTGCAGTGAATTCGATTTGACCATTGCCGAGTAATTTCACCGTTCCGTTTTGGGCATCTGAGACACCGATGATAGTGAGCTTGTCGCCATCGACGTCAAAGTCATTGGCGAGCAGTTGATTGGCATTCAGCTTCAGTGTCGAGTCTTCGGTGACCGAGAAGGAGTCTTTTCCCGTCGATGGCCCTTCATTGACATTGTCGACGCCGATATGGACGCTTCGAGTCCAAGTTTCTTTGCCAGAGGTTGCGGTCACTTTCAAATCGATGCTGGAGGTTTCTTCGTAGTTGAGTGAAACACCATCCTTCAGTTTGAGTGTGCCATCCTTAACTTCGAAACGTTCGTCACTAACCTCGAAAGTCGTCTTGGCGTTGGCAGCCGAGATTCTACCTATGACGGCACCAGCTGTATTTTCAGCGATGTGCGCATCTGTCGGGCGTGCCGCGGAGGCGGTGTTGAAGCTTAGGGTGCCAGACCAATACATGGCTTCTTGGCCTTTGATCTGGTCCTGGCCGCGATGGAACTGTGTTTGCGGTCCTTCGGCCTCGAATTTTGTACCGTTGACTTCAATCGCATCTACGTACAGGATGCGATCGGTTGCGGCCTTGCCCTCATAGGCATCGTTGGTAAAGCGAATCGATACATTGCTCAATTGTTGGCCAGGAGCGACGTCAAACTTGAGTTCACGGAACGCATCGGTTTGTGCGCCGATACGGTCTAGTTTGGCCCAGTCGACAACGCCGGTTGCAATCTTTTGGCCGTTAGCCCAAACTTCGTAGCGTGGTGGCTCAGCTTTTTGCCCAGCGGAGTTACCCATTTCGCCTCCCAAGCGAACCGTCAATTGATTCGGCTCGGCTGATGCGGATACAAGCTGAATGGGTTCTACGTTCCGAGCCACGGTGTCCATGGGCAACCACGCATCTTGGAATGCCAGCGTCTCTATGCTTGATACCTGATCAATACCATCTGGCGAGCCTGGCCGAAGGTCCGTTACGGTCCAGGTGCCATTAGCGTTTCGAACGACGCTGTAGTCACTGGACCGACCGCTCAGCTCCATGCGATCAAAGCCTACACCGCCATCGATCTGATCATTTCCGGCCCCACCATTGAGTACGTCGTTGCCGTCTTCGCCGAACAGTTTGTCGTTGCCTTTGCCACCGATGAGGAGGTCACTGCCGTTACCGGTGGAAATCGTATCGTCGCCGTCACCGCCGTCGACTACGTCGCGCGCTACATTCGATTGGTTGTTATCGAAGACGTCGTCCCCCGCGCCGAGTTTGACATTCGATCCGGTCGCGGCACCGTATATGGTGTCGTTTCGGGAGGATCCGATAACGTTTTCGATACTCTTGTAGGAGTCACCAGCGGCATCGCCTCCCATTCCGCCAGCCTTTTGGAATGCGAGAGGCCCACTCGAGTCGACGTCGTCAAGTTTTACCGTAACTCCTTGAGCGGATTTCGAGTAATCAACTGTGTCGTTGCCATCTTTTCCTATAAAAGATTCCGCCTTCGCACTCGCGACGAACGAATCATTGCCTGTGGTACCGAGTACTTGACGGCTGTTGATGGTTACCGATGAAATCGTTTCGATCGAGCGCGTTGCAGAGACCTTGAGGTTGTCGACCCCCCATGATTCGTCGCCCGGTCCTTGATCCAGGGTAGAGCCGAATCCGACCTTGAACTGGCCATTGACGACTGGGATCGTAATTGCGTACCGATGCCGTTGATCCGCCCATCCGCTTAGTCCCTGATTCTTGGTACCGTCATCTAACGCGATAGAGTCAGCTTTATTGTCATCGCGTTTGTAGGCGCTCCATTCGGTAAAGAACGACTGCGCGGAGACCATCTTGTCATTGGCAAAGACGCGGAACTGTTCGCCGTCCCACGAGTCAATTTCCAGGAAATCGAATTCGACCTGTACTTCGGAAACTCCGGAAGGTGCGTAGTACGTCTTGAAGACAGCTTGGCTACCTCGTTCAACACCAGCCATGTCACCGAAACCACCTAGAAAGCTGGTTAGACTTCTATCCCCTTGGGTGGCCAAATTGCTGCTCCAACCGCTAGCCCCCTTCTCAAAATCTTCGGAATAAAGGGTCCCCTTGGTTTCGAAGGTTGAGCGAATCGTCAAGTCAGCGGTTCCCTGAAGTTCACCGGTCGCTTGCAGATTGCTGAGTTGTTCAGGTGTAAGTGCCCACGCACCATTTTCCATTCTTGTACCAGCGGATAGCGACATCGACGCGGGAACATTTTCCACGCGGACCGATTTTAGTATTCCTCCGTCCGAACCAGAAGCATCGGCAATCAGGCGTACTGGACCGTCTGCCAAATCCCCCTGAGCTGCCATTTGCAAGCTTACCGCGGGTTCAATCTCGACAGCGATGGTCGTAGCTATGGAATGGTTTGCGTGAATGAGTAGGTTGTCGATAGCCCACGATTCGTCGTCGATGGCTTGATCGAGGGTCGAGCCGAAGCCTACTTTGACGAAGCCGTTTTCGACGGGCATGACGATTCGATAGCTGTGTCGTTGGTCAGCCCAGCCGCTGAAACCTTGATTTTTTGAGCCATCATCCACGGCAATCGAGTCTGATTTATTTCCATCGCGTTGGTAGGCACTCCACTCCGTAAAGAAGGTTTGAGCAGATACCTGTTTATTGTTGGCGAATACTTGAAACTGCTCGCCATCCCATGTGTCGATCTCAAGAAAATCGAACTCGACGACGACTTCCTTCACGCCTTCTGGAACCGCGAATGTTTTGAAAAGTCCCTGCTCTCCCTTGGTCCCACCGAACCGACCTAGGGTTTGGCTCAAGGAGCTAGTTGCCTCGGATGTGGTAACGTTCCATCCCTTAGCTCCGCCCTCAAAGTTTTCGCTAAAGAGTGGCTTGGCGCCTTCCATACTTGCGGCAACTTGAACGTCGAAGCTACCGAAAACCTGCTTATCCGTTGTCAGAGAAACCTTTTCTAATTCGGAAGGCATCAGCAACCATTCGTCTGGGCCAACCTCACGTCCCGCCGACAGTTTGGCCCCGGATGGTAGTCCCGAGACTCGTACCTCAACCCCTTCGGAAGAAGCGACTCCGGATAGGTTAAGCGGTAGAGCGAATGACTGGCCAGCTTTGGTCACAATAGATTCTGGCAGCTTCGATGCTACTTCACTCAGGTCAACCCTGCGGACGTTCTCGACGGCATCCGCATCGTAGATTGCGAAACCACCGTCGGAGGTCTTGATGAAGTCGACATTGGCAAACTCGATCGTGAAATTGTTGCCATCAGGGAGAGAAACCACTGCTTGATTGCCAGACAAGCCGATTTTGGCACTCTGTAGTCTGGTCAAGTCGATGGTGTTGTAACCTGAGCCGCCGTCGATCGAATAGTTAGCGCCTGGCGTGGGTTTGCTAAAGGCGAAAGTGTCGTCGAATGCAGATCCTTCAATTCTTTCGATGCTGGCCAGCGTATCAACATCTTTGCCCGAGGTGACCGTGCCGGTTGTCAAATCCGCGACAATCGCTTGATTGCTATTTTGGTAGCTTGCTGTGTCGAAACCCGAGCCTCCATCCAAGCGATCACTGCCCGAGCCGCCTAGAATTCTGTCGTTGCCGGCGCCCCCAAACAAACGGTCGTTGCCTGTTCCTCCGTCGAGCGTGTCGTTGCCGCCGTTACCAAAGAGTTGGTCGTTGCCAGCACCGCCGTTGAGGAGGTCATCGCCTTGTCTGACGATGGTAGGTGATACGCTGATCTTAGTTATGACCGCACCAAAGTATGGTCCGCTCGCAGCATTGGGTTGTGTCTGGCTCGCAAAGACTATTTTCGAGGATTCGGAATCTGCGACAAAGGTAAACTCGCGAGTTTCGTAGCCCATCGATTGTCGTGACCAGCCGGCTGGCTTGGACCACTCAAATTTCTTCGAGGTATCGCCTACGCTCAGTTCCAATCCCTTCGTGGGCAATCCACCGTCGCAGTTACCGGCCATGTCAAAGCGGACCGTATAGGTTACCCCTGGAACGGTGGCCATGACTTGGCTGATGGCGCCCGGCGATGATCCGTCGAGATCGATGCTACCGCTGGCCCCGTTATGCTCCCAGTACGTTCCAATCACGTCGACGGTTCCGCTTTCGACTTTCCATCCGCTGAACGGTTGTCCTTCTCGGAGTGTCTGGAATTGATTGGTTACGCCTGTTTTAGAAAAGCCGCCGTCGGTTACTAGGTTGGTGGAGTCGCCATCCCCATTATCTCCAATAAGGACATCGTCACCTTCGCCACCGTTGAGCTCATCGTTACCGCTGCCGCCCACCAGCGTATCATCGTTGATAGCGACTAAGCTCACGTTATCCAGGGCCGTGCCAAGCGCATCTGCCCGCCCGATTTCAGAGAATCGCAGAGTGTTGGTGCCATCTCCCGATCCTGAGACGAGCTCAAAGCTGTTTTGTTTCCATCCATCCGCCAAAGTTCCGCCAGTGGTCCCAACCTTTTCTCCGTTCCAGTAGACCTCCAGGACTGCGGTACCTTCGGCTCCTCGGCTTCGCGAGTCAAAGTTCAATTCATACGATTCGCCATCGGCGAGCCCATCGATCTTTTGCGAGAACGTAATTCCGCCAGGTGAAGCGTCCGTGTCGAGCCAGTGCTCGCCATCGGTCGCACCGACGTTCATGTGTTGCGAGTCCACGACTTCAAACTGCGGGCCGCTTTCCAGTTTCCAGCCTTCCAGCTGTTTGAAGCCTCGCCAGCCACCTGCTGCGATATCGCCCCCTGTGAATTTCTCGAAACTGCCGTTTTGAATGAAATTCTTCCTGCCTGTCTCGTCCGATAGCTTGTCATCGCCATCACCACCGACCAAGACATCGTTTCCAGAGCCACCCGTGATGGTGTCGTTGCCCGCTTGGCCCTCGAGTACGTCGCTGCCGGCCCCGCCCGAGAGTTGATCGTTTCCTTCGCCCCCAAACAGTTCATCATCGCCGGTCCCGCCGAATAACTGATCGTTACCGCCGTTTCCAAAAAGTGTGTCGTCACCCCCCAGGCCATTGAGTACATCATCCATGGACGAACCGTTGCCGGTGTCGTTACCGTCGGTAGCCTCCACCTCGGGTTGGTCCGTAGATGCGTCCACCCAGGTTGCCGACATGAGAATTCTTGGCTCCAGAATGTCGGTGGTGAACGTCGCCTGTCTGTTCGCGACGGAGGCTGACGACTTTTGGTCGATTGCGTTCTTAGTCTTGTTTGACACGGGCGAGGCGTTTTTCTTTTTGGTCATGTTGGTGGCAGAGAATTCGACAAAGGATCAGTTGGGTCTATAGGAAAGGTGATATGCAAATGGCGGGCTGCCGAGCTTGAAACGGAATGGGAGTCGGCCGCTAGTGATAGTCGGAACCGGATCCAGTCTGCGAAAGCCGAACGGCGAACCCCGCTGGCAATTGATTGCTAGAGTTTTCGATTTCGACAACGATGCGGATGGTTTGCGTGGCTGCATCGATTAGGGGTGCTATAAAGACGACCTTTGCGTTCAACAAAGGTCGGTTGGGCAAATCGGCTCTCAGTTCAATGGTTTCCCCAACTCGTTGCGATGAGGCAAGAGACAGGGGTACATAAAGATCGGCTCGCAGGCGGTTGATATCGGCTATTTTGACCAGAGGGGCGCCACGGGAAACGGTCTCACCCAAATGCGGATAGATTTTGATTACGGTCCCTTGGAATGGGGCTCGGACTTCAAAAGTCTCTAGTCGTGCCTGCTCTATTTTTAATCGAGCTTGGGCATCGCGTTGGCTCTCATGTCCCTCTTGCAACGCGGCTTTGGCCTCGGACAACCGACTGGTCGCTTCGTCCACCTCAAGTCCGGATGCAGCTTTTTTGTTGGCCGCTTGTTGAATGCGATGGAGGAACTGTTTTGCCAAGGAGACTTTGGCGTTCGCGGAGTCCAGCATGGCTTGGCGGTCCGCCGACGACTGGGCTGCTATGACCGAGGCCAAAGCGACTCGGTTATCAATCAGTGCCAAGACCGTCTCTGCAGGGACTACGTCACCTTCGGAAACAAGCAGTTTCCAAAGAGGACCATCGGCGCCGGCCGATATTTCAGCTACCTGCAGGGGATGAGCGATTCCTGGAAGCATCTCCAGTTGGGATACGAAGCTCCCCTCGGAAAGCCCCGTCCGAAAGTGGTTCGCCAGACTCATGTCCGACGTTGGGCCTGGCAATTCCGCTTCCTGAACGTCCGAGTTGGATCGGACTGAGACCGATTTTCCACGTGGAAGGGTCGAGTTGTGGGTCGATTCCGGTTGAGACTGTCTCGTCCAAAGACCAAAAGCCACGCCGACTAAAGCTATCGAAACGATGGAAAAGAATCCATTGATGGGGAATTTCACGAGCCTAATTACCTTTTCT
>Ga0335394_10007060_pt1 | contig 12697 bp, 10 predicted proteins | sample MAT03_FD_205741 | JGI IMG/M metagenome (GOLD analysis project Ga0335394, IMG submission 205741) | Freshwater microbial communities from Lake Fryxell liftoff mats and glacier meltwater in Antarctica - MAT-03 (spades assembly) (version 2) ...
ACAGGGTTTCGGCGGTGGCCACGTCGGTCAGGTAGCTCTTGCCGTCGGCGGCGGGCATTTTCAGTTGGTGACAATTCGTCACCAACTGACTGCCTTCCTTCGCCAGTCGCTCTTTGAGCTTGTTCCAATACTTTCTGGCAGTCGTAAAATCTGGCTGCTGCGTCAGCACCCGGATGATGTCCACGACAGAAAACCACCACGTCTCGGTGTTTTCGTCGTAGTGGCGGCGGATTTCGTGGCCTTCAAAAATGGCGAGGTCGTTTTTCATGGAGCCGGGATGAGGTTGCGCGGGGCGGTCAGGGATTCAGCAGCAGCAAATCCAGCCCCTGCGTTTCGTAGCTTTTGAAATCGTGATCGAGGCTTACGAAGCGCAGTCCGCCGGAAATCGCGAAGGCGGCGAGGTAGGCATCCATCCAGACTTTGGGAGAAACCGTGTCCCGGATCGCCAATTGGTGCCAGGTGGCTTCGAGGCCGTCGGGTTCTTCCGCAAAGATGACGGCGTCATCCTGACAAAGCTGGTCATACACGGCCCATGCCTGACGGTTGGTTTGCGGAGGGTAGTGTTCCGCGATCTTGCGGGTGAGCAGCCGGAGAAAGGAGTTTTGTGTCGCGCGGCAGAAAGTGGCGGTGTCTGCGTCTCCGAGCCCGTCGAACCAGCGGCGGGCCGGGCGATGGTTGGCGTGTTGCTCCACCGCCATGGCGATGAAGACGTTACTGTCGCAGAGATGCGTCATAGCTTTCCATCTCGGACTCCATCTCCAATTCGTGGATGCGCTGGCCGGTCAGCTCAAACGAAAGTGCTCCGGGCTCTGCCTTGATGAGCGGGAGCTTCACGCGATGGCGGACGGTGCGGGTGGCGGAGGGGAAAAGCGGCAGCGTGATCTTTCCCCGGACGGCGCGTGGTGGAGATGCGTCGGTAGCCTGCATGGCGGCGCGAAAGGATTCCGTGGCGAGGGATTTGATGGCTTTTCCCCGGCGGGCCGCGGTGATCTTGAGGCTGAGCGCGAGGCTGTCGGGTAAATCAATGGTGGTTTTCATGGCTTGCGGCTTTTAGGCGTGGCTGGCGGCGGCGTTTTCGCGGCCTCTTCCGCTTCGAGGATCTCCAGTCCGAGGGTTAAAAGTTCGGCCATCTTGTCCTTGAAGGTTTTGCCTTCCTGAATGGCGCGGACCTTGGCCTCGCGCAGCAAATCTTCGGGTAGATCGAAAGTCATTTTCATGCACCCAGCTTCCCAGCTTCCCAGCTTGCTGTCAAGGAACGCCTCACTTCGTCAGCCCTCCGATCAGGGTGAGGATGCGGTCGGTGACGCCGCGCAGCTCGGCGTCGATCTCGGCGAGCGGGCGCGGGGGCTGGAAGACGTAGAAGTGGCGGTTGAAGGGGATTTCGTAGCCGACCTTGGTCTTGTCGTGGTCGATCCACGCGTCGGGCGCGTGGGGCAGGACTTCGCGTTTGAAATACGTTTCCACGTCTTCGCTGAGCGGGACGTTTTCGGTGTCGCGCAGGGCGGCGTCGGGGAGGGGCTGGCCTTTGGTTTTGCCCTTGGTGCTGAGGACGATCTTGCCCGCGGCATCGCGCTCGGGGCGCTCGACGGTGATGGTGCGGTAGCCGAAGGCTTCGTTCGGGAAGATGCGGGAGATGGGGATCTTCGACCCTTCTGTTTCGCCTTTGCGGGTGACTTCCTCGAAATTACCGAAGAGGCGGGTGATGTCGTCGATGTGCGCGGGACTGAGTTCCTTGCGTTTGCTGCCGAGGCTTTTGCGCATCTTTTGCCAGAAGGCGGAGGCGTCGATGAGCTGCACCCTGCCCTTCCGGGCGGCGGGCTTCCGGTTGCTGACGATCCAGACGTAGGTCGAAATGCCAGTGTTGTAAAACATGTCGGTGGGCAGCCCGATGATGGCCTCGACGAGGTCGTTCTTCAGGACGTAGCGGCGGATCTCGCTCTCGCCACTGCCCGCGCCGCCGGTGAAGAGCGGGGAGCCATTGAGCACGATGCCGAAACGGCTGCCGCCATCCACGGCGGGGCGCATCTTCGAGATGAGATGCAGGAGGAAGAGCAGCGAGCCATCGCTGACCCGCGGCAGGCCGGGACCGAAGCGGCCATTGAAACCCTGCTCCGCGGCTTCCTTGCGGATTTCCTTTTCGATCTTCTTCCACTCGACGCCGAAGGGCGGATTCGAGAGCGAGTAGTCGAAGTGTTTCCCGTGCAGGCCGTCAGCGGAGAGGGTGTTGCCAAAGATGATGTTGGCGATGTCCTGACCTTTGATGAGCATGTCGGCCTTGCAGATGGCGTAGGACTCGGGGTTTAGCTCCTGCCCGTACATGACGAGCCGGGCAGCGGGATTGATCTCGGCAATGTGCTCGCCCGCGACGCTCAACATGCCGCCGGTGCCGGCGGTGGGATCGTAGATGGAGCGCACCACGCCGGCTTTTGTGAGGGCGTCGTCGTCCTCGATGAAGAGGAGATTCACCATGAGCCGGATGGCGTCGCGCGGGGTGAAGTGCTCCCCGGCGGTCTCATTGGAAAGCTCGGCGAACTTGCGGATCAGCTCCTCGAAGACTGCGCCCATCTGCGCATTGCTGACGACCTCAGGATGGAGGTCGATGTTGGCGAACTTTTCGGTGACGAGGTAGAGCAGGCCGGACTTGGCGAGCTTCTCGATCTGGGTGTGGAACTCGAAGCTCTCGAAGATGTCGCGCACGGCGGGCGAGAACGCCTGCAGATAGGCGCGGAGGTTTTCGCCGATGTGATCCTGGTCGCCCATGAGCTTTTTCAAGTCGAGCGGCGAGGTGTTGTAGAAAAGCTGGCCTGATTTCCGAAGGAGGAAGGGCTCGGAATTCAGCCCGGCTTTCTCGCGGACTTCCTTTTCCTTCAGCACGGCGGCCTTCGTGGCTTCCAGCACGCAGTCGAGCCGGCGCAGCACCGTAAACGGCAGGATGACCTTGCCGTATTCGGATTGCTTGTAGTCGCCGCGCAGGAGATCGGCGACGGACCAGATGAAGGAAGACAGGTTTTGGTCACTCATGCGTGGACAAGAATGCGGAAAGAAATCGGGAAAGTGCGCCTGGCCATTCGGATTAGCGGATACTGAAAAGCCCGTCCGTGAATAGCACGGCGATTCTCGAGAACAGCAAACGACGCCTGGCAAGTGAAGGCTCATCGGTGCGGTCTGGAAGGACGGGCGCTCGCCCAAAAATCGCTTCGCAAAATGCGAACGGAACGAACATCCTGTGCCTCGTGAACGCCGTGCGGCTCATCACGCAATCCCGACTCAGCAAAGTCGTCGTGCGAGTGCAGGGCGAACTCGCAAGGCTGGGTCTGTGGTCCGATGTGGCTCGCCTGCCGAGGACGGAGGTTTTTTGGTGCGCCTTGCCTCAGTTGCCGCTGGGGGCAATGGGATATTTCATCCACGACGCGCACCCGTGGATGTCACTGCTCGGCTATCGTCCTGGGCATATCTACATCCCGGCGTTCACATTCGTCCGGCGGAATATCTCCGATGTGATCCGCCACGAATACGGGCACACGCTCGCGCATTATCAGACGGCCTGGGTGCGCCGCTCGCGAGCATTCACGGCGGCATTTGGCGGGCGCTACTCGCTTGGGCGGCGTCCGGCATCCGTGCGACGGGCCGATTGCGTGAGCGACTACGCCACAACGGAACCCACGGAGGTTTTCGCGGAGACATTCGTGCACTTCGTGCGACGCGCGGGAAGGCTGCCCGCAAGGGCTACGGCTGCGCTGCGGCGCAAGTGGGATTTCATCGCGCGGCTGTGCGAGGAGATGCAGGCCGCGAGGTGATGCGGTGGAAAACCGACTAGGCGTAATGCTCGCAGATCGCGCTCGCTGCGGTACGATGAAGGGGTGTTACAGGACCGGCTTGAACCCGAGCCGCTGGCGGCGGCCGGCGGTGCCTTCATCCTTCGCGAGAAAGAACCCGGTCTCGGAAGCTGCGACTTCAGACACAAGGCTCCATGCCGGGCCGCGACCCACCCAGAGGCAGGCACATAGAACCGGCCATAGCGAATCCACAGTCCGGGGACTTTGCGATTGCCGGAATCCCGCGCTTGGACAAACCTCGCCGCATGATTTCCGGCTTTTGTTTCCGCAAGGGAAGTGCTCGGTGTTTCGTCGCATCTCGCTGCGGGAATCTTGCACCTTGTCAGTTTCCTAATCCCTTTGGATTAACCAGTGATTCGTAGTTTCGCATTTGGGCCTGTAGCTCAACGGTTAGAGCAGGGGACTCATAATCCCTTGGTTCCGGGTTCGAATCCCGGCGGGCCCATCTGAACGCGGAACGCGGAGGGAGGAACGCGGAAAAATAAGAGCGAGGTTGCGAATTGCGAATTGCGGATTTGAAATGAGGGGGTGAATCCAATTCCGCTGGGAAAAATCGCGGTCGTCGGCTCCGGCGCGGTCGGCTGTTACTATGGCGGGATGCTCGCGCACGGCGGGCACGATGTGCATTTCCTGATGCGGGCGGATCTGGAGACGGTGAGACGCGACGGGTTGACGGTTTTCACGAACGGCCGGGAGTTGAAGTTGCCGGAGGTGCGGTGTTCGGCGACGACGGCGGAGATCGGACCGGTGGATGTGGTGTTGATCGCGCTGAAGGCGACCGCGAATTGCGAGTTGGAGCGATTGCTGCCGCCGTTGATCGGTGCGGAGACGGTGCTGCTGACTTTGCAGAACGGGCTGGGGAATGAGGAATTCCTGAGTGGGCGATGGGGCGCGGAGCGGGTGATGGGGGCGCTTTGTTTTGTTTGCATCAATCGGACTGCGCCCGGCGTGATCCGGCATCTCGATCATGGTTCGATTTCGATCGGGGAGTTTCGGCGGGCTGCATCGGCGCGGGCACGGGCGCTGGCGGAGGCGTTCCATGCGGTGGAGGTGGAGGCGACGGCGGTGGATGATCTTCAGAGTGAGCGCTGGCGGAAGCTGCTGTGGAATATTCCTTTCAACGGACTTTCGATCGCGGCGGGAGCGAATGTGGCGGAGGTTCTCGCAGACCGGAATCTGCGGAAGCTCGCGCGGGCGCTGATGGATGAGGGACTGGATGCGGCGCGCCGGCTTGGTCATCCGATTCCGGATTCTTTCGCGGACTGGCAGATCGACCGCAGTGAGTCGATGGGAGCTTACAAGCCGTCGTCGATGATCGATTACGAATTGGGCCACCCGGTGGAGGTGGAGGCGATCTGGGGCGAGCCGCTGCGACGGGGAATCGCGGTCGGAGCGAAGATGGCGCGTCTTGAGGTGCTGTATGGGCTCATCCGGCATCTCACGGCGCGTGGTTCATTGCGTGCCCGCTGATTTTCGCCTATCTCCCGCCTGTGCAGGCCGCGACAGTCGTTTCCATTCGCAATCTCTCGAAGCTCTACCGCCAGGGTGAGATGGAGATCGCGGCGCTGGATGATGTGAGCATGGAGATCGCGACGGGGGAGTTCCTTTCGCTGATGGGGCCGTCTGGCTCAGGGAAGAGCACGCTGCTGCATATCATCGCGGGGGTGGATCGCCCGACATCGGGTCGATGCGTCGTCGGCGGAGTGGAGGTGACATCGCTGGATGAATCCGACCTGGCGGACTGGCGGAATCAAAACGTGGGATTTGTTTTCCAGAGCTTCAATCTGATCCCGGTCCTCACGGCGTTCGAGAATGTGGAGTTGCCGCTGTTGCTGATGGACCTGTCTGCGAGCCGGCGTCGGGAACTCGTCAACACCGCGCTGGAACTCGTCGGCCTCGCGGACCGGCGGAAGCATCTGCCAAAGCAGATGTCGGGCGGGCAGGAGCAGCGTGTGGCGATCGCGCGGGCGATTGCGACGGATCCGAGGCTGGTGGTGGCGGATGAACCGACGGGCAATCTCGACAGCGCGAGCGCGGATACGGTGCTGGAGATTTTGCAGACTCTGAGCCGGGGTGCTGGCAAGACGGTGATCATGGTGACCCACGATCCGCGGGCGGCTTCCCATGGTTCGAGGACGATTCATCTGGAGAAGGGCAAGCTGCTGCCGTGAACGGGGCCGGACGATGAGTATCGCGGGATTCGTCATGCGGAATGCGTTCCGCAACAAGCGGCGTCTCCTGCTCAGCGTGCTGAGTGCGGCGGTGAGTCTTTTCCTGCTGGTGACGCTGATGGTGCTCCTGCGCGAATTGACGCAGCCGCCGACGGATGCCGACGCAGCGTTGCGGGTGGCGGTGCGCAACAAGGTGTCGCTGGTGAGCACGCTGCCGCAGAGGCAGCGCGGAATCATCGAACGGATTCCAGGCGTTGATGTGATGACGCCGTTCGTCTGGTTCGGAGGGAAATTCAAAGAGGACGAGCAACTGTTGTTCGGGACGATTGCGATCGAACCGGCGACGTTCGATCGACTGATGCCCGAGGTGCGTTACAACAAGGAGGATTACGAGACCTGGCTGAAGGATCGGGTGAGCTGCCTCGTGGGGCGCGATACTGCCCAGCAGTATGGCTACAAGGTGGGCGATCGCTTTACGCTGATGAGCGGGCTTTATCCATGCAGCGTGGAACTGCGCGTGGCCGGGACTTACTGGGGCACGGTGGATGATCGGAATATTTTCTTTCACCACAAGTATCTCGACGAGGCGCTGAAGGACTGGGGTCAGACAGGGATGTGGTGGCTGCGGGTCTCATCGGTCGAGGCCATGCCCAGAGTGATCGAGGAGGTTGAGAAGGCGTTTGCCAATTCCGCCAACGAAGTCCGGGCGGAGAGTGAAAGGGAGTTTCAGGCGGCGTTCGTTTCGATGTGGGGCGGGATCAAATTTCTCATCGGGAGCATCAGCGTGCTGGTCTTGCTGACGCTGTTGCTGGTGACTGCGAGCACGATGAGCATGGCGGTGCGGGAGCGCTTTCGTGAGCTTGCGATCCTCAAGGCGCTGGGTTTTCGGAGACAGGATTTGTTTGCCCTGATCCTGGCGGAAAGTTTTGGACTGGCCGGGCTCGGTGCACTGCTCGGAGCGGGCGGAGCGTGGCTGCTCTACACGGGCATGGATGTCCAGAAGGCGACGAAGGGAGTCTTTGTTTCGTTCGAGGTGACCCCGCAAATGCTCGGCACCGCCGGGCTGGTCGCAGCGTTGCTGGGGATTGTCTCGTGCCTCGTGCCGGCGATCTCGGTCGCGCGCATGAGTGTGGTCTCGGGGCTGAAGACGCTGGACTGACCGTGCAGCGGGATTTTCAGCGTGTCGCATGGCGCAGCGCCGGAGAGCTGCGTTACTGTTTCATACGATTTATCCAGACAGATTGCCTGAAGGCAGGGGACGGTTGGGTTGCGTAGCGTAGCTCTCCAGAGCTGCGCGGGTGGTTCCGTACGGGAAGCCTCGGGTTGCGCAGCTCTGGAGAGCTACCCTACTTTCCAGTCACCTGCCGCCATCCGCCAACAGGACTGTACAAATCGTATCAGAAGGTGTGGATGAAGAGGCCCGAGCGCAGCTTGGGCTCGAACCAGGTGCTCTTTGGCGGCATGATCTGGCCGGCATCGGCGATGTCCATGAGCTGCTGCACGGTGGTCGGATACATCGAAAATGCGATCGCGGCTTTTCCGCTGTCCACGAGCTTTGTGAGTTCGCCGGTGCCGCGGATTCCGCCGATGAAATCGATTCGCTTGCTCGTGCGGGGATCGTCGATTCCCAGCACTGGCGCGAGGAGGCGTTGCTGGAGGCCTTCGACGTCCAGCCGGGATATCGGATCGGCGTCGGGCGCATGCTGCCAGCCGAGGGCGTACCATTTTCCAGCGAGATACATGCGGATGTCGCCCGACTTCGCCGGCGCGGGGGTGCTGTCCGGCATGACGGTGAATGCCTTGGCCGTCGCGGTGAGGAATTGCTCCGCGGTCAGGCCGTTCAGATCCTTGATCGCCCGATTATAGGGAAGGATCTGGAGCTGGCTGGCGGGGAAGAGGACGCAGAGGAACCAGTCGGAGTCAGCGGTTGCAGCGCCCTTGGCGCGCAATTCCAGGCCCACCCTTGCAGCGCTGGCCGTGCGGTGGTGTCCGTCCGCGACATAGGCGGCGGCGAGTGTGGCAAATTCTGCGGCGAGGTCCGCGGTGACGGAAGGGTCGGTGATTCGCCAGACGGTGTGCCGGATGCCGTCGGGCGCAGTGAAGTCATTGGTGGGAGGACGGGCGGTTTCCCGCGTGACGATGGCGTCGATGGTCTTCCGATCGCGATAGGTCAGGAACACGGGGCCAGTATCTGCCCGGAGGGTGCCGATGAGTTTCGTCCGATCGTCTTCCTTGTCCTGCCGTGTGCGCTCGTGCTTTTTGATGATGTCGCGGGCGAGGGGATTCGCCACGCGTTCATGGATGTAGTCGTCCACGTGGCAGACGGTGGCGAGGCCAGTCTGCACGTGGTTTCCCATGCGCTGCTGGTAGAGGTAAAGGGCCGGCGTGGTTTCGCGACGGAGTGCGCCGACTTGCTGGAGGCGGCTGAAGTTTGCCTTTGCCCGCGCGTAAACCTCGTCGGAATACGGGTTCGTTTCCGGCGGCAGTTCGAGTTCGGCACGATCGACCCGGAGCAGGGTGTTGGGCTTGCCGTCGGCGAGGATGCGAGCCTCGTCGGTATTCAGGACGTCGTAGGGGACGCAGGCGATGTCGGCGACTTGGGCGGGGTCGGGGACGAGGCCCCGGAAGGCACGGATGCGAAGCATGGGGCGCGCGTGGTAGCGGTCCGGGCGCGCGTGCGCAAGCCGGGAGGGAAAGAAAAAGGGCGCACCGGTGAGGGTGCGCCCTTTTGCTGAGGAGTTTCGGAGGCCGGTCAGTTCACGTAGATGGCCTCGTTCGCGAAGAGCAGCGCATGGGCATAGGATTCCCACGGTGTGAGCACGTCGCGTTTCACAATATTGCCTTCGTTTTGCACTGCGCGTTTGGCATCGTTGTCGCGCTTCTTGATGTCATCGACGCGCTTCTGAACCTCGGTGTTCTTCTTGGCAATTTCAGGAGCCATCTTTTCCACCTCGGACTGTTTGCTTTTTTCCTTTTGGACGAAGGCGAGTCCAATCGGGATCTCGGTCGGCTTCGGGGAGCGCTGGAACATGATCCTGTAGAGCGCAAACACCCGGCGAAGATCGTTGTCTGCACGCTGGAATTCACTCCGTGCGACCACGCGGCGTGCGACATCCACAGCCAGGGGGCTGTTCATCAGGAAGAGCGCCTGTTGCGGCACGATGGTGGTGGTGCGTTTGGAGTTCGGCATGTCGGGATCACTGAAATCGAAATGCGACATCAGTTCCGGCACATTGCCCCGGTCAATGTAACCATAGATGCTCCGGCGATAGATGTAGGGCTCGTCGGTGATATTGACGGGCTGCCCGCCAATTTTCGGATCCAGGCGACCAGACATCGTGAGCAGCGAATCGCGGAATGATTCGAAGTCCAGGCGGCGGACATTCGCGCGCCAGAGCAGGCGATTGTCGGGCTCCTTGTCCGAATAGTCAGAACCGAGCAGGATGTTGCTGCTCTCCTGATAGACGCGGGAGAGCATGATGAACTTGTGGAGCTTCTTGACGCTCCAGTCGGCACCCCCTTTCTCCTTTGAGTCCACGAACCAACTGGCGAGGTAGTCGATCAGTTCGGGGTGGGTCGGCTTCTCGCTCATCACGCCGAGGTCATCGGGCGTGCGGACGAACCCTTCGCCAAAGTGCTGCAGCCACACGCGATTGATGAGCACGCGGGGTGTAAGGGGATTGTCTTTGCTGGCGATTGCCTGTGCCAGTTCGAGGCGTCCGCTTCCGGCCTTGAATTCCTGCCGACCTTCCGAACTGAGGATGGACAGGGAGCCGCGAGGAATCGTTTCGCCGGGTGTTCCCGCCTGACCGCGGATGAGGAGGCGCGAGTTCTGCGGAGTGCCTTTGTCGAGCATGACCATTGCCCGCGGGGTTGCTCCGGGATGGGTCAGTTCGAGGTCGTTGAGCTTGGCAAAGGCAAAGCGCGCGCGTCCGGTCATCTGGTTGTCCCAACCGCGGATCGAACTGCGAATCCAGTCGGTCGTCGCCTGGGGAGCCGTTACCATCGCGAATGGCCCTGAGAAGAATTCGACTTCCGCCGACGTGAAGCCCGCGGGCTTGTCGCTGGTGGCATCCTTGAATGCGGTGATGAAGCCTTTCAGCTTCGGAGTCATGCGTTTGAAGAGTCCTTCGTAGGCGGCAAACACTTCGTAGCCGGAGTGGACGTTTGCCTTGGTGAGTTCATCGATCACCAGGGAATTGAATTTGCCGCTCTTCTGCATTTCCTTCAGCAGTGCCGGGGCGCGGGTTCCAAATTCGCTATCGCTAAGAGCGTCCAGCTTTCGCAACGGGCCAAAGACAGGATGATCCGGTCGCATGACCTTCTGGAAGAAGGTGACGAATCGAGCTTCGAGGCCGGCGGTCTTGACGATCTCCAGGCGTGCCTTCTGATTCGCCTCGTTCATCCGGCCACCGTTGAGCGAAGCGGCCTTCAGGTAATCAGCGGGCTTGGCGTGGATCAGGCCGAGCCAGTGCTCCACTTCACGAAAGTAGATGTCGCTGTTCTCTTTTAGCACACCGGCGATTTTCTGCTCGTATTCGAGCTTCTGCGCAGGCGTGGGTTCAGCGATCTTTGGCTTGTCCGTCGGCTCCTGGCTGCTGGCAAAGACGCCGTGCAGGGCGTAATAATCCGCCTGCGGAATCGGGTCGAACATATGGTCGTGGCATCGGGCACAGGCGACGGTGACGCCGAGGAATGCCTTGGAAAACACGTTGATCTGGTCGTCGATCTGGTCATTCGCGTTGTTGAAGCGCATGCCAACCGTGAGAAAGCCGAGGGCCGCGAGGTTCGGGCTGCCTTGGGTCTCTTTGCCGGTCGAGCGGGCACCTGAAGCGCCGCCCATCATCATCCCCTCGGAGGCCATCATGGCTGGCTCGGCCATCGCCACGGGCTGCGCGGGGGTGACTGCTGGCGGCGCAGTGGGCTTGGCTGGGGTGGCCGTCTTTCCTTTGGCAAGAAGAAGCGGATCCGCCTTCTTCAATCCGGAGCCAGCCGGGGCAGGGGTCGTCTTCGCGGCTGGCTGGACAGTCGCAGTGACTGTCTGAATGGGATAGATCTGGTCGGCGGCAAGCTGCTCGATGATGAACTGATTGTAGGGCTTGTCCTCGTTCATCGCGCGGACCACGTAATCGCGGTAGGTCCATGCATTGGGATAGCGGTAGTCGAGGCGGCCGTTGTTCACATTCCCGTCGCCGCCGATGGTGTCGGCATAGCGGGCCGAATTCAGCCAGTAGCGAGCCCAGCGTTCGCCGTAGTGAGGGCTGGCCAGCAAGCCATCGATGACCTTTTCCCACGCGTTCGGTGCCTGATCGGCAAGGAATGCATCGATCTGTGCCGGGCTCGGCGGCAGGCCGATGAGATCATAGTAGGCGCGGCGCAGCAGGATTTCCTTACCTGCGTCGGGAGCGGGAATCATCTTGTTCGCCTCCAGCTTTTGGAGAATGAAGGCGTCAATCGGCGTACGGCACCATCCCTGGTTCTTGTTCGCCGGGACTTTGACGAGTTTCCAATTCTTGAGAGGCTGGTATGCCCAATGGCTGCGGGCGCTGTCGTTGAGGCCGCTCAGCTTCTTGACCTTTCCGGCGTCTTGGCGCGGGTCCGGCGCGCCCATCTTGATCCATGCATTGATGTCGGCGATTTGCTGCGCTTCGAGTTTGCCGCCGCTGCTTGAGGGCGGCATTTCCATATCCTTCACCGTGTAGGTGACGGCCTTGTAGATGAGCGACTCCTCGGGCTTTCCAGGGACGATCCCTGGTCCGGTATCACCGCCCTTCAGCGCTGATGCGGCCAAGTCCAGCGTGAGGCCGCCTTTGCTTTTGCCGGATTCGAGGCTGTGGCACTTGTAGCACTTTTCGCTCAGAATCGGGCGGATCTTGCTTTCAAAGAAGTCGAGTTGCTCCTTGGTCGGTTCGTCTCCGAAGGCGGGAGAGACCAATGCCATTGCGCCACTGAGGAGGAAGACGGATGAGATTTTATTCATGGTTGTAGGGGTGAAATTAAAATGTGGGAAATATCGGATGCCAGCGATGGCGGAACAATCGGGGAACTGAGTTCAAAAGGAAAGCGCCCGCCGGAGGCCTCGGCTTCCGGCGGGCGCTGAGCAGAATGCTGTTCTGGCGTCCGCGGTTAGCCGATGAGTGCCTTGACCACCTTGCCGTAGTTGTCGGTAAAGCGGAAGTCGCGGCCATTGTAGCGGTAGGTCAGCTTCTCGTGGTCGAATCCGAGCAGCGCGAGTTGCGTTGCGTGCAGATCGTGGATGTGGACCTTGTTCTCGACGGCCTTCGAGCCGAACTCGTCGGTTGCGCCGTATGCCTGACCGCCTTTGACTCCGCCGCCCGCCATCCAGGCGACCATTGCGCGCCCGTTGTGGTCACGACCGGGATTGGCCGCGCCACCGCGGTCTGCGGTGACGGTGCGTCCGAATTCGCCACCCCAGATGATGAGGGTCGAATCCAAGAGACCGCGCTGCCTGAGATCTTCAATGAGGGCGGCGGCAGGGGTGTCGATGGTGTTGCCGTTGCGCTTGAGGTTATTCGCGATATCCCCGTGCATGTCCCAGCCACCGTGTTCGACTTGAACGAAACGGACGCCGCGTTCCACGAGGCGACGAGCCACGAGGAGTTTTGCGCCGATGTCATTCTTCCCATACATTTCCTGAATGTTGTCGGGTTCCTTGCTGACGTCGAAGGC
>Ga0335394_10007062_pt1 | contig 12695 bp, 11 predicted proteins | sample MAT03_FD_205741 | JGI IMG/M metagenome (GOLD analysis project Ga0335394, IMG submission 205741) | Freshwater microbial communities from Lake Fryxell liftoff mats and glacier meltwater in Antarctica - MAT-03 (spades assembly) (version 2) ...
GACATCGCAACAGTATGAATGTCATATTGGATTTCAGCAAGAAATAAATCTCTGTCCTTCAGGACATAGCCGGGCCATCTTCCCGATAATTCAACTCCGCATCTGTCCGGTCATAAAAGTGTATGCTTCCTGCATTATCGAGACAGCTGTCATTTAGATACATATTCACCATAAGAACTTTACGTAGCACACATGGCAATCCTCAGTAAACGCACAAAAACATCATTAATAATTGACGCATTGCGACTAAAAACCCGGGTCCTCCGTTTGCTCAAGCCACGCGCTAGGCTATCAGTGAGCAAGCTTCACCTGGGTTGTGGCGCTAGGCTTGTCGGTGGGTGGCATAATGTCGACCTGGTCTCCGGTGACGAAAGAATAGACCTTGGTGCTCGTCTGCCATGGCCGGACCTTTCGTTCGATGATGCCGTGGCGCAGCAAGTCGTGGAACATCTAGATCTGCGTGACCATTTGCCTAGATTTCTTAAAGAATTGCACAGAGTAATGCGTCCGCAAGGCCGGGTCTGGGTATCCTGTCCCGATATAGAAAAATTGTGCCACGGATATATCCGTGACCGCTGCAAGAGTCTGTATGAGGCGCGACAAAACCGATATCCAGTTTGGTGGGCGGGCTTGCTGCCGACCCAGCACATGCTCAATGAAGGATTTCACCAAGATGGCCAGCATTTAAACCTTTTCGATCATGACCTGCTCTGCCATTTGATACTCAAGGCTGGTTTTTCGACTGCTAGACCAAGTTCGGAGGATGAGCTGATTGCAATTCACCCAGAATTTCCAAGGCGATACGATCACGAGATCACACTTTACGTGATGGCCGTGGCCTGATAATGCGTCGCCGCAGTTCTAGACCAGATATCGCCGTCGCATTCACCACTGACCGCGTGGCCGACGGAGGAGTTAGCAGCCTTTGCCAGCTACTGCCTCACCTATCGCGGCACGCTCTGTTGATAACACAAGCGAACTCACCCTGTTTGGTGGCATGGCGCGATCAAGGCAGACCTCTCCTGACCATCCCGACACGCGTGCGTGCAGGAAATACTCGTATTGTGGGGCGGCTAGGTAGACTATGGGATCTTCTCCGGTTCAACGCCGCTATTTATAGAATCTGTATCATCATGAAGCCGCGGGTGGTGCACTGCAACGACCCTTTGGCCATCCAGCATGCTTCATTTGGCGCGATAGCAGCAGGCGTATTCGTGGTCGCACATGTGCGAGACACAAAAAGGGATCCATCGCCCAGTGATGTCCGTAGATGGAGACTCTATTTTTCCTTATGTAATCGCATCATTTGCTTGTCAAATGATATGGTTGACCGATGGAGTAAAGCTATTGGTGGGCGGGACCTGCGTGGACGGCGTCTGGCCGACCTTACCTCCGTCAGTTATAGCGTAGTTGATACTTTGCGGTTTGTACCTCTTGATCCTAATAGGAAACTAGCCCTACGTGCAGATATGGGTCTGCCGCCAGATGCTTACATCATTTTAGCGGTCGGAATCATTTCCGCCAAAAAGGGCTCCCTCGCCCTGGTGCAAGACGTTGCACCGCGGTTGCGTCGAGAAGGTAGCATGCTGATCTTGGTCGGCGACACACATGCCGACCCAGAAATGACCAGTTTGGTACGAGATTTGGCAGACCGCTCTAAGGGATGGATCGTGTTAGCGGGTGCGCGTCACGACATTGAGCGATGGTATCAAGTTGCTGACGTGTGTGTAAATAATGCTCGCTATGAAGGACTTGCTCGTTGCATGCTGGAAAGTCTTGCCTGCAGTATCCCCGTTGTCTCGACAGATGTCTGCTCGGCAGATGAAATCCTCACTCGCTACAACTGCGGCGAGGTCGTAGTTGGTGACGATCCAGCTGCGATGGCTGACGCTATCGAATCTTACCGGTGCGATTCTAGTAGACGGGTAGGAGATGGGGCTCGAGGTTCCCAGCTTGTGAGGCGGTTGTGCGATCCTTCCTCGGTAGCACGACGAGCAAACCGAGGCCTGCCAGGATGACTGTGGGCCGACGGTTAGGGCCCTACTTAGCGATTACCGACATCCAACTCTGGGTTGTTGCCTTCGTGACTGGTAGCTTGGGGTGCCTTGGTATATTCTTGGCAATTCAGCGCGGTGCAGTCGAAGTTGGACTGTCCCTAGCAGTATTTGTCATGACATTGCTATTCTCCTTGTTCGCTATTGATTCGCCTAGGCGCGGGTGGATCCACCCCATCGTGGCACTAATACTCATCTTCATCGTACATGTCGGCATTCGTCCGGTGCTGGGGTACGGGCTTGGTCTTCCTCAGCATGTTGCTGTCCCCTGGGCTTCCTCCGGAGACTTAGACAGAGCCATGGCCCAGCAGCTGCTGCTCCATGCCTGCGCATGCATGAGCATGGTGCTTGGCTACGCCGCCCTAGCACCTGCAGGACGTTTATCCGCTATTTTACCTGACAGGGTGCCTCTCTCGATATTTGCCTCCGGCATCATCACCGCAATCAGTATAATTGCGTTGCTTATAGCCGGATCGGGCGGACTGCTGAGGTTCATCCAGAATCTGTTCACTTCGTCATCTATCCGTGATTATGGCATGGATACCGGTGTCGCACAGTCGCTCTCTGTGCTGATCTCTATCGGAGTCGTCGCCGGTATGGCGTCGCAATTCCAGCCTAGTCGAATCGTGGCTTTGATCGGTGCTTTGGCTGGAGCCGCGTGCGCATTTTCAATGGCTGGTAGAAGATCCACTGTTATTTTCACGCTTATTGGTATGGTTGCCGCACGGTCGATCTTCACCCAGAAGTTGCGCTTACTACCTTTGGCCATGATCGTTATTTTTGGGGTAGTCCTACTCGGCATTGTTGGTGTGGCTCGGGCTTCGTTATACGGCGGCGATGAGATTTCTCTCGAGAACAGCGGTGAGCTGTGGAATTCGAGTACTCTCGAAAGGGTGGTATCCGAGTCCGGCGAGCGAGTGAACGAGGAATCGGCGCAAATAGCCCTACACGCGATCGTTCCGGAACGCATGGATCACTTGTGGGGGGCATCGTACGCTACGATGATGTTTGCGCCAATTCCAAGGGCCTTCTTTCACGATAAGCCTCGCGGAACCGACTACCTCGCCGGTAAACTGCTTTTCGGCGCTGATTGGGGGATTCCCGTTGGATCTGTGGCTGAGGCGTGGTGGAATTTCGGCTTGCTTGGTGTGATTGTTATTTTCGTGTGTTACGGAATTCTGATCGCATTACTCTGTATCTGGTACGAACGCAATCTCAACGAATGGACCGCAATAGTTCTGATAATTACTGTCGCGATTACACTTCAGCCAGCGACCAACGCGGTGATCCCATTTACACAGTTCCTTGTCATGCTGTCTTGTCTACGGCTATTACAGTTACTTTTCTCCAAAATCCACAGATGACCAAAATTATTTTCTTTCTTCCCTCACTGGGCGGAGGCGGCGCCGAGAGCCATGTTGTCCGTCTAGCCAACGGCTTGATCGCAAAAGGCTGCCAAGTCTCTGTCGCTGTAGCTAGGAGTGGCGGATCCTATGAGGACAGGCTTTCGCCTTCGATCGTTATTGAGAGGATGCTTCGGTATAAGATTACTTCATCAACCGTCTCGATCGCATTATCGGTGGTCTCCCTCAGAAGGGTACTCAGGGACGGGGGGTTTGATGTGGTCGTTAGCGCCACGGCTCTGTGCCATGTTGCCGTTGGTATCGCCCTGCGATTATCTGATGCCCGGATGTGCAGGGTCTGCTTAGCTCAGAACAATCCCAGCCACGAAATCCAAGCTTATCCAGCGTTCATTCAACCATTAATCGCTCGAGCTTACCGAACTGCAGACCTTGTGATAGCTCTCTCCCAGGGTGTCGCTGGTGTTTTGCGACAGAATGTCAGACCCGAACCGCGCCCAATGTTGGTGATCTCTAATGCGGGCTACGACACAGATCTTCCGCTGAAGCTGAGTCAGCCCGCGCCTTTTGTGCGTCCAAGCCGCTTTCTTATAGTGGCATGTGGACGTCTCCATCAACAGAAGGCGTACCCTGACATGTTGCGCGCAGTCGCTAGGGTCCGCGATATCCACGGAGTGGACGCCGAACTTTGGATAATGGGGGTGGGGCCCGAAGAACAACATCTGCGATCCATCGTCTCCGATCTCGGTCTTTCCGGTCTTGTTCGATTTCTGGGATTTGTACCCAATCCCTATGCTGTCATGCGGCACGCGGATGTCTTCCTTCTCACTTCTCATTGGGAGGGGTTCGGCAACGTAATCGTTGAGGCAATGTCTTGTGGACTGCCAGTAGTGGTCACTGATTGCCCATACGGTCCGTCAGAGATTGTACGCGATGGGATTGATGGAAGGTTGGTGTCGGTCGGCGATATTGAAGGTATTGCTGGCGCTCTTGCTGACTTGATCCGAGATCCGGCAAGACGCCACGAGATGGCGAGATTAGCATGCCTACGAGCTCGCTGTTTCGATCCTACTGTCATCTCAGATCGCTACTGGCGCGTCTTTGATTTCTGTCACCGCCCATCCCAACAGAGTATTCGTCCCCTGATTGCAGCATTTGCTCATGACCACCGTTTTATTCGTGATGCCAATGGCGTGGTGTGGAGCGGCGGGAGATTTAGACCAGAACATTGGCGAGAGTATCGAAATATTGCACCAGTTATTCGGGTCTACGCCCGGCAGACACAAGCCGGTCCGACGTTTGATCCGGCACGGTATATATCCAACATTACCCCAGGAACCGTGTTCCGTCTGATTGACGAACCAGTGTCCTTGGTCCAGATATTTCGGAGCATGCGAGAAGTTCGCCAGGTGGATCTTGTTGTAGCTCGCCTGCCTAGTGTCATTGGTGTTGCCATGGCTGTCGCTGCTCTAGGCTACCGTAAGCCTGTTTATGTAGAAGCGGTGGGATGCGCGTGGGATGCCTACTGGAATCATGGAACTATCTCCGCTCGCATTATAGCGCCCTTCATATATTTGGCGATGCGGGCGATTTGCGCCCGTGCCCAATTCGTTCGCTATGTGACGCGCTTCTTTTTACAGCAGCGCTATCCCACTTGGGGTAAGCAATTGTCGGCTTCGGATGTAGCGCTGATCGGTCTAGGCAGCCTACGTTCACATCCAAAATCGGAGGTTGTCTTCGGCTGTATTGGCGCTTTCTCGACTAGGGCGAAGGGATTCGATGTCGCAGTCGAGGCGGTGGCCGCGCTCCTCCGATCAGGCCGCCGTGTGCGATTGGAATTAGTCGGCCCTGGGTCTTCGGAATGGGTCACCGAACTAGCCCACAGTCTGGGCTGCAGTTCACAGGTGGTGAACATCGGAGTTCTGCCTGGTCCTCATGCGATTGCACGCTGGCTTGATGGAATTGATGTGTACCTGCAACCGTCTTTTCAAGAGGGTCTGCCACGTGCCCTCATTGAAGCAATGGCCCGCGGTTGCCCTGCGTTGGGTTCTACAGTAGGGGGAATACCAGAACTGCTTGACGAATGTTGTATGCACCAGCCCGGAGACGCGGCCACTTTGGCAACACAATGCGGTGCCCTGCTCGACGATCCGGGGCGGTTTGCTCGATCCAGTAGGCACAGCTTGGAAATGGCTACTCGTTTCCTCCCTGGTCCCCTAGAATCTAAGTGCACCGACTTCTGGGCTTTGATCAATCGCAAAATCAATCGCCATCGTTTAACAAGATGACTCTGGATTTTCAAGCGGAGAAGCAGGAAATGTACATCCACCTTCGGTACCGACGAAGTGATGTCCTTCCGGCCTGTCGTGAATGTGGCAAGCCGGAAGTATATGTTCACGACTATTGACCACATAAGTGGTCTTCATTACGAAAAGGAAGGGACAGGCGACCGTGGCTGAATTCGCGGCTTTCTTGCGCAGAAAAGGGGTGGACCCGAAGCAAATTCTCGACGTTACTTGCGATATGAGTGAGGCCTTCTTGAGCGGCGTGGACAAACATCTGCCCAACGCGAAGGTGACCCTGGACTGCTTCCATATCGTCAAGCTCGTCAGTGACGCAGTGAGTGCGGTTCGCCGTCGTGAGCAGCGCGATCAGCCGTGCTTGGCTGGCTCCCATTATGCCCTCCTCAAGGGGCCAAGCCGTCTCAGCGATGACGAAAAGGGGCTGCTGCGGGACATCACGCGACGGAATATTGAGACTGCGCGAGCCTACCGGCTCCGTTTGGCCTTTGATGACTTCTTCAAGCAGAACGGCCCGGTGGCATCCAGGGGCTTTTTGAAGGGGTGGATTACGGCAGCCCTCAGCTCAGGAATACCCGAAATGGAAACGGCGGCGACGTCAATTCGCCGCCACTGGAAGATGGTTGCCAACTGGACCAAGACGCGTCTCAGCAATGGGATCCTGGAAGGGTTCAACAGCCTCCTGCAGGCCATGAAGGCCTGTGCCCGAGGATATCGAACATTCGAATTCATCCAAACCATCGGATACCTGATCGGAATCAAGCCCATCGTCAATTCCCACTCGAAGTGACGAGGAACCGTATTGCTTGTCTGCCAAGCTATGATCGCGAAGGTATTCTCAAATATTTGATTCAAGCCGCAAGTTGTGGCCTGCCCATCATTACCTAAGATGCGATGTCAACCATTCTGGAGGGCTGCGATGCCGCTGAATTTAACGGTAAAGTCACGTGCTATGCACAGACTTAGAGTTGCATATGTTTGCAATGACATTAGCGGTTTACTTCATTTTCGCGAGCCAGTAATTCTTGCGATGCGTTCGCTGGGGGTCGAATGTTGGGCAATTGTCCCGATGAGGGACGGTGTTTTCGGGAGTTTGCGAGAGTCGTTAGATCGGTACAGAAAAGCAGGTGTTCACATTTGCGTCTGGGGCATAAACAGGTCTGGGGTCAATCCATTTCGTGAAATTGCATCTTTTCTGAAATTAGTAAAATTGTATCGGAAAATTAAACCAAATATTGTTCATCATGTTACCCCAAAACCTGTTCTTTACGGCGGAATTGCAGCAAGATTCGTTCCTAGTGTTCGGGCTGTAAATGCAATAAGTGGCTTAGGATACTCATTCGGCAAAGACTCAAGTGGGGCAAGGACATTTGTTCGTTTTATTTCATCTCTTATGTATAAGGTCGCACTTGGATCGTGGCGATCCTATGCGATTTTTCAGAACCCAATAGATCGAGATACCTTGGCATCCCAGGGCTCGTTGTTACTTGAACGGTCTGAATTGGTTCACGGAAGCGGTGTTGACCCTTCCTTCTGGAAGGGGGAAGAGGGTTATTCTTTAGGGCCTATAGTTATAATCGCATGCCGTATGTTAAAAGACAAAGGTGTGTTTGAGGCTATTGAGGCCGCCAAAATTCTTAAAAAGAGAGGAGTCGAGATTGATTTGCGTTTTGCTGGCATGCCTGACGCCGGCAATCCCAATTCAATTACTGCGGATCAACTAAATGCGTGGCAAAAACAAGGACTCATTACTTGGCTGGGAGCGGTTCGTGACATGCGGTCGTGTTTTCGATCGGCTAGGATTGCGTGTTTGCCGAGCGATTACCCCGAAGGTGTCCCAAGGGCGCTGATCGAAGCCGCGTCATGTGGATTGCCATTAGTTTCGACTTCTACTCCGGGATGTCGTGATATTTGCGTAGATGGGATTACCGGAATCCAAGTGCCCCCACGTGACCCACTCGAACTGGCGAATGCATTAGAGAAATTACTTAGTAATCCGTCTCTTTGTCGTACTTTGGGGTGGAATGCTCGACAACTTGTCCTTCAACGATTTAGCATAAACAGTGTTGTTGCTGGACATTTACGGTTGTACGGGCGTGCCCTCAGAGCACGCCCGGACTGATTTGGATGTATTGTATTTTTGGTATATGATATTATTAAAATGAGCGCCATTAAGAATGAACACAATTAACATTTCTGTTTTTCTGATCGCAGTTTCCTGTGCGATTTTCGTGACGTTTGGCATCTTGGGGTATGCACGGACGAAGTTGCTGGATTCGGTGACCGAGCGGTCATCTCATACTGCTCCCACTCCACGTGGCGGGGGAGTCGGTCTTGTAGTCGGCGCCTTGCTGGGTTGGAGCGCGTGGCTGACCATACAGCATTCTTGGGATTTTCCGGCGCTGACGGTTGCTCTAGCAATAACTATGGTGGCGGCCCTTGGGTGGTGGGATGATCACGTCGACCTGAGCCCGCGGATCCGATTGTTGGTGCAATTTCTTTCCGTGTTTGCAGTGGCCTGGGTAATTGGCTTGCCATTGGAAGTTAGGGTGGGCCAATGGATCGTGGCTGTTCCGTCATGGCTGGCATGGTCCCTGGTTGCCTTCGTCGGCCTCGGGGTGATCAACCTTACTAATTTCATGGACGGCATTGATGGCATCGCCGCTGGCCAAGGCTGCGTTGTTGCACTCGTTGCTGGTCTGGTCCTGATCGTCGATCCGCAGTGGGCGAGCTTAGGCATAGCTACTTCGGGGGCCTGCTTGGGGTTTCTGTGGTGGAATCGTCCACCGGCTCGAATTTTCATGGGTGATGTGGGATCGACAGCTTTGGGCCTCATCGTATTCGTTTTTATGCTGGTTGAGTTGCGAGAAGGGCTGCGCATTGAGGTGGTGTGCCTGCCATTTGCGCCATTCCTGATCGATGCCACGGCTACTCTGGTGCGCCGGGTCTACCGACGGGAGCGCCTAACTCAGGCTCACCGTAGTCATCTTTATCAACGACTGGCACGGCATTGGGGGTCCCATCTCCCGGTGACTGGCCTTTACGTTGTATTAGCGGCATTGGGGGCTGTGGGTGCTTGGTTGACCGTCGCTGGATGGGCTTCGCCATGGTGGTTCGTGGGTGGAATCGCCGGCGTGTTTATTGCTTTAACCATTTTTGCAAGGCGAGTTGCCATGCCATAGCGATGGTTTGAAGGGATTCGCAGGTTCGAAGTGACCGTTTTTGACGGGAAAATTTAAATCGAATTTTGTGAATCCCCTGAGTTTAAGGTTTAAGGTGCTCATATAATACCTCCCCCATTTCCAGATTTCCGTCCTTCACCTGACCTTCCCTCCATCCTTTCAGGGCGGACGCCCTTGGAAGCGTGCTGACTGGATGGGGTTAAGGTCAATGTATCCTCGTCACGTAACGTCTATTACTAAGGCGGCATAACTTAGAATTGATCCTGTTGTATGCTACGACACATTTGGATCACTTGAACTTACCCTTGTGACTTTCATTTGGACGGGGTAAGCTTATGTCTTCAGTCTCTCCTACGTATGCCTATCCGTCCCACCACTTCATTCATGCCGCTGATGCCGCATCCGCAGGCTAGCGCCTTCCGGCTGTTGCGCTGCATGCTCGATTTGGCCTGTCTGCTGGTCGCGTGGCTGGCTGCCGCGGCCCTGTTGCGCTATGGCTTTGGTCCCGGCGAAGCGGCGCTGATTGCGACCGCTGTTGGCCTGCGGGTGGCTTTGTTCTGGATCTTGGGCAGCTATCGGCTCCTTCTGCGCTATACGGGCGTCCATGCCCTGCTCGGATTGGTTCTGGGCGTTGCTGCCGGCTCGGCTGCTCTTGCCGTGGGTTCACTCACGCTCGGCCAACCCTCCGCCGCCTTCGTGTGCTTAGAGGGGCTGCTGGCTTTATCCCTGTGTGTCGGCAATCGCCTCGGGGTCCGTATCTGGCACGAATGGCGGTCGCGGGCGCGTGGTGTCCGCACGCTGATCTATGGCGCGGGTGAGTTGGGCGAGGTGACCTGCCGCTCTTTGCGGCGCGGCGGTCGGCTGTGCCCGGTTGCGTTCATCGATGACGATGCCCGCAAACGTGGCAGCATTATCCATGGGCGGCGGATCTGGGGTGGCCTGGATCAGTTGGCGGTGGTTGCCAAGCGCTTTGACGCTGAATTGCTCATTGTCGCGGTGCGTGATCTTACTCCTGAACAATTAACGCTGATCTTTAATTCGGCCATGCAGGCCGGTATACGGGTCAAGCAGGTGGTCGGTATTGATGCCATGGCCGAAGGTGCCAACACCGTTGCTATCGGCGATATCAATATCGAAGACCTCTTGCGGCGTCCGCGACGCAATTTAGATCCGCAGATAGTCCCTGCCCTGGTGGCGGGCCACACCGTCCTGGTGACGGGTGCAGGCGGTTCGATCGGTTCGGAACTGTGTCGGCAAATTGCTGCTCAGGGTGCCCAGCGCCTGATCCTTGTTGATGCCAGTGAACCATCCCTGTATGCGATTGCCCGGGAAATCGAGGACACCTATCGCAATGTCAGCGTGGTAGAGGCCCTCTTAGATGTTACCTGGGCCGAGCCCGTCGCGGATCTGATCGCGGTCGAACGTCCGGCGGTGGTATTCCATGCGGCTGCCTACAAACACGTGCCGATCGTCGAGGGCAATCCCTTGGCCGGCGTGCGCAACAATGTTGCTGGGTTCCTGAATGTCGCCCAGTCCTGCGTCGCGGCAGGGGTACCGCGGCTGATTTTAATCTCGACTGACAAGGCGGTGCGCCCGACCAATGTCATGGGTGCGACCAAGCGGGTGTGTGAACTTATTTTACAGGCGCTGCCTTCCGGCATGACCAAGTTGGGTGCCGTGCGTTTTGGCAATGTGTTGGGATCTTCTGGCAGCGTCATTCCCCGCTTTCTCAAGCAGATTGCGGAAGGGGGGCCGGTCACGGTTACCCATCCCGATATCACGCGCTTTTTCATGCTCATTCCTGAGGCAGTTGAATTGGTGTTGCAGGCCGGCTGTCTGGCCGAACAACACGAAGTATTCATCCTGGATATGGGTGAGCCGGTGCGAATTGCGGATATGGCCCGGCAATTAATCCATCTCACCGGTCGGGTTCCGGACAAGGATATCGCCATCGTCTATACCGGTCTGCGCCCCGGCGAAAAATTGTTCGAGGAATTACTCGTCGATGACGCGGAGCGCCAATCCGCCATTGATGGCATCACCATCGCCCGCAGTGCCCAGCGTACGTGGGACGATATCGGCACTCTGGTCGACGATCTCTTGGCCGCGTGTCGCAGTCAGGATCTGCCCAGTCTGGCTTTAGCCCTGCAGAAACTGGTTCCCGAATGGACGCCAGGTCCGACGTATGTCGAAGCCCTGAGCACGGCAGGAAAACGCACATCAGGCCAAGAATCCGGCCGCTGGATTGCGATCTCTGGTTGATGGCTCCTGGCAGTGGTGGCTCCACGCATAGGCGCGTACGGGTTGCTGCTTGTTGGCTTGAAACGGATCTCAATTCTCGCCCGTCTCCCTGCTTTTTTGGGTGTTTTATTGCCCCCAACCCGCCACGGTTGCATCGACGTTGGTCCATGGAACCAGGGCCGATTCGGCGATACGGGCCTGGATGGGCCCGAGATGGAAAAAAGTGGCGTTCAGGGCCTGATTGCCAGCCAGGTCACGAAAACGCCGCAGATTGCGCAGATCTTCGGGTCCGGGGTTGACCGTTGCCTTTATTTCCGCGGGGCGCAGGTTTCCGCCTTGATCCAACAGCAGATCAATTTCCAGGCCATCTAGGATAAGCATGAATCGCTGTCTATAGGATTTTAGGTCGTGTAAGTTGTGAAGATACAAAGCTTTACCTCAATTCCTATTTTACCGGTATTCTATTCCTGTTTTTCCGGAATAGGACTGTTTCAATAGTATCTCCCTCCACAGGGCACGCTCATCGGCCCGAGGATCAAGGACAGGACGATAGAGGCCCGGTGACGTACCAGTCCTACGTTGGCAAAGCCATGGGTGAGGGCCAACCGACCAATCCCATTGCGTAAGGGCCAACAGCCCGCCCCCATATGAGCCTAGGGCAACGCCCTAGGTAAAGAATGTACATGAAAAAGCCCTGGGGAGGGGCGACCTAGAGAAGCACCCCATTTGGGCCGCCCCTTCAGGGCCCACAGATTTCTCGCACGTGTTCCTAGGGCGTTGCACGAGGCCAGTACGTGCCTGGCAGTCGGCCCTCTCCCCCGCTATCAAAGACGCAGGCCAGAGGCCGCAGGACGCAGGACCAGTGGCTACGCCACTTTCGCGACCTCGGACCTCGGACTCTCGCGACGCAGGACGCAGGACGCCGGACCAGTGGCAATGCGAACTTCGCGACCTAGGACCTAGGACCTCGAACTTCGAACTTCGAACTTCGAACTGCCGCGACGCAGGACGCAGGACGCAGGACGCAGGACGAAAATGCCACGAAAAGTTCCCGTAAATAAAAAATAAATAAAATAAATAAAAAAATAAACTGAATGTGTGGAATAACCGGTTTTTGGACAGCTGACCATCGCGGAGCGTCTGCCATTGCCCAACGCATGGCCCAGCAAATTGCCCATCGTGGCCCCGATGACGCAGGGGTCTGGGTAGATCCTGCGCAGGGTCTGGCGTTGGCGCATCGGCGCTTGGCGGTGGTCGATCTGTCGCCGGCAGGGACGCAGCCGATGGCGTCGCGGTGTGGGCGCTATGTCGTGGTGTTTAATGGCGAGATCTATAATCATCTCGCGTTACGCCGGGATCTTGCTGGCCCCTGGCGTGGACATTCTGACACCGAAACCCTGATCGAGGCCATCGCGCAATGGGGGCTTGCCGCCGCCCTGCCGCGCGTGGTTGGCATGTTCGCTTTGGCGTTGTGGGATGCGCAGCGCCGCGAATTGACCTTGGTGCGCGACCGCTTTGGCGAAAAGCCGTTGTATTATGGTTGGCAGGGGCCGTCTT
>Ga0335394_10007071_pt1 | contig 12683 bp, 13 predicted proteins | sample MAT03_FD_205741 | JGI IMG/M metagenome (GOLD analysis project Ga0335394, IMG submission 205741) | Freshwater microbial communities from Lake Fryxell liftoff mats and glacier meltwater in Antarctica - MAT-03 (spades assembly) (version 2) ...
GGCGGGCGGGTTTTGTTGATCAGTTACTAGCAGGGTTGATCACGGGCTGGCTGAACCCGGAAGGGCGGGTTTTGTTTGTTGGTTTATAGCAGGTTGCTCGCGGACTGGCTGAACCCGCCCCTACGGGCGGTTGGGTTGGTTGGGGGACTGGGCGATCGCCAATCAAATTGGGGATTAGCTTTGCTTTTTCTTCTTTTTCTTATTGCCTTCAGCAGCGTTGGCAGACCCTTTCCCAAATCCTTGCGCGGGTTTGAGTGCAGACTGCTGCGGCACGTTCAAAAAGTCATCACTAAACCTGGACTCAGGAGCAAACCTGTCAGACCAATCTGGAGCTAGGCCACCAAAGCCATTCTCAAAGTTAGGATTGGCAATTAGCCGCGCCGCTTGCATGTTTTTAAAAAGCTGATGCTGAAGATCGGCGGGTGCAAAATCAGACGCTTGTTTGAGTCCCAATTCTATTTGAACGGTGGCCCAGGTACCCGGTATCGAGTCATCGATTTTTTTAGCGACATACACTTGCTCAATCAGCTCAATGGCCTCAACCCCATTTAGGTCTAGCAATGCCGCCACCAACATCCCGTTTAACACCGCCGGGTTGTCGTTGTACGCTTCAAGCTGCTGGATCAAAACCGCAAGACAGGCATCTCGATGCTCTGGCTCCTGTTCACCGATCTTGGCCACGCCCTCTGAGATGGAAGATCGTGCCCATTCACTCAGCGATTGGCTTGCCAGCGACTCGGCTAAGACTGGCAAGGCATCAATCCCCATTAACTGAAATACGGATGGGGTTTCAGAATTGAGCCAATCGTCATCTTCATAGTGATCCCATTGGGATAGGAGGGGTGCGATCGCCTCTACTGCCTTTAATTGCCCCAAGGCTCGCCATGCATGAATCACACTCCATGGCTCCGCCTCTTTCTCGCTCTCCCAAAGTTCTCCATCGCTCATCATGCGAATCAACTCAGGAATATCTGCTTCTGTTAGCCCAAACTTTTTACGATAATCTGGCCAACCCTCGGTTTTTGTGATCTGACATTCTCCGATCGTTAGCAGCTTAGAAACCGGGGGCTGATACGTTGCACTGTTGTGTTGCTCAGACATGATGCAAGAACCCCAAAATCATTGTCTTAGCCTAAAGCATTTACAGCTAATTTTTACAAGATCCTCTGCGGCACATCCGAGATACTATGCCGGGGTGCTATGAATTGCCGTACCTGCAATGCTGAGGTCAAAAATGGGCTGACCCGTCACGCATTGCCAATGGCAGGTGTAGAGATCGGGCGTTTGAATGCCGAGGCTGGCGATCGCCGCTTCGCCTGGAAAGGGTAACAGCCGATCAAACCAAATGCGATCGTCCTGCAAGCCGAACTGTAGCAGGTAAACCGCTGGCGGAGCTTGCAGCAGGGTCAACAGTTGAATGCCCAATTTGTAGAGGGGTTGGCGCTGGCGATCGCTAAGGTGCAGGGGTTGAATAAAGCTAGAAACGGTCGCGGGTGAGGCTAGCTGAGGAGCGATCGCTTCGGCATAGAGCGGACCTTTGGCCGTGAGCACAATGGGAAGCCAGTAGTAACCATCACCGATGGCAATCTGAAAATGATTGGCAACATGCTGGCGTAGTTGAGATACATCGCGACAGGCGCGGTAAATTGCCGCAGCGGGAAACTCTAGCGAGTCTGGCAAGTTGATGGTGAGGGGAAGGGCGATCGCAGTTGTCGCGCCTGGTCTGGTTGCTGCCCAGGCAGTAGCAGTGGCAACCTGCACGGTGTCGGGGGCTGTCGGGGAAGGATGAGTGGCGATCGCATCCTTTAAAGCAGCCACCATAACGCTCTGAGTCGAAGTCGAGTCAGATTCTAGCGACTCAGGCCACCCATCTACCAAAATCCAAACGTCAGCCACGCCGCTTTTACCCCAGCTAAATTGATCCGCCTCGCCCCAATATTGCATGAAGGGTTCGGCAAAGTTGCACATCGCGTTGAATTGTTGCCCAACTAAGCTGGGCAACAATTCACGTAATGAGATCTATTCTAGACACCAAAGCTAGCAACCGATACGGGCTGTCCAGCGCGGGGAAAGCTGGGTAGGTCGATTTGGGTAACTTTGCGAGTGCGAACGGCCAGCCGATAGCTGACGCTTTGCAGCTCTGCATGGAGCCGCTGATTTTCGGCCTGAATCATCGCCACTTTTTCTTTAATTGGCAGCAGGCGCTCGTTGTATTTTTGGTGGTAAACCTGAGGCAGCTCTTGCACCACTTGTTCTAGCATTTGAGAGCGATCGCTCAACTCCTGCATCGACTGGCGCATTTGGTAAATTTCTGTATCTTTTGACGAAATCTGCTCTTGGTAAAAGTTCACCTGCTGCTCAACGCCTTGCAGTTGTTCACGCAGTACCCGCAGATCATTTAAGTTATGTTCCGACAATTCGGCGCTCGGTGCCGTAGTAGAATTGCCCTTCACCAGGCGAAACAGCTCTTGAGACAACTGTTGCACCAGTTGATCTCGCATTTGTAACTCGTCTCGCAGATGAGCGACTTCTGCTTGGAGTTCCGATACAGTCATAAGTTGAGTCACGATACAACTCCAATTGGCTCAGTAATGGTTTGAATGTTCTGTTTCCAGCGGCGAGCCGGGGAGGCACGGCGGATATCGCGCCAAATTGCCGTTGCCGCTAATGTACCATCTGCAACGGCGATTGAAACCTGATTTAGCCCATCCTTTAAGTCTCCCAACGCAAAAATGCGCGGATGGGACGTGCGACACATGGGATCTGTCACCAAGTTTTTCCCGTTTTGCTCTAAGTCGATGCCCTGTAAATACTCGTTGTGATAGTGAGAACCCATGGCAACTAGACCAGTTTCCAACGTTACCGTTGAGCCGTCTGCTAGTTCCACACCGCTCATCTCGTGATTATGTCCCAAAAATTGCTGAATGGGTAGCTCTACCAAAGGATAACCGTGTTCTTTTAATTTATGCCGCATTTCTGAGCCAACGGCACATAATCCCTGCGTAAAAACTGTAATGTAGGGCGTAAACCAGTTGAGGACGAACGCTGTGTTGATGGCTGCCTCAGAATCGACAAACAGACCGCACTGTTTATCGGCAATTTCATAGCCATCGCAGATCATGCACACATGCAGGTTGTAGCCCGCATAGTCGTAGACGTTCTGCATGTGGTCTAAGTGCGGCAGATGATCGATAATGCCGCTGGCTGCAATCACATATTTGGAGCGCAATACGGGGTAGTCGCTGTCGATTTTGCCGACTTTGACCCGCACGGCAAAGGTGTCACCCTCATCCGTGACGGTTTCAACAAAGCCACGCAAACTGTCTGCCCCAAGGGAAAGAGCGTGTTCATTGCCCTGGTGCAGCAAATCGCGTCCGGGGGTAGTGGGAGGCAATCCCAGGTAGTTTCGCAAATCTTGCATCCAGAAGGAGCGTCCTCGCCCTTTTTCGATCACCAGGCAAGATAATTTGTACCGCTGGAGATAAATTGCAGCAGACAGCCCTCCTGCTCCCCCGCCCACAATGATGACATCGTAAACATGGTCAAGCCGTTCGTGGAGGGTTTTTCTAGAGAGCTTCATGGAGATAAATAGAGGTGGGCGATCGCCGAAACTACTGCTACAAGTATAGTTGTCAGGCTAGACAAAGTAAGTAGGTGGGCTTAATTAAAATAAAATTCTAAAACCCTGCGCCGCCCACACAGCGGGCGGCGCAGGGTTTTAGAATTTGGTTTTTATTTAGGTTGAACTACTTAATAGAACGAGTCCCTGCTACTTTCTAAAACTTGTAACTATGACTTACGCACCTCACACAAAAAACAAGAAAGTTGAATGAATTTGCGAGCGCTGAGCGCCCGCAAATTCATTCAACTGCGTAAGTCCTATTAACCTCTCCTATTGGCCTCTAAATACACAAACAATAAGAATATTTGTCAAGAGTCGCTTGAGGCTTACCAACCTGATAGGCTAGATAGCTGTGATTCGGTTCTAACGGGGAACAGCCGTTGGAGGAAACAGGGAAAGAGCAGTGTAAATCTGCCGCTGTCCCGCAACTGTAATTGAGGTAATCAGGATAAGGCGCAACCTTAATTCCCCTCAAGAGCCAGGATGCCTGCCGTTCGCAACGCGTCTCTTTGGAGTCGCTCTCTACCATGGTCTGATCTGCGAGGTACAGGATGAGGACGCGAAATTGGAAGTGGGGCAGCCTGGGATTGATGGCTGTCCTGAGTTGTTATATTGTTTTGGGTTCGGCAACGCCAGCGGTGGCGATGCATATTTCAGAGGGCTTTTTACCGATCCAGTGGGCGGCGTTTTGGTGGGCGATTTCGTTACCGTTTTTTGGGGTTGGGCTGCGATCGCTCATTCGCATTACCAACCAACATCCCGAATTGAAGCTGCTGCTGGCGCTATCGGGGGCGTTTACCTTTGTGCTATCGGCGCTCAAAATTCCATCGGTGACGGGAAGCTGCTCTCACCCTACGGGCACTGGACTGGGCGCAATCTTATTTGGCCCGTCGGTGATGACGGTTTTGGGCGGGCTGGTGCTGCTGTTTCAGGCGGTGTTGTTGGCGCATGGTGGGCTAACGACGCTGGGAGCCAACCTGTTTTCGATGGCGATCGCCGGACCATTCGTAGCCTATTTTGTATACCAACTGCTGCTAAAAACCGGACGGCAACGGCTGGCTATTTTTGGAGCAGCAGCGCTGGCCGATCTGCTGACTTATGTAGTGACGTCGTTTCAGTTGGCCTTAGCCTTCCCGGCGGCGAGTGGGGGGATTATGGCATCGTTTCTTAAATTTGCTGGCATTTTTGCCATCACTCAGGTGCCCCTGGCAATTACAGAAGGGTTGCTCACGGTGCTGGTGTGGAATTGGCTGCAATCGTACGGACAGCCAGAGTTGGAGACCCTCAAGCTACTGAAACAGGAGTCCTAAGCCATGTCGAAACCCTCAATGCCAACCCCCGCCACATCGCCACAGCCCACTCAGCCGCAATCAACTCATCAACAAAACTGGCTGCTGGTGATCGCCGTCATTGCGTTGGCGGTTTTCCCGTTAGTCTTTGTACGTGGAGAGTACGGCGGGGCAGATGGTCAAGCGCAAGACGCGATTACCGAGATTCAACCGAGCTATCAGCCCTGGGCTAGTCACCTATTTAAGCCTGCCAGCAAGGAAATTGAAAGCCTGCTGTTTGCCTCGCAGGCGGCACTGGGCGCTGGAGTAATCGGCTATGTGATTGGTTTGTATAAGGGGCGATCGCAGGCCGTGATTCAGCAGGCCGTAATTCAGCCGTCCCAGCCCCAGCCATCCCGCGATCGCCCACCAGAATGAGCCACCAGATCGACAGTCTGGCCTACACCAACCGCCTGCGTTGGCTGCCGCCAGACCAGAAGGTATCCTTTGCGATCGCCCTCTTGCTGCTGTCGCTGCTTGCCCCGCCGCTGGTACAAGGGCTAATTAGCCTCTGGTTGGTAGTCTGGATTGTGGTGTACGCCGGGATTCCAGCCATGCTTTATTTACGGCTGTTGATCTTGCCAATGGGCTTCTGGCTCACAAGCCTACCTGCTTTTGTAGTCAGTGGAATTGCCCTAAATCAACAGCAGGCGATGCAGTGGGATGTTTGGCAGGGCTGGGGCATAGGGGCAGGTGATGTGTATTGGTATATCAGCCAAACCGGATTGCATCAGGCGGGGTTGCTGTTTGCCCGTGCCCTAGCCTCCACAAGCTGTATGTACTTCATGTTGTTGACCACGCCGTTTACAGAAGTGTTGCAACTTCTCAGAGCGCTGCACTGTCCGCCCCTGCTGACTGAACTGTTGCTGCTGATGTATCGCTTTATTTTTAGCCTGATGGCGATCGCCGATGAGCTGTGGATCGCGCAAAATTCTCGCTGTGGCTATCGCACCTGGCAACGCGGTATGCAGAGTTTAGGAATTCTGATTGGACAATTGCTCCAGCGAACCTTTGAGAACTATCGGCAAGTTTCGTTGAGTTTAGCGTCACGAGGGTTTGACGGCACCCTGCGGGTCTGGCAGGCGCGCCCTCACAAATCGTCGCGACGCTATACTCTTGAGGCGGTGGCTGGCTGCACGCTCCTAGCCACCCTTAGCCTGATCTGGCACTAGAAAGCACACACCCAGCTAAGTAGTTCAATCTAAATAAAAACAAGATTCTAAAAGTCTGCGCCGCCCGCTGCGCGGACGGCGCAGACTTTTAGGGTTTTATGTTTAATTACGCCCACCTACTTATAGCGGTAGCCATGATCAATAGGACGCTTCCCTGTCATTCCCGCGCAGGCGGGAATCCATCTGCTCGATAGGTGCCAGCGTCATTCCCGCCTGCGCGGGAATGACGCTGGCATGTCCTAAGCTTTATGACTATGGCTATAACTGCATTTTTTTTGTAACCGAGTGGCAACGCCACACGGTTACAAAAAACTCCGGTTTTATTGACAAGATCCTACTGCTCTCCCTGGTTGGCCATGTCCCAATGGATTCTCGAATTTGATCAGGTCATTTACGGCTATCCCTGTAGCCAACAGTCTGCGGTTCAAGGGTTAAGCCTCAAGGTGCCAATTGGTAAACGCTGTGCTCTCATCGGTCAAAATGGCTGTGGCAAAACCACGTGCTTTTTATTGGCGAATGGCTTGTATCAACCGCAGCGAGGCACGGTGCGCTGGCAGGGAAAACCACTGCACTACGATCGCCCCTTTCTCATGCAACTGCGTCAACAGGTGGGGCTAGTGTTTCAAAATCCAGAGCACCAGCTAGTAGCGTCAACTGTCGAAGAGGACATTTCGTACGGATTGCTCAATTTGAATGTGCCCACATCGGAAGTGGCTCGACGCGTGCAGCAGGCGATCGCCCACTTTGACTTAACTGAACTGGCGCATCAGCCCATCCATCACCTGAGCCTGGGGCAAAAAAAGCGCGTTTCGATCGCCGATGTCATGGTGCTCAATCCCAAGCTATTGCTGTTGGATGAACCCACCGCCTACCTCGACCCGCGCCACACCCGCCAACTGATTGAGCAACTCCAGCAGATTCATGCGGCTGGTACTACCATTTTGCTAGCCAGTCATGACTTAGACTTCGTCTACCGCTGGGCCGATTGGGTGTTTGTTATGGATCAAGGACAGCTTGTGCTAGAAGGTACCCCTCAAACCGTCTTCGCTCAACGAGAGGTGCTGGAAAACTTGCAGCTAGGGGTGCCTCTAGCCATTGAGCTAGTAGAGCAAATGCAGGCGATCGCAGCACAGCATACCCATACGCATCCTTTAACCCCAGAGCAGTGGCAGGAACATCTGTTACACCTGCGCCGATTGCCCTAGACTTAATGCCTCCCCCATTTATGACCCTCAAGTGTCCTCAATGTGTCCCTAAAGTTATGTGTCCCTAAAGTTACGTGTCCCTAAAGTTACGTGTCCCTAAAGTTACGTGTCCCTAAAGTTACCAGCGCCGTGTTCTCTGCACCACATCCACCACACCTGCGCCTACGGTGAGAAAAATTAGCACCCAGACCACCCCGCCCGGTAAAAAAGTGAGCAAGCCAAATCCTCGGAGCACCCAAAATGTGATGGTGATCCCCAGCAGCAGAAAAAAGATGGTGGTGCTTAGCTTCATAAGTGGAATAGCCAGAGGCGCAAAGGTTCAAAGGTTTTTAGCCAATTTACGTGAGGTGCCACGTCGATACGATCCTGCCAAACAGAAGCGTTAACGATTACGAACGCCTGCCAGAATGCCAGAACCGATTGCTAATAAAACTAATGCCCAAATCGCTTCTTTAGGAATCTCCCGTAAGAAGCCAAACGCCTGCAACAAAAGTAGCCCTGCCATCATCACTAGCAAGATGCCAGTCGTATACAGAAAAATTGTGACGGCAAGGTTAGGAGATCGGCCCACAAGTGTTACTCCAGTAGTCATCAAGGGAATTAGAGCATTGACACACAGTCAACCCCTATTACAGCGCTTTGCGCTTGGATAAAACCAGACTTTTGATGAAAAGCCGCGCTCCGCGCGGCTTTTCATCAAAAGTCTGTACCTCATGCACTTGAAAAGTGCTGTAATCAACGTACAGATCAATCAAAAACCGTCGCAGACCCTATTTTGACACGGGACTTGCAACATAGGACTGTAACTCGCCCTCGGCTTAGCGCGGTTGAGCATCAGTAGGTCATCCGTAGGGTGTTGGCCATAGCCAGCGGTGCTAGAACAGGTACATTTTTGGATGCTGGACAGACTAAGTAGTTCAACCTAAGTAAAAGCAAAATTCTAAAAGTCTGCGCCGCCCGCTGCGCGGGCGGCGCAGACTTTTAGGGTTTTATGTTTAATTACGCCCACCTGCTTATCAGGCTACTTCAAATCTTCATAAACTCCTGCAAATTTTGAAGAAGTAAGGGTTAAAACACGTTACGTCGAGTATTTAGTAACCCAACGTGATTAGAATCTTCATGAGGAATCGAAAAACTAATCAGAAGTTTCCCTAGAATCTACCTTGTCGCTGATCGTTCAACTGTGCCATAGGTAGAGTGCTCCCTTTTATGTTCCGTAACCCTATTTATGTTCCGTAACCCTCTTATTCCATCTCCTCAGATTTCATCTCCTTAGAAAATACTCTTGGACAATCCTCCGCCTAACATTTCTGGGTAGTCCTAAATTGGTAAGGATTGTTTGATGGGCGGGCTTCGCCCATCAAACAATCCTTACATCAATACCACTACCTATTTCTAAGTAGAGCGCGCCCATTCTGAAACTTCAACCGTCACATTTTCTAGGTCACATCTTCACGATGAAGGGCGATCGCCATATCGAGCAGGTAGTAACAACATGATAAATTTCTTACCCATAGATCCGACAGATTCGGCCACTAACTGGGCTACCGTCGGATGGGATGTAAATCTATCTGATAATGAGGTGCAACAGCTCTTGAGTGGGGATATTTTACTGCATCCCAAACCCTGTTTGCATTGGGGAGGGGGGGTAACAGCGTGGATGTGTTTGCCTCTAAAACGAGAAATAGTGTGGTCACAGTTGACCAATTACCCTCGATGGGTAGAATACTTTCCCGATTTGATTCGTAGTGAAATGCTCGCCACGGCGGCGGGGAGCGTTAGCCCTAATCGGCGGCTGTATCAGGTTGCCCGCAAAAGCTTTCTCATGTTTTCGGCGCAGGTAGAGGTATACCTGCGGGTGTTTGAGTCGATTCGAGATACCACCGGGTATCAGATCCGGTTTTGTATGGAACAGGGCAGTTTTCGAGACTTTTCGGCAGACCTAAAGCTGCAAAATTGTGGGTCTGGAACGTTGCTAACCTATTCAGTTCAGGCGACGCCCGTTGTCCCAATGCCCGCTACTCTGATTCAAGAAGCTATTCGACTGGATTTACCGACGAATATGCAGCAAATGCGCCAAGTGTTGTGCGATCGCCCCAGTTAACCAGCCTCTCTAACGGGGAGCGTGCGTGCGTTTCGGCACAGAACAGTTCCAGCAAATTTCAAAGCATAGCTCTACTTTGTCTTTCAGATTTTTGTAGTCCTAGATTGGTAAGGATTGTTTGATGGGCGCGGCGAAGCCCGCCCATCAAACAATCCTTACATCAATACCACTACCCAGATTTTTAGTTGCATATTGCGTTATTTAGTTTCTTGCCGTCATCCTACATCGCTGGTGGAGTGAGTCGTGCAGGATTTTGAGCTTTCACAGTTCGTTAGAGTTGGCCGATACCTACCTTGACGACAGCCATTCTGCATCATATATACAGGTATACGATTAGTTAATTTTTTTTGGCCGTTGCCAATTTGTGGCTGCGTTGCTGATGCCTCTGTGTTCCTCCCTGTTGATTTCCCTGTTGTGTTCATCATCATGCAGAATTATTTTCGGCTACTTGTTGTGTTAGGGTTCATCAGTTTTAATCAGCTCGTGTCTACTCTGTTGATGTCTCCTGCACAAGCCGCAGAACCTTCGCCTGTGGACGTTCCGGCAGGCTCTGGGGTGGCTGATCCGGTTTCCCCAACTGGCGATCGCGAGAACAGCGGTGCAATAGAACGCCTGAGCCAGATGTTTTCACCGCAAATTCAAGCCACCATCAACGCCTGTCAAATGAGAGGAAAGGTCAATGTTGTGGCGGGAGCAACGCCTCAGGGCAACGTTATTTGTGGCGATGGCTCACCCGAAGCTACGGTGGCTTATACCACCTACATTGACACTGTGTCCGACATTTTGGTAGCCAGTAGTCTGGTCGGCTTTCGCGCTGTGTTGCAGGCAGATCCCCGTCTGACACCAGAGCTGTTAAGAACGGCATTCTCTAGTCCCGATGGGGTGCAACTGCTTCGCAACGCGATTCAACTTGCCATTGTTCAAAGCGACTTCCTACCGGTGTCCGCCACAGAATCGACGGCCATTCTGACCAACTCTGTTCTAGAACGGCTGAGAGCAAGTTTGCAAGACTTCAGTACGCTAGATACGCTACTGGGTACGCCTGCTCAATACAGTAGCGTGGTCAGTCAGTTTTGCCTCGCTCCTGGCATGACGGTCGAGCAAGCAAAAACTGCCGTCCCTGAGCTAACCTCCCTACAGCTCTACGCCATCTGCATTCAAGAATCGGGAGTGGCTAACGAATTGCTGCGTACAGGGCGATAGACAGAAGATCTCTTGCGCTAATCGTTTCCCGGCTTTCCTAGGAAACGATTAGCGTTCAAGCAACAGCACCTACACGAGAAGTCTAGAGTTGTGGTATTCGTACTTACCAATGACGATGGAATTGAGGCTCCTGGGCTTTGGGCATTGCAGGCGGCTCTTGAGCTAGCTCTAGGTGATGCAGGCGTAGTTGTAGCACCCCAAGCGCATCACTCAGGCTGTAGCCATCAGGTGACTAGCAACCGACCGATTCAGGTGGTACAGCGGGCAGCGGGGGAGTATGCGATCGCCGGAACGCCAGCCGACTGCACCCGGCTGGCGCTGCGCCACCTCTGCCCTGAGGCCACGTTTGTGCTGTCGGGGATCAATGCCGGAGGTAATTTGGGGGCTGACGTGTATGTATCGGGCACCGTAGCGGCTGTGCGGGAAGCGGCGCTGAATCGAGTCCCAGGAATTGCGTTCTCCCAGTTTATGCAGCGGGGGCGATCGCTCGATTGGGATACGGCCACCCGTCTAACGGCCAGAGTTCTGGATGCTTTGCTGGCGCTACCCTGCAAACCCGGTACTTTCTGGAATGTTAATTTGCCCCACTTACCACCCGATTCGCCTGATCCCGACCTGGTGTTTTGCGGGCTTTGCACTCAACCTCTGCCGAACGAATTTCGGATTGAGGGCGACTCCTATCTCTATAGCGGTGACTATCCCACCCGCGCCCGTGACTCTGGTGCTGATGTGGAGGTGTGCTTTGGGGGTAACATCGCCATCACCAAAATTCAGCTCTGGGATCTGTAATCTGTGATACGGTGAGTTCTATCGTTTTTGTAAAAGCTTCAGGCAGCGCGGCTCTTACAGAAACAACTGTGGCTTATTCCATTGGAGGATGTTTGAAAAGTGATTGGCTGTGATTTTGGGCACTGAGTGATCCCCCCTAGCCCCCCTACCCTTCGGGAAGCCGCTTCGCGTCTATAAAAAGGGAGGAACTGGATTCAAAGTCCCCCTTTTTTCTAGCGCAGCGGCGCGCCAGCGCGGGGATTTAGGGGGATCGATACCGTTTTCACACCAGCGACGGGACTTTTAAAACATCCTCTTAGACCGTGTTGTAAATTTTGGATCGCAGATTAAGGGGGTTACGATGCGCGTTTTGATGATGGGGGGTACTCGGTTTATTGGCGTATACCTGACGCGAATGTTAGCAGCGCAAGGGCATGAGGTTGTGCTATTTAACAGAGGCAATAAGCCTGCACCCGTAGCAGGAGTGCAGCAAATTCAGGGCGATCGCACCGACCCACTACAGCTTAAAACCAAGCTGGCAAACGAATCCTTTGATGCGGTGTTTGACAACAACGGTCGAGAGCTAGGAGATACTCAGCCGCTGGTGGAGATCTTTAAATCTCAGCTTCAGCACTTTGTCTATGTCAGCTCAGCCGGGGTATACCTCAAGTCCGATCAAATGCCCCACGTAGAAGGAGATGCGACCGATCCAAAGAGTCGCCACAAGGGCAAGTTTGAGACGGAAGCCTATCTAGAACAGCAGGGTATACCGTATACCTCAATTCGCCCGGTTTATATCTACGGGCCACAAAACTACAACGATCTGGAAGCGTGGTTCTTTGACCGCATTGTTCGCGATCGCCCCCTACCTATTCCGGGTGACGGCATGGCGATGACGCAGTTTGGCCACTGCAAAGACTTGGCAGCAGCCATGGCAGCAGTGTTGGGTAATGCCACTGCAATTGGGCAAATCTATAATGTATCGGGCGATCGCTACGTCAGCTTTGATGGCCTTGCCCGCGCCTGCGCCGCCGCGTTAGGGAAAGCCCCAGAATCCCTAAAGCTACTCCACTACAACCCCAAACAGTTTGACTTTGGCAAGCGTAAAGCCTTCCCCATGCGTGTGCAGCACTTCTTTACCGACATCCACAAGGCCAAAACCGAGCTGGGCTGGGCACCAGAATTTGACTTGGTAACCGGGTTAAAAGATTCGTTTCAGAACGACTACTTGGTCACAGGCCGCGACAACGCAGAAATCGATTTTTCCCTAGACGATGAAAT
>Ga0335394_10007073_pt1 | contig 12680 bp, 9 predicted proteins | sample MAT03_FD_205741 | JGI IMG/M metagenome (GOLD analysis project Ga0335394, IMG submission 205741) | Freshwater microbial communities from Lake Fryxell liftoff mats and glacier meltwater in Antarctica - MAT-03 (spades assembly) (version 2) ...
TGCGGGAAAATCCCTTATCCGCTCCTACACATTGACACGACCTACGAGTTTCCCGAAATGCTGGACTTCCGGGAGTGGGCGACAAAGGAATACGATCTTGACCTGATCGTGAAGATCAACGAGGACGCCCGCGCCGGTCGGGGCACCTATACCTCATCGGTGGGCTACGAAACACACGATCCGGTCACGGTGACGCATGAGTTGAAAACGGTCGCCCTCCAGCAGGTGATGGCGGAGAGAAAATTCGATGCGCTCATCACCGGCATTCGTCGCGATGAGGATCCCACCCGCGCGAAGGAGCGGTATTTTTCCCCGCGCAATGCCGACTTCGAGTGGGATTACAAGGACCAGCCGCCGGAATTCTGGAATCAGTTCACCACCGCGCAGGAACCCGGCGAGCACATCCGCGTTCAGGCTCTCCTCGATTGGACCGAGGTGGACATCTGGCGCTACATCGAGCGCGAACAGATTCCCATTCCGCAGATGTATTTCGCGCGTCCCGGCGAGGACGGAAAATTCTACCGTTTCCGATCACTGGGTTGCTGGCCCATCACCAAGCCGGTTCAGAGCAAAGCCGCCAATATTTCTGAAGTCATTGCCGAACTCATGGTGACCAAGACCAGCGAACGCGCCGGACGCGCCCAGGATCACCACGAGCGCAACGCCATGCAGAAGCTGCGGGCCAAGGGATTCATGTGATTGCGGAACGCGGATTGCGGATTGCGGAATGAATACGGACGATTTACGCCAGCGCACTTTTCAGTTTGGCATTCGTTGCAGCAAGCTGGCCGAGGCGCTTCCCAAAAAGAGTGCGGCGGGAGATATTCTGGCCATCACGATTTCTTCAATCAAAACCGCGCGCACCAACACCAAACCGACATCGAAAAAATGAGCGCTGCCATCGAACCACTTCCGCAATCCGCAATCCGCAATCCGCAATCACAAAAGCTCCGCATCGTCATCGTCGGCCATGTTGATCATGGCAAATCCACCCTGATCGGGCGGCTCTTTCACGACACCAACTCGCTGCCCGAAGGCAAGATTGAACAGATCCGCAAGGCTAGCGAGGCCGAGGGGATGGAGTTTGAGTATGCCTTTCTGCTCGACGCGCTTCTGGAGGAACAGGCGCAGAATATTACGATTGATACCACCCAGCTTCCTTTTCGCACGGACAAGCGTGAATACGTCATCATTGACGCGCCGGGTCACAAGGAGTTCCTGAAAAACATGGTCACCGGCGCAGCCAGCGCGGATGCGGCCATCCTGCTGATTGATGCCAACGAAGGCATCCAAGAGCAGTCGAAACGCCACGCCTATCTGCTTTCGCTGCTGGGCATCCGGCAGATCGTGGTCGCGGTCAACAAAATGGACCTCGTTGGCCACCGGCAGGAGCGTTTTGAAAAAGTCCGTTCCGACTACACGGAATTCCTCGGCAAGCTCGACTTGGAGCCCCTGCATTTTATCCCCATTTCCGCCAAGCTGGGCCTGAACATCACCAAAAACAGCCCGGAACTTTCCTGGCACAAGGGGCCGGCGATTTTGGAAGCGTTGGACAGCATGAAAATCGCCGTGCCAGCCGAGGGCCTGCCCCTGCGCTTCGTGCTGCAGGACATTTATCGTTTCGACGAACGCCGCATCCTGGCCGGCCGGATCGAAACCGGCAGCCTGCGCGTCGGGGAGGAAATCATGTTCTGGCCGGACGGGAAAAAAAGCCGCATCAAGTCCATCGAGAACTGGAATGCCAAGGAGCCGACGCTCACGGCCTCGGTGGGCGAATCCGTCGCCATCACGTTAGAAGAACAAATATTTGTCGAACGCGGACAAATCGGCAGCCTGCCCGGACAGGGCCCTGCCGAGGGCCGCGAAATCCACGCCAGCCTGTTCTGGCTGCAAGCGGAGCCCCTGGCGCTCAACATTCCCTTTACGCTCAAAATCGGCACCCAAAGCGTTGAGGCCCGCCTGGTGGAGATCACCCGCGTGCTCGACTCCTCCACGCTCGAACCGCTGGCGGGTTCGCCCGGCATCATTCATAAAAACGAAGTCGCCGACGTGCGCATCCGCGCCCGCAAACCGTTGGCGTTTGACCGTCACGACCGCATCAACGAGACCGGCCGTTTTGTCATCGTCACCGGCAAGCGGATCGGCGGCGGAGGCATCGTGCGCGAGGCGGAATACGCCGGGGACAACGCCATCATCAGCGACAACCTTACATGGACCGTCAGCCCGGTTACCCGCGAGGCGCGGGCCGAACACCTCGGGCATCGCGGGGCCGTCGTTTGGCTCACCGGGCTCTCCGGTTCCGGCAAGTCCACCCTCGCCACGGGCCTGGAATACCAACTCCACCGCCGCGGCATCGCCAGCTTCATACTCGACGGGGACAATCTCCGGCATGGCCTCTGCTCGAATTTGGGATTTTCCCCGGAGGACCGTTCAGAAAACATTCGCCGTGCGGGCGAGACCGCCAAGCTTATGGCCGAGGCCGGGTTTGTGGTGATTTGCTCACTTATTTCGCCCTATCAGGCCGACCGCAGGCGTGTGCGGGAAATTTGCCATCGCGATGGCGTTCCCTTTGCCGAGGTCTTTATCAACGCACCCATCGAAGCCTGCGAAGCGCGCGACCCCCGCGGTCTTTACAAAAAAGCGCGGGCCGGGGAGATCAAGGAATTCACCGGCATCTCGTCACCATACGAAGCGCCGGAATCTCCCGAGCTCGAGCTGCGCACCAGCGAACACTCCCTGGAAAACAGCCTCAACGACCTGCTGCATTTCACCGTGGATCTCTCCCGCATCTCCGAACCGCAGGTGCCCGGCGAATTCGCCAAGGGATCGGGAATCTGACCATTGCGGATCGCGCCGACGGGGATGCGGGGTCCCCATTGCCCCGCAACGGATTTCGGAATAAACTCCTAACTGGTGACGCCCGTTTCTGACCATTCCTCAATCCGCGATCCGCAATCCGCCAGGCCGGAGCTTTTGGCTCCGGCAGGCGATTGGGATTGCCTGCGCGCAGCCGTGGCGTCGGGGGCGGATGCGGTTTATTTTGGCCTGCCGCGTTTCAATGCTCGCATGCGGGCGGAGAATTTTTCGGAGGACGACCTGCCGCGGGTCGTTGACTTTTTGCATAACCACGGGGTGAAAGCCTATGTCGCACTGAACGTCCTCATTTTCACCGACGAACTCGATGACGCTGTGGCCGAGTTGCGCCTGCTCAACGACACCGGGGTGGATGCCGTCATCATTCAGGATGTCGGTCTGGCGGAAATTTCCCGTCGTCTTTTTCCTGCCCTGCGCGTCCATGCCTCCACCCAAATGACCATCACCTCACCCGAAGGTGTGCACTTCGCGGAGGAACTCGGCGTGAAACAAATTGTGCTCTCCCGCGAATTGTCCCTGCGCGAACTGGCAAAATTCGAACCCTCCGTGCCGTTGGAGGTCTTTGTTCATGGCGCACTGTGCGTGGCCTATTCCGGCCAGTGCCTCACCAGCGAATCCCTCGGCCAGCGCAGTGCCAACCGCGGGGAATGCGCCCAGGCCTGCCGCATGCCCTACGAAATTGTGGTGGACGGAGAAACCCGCGACCTGGGCGACAAGCGCTATCTGCTCTCGCCCCAGGATCTCGCCGCCGTGAAGGAAATTCCCGAATTGATCCGCCTCGGAGTCCGGAGTTTTAAAATCGAAGGTCGTCTCAAAACCCCGGAATATGTCGCCGCAGTCACCGCCGTTTATCGCAAAGCGATTGATGCCGCGCTGGACAGCCGGCTATCCGAGCCGGACGCGAAGGACTGGTATGGCCTGGAAATGACTTTCTCGCGCGGACTCTTCACCGGCTGGATGCACGGGGTGGATCACCAGAAATTAGTCGGGGCAGAGTTCGGAAAAAAGCGTGGCGTCCTGCTTGGTGCTGTCTTGGCCGTCGGACGCGATTTTGTCGAATTGCGGCCTGGAGAATCGCAAAATGCGAAAGCGGGCGACGGCGTGGTTTTTGAGAATCTCGCGGATACGAATCACGAACAAGGCGGACGCATCTACGCCGTGACGGGCAACCGCATCACGTTCGAACATGGCCGACTCGACCCGGACACAATTCGTGTCGGCACCCGTGTCTGGAAAACCAGCGACCCGGCCCTTGAGCGCGAACTGAAAAAAACCTGGCAGGCCCGGATCGAAGGCAACAACGCGAGAAAAATTCCGCTTACGCTCCATTTCACCGGTCAGGCCGGACAGCCCCTTACCGTGCAGGTCGGAGACATCACCGTCACCAGCCGCACACCCTTGCAGCCCGCGCAGAAATTCGCGCTCACCGCGGGGACCCTGGCGGACATTTTTTCCCGCTTGAACGACACGGCCTATCGTCTCGCTGCCTTGAACTGCCACCAACCCGGCAATGTCTTCCTGGCCAAGAGCGACCTCAACCATCTCAAACACGAACTGGTGAAAGCACTCGAAGAACGCGAAGCCGCCAGCCGCCAATCCTCGGGAGTAACCCTGCGCGAAGCGCTCGACGAACTCGTGGCATCGGCTTCCAGCCGATGCGATTCACGCATGAGCAAGATCCACATGCCACGGTTTCCGGTTCTCTGCCGCACCACGGAACAGATCGAAGCCGCGTTGAACTGCGGCATCCAAACCCTCTACGCCGACTTCGAGGATATCCGCCGCTATCAGGATGCCGTCTCGCTCACGCGGGGCCGCGCGGAAATCTTTCTCGCCACCCCGCGCATTCAAAAAGCCGGGGAACAAGGCTTCTTCAAGCTCATCGAAAACGCCGCTCCCGACGGCGTGCTCATCCGCAACGTCGGCGCGATCTCCTATTTCCAAAGTTCCTCCCTGCGCACGATCGGGGATTTTTCCCTCAACGTCTCCAACCCCGCTTCCGCTGCCGTTTTTCTCTCTCGCGGCCTTGAGCGCGTGACCATCTCCTACGACCTGAATATCACCCAGGTCCTCGCCCTTCTCGCTGCCGCACCGGCGGACCGGCTGGAGCTGACGATTCACCAGCACATGCCGATGTTTCACATGGAGCACTGTGTCTTTGCGGCCTTTCTCTCCAAAGGTTCCACCTTCCTCGACTGCGGGCGTCCCTGCGAAAAGCATCGCGTCCACCTGCGCGACCGCGTGGGCATCGAACATCCGCTACGGGCAGACGTGGGCTGCCGCAACACGCTTTTCAACGCGGCCGCGCAAACCGGAGCCGCGCATTTTGAAGATCTCCGTGCGGCGGGTCTCCGGCATTTCCGGATCGAGTTGCTGGAAGAAACCGCGGCCGAAACAGAAAAAATCCTGACTGCTTATCAATCTTTGCTTGGCGGAAAATCCAGCGGCGAAAGTCTCTGGCGTGACTTGAAAGCGCAATCGCAACTCGGCGTCACGCGCGGAACGCTCGCCCATGCCCATCGTTGAAACCCTCGCTCCGCTGATTCTGCTGATTGCCCTTGGCGCCGGGCTGGCTCACATCAAGTTCCTCGGCCGCGAGTTCATGGCCGATTTAAACAAGCTGGTCTTCTATATTGCGCTGCCGGCGTTGCTGTTCACTTCCGCCAGCCATGCCGGCGAGTCCGGCGGGCAGACCTGGCGTCTTCTCGGCGTTTTGCTGCTGGGCACCCTCCTCATTACTTTCGTCGCCTGGGGCGTGAGTTTCCTTTTGCGCATGCCGCCCGACGGACGCGGCACACTGATGCAGTCCGCCTTTCGAGGCAATCTGGCGTACATTGGTGTTCCCGTCCTCGCTTACAGTCTGGGCGGTGACAAAAAGGTCTTTGCCACGGCCGTGATAGTGATGGTGCTGCTGATGGCGTTTTACAACGTGCTGGCCGTGATCGTGCTGCACTCCGGCTCTGCGCATGGATCGGATTGGAAGCGGGCCTTGTGTTCGATCGCGACCAATCCGCTCTTACTCGCCGGCCTGCTCGGTTTGATTTTTCCTTACGTCGGCATCACCCTGCCGGTGTTTGTCAATCGCGCCCTGGATGCCCTTGGGGCGGCGGCGGTGCCGATTGCCTTGCTTTGCATCGGAGGTTCGCTGGCCATGACGTCCATGCGGGGACGGCGTTCGTGGATTATCGCGGCGGCCTTGATGAAGGTGGTGGTGCTGCCGCTGATTGTCTTCGGGTTGGCCTGGCTGGCAGGACTCGGACCCCAGGAAATGCGCATCGCCCTTGTGCTGGCCTCCAGCCCCACCGCCGCGGCGGCTTTTGTGATGGCCAAACAAATGGGTGGCGATGAAGCACTCGCCTCGGGTTCCATTGCGCTCAGCACGCTGCTCTCGGCGGCGAGTCTGGCCGTGGCGCTATGGGTGAAGGATGGAGTTCTCTTCTGAGTTTCGGGAGAAAAAACAAAGCTAAACGCCTGCTTCCCTTCCCACCTTGCACACAACCCGTCCAACCGATAAAAAGCCACTCGGATCTCATCGGTGACCTCAAAGCTTGAACCCCTTTTTTATTCTCTGCGAAATCCGGTGGCTCGCGTTCCTCGCCGCCGGACTCTTTTTTTTGGCCGGATGCACAGCCGCCGGTGAACGGTCCGCAGGGGACGGAGCCACCCCGCCAGCAGGGCAAAAAGCGGAGGCTGAGAGCGCGATAAAAATGGATAGTGCCACGCGATCCGCCGGGCAATTGCAGCAGGCGGTGATGGATTTTTCGGATCATTACGTTTCCGCCCTCGAGCTGGCTTTCGACGAATACATCGAAAACGAGACGGACCCGGTCAAACGCACCAACGCGCAAAAATGGAAAGTGATGCTGGGAGCGACCGCGATGACCATCGCGGGATCACAAGATCCCCGCGCGGCGCTCCTCGACATGACGGTTTTTATTTCCGCGGGAAAATGGGCGGTGGACCGTGATTGGATTCCTGAGGTATTCGGCGAGCGGGCGGCCCCGTTGCGGGCGCTTTATCGGGAAATGAACCGGAAGATCTGGGACGAAGCGGCCAAGGTGCTGACCCCCGCGCAGCAAGCCGATTTGCGCAGCTTGATTACGGCGTGGGAGGAGACTGATCCGCCACGCAACCAGCTCCTTGATGTGCGTCTGCGCAATCTCGATGGCGTCGTGCTCAGCAACTTTGCCGAGGCCCGCTCCGCGCGGGGACTGCTGGCCAGCATTCAGCGTTTGCTCGGCAAGGTGGATCAGTCGCTGCTCTATGGTGAACGCGTGATCTTTTACATGGAACGCGTGCCCCGCATGCTTGCGCAGCAATCCGACCTCACGATTGACCGCGTGGCGGAGAGATTTCCCATCGCCACCATCAATCCCGATTTCACCAGCCTCTCCGCCATGGCCGCCAATCTTCCCGCACAGATCAACGACGCGCTGCAAGACAAGGAGGGCTTCGTAGGCAAGGCCCTGCCGGAAATCCGCACTTCGCTGGAGAGCGCGGAAAGACTCAGCCTCTCTCTTCAACAAACGTTTGACTCGGTGAATTTGCTGGCCACAAAAATCGAAACACTGCCTTTCGAGCGCGATGATTACGCGCAGGCCTGGCAACAAACTTCCACCGCCCTTGACCAGCTCAACGGATTTGTTAACGGTCTCAATCAACTGCTCGACAGCACGACCGCCGCCGGACCGAAGGGCGTTCAACTCGCACAAATGGTGGATGAACGGGCCGACCGGCTGCTGGACAAGGCCTTCCAGCGGGGTCTTGTTTTAATCGGAGTTTTCTTCGGAGGCGTGTTGCTGTCCCTGCTTGTGGCGAGAGCGATTTTTCGGCCCGGGCCGAAACCGGTCAAGCCTCCTGACGATTCGGATCGGCCTTGAGTCTTTCCGACAAGGCGGAGAATCTTTGGGCGGCCTGGCCGTTGCGGATGGCGAGGCTGAGGGCTTTTTTTTCGCCGACGATCACGACAAAACGTTTGCCGCGCGTGAGTCCGGTGTAGATGAGATTCCGCTGGAGCAGGAGGTAATGTTGCATGGTGAGCGGGAGGACCACGGCGGGAAATTCCGAGCCCTGGCTTTTGTGAATGGTGATGGCATAGGCGGGCGAGATTTCATCGAGTTCGCCGAAATCATAGACAACCTCGCGGCCATCGAATCCGATGGTCACTTCGCGCTCGTCGGGGTTGATTGCCGTGATGCGGCCGATGTCGCCGTTGAAGACTTCCTTGTCGTAGTTGTTGCGGGTTTGGATGATTTTGTCGCGCAGGCGGAATTGAGAACCAAAGCTTTCCACCACGGGTTCATCGGGACGGCGGGGGTTGAGGGTTTCCTGCAAAAGCGCATTCATCTGCCGGGTGCCGAGGGTTCCGCGATTCATCGGACAGAGAACCTGGATATCCTGCACAGGATCGCAGCCCAGCCGTTTGGGGATGCGGGTTTTGACCAAATCAAGAATCGTGGCGCGGGTGGCTTCCGCTTCCTCGCGCTCGATGAAAAAGAAGTCGGATTCGGCGCTGCCCTCCAGGTCGGGCAGGTGGCCGGCGTTGATCTTGTGGGCGTTGCTGATGATCTGGCTCCCGTGGGCCTGACGGAAAATTTCGGTCAGCCGCACGACCGGCACCACTCCACTGCGGATGATGTCACCCAAGGCCGAACCAGGACCGACACTGGGCAGTTGATCCACATCGCCCACGAGGAGGAGATGGGCGTGAGCAGGCAGGGCGCGGAGCAGCTTGCTGAAGAGCGGAACATCAATCATCGAGGTCTCGTCGGCGACCAGGAGATCGCAGTCGAGCGGACGCCCGGCAGTGCGCGTGAAACCGCCGCTCGCGGGTTGGAATTCCAGGAGCCGGTGAATCGTTTTTGCCTCAAGTCCGGTGGTCTCAGTCAATCGTTTGGCCGCCCGTCCGGTCGGTGCGCAGAGCAGACAATTGATTTTTTTGCCGCGAAGAATGAGCAGGATGGAATTGACGAGAGTGGTTTTGCCCACGCCGGGGCCGCCGGTGATGATGAGCACGCGGGAGGAGAGGGCTTGTTTGAGCGCTTCGACCTGATTCTGCGCGAGGGCCTTGCCGGTTTTTTCCTCCACCCAGGGCACGGCCTTTTCGACGGCGATGGCGGGATAGGATGAAGGCTTTGCGGCGAGCTTACGAAGCAGCGTGGCGATTTCCTGCTCGGCTGCTCTCAGCGCGGGCAGATAGATGAGGGGTTGATCAAAAACAAGGTCGGCGTCCACAAGCAAACGCTCCAAGGCCTCGCTCACAATGGCGGCTTCCGTTCCCAACAGGATGACGGTTTTTTCCAAAAGCAAATCCTTAGGCAGACCGCAATGCCCATCGCCCATCGCCTCGGCCAGGGTGTGGATGAGCCCAGCCCGGGCGCGAATAATCGAGTCCGGCGGAATGCCCAATTTTTGCGCGATCGTGTCCGCAGATTTAAAACCGATGCCGGGAATGTCCTTGGCCAGGGTGTAGGGATTGGCCCGCACGGTTTCCATCGCGGCCTCGCCGTAAGTCTTGTAGATGCGCACGGCGCGGTTTGTGCTCACGCCGTTGGCGTGCAGGAAAAGCATGATTTCGCGCACGATTTTTTGTTCGGCCCAGGCGGCCCGGATTTTCAGACGCCGCCCTTTTCCGATACCGGAGACTTCCTCCAGGCGGACGGAAAACTGATCAATAATGGTGAAGACGCCTTCATGAAATTTCTCCACCAGCTTCTTGGCACAGACCGGGCCGATGCCCTTGATCAGGCCGCTGCCGAGGTATTTTTCGATTCCCTCGCGCGAGGTCGGGGCGCTGCAATGGATGGAATTCGCCTTGAGCTGCAGCCCGTGCTCGCGGTCTTGCACCCAAACACCCTGCGCCGTGATCCACTCTCCGGCGGAAACATCCGCGACGTTTCCCACGACCGTCACAAGGTCCTGCTTCCCTTTCACGTTGACCCGCAAGACGGAGTATCCGTTTTCCGCGTTGTGATACGTGACGCGCTCCACCATGCCGGCCAGCCCATCCCGGGGCGCGGCTGCCTGGTTATCATCTCCTCTCACGCATGGCAAAGTAGCAGAGAACGAAGTTCAAGTGGAAGAGCTTCGCATTTTTCTCGAAACGCCGCGCCAGAAGGAACACCTTCGCTCGTCACCCAAAAATTCATGCTGACCGCCGACCTTTTCCCCGGACTTTTTGCCCAGTTCACCCACACCGCGCATTTCGATGAGAAGACCATTGATGCGGTCGGGATGCGAGTCGTCCTGAAAAACGACAAGCCCTACATCAAATGCCTTGTGAAACCGGCCCGCGTCTGAATTTCTCTTGCGCCTGCGCCGAAAAATTGGATATTGGACCTGCAATGCCTGCTCAAAACGAAGTCACGGTAGGTGCTGGTTCCAGAATTGCTCACGAGATTGCGAGTCGCAATGGACAAGTTCCGGTGGAGATCAAAGCCAGGATGGTCGGTTCGCGCGATGTTGCCAATTTTATTGAGCGGGTGGAATCGGCTCGGAAAATGAATCACAGAGTCTTGATCAAGGTCGGCTGACATCGACGATTTTTGCGATGCCGGGGCTGACTCGTTCATCACGTCTGGAGATTCACGACATCAGGAGACCCTTCTCAAACTTCCAATTTTTGGAAGACTTTTCATTTGAGGGCTATCCTATTCGCCGTCTCCTCTCTCAGGCGCGGTCACGCGGATGTGAGACTCTCGTCGTCGAGTCCATTGATGCCACCGGAACGGCACTTGAGGAAAACGAGGAGATTTCCCGCTTCTTTCCAGATCATGACATGCCCGATCTCCGTCGGGTTAGCTTCTGGAGAAGCGCCTTCGCCACGTCGTCCGCGCTGGATTTACAGGATCCGCAGGCTTGTCTCGGTTACGCCATTCTCAAGCGCGATGTGGTCGCCTCAATCGGGAGAGACCGTTGGCATGTTTTTGAATCCATCCTTGAGACACCCAACCGGGATCATAATTTCCATCCGTGTACGAAGACCTTCCAGTTCCGGGTAGGCGAGAGGGTTCTCAGCGTTAATGGGGTTGTATTCTGCCAACAAAACTCGTTGAACAAGGCATGTGCCCAGGTGGGGCTGCGAAGCATGTGTTCAACTTATCTGGGGGATACGAGTCTCTCTTTCAACCGGATCAACCAAATCGCCTTTGACGGGGTGCCGACGCCCACTCCGTGGAAAGGCCTGACGCTGCAACAGATTGAACGGGTTTTTGATGAACTCGACATTCCCCACTTTTCGCTGGATTACGCGTCGAATTCGGACGATATCCGGCAACTACTGCCTTATCAGAAACTGCTCTACAGTGGACTGGAAAGCGGTGCAGGTGCCATGCTGGTTTTTTCGATGAGCGGTTCCGGCGCTGGCAGTGTGATGCATATTATTCCCTTCTTCGGCCATACCTTCAATGAGGACAGTTGGCCGCCTGTTGCTGAAGGAGCTTATTTCAAAGTTGGAGAGGCCATTCGCTACATTCCCAGCGAGCAATGGATGAGCAGCTTCGTGGTTCATGACGATAATTTCGGTTCCAATCTTTGCATTCCGAAGGCGTATGTCCAAGCGGGCAATGCCCAATATGCGGTCGTCTTGTTACCAAGAAACTACCAGTATGGCGGCATTTATGCTGAGGTCGCGGCCGCTGATTATTTTTACACGATTCTGCCCAAGCTGGAGGCGGGAAGCAACCCTTGGCGGCGGCGTTTGCTTAAACATGTTGATGATCAGACTCTCGTCTTGCGCACTGTTCCGATCGGCAAAGACCAGTATCTCCAACACGTCACCGCAATGGATGACTGGGAGTTCAGAAAAGAGGACAAAGAAACAATCCGAGCTCTCGCATCGATCATGCATGAGAGGATGTGGATGATAGAAGTCTCAATCCCCGATCTCTTTCCTGCAAATAAACGCAAGATTGGGGAGATACTCCTGAGCGCGGAAAAACCCTTCACAACAGCCAACGATTTTTCACTCTTTGTTCTGGCGCGGTTCCCCGAGAGCTATCTCTTCTTTGATCGTCTTGATGCCGCCAGCGGCCTGCCAATGTTCAGTGAAGTCCCGAGCAGCCTGCTCTCGCACACAAGATTATTCAGTCAGAAAAGCACCCAAACCTGACCATTGGCGGGGCGCTGGCGTATTTCGGAAAAATCGGCAAGAGCTTCGACAATTTGAACGGACTTGTGTCCGGCAATCTTCTTGACTTCCGATTGCAGGATTCGGGCGGCATCCAGCTTGCCGATCTCTACGGTTACAACATCTACCGCGCATTTCGGCAAAGGGACCTCTCCTTTATGAACGCCCTGGTGGCAACACTCATGGCGCATCATCCCAAGGACTTTTCCGCCCGGGTGCGTTTCGCGAATTGCGACCCGCTCATCCGTCAAATGATCCTGAGTGCCATCGCGCTTGGCCGACGGGAATCGACTCAACACGCATAGGCGGGGCTTCCTCAGCCAAATCGACCGGGAAATCCCGGCGAATGGCGATTCACAGGAATTAGTGTGGAGAGCGTATTCTTCAAACAGCTCCCTTTTTCCCATCTTTTAGCGTGTTTCGCGGGCTGCTGTCGGCCTTACACTCCGTCCATGGATATCGCGACCACCCTTCAGCAGCATTTCGGACATGCCGAATTTCGTCCGGGGCAGGAAGATGTCATCAAGGCTCTTCTGGCGGGACGCTCTGCCTTGGCCATCTTTCCCACCGGCGGGGGCAAGTCGCTTTGTTATCAACTCCCCGCCCTGCATTTGCCGGGACTCACCCTGGTCATCTCGCCGCTGATCGCGCTGATGAAGGATCAGGTGGAAAGCCTTGT
>Ga0335394_10007075_pt1 | contig 12679 bp, 12 predicted proteins | sample MAT03_FD_205741 | JGI IMG/M metagenome (GOLD analysis project Ga0335394, IMG submission 205741) | Freshwater microbial communities from Lake Fryxell liftoff mats and glacier meltwater in Antarctica - MAT-03 (spades assembly) (version 2) ...
ATCGGCGGTGGTTTTACCGGGCTTTCCGCGGCGTATGACCTAGCGCGTTTCGGGTGTGATGTAACGATTTTTGAGCGCGACGCAACACTCGGTGGCCTTGCAGGCGTATTTGAATTGCAGCCAGGAATATTTCTTGAGCGGTTTTATCATCACTGGTTTAGTTCTGATGTTGCGGTATTAGATTGGCTTAAAGAAATAGGTCTCGAATCTGATTTGATTTCAGCCCCCACTAATACCGGTCTTTATTTCGCTAACACTATTTTTAAGCTCTCTTCGCCGCTTGATTTGTTACGTTTTACGCCGTTGCCGTTTATTGATCGGATTCGCACCGGACTAATGGCGCTGGTGGCGCGCCGGGTCTCAAACTTTAAAGCGCTAGAATCTTTAAGCGCGAAAGAGTGGATCCTGCGCTATGCAGGCAAGCGCTCGTATGATGTTATTTGGGCGCCTCTATTAAAGGGTAAATTTGGTCGCTATGCAGACGATGTCTCCGCTGTTTGGTTTTGGAACAAGTTAAAACTACGCGGTTCTAGTCGCGGTAAATCCGGTGCAGAGCGTCTGTTCTATGTGCGCGGCGGTTTCAGGCGCGCCTTGCAGCATATTACGAAGTCACTTGATGATTTGCGGGTTCAGATAAGACTTAACACCCAGGTTTTAGAAGTCGTTAGCGAAGGCGAAAATCTAGCGGGTAAACCCATCGGAGTAAGATTAGCTAATGGCGAGGTGTTGCCGTTTGATCAAGTCTTAGTAACTACGCCTGCGCCGATAGCTTTAGAGCTTTGCCCGCAGTTACCAAGCGCTATTGCGAATCAGATGTGCCAGATAAAGTTTCTGGGAAATATATGCTTAGTGCTTGAGCTTTCACACTCTCTTTCTAGCACTTACTGGTTAAACGTAGCTGACCCAACTTTTCCGTTTGTTGGCATAATCGAGCACACCAATTTTGATTCGCCAACCGCTTACGGCGGCAGGCACATAGCATTTATGTCTAAATATTTGCCAACCGATGAAGCGCTTTTTTCTAGCTCGGCTGAAGAAATTTTAAGTTACACACTTGGACATCTGCAAAAAATGTTTCCTGAGTTTTCACCGGACTGGATCTTAGCTTCACATGTGTGGCGTGAGAGTTATAGTCAGCCACTTGTGACAAAAAACTATTCTCAATTAATTCCGCCCCATCGTTTGCCCGTTCACGGATTATGGCTTGCCACCATGGCGCAAATATATCCCGAAGATCGCGGCACTAACTACGCCGTAGCCATGGGGCGCCGCATCGCAAAAGAGATGAGCACAGCGGAATAAATGAGCACTTCGGAATAAATGAGCACTGCGGAATAAATAAACGCCGGTGACTACTAAAAAAGCGCGTAAATAAACGGTGAAAGAGAAGACCCGGCGGTTGAAACCAATAACAAGCCTACCAATAGGAACACCGAAACCATCGGCACTAGCCACCACGCCTTCCGGTGCCAAATCAGTGCAGCTAGTTGAGAGATGGTAGATGAACGGCTTGAGTTTGGCATAGGTGTGGAAGATAACAGACGCGACTTCCTGGGACAAGAGAGTCACAAAAACCCTAACTATACCGATAGGAAAAACGAATGCCTTCTGACCATAAATCTCTGCAACTCATCTGGGGGGGGCGACTAGGCTGTTCGTTGCTCGTAAACTTCTGAGCTGGCTCCGATCGTTTAACCTTCTGAAGTAAATTAAAGAGCTTACCTTCATACCTTGAATCATAAACTGCGGAGGGGAGCTAGGATTTCTGTTCAAAAAGTCAAAAGTAAGAGCAGCGCCAGCACCCCACAAATTGGCGTGTAGATGCCTCGGTCCCAATGAGCAAATCGGGTGTTATCGGGAGCGCGAAAAATGCCGCAAAAATTAAAATCTCCGACTGCTCGCAGAATAAATACCGCAATTAGGATTTTGACAGAAAGACTTGCGAACGGCAGCGCCGAGGGGAATGGCTCATCTGCGAGCCCGCTATGAATCATGACGCAAGCCGCGGCCACAGTGAGCAGCATAGCGATTAAAATAAAACCGCAGACAGCTACCGGTCCAGAGGTAGGAAGAATTGCGATGCCATTTCTCTGAGGAATAATATTCTCAATCCACCACCTACCACCGAAACCCCAGTACAAGTGCACAGCTGCTGAAAATAACAGCACCAGAGAAGCTAGAGAGCCATAAATTACACTCAGCACGCTGTCTCTCCCGGACGAACTACTTACGCAGTTAAAAAGCGATATTTCATTTAATGCCGGAAATATAATACCCGATCGGTACGTGACTATCGTTGGGATGTGACGCAGGTTTCCCCAAAGATATTCTAATCCAGCGCGTAACCACTCCCACAAAAAGAATAAAAGGTTTTAGCGCGCGTCCCAATTTCCCATGCCCGATAAAACTATATGCAGTTGAGATCCGATCCCACACTAACGGTTCTACGACTAGTGATCTAACAACTGTATCTGGTAACGTTTCGATCCACCAAAAAACGGTACGTCTAACGTAATCACTTGGTGAGGCGTGAACTTGGTATAAAAAAGGCACTAAGAAATGAAATGACCCGCCGGAACGAAGCACCCGCACGGCCTCCATTACAGCCAATTTATCGTCGATTAGATGCTCGAAAGTATTAAGGCTAATAACATGATCGTAAGTATCGTTTTGCATCGGCAATGACCGATTGAGATCGCAAATATGCGTGGGTTCCATCACTTTAGAAATATTTACGCTTTCAAACATGCCGTTTACTGAAAGCAGCGATCGATAACCGACATTCTTCCCACCTCCGATGTCTAATACTCGGCCCTGAAGTAACAATGCAGGGAGCACTTCGTATTGCATCGCTCTCAGTAACGTTACGCGCGAGAAAGCGAATTTCAACCAGCGAGCGAACGTGCGCTCGCGCGGTCCAATGATTTTATTTGTATCATTCATTTTAGTCGAGTTCCTTAGGCGCGATATCGTTCCACCTTAAAACGGCTAAGTCGATCAATGAAGCCAAATGAATTCCTAATCCAGCGTCATCAGAGGGGCTTCCGGCTATTAATTGATCCTTTGCGTGGGAAAGATAGGTATCGTAAACCTTTCCCATACGATCGTGTCCGAAAGCGAATGCTTCAAGAATATCCGCAAATTTTACTAGTTTCGCCTCTTTCGTCTTTCCTTCATCAAACTCCCGCAAAGTTTTCAGTAGGCTATCACTGTCAGAGATATCTGCTACGAGTGCTGACAAGGCTTCCTGCTCAATTTGCTCGATGATACCGCGTTGATTTACTTTCGCAGCTATTCGCCGTTTGAGACCTGAATCAATATCTCCGGTAATGCATTCAGCTAAATCATGCAAAGTCGCCATCGTTAAAACTTTTTCACGATCGAAAGGACCGAAGGATTTTTCGAGTTGCCGAGTCAATAGCAGGCTAGTTAGCACTACGATGTAAGAATGGGCTCCTATGGAATCAGCTTCACTTAGTGTAGCACCTTCCATGATCCAACCGACTCGCGGAAGCTCTTTTAGAGGGAGTGCCCGTTTTAAGACAGCGATCAGCGCTTCAAATTGGTTCGTCATTTAAGAATCCATCTGTTGAGAAGTTAACATGCGTTATCGGTTATCTTCAATGTGATTAGCGACCAGGTTACTTTGGGGGTCCTGCATGTAATTCAGATCGATACGGATAATCTGAGTTGTCGGGAAGGGGCTTTAGGGCGGAAGTTGCGGTTGTTGGGCAGGTATAGTTTTTGGACCGCAGGAGGCGGCAAAAATTCTTCGGTGTTACTGCGATTGTTTGAAGAGCCCCAACGGGGCTAAATCTGAATATCTTGGAATGGCTTGCCCCGCCGTAGCCGCAAGGCGAAGGCGGGAGCGCGCAGCGCGGAGTTCCAGGTAACATTTCCCCATTATTAAAGTCCTGACTTGTCCCGCCGAAGCTATATGCGCCGAAAAATAATTAATTGAAGAACGCGAAGGCGGAAGGGACGAAGCTCCCGGTGCTTTTAATTTTTTTTGGGGAACTCTTGACCAGCTATTACGCCGCTACCGACGTAGCTACCAATGCATCGGAGCTCGCTTGGTCTTGCGCTGAAATGACATTGTCGACTTCTTGAATTAAGGATCCGATCGCGTATGCCCAGCAATATTGGCCAGCTTTTCTGCCGGTCAACGCTTCAGCGATATCGTTTTTCTCTTCGATGCGATGTTTAAGGAAAAGTTGACGACCGTCTGTCACTAGCACCATATCGGCTGGGCTCTTGTATAACTTGGGCATCCGTTTGCGCAGATAATCAATACCACGGCGGAAACGATTTACGGGAAGTCCTTCAGCTTTCATGCGAAAGAGCCAACATAAAACAACTAAATCTGAGTAGGTGTATTTATTCCTGCCACGTGAAACGCTGTCGCCGGATGGTGGCACTAAGTTGGTGCGCGCATAATAATTTAATAGCGCCAATCCGATTTTTTCGTCACCTGTTGTTAGGGATCGCAAGATTGCTTGAACTTGTTTCGCCGTGAACTCTCTCTCTAGAAAATATAATGACATAGGTTAGAGACCCAACACCGATAAAATCAGAAATACATTACTTACTTTAAGTAGGCTAAATCGTGGGAGCGCTACATGTCAACCTATCAATTTACTACCAGGCAGCCAGATTAACCTGAGTCTCCAAATTTGAGCGGCTCAGCGGTTGCTAACTAGCCCGATAGCATTAGGGATTAAGTCCTGACCTTCAAGGGAAATAGCTTCTATATTTTTTGCTGGAAAGCCGCGAAAAAATAATTGGCTTGAGCCGCCACCATCAAGATTGAGCGCATCGACGCAATCAAAGCTCGTTATTAAAGTCTTTTGTAATTGGCTTAAGCTAACACCCAAGAGACGTGATGAAGTAGCGTAGAAAATTAAAGCGCCGCGGCGATCAATGCATACCCCGGAGCGCCTAGTAATTGCGTCGCGCTCCTCAAGCCCGCTTACTCTAACGCCATCTTTTAATAAGCGCGGACCCGCTTGCAGCGCAGCTGTAACACCAGCTATTTTAAAATCTGAACGCGCAACAATCTGCGGTTTTCCACCTGAGATAAAAAGTACTGCGGTTAAAGTGTTGCCACGTTTTTGTAATGGCTGCGTGATTATACCGCGCGAAACGATTAGCCCTAGCGGTTTGCCAAATTCATCAAAAAAACTGCCGTTTACCGCCACAGTTGCACCAACACTATCCGCTAAATAACGCACGGTAGAGCGCTGCGTGCCGATTTCTGAAGCCTTAAGCACTGCGAGTGAAAAATTCGTTAGGGTAGTGCGAAATGCTAGCAACTCTGAATTAAAAAGCGCGTTACCTGGAAGCGCTATCTGCGCTGACCAGAGATCCGGTGCTACTTCAATCCATTTATGCGCCGCCAAAAATCCATCGGGCTGCGTCCCTTGCGTTAAGCCTTTAGTCGGTATGAATGAAACTAGCGAGAAAATTAAGGCCGAAATCTTAAGCCTGATTCTGAAACGATCTTTAGTCATGCAGGAAGTTGTAAGCCTGAATAGCCAAAAAAAAAAGCCGGTCAGGGGCATGACCGGCTTCCTAGTCTGCGCGTTAACTGCCTCGCTACTCGCCGGATGGGCTCCAATGAGTTTGCGGTTAACAACGCAACCATGCTTGTGTAAGCAAGCGCTGTGCCATCACTCCTATCCAGGCAAAGAACTCTAATAACGTACAGCACTATTATCAAGAAACGGCGTCAAGGAAAATTTTGCCTAGTGGAACGATTAAATAAGGAAAAGTTTGCGGAAGATTTATTGATTTCAATTGATTATGAGCTAGTGTCAAGGCGTGGACGACGAAACTCTCAAATCAAGACTCGCAACGTTATTACAAAAAAGCCGCAAAGCTGTGCGCGTTTACACTAGTTTTGAGAAGGGCGCTTACCGATCTTCGCAAGATCAGCGCGAGGCCGCGGTATTTACCGCGCTACAGTTAGAACAATGGCAGATAGTTAATACAGACTTACAGCGCCAGCTAATGGTGATTATAGACCGTCCGCATACTAGATTACTCGCCAGTGAGACGGTCGGATTACGTGATTACTTCTACGGCTCTTGGCGCTCTTACGAAGCTGAGCTCAGACAAAAACAGGGCGAACTAGCTGAAGCTGCCACACGCGGCGATTTTATTCGCACAGCGATGCTTGGTAAAACTTGCGTTATTTTAAGATCGCGGGAGCAAGCCAGCGAAGCTGCCCAACACGAGATTCAATTGATAGTAGAGCGATTTAAGTTGTGTGCAGGTGTGTCTGAATCTGCTTCGTCAGAAATGCCGGTGATGCAAATGCATGTCTCAAAAACACAGGGCGATATTTCACAACCTATAAAAGAGCACACACAGTTGGTGAAGCGTCTTATAGCGAAAGGATTTGGAAGAGAAGGTTACACAGGACAGCAAGATGTGTCTTTTGGGCCAAACGGCATTGCTGGTAGTGAACTCTCAAGCCAATCGTTAACATTAACAAACGAATTAATTAAACTAGGCGATAAGCCTGTATCTGGGAAGTTGCCTAATAATGATTCAGCTACTCACGCTCAGGCTGATCCGGCACAGGATGCCCCAATGTTATCTACCCGGCCGCTAGCCAAAGTTATTCAGCTGAGACGGGCCGCCAGTATTTAGACTTTTGCGATCATCTAATCGCTGATGGGTAAAAAGCCATATTTATTCGCACCCACCGGTGGGAGTTGGGCGGCTCCAATTAAGCAGCGTCGCAACCACGGCCATTATGTTAAGTACTTTAAGAGGGGGGAGTGTAACCCATTGCAACTTCAATCCTAGAAAACGCATTTGAATCTACCGCATTTGAATCTACCGCATTTGAATCTACCGCATTTGAATCTACTACGGTGAGCGGTCTGCCCGAAATTATTGATTTTTTCTAGAAATCGGTACTCGCCCTAGCGAGCTTAAGGTTCCGTTCCAATTTCGTCGAAGAAAATCAATAATTTTAAGCACCTCGCCCCCCTCGTAACGATTCAGCCGCGCTTTCTAGGTTAATGAATATGCTGACTAGTGACGCCGTTTAAACATCATAAATAAACTGCACCGGCGACTCTATACCTTCGTGCAGTGAGTGGTGCACGGGGCATGAAAGCGCTGCGAGTTCAAGTTTCTTGCGTTCTTCCGGTATTAGCTTGCCAGGCAAATGAATCGTTACTGGTAATTTCCCCACACGGCGCGGCGCCTGGTTCATCTCTTTTTCAACTGAGCAATGAGCACCCTCGATACTCAGATTATTACGCTCGGCTACGATACCCATCACCGTTAACATGCACGATCCTAAGGCAGCCGCCATTAGATCTGTTGGTGAAAACAGCAGGCCGTCCCCGTTATTATCTTTGGGCGCAGAGGTTGTAATCGTTGCACCGGAAGAAGGGTGTAAAACTTCAACTCGTTTGTTGCCTAAATATCGCGCAGTAACTTGTGTCATACTGACACGTTAGCGCCGCTTCGGTTAACTCTCAAGCGGTATTGTCTTTCAGCCGATAACCTATCTGAAGGGAGCGTTGGCAATTGCGTGGATAAAGCAGATTACAAGATTCTCGTAGTGGATGATCACGCGCTAACCCGCGACATGGTGCGTATGATCCTTAAATCGATGGGTTTCTCAGACATACTCAGTGCTGAGAACGGTGAAATAGCGTTTGATGCTGTAAAGGCTAGTTATTTCGATTTAATAATTTGCGACTGGAACATGCCGCGCTTTACTGGCTTAGAGCTTTTAACCGCGGTGCGCTCTAATAAAGATTTCGCGGACACGCCTTTTCTAATGTTAACCGCGGAAGCTTACAGAGACTCGGTCAAAGCAGCGTTACAAGCTGGTGTCACGGATTATATCTCAAAGCCGTTTACGGCTGGTGTACTTGGAGAAAAAGTTTTGAAAGCTTTGGGCGTGCCTGCTTAATCGCTCAACGTATTCGCCCTTGTTCACTATCCCATATAAACTCGCGCGATCCTTTGTCGCAGCGCGCTCTGCTAATAAAGCCTGCGGTAGTGGCCTCAACGCTTAAAGTTACGCATGGAGACAATCGGCGAAAACCTGGCAGCACAGCGCATTCGTTACCTGCGCAAGTCAGATAGCGTTCATGCTCCAAAAAATAAGCCTCTTCAGCAACCATAACCGCTAAAATATCACTACGTGCCCGCTCGTCATAGGCGCGCCGCGTGTAGTCGCGATATTTTGGGATGGCAATTGAGCTTAGAATGCTCACAATTGTCATCACTGTAAGAAGCTCCAGTAAGGAGAATCCGTGCTGCGGTCTAAAAGTCTTGTAAAGGCGATTAATAATTATAAATTTGTTTTTCATACCGCACGCTAATCGAATAGGTGCTGCAGAAAGTTGCTTTTCACTACTCGATTATTGAGCGGGAAGTTATTTCGGTGCCCAGTCGGGTGCCCCATCCACTGCTTGCGCTCCATGGTTGCCTGCGCGAATAGCCTTCGCCAGAACGTCGTAATTTTGCAAAATTGCTGAGTGCGCCTGACGTAAAATTAAATTAGTAGGGCCGGATGCGCCTTCCTGGATTTCGATAATTTCTAGCGCTTCTAACATCTCTAAGCCGCCGGCTAAGTTACTCTGTGATCCACTCTCTGTGCGTGACGGTGAGCCCGACGGGCGGTAAGCAGCGGGACGATATTCCTCTTGAGCGCGCCGTAAAAATTCCTTGTAAACTATCGGTGTATTGATCTCGTATGACGATGACTCAAGCCGCTCTGCCACCCAAAGCATACTCTCAAGCGGCACTAGGACTATGTTATCTAAACTCAAGCGCATGATCTCTGGCGCAAGATCCAATCTCGTAGCGTTATCTGTTGAGATAAATTGCGAGCCCGCGCCGCTAATTGGTGCCTGAGCTAACTTTTCAGTAGCCAGGATTTTTAACGCTTCAAAAACTGAGTGTGAAAATTCCTCTTTAGTGCCTAGTAGAAATTCTTTTTCTAGCGCGGCATGCACCAAATCAATTGTCCACAGAAGTGCGGAATCAGTAGTCCTCCGATTTTCAAAAGTCATCCCCGCAAACGCTGTGTGATTCGCCAAGCGCTGCGCAGCACAAGCAACCGCGATCGGGAAAAAAACATGCTGACAAGAGTTTTTATAAAAGTCCGCGCGATACCGCTCAACGCCCGGCACAAACACTATCTCTTCATCAACTACCGCGCGAATTTTAAACAAGCTTAAGCGACCTGCTAAAATTGAGCGCAATGTTTCAGGTCGCTCTAAGAATAGTTCAAGACTCTTTGTGAAAGTTCCCAATTCCGGATTTTGCAGCCGCGCTAAATTAGCCAACCGAGCTAGCAACACTAATCTGGTTTCAAGCTCCTGCAGACCAACGCCGTAGCGCTGCGCTGAAAGCAACGCTGTGCAAATTAAACTTGAAAGGCTGATGCTTGATTGGGAGCGCAGTCTTGTAGTGAGAGCATTTGCAAGCTCTTTTACGACGGCTCGCGTATCTGGCTTCGCTTTGCTAGAAGTTGCCTGATCGTCTTGTAGCGCTGAGGAGCTAGCAGCTCTGACCCTACCTAACATCGCCGAAAGCGATAATGGCCTACCAAATTGCAGCACTACTTCGCCGTAACTGCGACGAAATACGCGCGGTAAACTGATGAGATCACTAATATGTTCAGAACGTTTTTTGATGCCGGTATTTTCCTCTGCTAGCGAGCGTTCTTCGACCACCGTTTCGTAAGAGATAGAGACCGGCACGAATAATAATTCTTTGCGCAGCCCTTTGGCGCAGGCATCAACCATAATATTTAGCAGGCCGAGCTTGGGTGCGCGCATTCGTCCGCTGCGGCTGCGCCCGCCTTCAATAAAAAATTCCTGTAAATGGCCGCGTTTAGTTAAGTAAGTTACGTAACGTTTTAAGACGAGTGAATGTACCCTGTCATTGCGCGCGTTGCGCCGTACAAAATAAGCGCCAAGGCTGCGAATAATCGGGCCAACTGGCCAAAAGCTTAGGTTTAATCCCGCAGCTACTACAGGCGTATTCAAGCGTGAATCATATAATACCGAGCCCACAAGGATGTAGTCTAAATGGCTACGATGCATCGGCACCAAAACTACGGCTGCTCCGCGCGCGGCCTCGATGAACTGGTTCATGCCAACTATACTAACCTCAGAGAATAATTGCTTAATGATCCAGCGCGCAATGCCAGCGCAGAAAGTGAAAAGCCAACGCACCGGTGAGGCGCTAATGGTGCGAAACTCTTTGCGCGTTAGCGCGCGCGCTTGAGCAATTGAAAGGCGGTGCTTCTGCGCAACTAATCCAAGCTCACGCTCAAATTCTGGCCCGCTTAAGACTTGCGTCTCTTGCGCGCGTTGCGATTGAAATGGGACTCCGCGCACCAGTCTTAAGCTGCGCGACCGTTCAAGTTTTAAAATACGCACTAAGCGCGCCAAAGAGATGGCTGGCGTAGTATTTTGATCAACGCCCGTAATCAAATTTCCTTCACTAAAGTCTCCGATCAAAATCGGCTTACCGAAAAGAATAGCAGAGCGTCTGCGAAAAATAAGAAACTCTAACGAGCGCAGGGTATTAAATTTATACCGTGGATTTGAGCGTGCCGGGCCACGGCGTTCAAATATCTCAACCGGAATAAGCTCGCACTTAGGTTTAGCGCGCAGTAATTCCGTTAATCCAGCTAAGTCATTCCAGTCGATCCAAGAAACTTTAGCTGCCTTGGAATGTTCGCTAGCATCAGTAGCATAAGGCAGCGATGATTCGGATTTGTAACCGAAGGGATTAGCGCGCGCTAATGCATCTGCTAACGCATGCATGATTATGCCGCGGCCCGGAACTACGAAAACAATTTTCGGAAACCCCGTTTCCGTTAGCGATAATGATGCGCGATCTAAATCAAGCGGCAAGGGCGCAGCCTTGCTAATGAGATACGAGGCGAATCTGGTTAGTCTATGACTGAACATGTGAGGAGAGCCTAGCCGAGAGCGAACCAGTTGTAACTAGTTACTGACTCTCAAAAAACGGACCTAAAAGCTAGCTGCGATGCACGATGAAATTCTGAGTCTAGCTGGCTGGTAAACCCGAATCTGCGCCATGATGCTGTGGCTGCGCTTACTCTCATTAAGAACGGTTTCGATGCTCGCGGATGCAAGCTTGAAATTGTGCCTGAGATACTTACCGCGACTCGCCGTAGGAAGAGCCAGTCCCAGGCGCTGACCGAGAGCTCAGTTACACGCAACGTAAAATCAGGATTTTGGCAGGAGTATTTTAATGAAACGCCGCTGCGCGCTGCGGCAATCGTAATCTCATCAGAGAGCCTAAGCCGCGCAGCCTCTCCACCATCGATAATACCGAGCGGTAAAATAACTAACCCGTACTGATGGCCGAGAGTGTCGGGGATTTCCTCAATACACAATGTCGCAGCAGATTCAGGGCTTACTATCGGAGTTTTAAACGCGCTCGGCGAAAGCATGGTGTGTGAGCAGCCACTTAAAAGCATTAGCCCCACCAAAATAAAGCTAAATTGCAGAGAAGACACCGGCTTCTTCGAAATCATTCGGTTATGTTAGGGTCACTCGGTGAACGACGACAAGCGTATTCATCTCGGATTAGAAGAGGTGAGTCAAAAAATTACAACTAAGCTTAACGAGCCGCGTGGCACGGTTGATATAACTGAGCCTGAATCAGCTTCTTTATCTGAACCTTCGCCGACCCTTGCTGAGGAAGCTAATCCGCCTGATTCTTTTCGCGCGCTTGCTAACCGTGATGATTATCGTGCACTACTCAATTTAGTTGAGCCAACCGTTGAGCTGCTAAGTCCTCAGCAAATCTCCGTTGAGAAAATTTGGTGGCTTCGAGCGAGTAATAAACTCGGTGTGCCCGAGCCATTTTTGTTAGGTTCCGTTGCTGATATTGATTCTTCATCAGTCGCCAGGCGTTCAACGCTTGGAATGCTAGTAAAGGAAAGTGTAATGGAGCTGCACTCCGCTGGCGCGGTGTTATTAGCCAGTGAGTTAAGCAGGATTTTAGCGTCTGATTTGCATGTTGATGCGGATTCCGGTGCTGAAACGACGAGCTTCTCAGGAAAGCTAAGCGCTGAACGTGTGAAAACTCCCGGTGGCGATTCTTTCACGGAATCAAACTCGAAAAGTAAAAATTCAGCAGAGCAAAACTCTTCGGTGAGAAAATATTTACTGCCCGCTTTGGCAATAATTTTAGTAGTACTTTTAGTGATCAAGCTAAGTGAGAATATCTTTTCTAATCAGACTTTAGTAGGAGAAGTAGCGTTTGAGGCGGCGCGTCAAATGCCGGATGCCGCAGCCATCGCCCTGAATCCGCCGCCTTTAGCGCCGGTTACAGCGCCTTCAGCGTTAGACCGTGTATTGGTTGAATTAGAGAACAAGCTCACTCACAAAAGCTCACCTTCCGGCCCAAATATTACGCCAGATAAAGCCGAGAATCCGCCCAACACAGCAAGCACAGCCGGGAGTACTTCATCACAAGCTGCGCCCACAATAAATTGGGACGAGCCGCTTGAGCCTGAAGAAGTGCGCGCAGCGATTGAGGAAGGGGACGCGGCGAAAACTAATACGGAAGATGAAACGGCGCGGCGTTTATATGGCGACGGAATCACGGCACCGCAGCCCCGTTCACGGGCTGCCCCAAGAATTTTACCGCAAGC
>Ga0335394_10007079_pt1 | contig 12677 bp, 11 predicted proteins | sample MAT03_FD_205741 | JGI IMG/M metagenome (GOLD analysis project Ga0335394, IMG submission 205741) | Freshwater microbial communities from Lake Fryxell liftoff mats and glacier meltwater in Antarctica - MAT-03 (spades assembly) (version 2) ...
GGTGCGTGAACTGCTGGGCAGCGGATGGCCGGTCCAAGCCCTGTTCGCCACAGAGGAGATGGCGCGCGTGCTCAAGCTCACGGATGCCAACATCGTGCTGCCCCATGAACTTGATCGGATCAGCACTTTGGAGAGCGGGAGCCAGTTGGTGGCCGTGGTGCGCAAGCCCCACCGCGCCCCGTTGGAACGCTTGGAGGCCGATGAGTTGGTGATCGCCCTGGACGGTATCCGTGACCCCGGAAATTTCGGGACGGTGCTGCGGATCGCGGATTGGTTCGGGGTGCGCCGGGTGCTCTGCAGCGCCGATTGCGTGGAGGAGTTCAATCCGAAATGCGTGCAGGCGAGCATGGGTGCTTTCCTTCGGGTGGACGTACATCGCCATGATCTGGCGCCGAAACTCCAGGCGTTGAGGAGCGCCGGTGCCACCCTCTACCTCGCTTCGATGGAAGGTGCATCGGTATTCACGACTTCGCTGCGCTCTCCCGCGATACTCGTGTTGGGGAGTGAGGCCCATGGCGTCTCCAAGGCCATCAGGGATCTGAAAAGTGAGCTGATCAGTGTGCCCCGGTCAGGTGGTGCGGAATCGCTCAACGTGGCCATGGCGGCCTCGGCATTGTGCATGGAGTTCACGCGTCAGCGGCTCGCCCGGTAGCGTTCGGCGATGCGGTCCGCCACGCGCTGCCCGTCCATTGCCGCGCTAACGATGCCGCCGGCATAGCCCGCTCCTTCACCGCAGGGGAACAGCCCCCGCACCTCCACATGCTCGAGGGTATCCGGATCACGCGGGATGCGCACGGGCGAACTGGTGCGTGATTCCACGGCGACCACCACCGCTTCATTGGTGCGATAGCCGCGCATCTTTTTCCCGAACTCCTTCAGCCCATCGCGCAGCCGACCGGCGATCTCCTTCGGTAGCAATTCGTCCAATCGGAACGGGACGATACCGGGCGGGTAGCTGCATTGGGGCAGATCGCTGGAGAGCCGCCCCTGGATGAAGTCCTCCATGCGCTGTGCGGGCGCCGTCTGGCGCTCACCACCGGCCTTCCACGCCGCATGCTCCGCCGAGCGCTGGTAGTCCATACCTGCGAGCGGATCAGCGGCAAAAGGTCCGGGCGCCTGCACCACTATGCCTGAATTGGCGAAGGGGTTGTTGCGCTTGCTCGGGCTCCAGCCGTTGGTCACCACTTCATCCTGCGCGGTGGCGCATGGGGCGATGATGCCGCCCGGGCACATGCAGAAGGAGTAGACGCCCAGCCCTTCCACCTGCTGCACCAGGCTGTAGCTGGCCGGTGGGAGGTAGGGATCACGGACAGCGCAATGGTATTGCGCTTGATCGATGATGGATTGTGGATGCTCGATACGCACACCCAGTGCGAAGTCCTTGCGCTCGATGCGGATCCCCTTGGCATGCAGCAACCTGAAGATGTCCCGTGCGGAATGCCCCGTGGCCAGCACGACGGCATCCGCGCGGACCTCTTCGCCATCCGCCGTGATCACGCCCCGCGCGTGCGCGTTCTCCACGATCAGATCAGTGACACGTGTGTTGAAACGTACCTCACCACCTGCGGTACTGATCGCCTGACGCATGGCCGTGATGATGCCCGGCAGCTTGTTCGTGCCGATGTGCGGATGGGCATCGATCTGGATGTCCGGCGACGCGCCGTATTCGACCAGCGTGCGCAACACACCCTCCACGTCGCCACGTTTGTGGCTGCGCGTATACAGCTTACCGTCGCTGTAAGTACCGGCTCCGCCTTCGCCAAAGCAGTAGTTGCTATCGGGGTCCACGAGGTGCGAGCGATTGATCGCGGCGAGATCGCGGCGGCGTTCGCGCACGTCCTTGCCGCGCTCCAGGAGCAGTGGCCGCAGACCCCGCTCGATCACACGCAGGGCGGCGAACAGGCCTGCGGGACCGCAGCCGATGATCACAACGGCGCGGGCCCCGCGTACATCCGGAAGCTGGGTGGGAGTGTTACCGTCCGCCGCGATATCAACGTCGGAGACCAGCACGCGCAAACGAATGCGTGGTGCTTTGCTGCGTGCATCGATGGACCGCTTGAGGATGCGCGAAACGATAGCGCTGCCGGTCTTGAGCCCTGCTGCCTCTTCCGCGGCCAGCCGCACCAGCACCGGATCCGTTGCTTCGGCAGGGGACAGCGCGATGTCCACCGTGCGTGCGCCCGCCGCGGTGCGCTCCATGGTTCAGCCCTCGAAGGTGAAGGTGAGCACGTAGGATTTGGACCGCAGGCTCTGGATCGGGTCGCTGAAGCGCGTGTCGTCGTCGATGCTCAGGTTGGGGATGCCGATGCTCGCCTTCAGTTCAATGCCGAACTTGAAGTAGGGGAGGAACATGTCGAAACCACCACCGACCTCAGCCGCGTAGTCGTACTTGGCCAGCTTCACCACCACCTCATCGTCCAACGCGTTGTTCACATCGCGCTGGCTTGCCATGTCGATACAGAACTTGCCGCCGCCGATCACATACACCGCGAAGTTGTTGATGCGGTCACTGCGCAGTTTCATCAGGATCGGGAACTCGAGGTAGGTGCTTTCCACCGGCTTCTGGAAGTAGATCGATCCGCCGTCGGGCGTGCGGAATTGGTACTGCAGGATGCGTTCCTGGAAGGAGAGCGTTGGCAGAAACCGCCAGCTGAAGTTCTGGTTCACGTTGAACGATGCGACGATCCCCAGGTTGAAGCCGGGTTGTTTCTGGTGCTCCAGCACCATCAACGAGTCGCGCAGAGGCGACAGCGGATCCAGCTTCACGAAGAGGTCACTGGTGTTGTAGCTCAGCAGGAAGCCGAAATGAAAGCGCCGCAGGTCGAAGTTGGGGAGGTTCTCCACCTTGACGCCCTTGATGCTTTGGGCAAAAGCCGAAGCGCTGACCAGGAAGAGCAGGCCTAGAAGAAGGGAACGTGCGCGGACCATTGTGGAAGTGGCAACGAAAGTAGGGATCGATCCGTGTGTGCCCGGCGAACGGAACAGTGAGGGCCGATCGAAGATCGGCTGCACGCCTCAGGCCAGCCCGGAATTCTTGGAAGATGGTCCGGATCACAGATCCGAACCAGCAACATCCTCGCTAACGGGGGTGAAGCGAATCACAAACGAGTTATTTTCCACTTTCGAAGTGCCATTCACGCTATCCCTTACCAATGCCTCGTATGCAATCCGAAACGCACCGGGTTTGGCCAAGGAGAACCACTCCGTGAAGACTCCTGATTCCTTCTCTTCATGGAACAGAGGATATCTCTCCAAGCCCTTGCCGATACCAACTATGTGCTGAGACACCCCCGGCGGATTGATAATGTAGACCTGAACCGTAATGGTATCTCCCACTTGAGCTTCGGGTGGGTCAATTATCTGTTGAACCATAACGTATCCATACTCCTCTGACATACCACCCTGCGCGTCGTATGAACGCCTATAAAGGAGACTCCCAACGACGTTGTAGTATGAGTACGTTCTAAGTATGCCAGTTTCGTCAAAGGCTTTCTCCTCACCCACTAAGGTGTCGTTTCTGTGAGTGTATAAGCGCCGAATGTGACCCTCACGATAGTAGGTCGTGCATTGTAGAACAGCGTGGGTATCACCTAGAGGTGCGCATGCAGTGCTATCGAATGGTTCTCGGTCCTGTTGACGGCTTGAAGGGCTGCGTTCACACCCTGCGAAAGTCATGAAAAAAGAGGCCCAAAGAAGTTGGCAAGAATACTTCATGCAGCTAAGAACCCAAACTTACGCAGGGTCTCCGCAGGGCCACTGCGCTTGCAAGGAGCCTTACTTCCGCGCCGTGTACAAGGTCGCGATGCCACCCGTGAGCGGTTCGGCCTTCGCATCGCGCAAGCCGCACTTCTCCAGAATGCGCACGAAGGCTTCACCATCCGGGAACGCATCCACGCTCTTGGGCAGGTAGGTGTATGCGGCGCTGTCCTTGCTCACGAGTTTGCCAACGAAGGGCATCACCCGGTGGAAGTAGAAGCGGAAGAGCCCGCCCAGCAAGTTGTTGGGCGGCTTGCTGAACTCGAGCACGAAGAGGCGGCCGTTCGGCCTGAGCACGCGGGCCATGTCCGTGATGCCGCGTTCGAGGTCCTCGAAGTTGCGCACGCCGAAAGCCACGGTGATGGCATCGAAGCTCGCATCGGCGAAGGGCAGGGCGGCGCTGTCGGCGCGTTGCAGGGTGATGCGGTGTTCGAGCTTGCGGGCTTTCACCTTCGTGCGGCCATGGGCGAGCATGCCTTCACTGATGTCCACACCGGTGACGTGCTTCACCTTCTTCGCGGCGAGGATCGCCAGGTCGGCGGTACCAGTTGCCACGTCCAGCAGTTGCTCTACCGGCTCCTCTGCGACGAGACGGATCACCTTGCGGCGCCACCCTTGGTCCACGCCCATGGAGAAGAGACGATTGAGCAGGTCGTACTTCGGGCTGATCGCGTCGAACATGTGTTCGACCTGCTCGCGCTTGGATCCGTCGGAAGAGTAGGGCGTAACGATCATGCGGGCAGCTGCAGGCGCTCGCATTCCGCCCGGAAACGCTCTTTGTCGATGGGCACTACACCGACCTCTTCGCATACAAGTCCTCCGGCGAGGTTCGCCAGTTGGGCAAGATGCTTGGGGGCCAGTCCTTGAGCCAGCGCCAGTGCGGCCACGGCGATCACCGTGTCGCCAGCACCGCTCACGTCCACGATCTTCCTGCGGTGGGCGGGAACGGCATGCTCCTCACCACCGGTGCTCAGGTACATGCCGTGTTCGCTCAAGGTGATCAATGAAGCTTTGTTGCCGATCTTCTCTTCCAACGCACGCACCGCGGACTTCACACTTCCAGGCTTTGCGGGATCAACGTCCATCTTGAGGCCTTCGCGCAGTTCCTTCAGATTGGGCTTGAAGAGATCAACACTGCGGTAGGCGAAGAAGTTCTTCTTTTTCGGGTCGACGGCAACGGGCACGTGGGCCTTTGCGGCGGCAGCGATGATCGCGGTGATCGCACCTTCGGTGAGCACACCCTTGTTGTAATCCTCGAACACCAGCACGCCGGGTTTCGCGCTGGCCAGCATGCTGGTCACACGTTCGATCAGCCGCTTTTCGTCCGCGGCGTTCAGGTCATCGTCCTGCTCCTCATCCACGCGAACAACATGCTGGTGCCCGCTGATCACGCGGGTTTTCACCGTTGTGCGGCGCGCGTCCGAACGCAACAGCCCTTCGGTGGACAAGCCTTGCTCCGTGAAGAGGCGCGTCATCAAGGTCGCCTGTTCGTCATTGCCCAGCACGCTCACCACGATGGGTGTGGCGCCCAAGGCCTTCGCGTTCAACGCCACGTTGGCGGCACCACCGAGGCGTGCGCTGCGTTCGGTGACATGCACCACGGGGACCGGGGCTTCGGGCGAAATGCGCTCCACGCGACCCCAGAGGTAGGCGTCCACCATCACGTCGCCCACCACGATCATCGTCGTGCGCTCAGTTTTCTCCAGAAAGTTCGCGACCGCAGAGGCCATCATCCGGGCAGTTGGGCGATGGCCGACGCGACGCGCTGCATGGCTTCGATGAGCTTCGCGTCGCTGGCGGCATAGCTGATGCGCAAGGTGCCTTCCGCTCCGAAGGACTTCCCTTCGACCAGGCTGACGCCAGCGGTATCGAGCAGGTAGAGGCTCAAGTCAACAGAGCCCTTGATGATCTTTCCATCGATACTGGTGCGTACGTCGGGGAGGAGGTAGAACGCTCCTTGCGGTACGTTGCAGCGCCAGCCGGGGATCGTGCTCACTGCCTTCACCATCAGGTCGCGGCGGCGCCGGAAATCCGAGCGCATCGGGGCGAGTTGCGCTGGATCCGCTTCCATACAGACCTTGGTCACGCGCTGGGCGATGCTGTTCGCTCCCGACGTGAACTGCCCCTGGACTTTCGTACAAGCCTGTGCGATCCACAGCGGAGCACCGAGGTAACCGATGCGCCAGCCGGTGAGCGCGAAGGCTTTGCTCAGTCCGTTCACGGTGATGGTGCGTTCGGCCATGCCGGGCAACGATGCGAAGCTGAGGTGCTCGCCCTCAAAAACGATGTGCTCGTAGATCTCGTCGGCCATCACGTAGAGTCCCTCGTGCTGCGCGACGACCGTTGCGAGTTCCTCCAGTTCGGTGCGTGAGAGCACCGAGCCGCTGGGGTTGCACGGCGAACTGAACATGAGCAACCGGGTGCGGGGTGTGATCGCCTTGGCGATCCGTTCGATCGGCGGTTTCCAATCCTCCTCCAGCGTGGAGGTCACCAGCACGGGGGTGGCACCTGCCAGACGCACCTGTTCCGAATAGCTCACCCAGTAAGGCGCCGGGATCACCACTTCATCTCCGGGGCCGCACAGGCTCATCACCACGTTCATGATCGACTGCTTGGCACCCGTACTCACCACGATCTGCTCGGGACTATAACGAAGGCCGTTGTCCCGCTCGAACTTGTTCGCGATCGCCTGCCGCACATCGGCATAGCCGTTCACCGGTGTGTACTTGTGCCAGGGGCCGCGCAGGGCCTCGTGGGCCGCTTCCAGAGCGAAGGGCGGTGGATCATGGTCAGGCTCGCCCAGGCTCAGGTCGATGATGTCGCGACCCTGGGCCCGCAATTCGCGGCTGCGGCGGGCCATCAACAACGTGGCAGGCTCGACGATGGAGGTGACCGTAGGGGAAAGGTGCATGGTGGCGAAGGCACGCCTCGCGGCAGGCCGGCGCAAAACTAACGAAGCCCGTTGGGGCGGATCCGGCGAAGCGGCGCCGTATGCCGATATTCGTCCACCGCTTTTTCAACGATGAACGATCCCGTCATCCTGGTCCTTGTGGCCATCCTGCCTTCCATCGTGGTGTTCCTCACCGCGTTCTACCTCATCCGGCAATTCATCGGCATGCGCATGGGCGAGCGCATCGGGGAGTTGAAGAAGGAGGACCACAAGCACGTTCTTCCCTTGCGGCTGCAAGCGTATGAGCGCCTGGTGCTCCTGTTGGAGCGCATCGCGCCCGGGCCGATGGTGCTGCGTGTTCACACCGGCAGCATGACCTCGCGCATGCTCCACGGCGAGTTGATCGCCACGATCCGCGAGGAGTTCGACCACAACCTGACACAACAGATCTACGTGAGCGACAAGGCCTGGAGCAAGGTGCGACAGGCGCGCGAAGAGACCATCCGCCTGATCAATATGAGCTACGAACAAACGGGTGACGTTACCTCCGGCACAGAGTTGAGCCGCCGGATCTTCGAGAACGTCAGCAGGCTCTCCCATACACCTTCCCAGGAAGTGATCCTCGCCCTCAAGGAGGAGGTGCGCCGCCTGTTCTGAAGAGATCGAGCAATTCCGCTGCCGCCTGGAAGGGGCTCTTGAGGCCGGCTCGCACGGCACGTTCCAGCTCAGGCAGGGCGGCGGATACGCGCGCATCATTGCGCAGGGCGCTGAGCAGCGCTGTTTCCATGGATCGGTGCATCCAGAAGAGGTTCTGTTCGTGACGTCGCTGGGCGGCACGGCCGGTTCGCACGTCTTCCTGATGGAGCGCCTCGATCTGGTCGCGCAGTTCGGCGATGCCATCACCGGTTATCGCGCTGGTCAGCAACACATCCGGATGGCGCCCACTATCGCGTGGGGGCAACAAAGTGAGGGCGTTCTTCAACTCACGGCGCGCCAATTCGATGCGTGCAGTGGCGTCGCCGTCGGCCTTGGTGAAGGCGATCAGGTCCGCGGCTTCCATGATGCCCCTTTTGATGCCCTGCAATTCGTCGCCTGCGCCCGCGATCAGTAGCAGCACGTTCAGGTCGGTCATCCGGTCCACGTCCAGTTCGCTCTGGCCAACGCCCACGGTCTCGATGAGTATGCGATCGTAGCCTGCCGCTTCGCACAGCACGATGGTCTCCTGGGTCCGGCGCGCCACGCCACCGAGCGTTCCTCCGGTGGGTGTGGGGCGGATGAACGCGGCGCTGGCCTGGGCAAGGTGCTCCATGCGCGTCTTGTCGCCCAGAATGCTTCCGCCGTTGCGCGCACTGCTCGGGTCGATGGCCAGGACCGCCACGCGGTGCCCTGCGTTGATCAACTCAAGACCCAACGCGTCGATCAATGTGCTCTTTCCCACACCCGGTATGCCGGTGATCCCCACGCGCATGGAGTTGCCGCTGTCGGGCAGGCATCGTTCGATCAACGCCCGGGCGATCGGAGCGTCAATGGCGCGGTCACTTTCAACAAGGGTTATCGCACGGCCCAGCGCCGCTCGATCACCGCGCCGCAACAGCTCGAAGAGTTGCTCATCCACGAGCGTGCGCTCCATGCGCGAAGGTCAGTATCCTTTCCGGTAGTTGTCCACCCAACTGCTATCGCCCACATCGCGCAGCAGCCGGAATACATTCTCGCCACGCGCCATGTCATTGAGGTAGAGCATGCCATAATCCGTGAGCAGCAGGAGCTGCCTGGGCGAGGGGGCACTGCGGTTCTCGGACCAGCCCTTGCCCGGATGCTGGCCTTCCGCTAGGAGGAACGGGTATTCCCAGAAGCGCAGTCGCCAGAGTTGGTCAAGAACATCGCAATCGCGGAGGAAGCGGGTGCCGTCCGCATCGTCGGGATGCACGCACGCGCGTACTTCGTACTGTTTGAACAGGTTGACCGCCTCGGGGTTCGCCTTGCTCGGCACGGCTCCTTGGGCCTGCAGCACGAACTGCTGGCGCGTCATGGGTTCGGTGCCGATTGTCTTTCCCTCGAATTCCTTCAATTGGAACAAGGTGAAGAGTTCGCCATTGTAGCCGGTGTTCAGGCTGAGGCCGAAACGGTAGGTGGCAACCGGCGGGGAATACTCCTGGGAACCGCCACGGAGCGGGAGGCCCAAAAGGAACAGTAGGAGGAGGGAGGGAACACCACGGGATGACATCGGGTCGAATTTACCACGACAGGGTCCCGAAGGAAAGCCCCAGGGGGCTCACTCCCGGATGAAGTGCGCCGAGCCGTTCAGCGCGCCGAACGAATCGTTCACCAGCAGGGTGTAGCTGCCAGGCGGCAACCGGTCCAGCGGAATGTCGATGAGCATGCTACCCTTGGTGCCGTGGTACAGGTCCTGTTCCACAAGGCGGCCACTGGCATCGAGCACCCGGTAGATCACCGCGTCATCTTCGGGCAGTTCGAAGGAGGCATAGAGGATATCGCCGGCAGGGTTGGGGAAGACGACCATCTCCGTGGTGGCCCTGCGGTAAACGGCGTAGACCGACTGGCTCCTGGTGGACGAACCGTCCTCGTCCACTTGTTGCAGGCGATAGTAGTTCAGGCCTTCATTCGGGGCTTCATCCACGTACACATAGTCCGTAGGTGAAGCGCTGGTGCCCGCTGCTGGCACTGTGCCGATCGCCTCGAAGCTGATCATGTCCGAGGACCGCTCAACGATGAAGTGGTCCGAGTTGACCTCACTGCCAGTGGTCCAGGTGACCTCAATGGCCTCGCTCAGGGACTTCGCTTCGAGCGCGAGGAGTTCCACCGGGAGAAGGGTGCAGTCCAATGAAGCACCACCGGACAATTGCCAGCTGAGATCGAACGCCAGGCCGCTCTGGCTGAAGTTGCTCACGTACAACAGGTAGATCTGACCCGAGATCACCGTGAGTGGTGCGACCCACTTGTCGCCGGAGGAGTTCTCCGTTAAGTCGACAGCCCCGTTTCCCATACCCGTGTTGCCCGACAAGCCAGAATAGGAGCACCGGGCGGGTGCGGTGTTCGGTGGGCAGCTGACCGCCACATAGGGTCCCCAGACCGCGAAGTCGTAATCGTCACCGCTGTTTATCGGGGCGATCGTCATCCCGATGGTCCCACTTGCCGAGGGGGAGAATTTGTACCAGGTCCCCTGGCGTTCGGCAGCGGCCAGACAACCAAAGGTGGCCGGTCGCAGATCCACGTCGAAGCCTGTCCCTGCCGCATTGTTGGAGAACGACTGGGCATTGCAGATCGCCACAGCACCCCGGCAATCCTCGGCTGGCGGTGGTGGGGGAACGCAATCGATCGACTCGAAGAAGACAAGGCCGGAAGCAGGGGTGGGACCCGCGAGGAAAACGCCGTTGCCACCGGGTATCTGCCGGAGGAAATAGCGGTTCTGGATCTGGTTGGGCCCGGTGTTCACATAGCTCAGGTATAGGATCTGGGCGATGTTGGCCCCGAAGGCGACCGCGTTATACTGACCGCTGGGCACCGTGTAGCTGTTGATCGGTCCGGCATCCAGTTGGATCTGCACCGCACTGCTGCCCCAGCCGTTCTCGCCGGAGTCGTACATCTCCAGCAGGTATGAGCAGTTCCCGGCGGTATAAGCCGGGCTCCACACGCACAGGTTGAAGGTCCCGGTCGCGCTGCCGTAGCCCCAGTACCGCAGGTAGTAGGTACCACCGGGCACCAGGTCCACAAAACGCAGGAAAGGCATCAAGCCGGTACCCTCATCATCGCTGCATTCGACCAGGGCGAGTGATGCGGGTGTACATGACGCAGCATAATACAGGGCCATGGCACCATCCGTCATCGTTCCCGCAGTGGATTGGATGATCGCCACCCCGGAAGCCGGTGCGGTGAACGAGAACCAGACATCGCGTGAACCGGCGGTCAAATTGCCACAGCCCGGTGCCGCCACACCGCTACTGAGCGTATATCCGGTGTTGGTATGCGTCGTATAGGAACACGAGGCGCCTACCGAGATAGCGAAGGCGGTGCAGGGATCGTCGTTCGGGGAGAACGCGCAGATGTTGAACGCTCCGCAGGTCGTGTTCCCTCTTGACCATACGCGCACGTATAGCGTCTGCCCCGGCGTCTGGCCAGTGAGCGCGATCGAGGACATCAAATTCCCACCACCGATGTCATCGTTGCATGCCACCTGGGTGAACGTCGCCGCAACCGCGCAGTTGGTCGCGGTATAAATGGCAAGGCCGCCATCGGTGAGCGCACTTCCACCAACGGTGCTGGTGGTAACGGTGATATTGCCGCTGGCCGGTACGGTAAGCCGGTACCATACGTCGCGCCCCAGGTAGTTCGCACAGCTCGGCGCAGCGACCGCGCTTCCGGAAGAAGCGGCCGTGGTCCCTTGGACCGAGGCGCAATAGCTCCCGACGACCAGGGTCGTCGCCCCGCAAGCATCGTCGTTCGCTGGTGCCGCGTTAGCGACCGCGCATATGTTGAACTGGCCGAAGGCGTCGTTGCCGTTCTCCCAGAAACGGATGTAGAGCACCTCCCCGGGTGTTCGACAGCCCACGGTCAGAGTGGGCATGTTGCCCGGTGCGCTGTTGTCATCACAACCCACCAGGGAGTAGGCCCCACCGCAGGCGGGCGCGCTATAGATCGCCATGTCACCATCGGTGAGCGCGCTGCCACCCACCGTTGAACCGGTCACGGTGAATCCACCGGAAGCAGGCACAGTTGCAGTGAACCACAGATCACCACCGGAATAGGCCCCGCATCCTGGCCCCGGTATGCCGGTGCCCGTGGCGCCGATGTTGGTGTACGTGCTGTTCACGCAGGAGGCGTTCACCGCGAGCGTCGCTGCAGAACACGGTTCATCCGGAAAGCCGCAGGTAATGTCGAGCTGCGCGCAGCCACCGGTATGTGCGCAAGTGTTGCGGTCTACCAGCACGCGCAGTTGTCCGGTGAATGTGGCTGTCCATTGCACCACTGAGCGGTTGCCGTTGCAACCGTCATCGTTGAAGCCCACATTCCCCCCCCCGGTGTTGTTGAAGAGGGTGATCATGGTGTTGAACGTGGCGGTGCATACTCCGAAGGTGTATACGTTGCCCAGTGTCACGTTGACCAAGGCGTACTGCCCGGACTGCACACAGGCCACCGTGATATTTCCCGGACATGCCACCGCGACGGCACCCCCCGTGAGCGCATTGTTGTTCGTGCATTGCGCGGCCGCGGTCCAGGAGAAGAGGCAAAGGAGCATGGCGCCAAAGAGGGTCGTCGATCGCTGCTTAAGCATGCACTACTCTGGTTGTGTTGTGAGCACTGCGGGCGCAGTGAGTTCACGGTACGCCTCGGCATGCGTGGCGATCCAAACGGATTTCTCCAGTTCATACCGTTGGTCGTCCGCGATCCGGTCACCGGTATCGAGGAACACGGGGAAATCGGGATGCGCGAAATGCCGGTTTTGTGAGGCTGGAACAGGTGGTGTGGGCACTTGTTGGAACGCGGTGACCGTACAACCCAGATCGGACACCCAGGCCTGCAGGCCCTCGGCGGTCAAGCCGGCGCGAACGCACAACTCCAACACACCGGTCTCTTCGGTGTAATCCCACTTGCCATTGCTATCGAGCGCTTCCATGCGCGCAGACAGTGATTTCAATTGCGCGGCGGTGGCCAACCCGGCGAGGGTGGCGGTATAATACACCTGCACTTGCGCGTTGCATAGGTTGTTCATCAAGGTCGCGCAGCAGATGGAGAATAGGAGGGATCGCAACATCATCGGACCCACGAACGTGGTGCTCGCGAAACTACCCGGACCCACCGTGGGGTTCCGGGCCTATGCAGGGTGTTCTCTCCACAGTGCTGCGTTCACAACCGCAGCGGGAATACGCAACGAAAAAGCCGCCAGCATGTGGCGGCTTTTTCGCTGGTGCGTGGGCCTGGCTATTGCTTCACGAACCGGGCCTGGCCAAAAGAGCCATCGCTCGTGCCAAAAAGTCCCAGCGCGTAGGCACCGCTCTCGATCGTACCAAGGTCG